>Ga0078972_1000055_pt3 | contig 335285 bp, 283 predicted proteins | sample YelNatPaOPGAMG01_FD_67568 | JGI IMG/M metagenome (GOLD analysis project Ga0078972, IMG submission 67568) | Hot spring thermophilic microbial communities from Obsidian Pool, Yellowstone National Park, USA - OP-RAMG-01 (SPADES assembly) (version 2) | ecosystem: Environmental > Aquatic > Thermal...
AGCAGCTTCTTGCTTTTGCCAGGAAGGAAATCATCTCTCCCAAAATTTTAAATCCAAATGATGCGATAAAGTCGACAAGCGAATTGCTTCGTCGGTTAATTGGCGAAAATATAAAATTTGAATTCATTCCGGGACGGGATATCTGGAATGTCCACATCGATCCTGCACAGTTCGATCAGATACTGGTGAATTTAGCAACTAACGCAAGGGATGCTATTGATGATGTGGGAACAGTAACAATTGAAACTTTCAATGCAGTGTTAGACGAGGCTTATATCAAGGATCGCCTGGAGTTTCCGCCTGGAGAATACGTGGTTATAAGCTTCACCGACACTGGGAAAGGAATGGGCAGGGAAATTATTGAAAGGATTTTTGAGCCTTTTTTTACCACGAAACCAAAGGGAGAAGGGACAGGCCTGGGGCTTTCAACGGTTTATGGGATCGTGAAACAAAATGGTGGTAATATTAACGTTTACAGCGAAGTTGGCCAGGGAACGACATTCAAGATTTATCTTCCTCGATATATCGGGGATGCTGAATCTAGAGAACTGACATCAAATCATGACTTTCATGGAGGAACGGAGACAGTCCTGATTGTAGAAGACCAGCCTAATCTTCTCGAACTTGCAAAAAACAGTTTAGAAATCTACGGTTACAGAGTGCTAACTGCTCTAAGTCCAGGAGAAGCAATATTAGTTTGTGAAGCATATAAGGATGAGATCCACTTGCTTCTAACGGACGTGGTAATGCCTGTTATGAATGGCAGGGAGTTGAGCGAAAGAATTCAGGCAATAAAACCAAACATAAGGACCATATTTATGTCGGGTTATACTGCGAATGTCATTGCACATAGAGGTGTCCTCGAAGAAGGCATAGATTTTATTCAAAAACCATTTACGCCTGTAGAACTTGCTAAGAAAGTTAGAGAGGTGCTCGACTCTTGATTTCATTGTGCTAAATGGACATAACTGTGGGATTGATTCCGTCGTAGTTGAAAAATAAATTTTGATCAAGCAATTTGTTGGCATTCGCTTGAAACGTTTTGGGCGAACCAACCTTTCACAAATGCAAATGGAGAAAACATGAATCCCTTTAACCAGGTTATGGTTTCAACACTTCAACTTTTCCCCAGGAATTTTGTCAAGAAATTTGCAATGCGTTATATTGCCGGAGAGGACATTTCTGATTCTGTAAGGGTATCCAGGGAGCTTAATGCGAAAGGAATGATGACAACTGTGGATGTTTTGGGAGAAAATGTCAACTCGAAAGAAGAGGCGCTGAGTTTTAGAAAGGCATGTGAAGAAGTGTTATATACTATCGATGCCAATAAACTGAACTCGAATCTCTCCATTAAGCTCACACAATTTGGCCTCAAATTAGATTTTGAGTTTTGTTATGAAAATGTGCGAAATCTCATTGAGCTTGCAAAAAGGCTCGGTAACTTTGTCAGAATTGACATGGAAGATTCGAGTACAACAAGTGATACATTGAGACTTTATGAGCGCCTGAGGGGCGAGGGTTATGAGAACACTGGGGTGGTAATTCAAGCATATATGAGACGAAGCGAGGATGACGTTCGTCGATTGATTGAACTAAAGGCAAATGTCCGTCTATGCAAAGGGATCTATATAGAGCCATCGACTATTGCTTTCAAGGGAAAAGAGGAAATTCGAAAGAACTATTTGAAGCTGTTGCAAATGCTGATTGAGGGAAAATGCTATGTCGGAATTGCTACACATGATGACTATTTAATTGACAATGCGTACTTGATGCTAAGAGAGTACGGACTCGAAAAAGATCGTTATGAGTTCCAAATGTTGTATGGAGTGCGCAATTCATTAAGGGATAAAATTGTTTCAGATAATCATCGCTTAAGGGTTTATGTGCCATTTGGCAAAGAGTGGTACCCGTACTCTATCAGGCGATTCAAGGAAAACCCACAGTTTGCGGCAAACGTTATAAAGTCGATCATCAACGGGCAATGATTTAAGGAATAATTCATGCTTAAATAGCGTTTTTATATTTCGATGAACCAATTCCAGTTAGTATCAGATTACAGCCCATCCGGCGATCAACCGGAGGCTATAAGAACCCTTACAGAAGGGGTGAAGAAGGGTGTTCGCTATCAAACGTTGTTGGGGGTAACTGGAAGTGGAAAGACTTATACGATGGCACAAATAATACAAAACGTTCAGAAGCCAACCCTTGTAATCTCTCATAATAAGACCCTTGCTGCACAACTTTACGCAGAGTTCAAACAACTGTTTCCCAGGAATCTTGTCGAGTTTTTCATTAGTTACTATGACTATTATCAACCCGAAGCTTACATCCCTCAAAGCGATACATATATTGAGAAGGACTCATCTATTAACGATGAAATAGACAGGCTCCGTTTGAGCGCTACCAGTGCATTGCTCAGCGGACGGAGGGACATAATTGTGGTGGCGTCTGTTTCGTGCATATATGGTATTGGTTCGCCATCAGACTATCAGAGTGAGGTTGTTGCAATTAAACGGGGAGAAAAAATTAATCGGCGGAGGTTGCAGGAATTACTGTTGAACGGGTTGTATGCTCGAAACGATGTAGATTTCGGACGTGGAGCTTTTCGAGTTAGAGGAGATGTGGTCGAGATTTTTCCAGCTTATGAGCTGGATCAAGCTATAAGGGTCGAATTTTTCGGTGATGAGATTGAGTCGATAAAATACTTTGATCCAGTGACAGGCGCAGCAACGGCAGAAATTGAAGAAGATGTGCTAATTTTTCCAGCAAGACATTTTGTTACAAGTGAAGAAAACTTGGAAAGGGGAATACGGTCGATACAGGAGGAGCTTGGTGAGAGGCTTGCTGAACTGAGAGCAATGGGTAAGCTGTTAGAGGCTCAGCGTCTTGAACAAAGAACGAGGTTTGATATTGAAATGATGAGGGAAGTTGGATACTGTAATGGCATCGAGAACTACTCACGCCACCTTACAGGGAGGGCTCCAGGTCAGAGACCATACGTTCTTCTCGATTATTTCCCAGAGGATTATCTCACTTTTATCGATGAGTCTCATCAAACCATCCCTCAACTTAGGGCTATGCAGCACGGAGACCGCTCGAGAAAATTGACGTTGGTAGAGTACGGTTTTCGATTACCTTCAGCCCTTGACAATCGTCCACTGAGCTTTGAAGAATTCGAGTCAATGGTTAAACAAGTAATTTTTGTAAGTGCAACGCCAGGGGACTATGAACTCGAAAGGTCGGGTGGGGTGGTTGTCGAGCAGGTTATACGTCCAACCGGTATTGTTGATCCAGAAGTTGAAGTCAGGCCTGTAAAGGGTCAAATGGACGACTTACTCCATGAAATTCATCAAAGAGTGAAGAGAGGTGAGCGAACGTTAGTAACAACGTTGACCAAGCGGATGGCAGAGGATTTGACTGAATATCTACAGGGATTGAATATCAGGGTGAAATATATTCATTCAGATATCGATTCTCTTGAAAGGGTGGAAATATTGCGTGACCTTCGTTTAGGTGAATTTGACGTTCTTGTCGGTGTAAACCTCCTTCGTGAGGGTCTCGATCTTCCAGAAGTGTCGCTTGTGGCAATACTTGACGCCGATAAAGAAGGGTTCTTGAGATCAGAGAAATCTCTCATTCAAACTGCAGGTCGAGCAGCAAGAAACACAGGGAGCAAAGTCATACTTTATGCTGACACCATAACCAGAAGCATGAAAAAGATGATAGATGAAACAGACCGTCGACGACGAATTCAAACTGAATTTAATGAGAGACACAACATTAAACCACGCTCGATTGTAAAGACGCATGAAGAGATACTGGCTTCCACTGCTATTGCCGATGTAAGATCTCAGCGGGAAGAAAAGCAGAGGAGAGCTTCACAGGTGGGAGTAGCAGAAAGACCAACAAAGTTTTTGTCTGACAAAGAAAAGAGTGAGTTGATAGAACGTTTAACCAGAGAGATGTACGAGGCTGCAAAGGCACTTAACTTTGAAAGGGCGGCGGAACTTCGCAATGAAATTCATCAGTTGAAATCTCAATGATTTCTTTTGTTGACTCGGTGCTCAGGTTGGCTGACAATTTATTCGACTTTGTGTATCCACCATTATGTGTAACTTGTGATGGAGAACTTAGAAAGGGTGAAAAATATATATGTTCAAATTGCTGGAACAACTTTGAAAGGGTTGTAAAAACTGAAATCATTATCCAATCTATTGAGGCAAAGTTTATTATTGATGACACACTTGATAAAATTGAGTCTGTGTTCCTGTTTGAACGAGATGCCCGGATTAGAAAGGCTATTCACCTGTTGAAGTATGCTCATGCTGTATCGATTGCTGAAAATCTTGGAATGTTTATTGCAGAGACTGTAATTGGTGACAAAAGATTTTCAAATGTAGATTATATTGTACCTGTGCCCCTTCATAGAGCTCGTTTAAGGGAGCGAGGATACAACCAAAGCGAACTAATTTCCAGGGCGGTCGGAAGGGAGATTGGAGTGCCAGTTGCAAATAGTCTTGTAAGAATACGATATACAGAGACGCAGACGAAGCTTGATTCAGCCCGAAGGGCTCTGAACGTACGTGGAGCTTTTTCTGTTAATAAGAATTACAAGAATTCAATCAGCGGGAAATCGTATTTGCTAATTGACGATGTAATTACAACAGGAGCGACGATAAGGGAATGCGCTAATGTACTAAAGAATTATGGAGCAAAAAGTGTCTACGCGGCATCGGCAGCAATTGCGCTCTGACATTCTCGAACTTAATTCCTGGATCGAAAACCTCCATTTTTCTCCTGGCGGCAAAAATGGTACCTTGGACAATTTGGCTGATTTATTTGGTGAACTTTCAACCAGCTTACTGTACACCCTTTTCTTTGAACCAAAGAAAAGGTATCTAGATACAGACAAAGACAAATGAAAAAATTTTTTTTATTCTTAACTTTGACTCTATTATTTACCAGCTGCTCGAAGCGTTCGGAGCCATCGAAAGAACGGACAATGAAGTATTCCGATGTTTCTGTACCACAATTTAGCGGCAACCAAGCTTTTCAGTATTTGGTTGATCAGACAAACTTTGGTCCGAGGAACCCAAACAGCATCGGACATACGGAATGTTTGGCATTCCTTCAAGGAGAATTCCTGCGTTATGCTGATTCTGTTCAGTTACAAACGTTTGACATCACAGGTTATAATAATGTCATGCTCCATCTGACCAATGTCATTGCTCACTTTAACATTAAATCGCAGAGAAGGATTCTGCTGTCGGCTCATTGGGACACCCGGCCACGTGCCGATCACGAGAAGGGGGGACCAGTAGACAAGCCGATATTGGGTGCTAATGATGGCGCAAGTGGAGTTGCCGTGTTACTCGAAATTGCACGCAACCTCAAGAATAGTCCACCCCCAATTGGGGTCGATATCATCCTCTGGGACGGTGAGGACTACGGGCGCGAAGGCGATTTGAACAATTATTTCCTCGGGTCAAAATACTGGGCAGCAACTAAGCCTTACAGTTATCAGCCACTGTTTGCTGTGAACCTTGACATGGTTGGTGATAAACAGTTGACCTTGCCAAAAGAAGGCTTTTCAGTCCAGTATGCACCTGATGTCGTCAATCTTGTCTGGAATACCGCTGCCGAACTTGGCGTTTCGCAGTTCGTCGATCGTGTAGGAGATGAAGTATATGATGATCATTTGCAGCTTGACAATATTGGGATAAAAGCAATCGATATAATAGATTTTGCATATCCTGATGCTACAAATAAATACTGGCATACCCTTGAAGATACGCCTGACAAATGTAGTCCCGAAAGTCTAGCTGCAGTTGGTAAGGTACTTCTTCAAGTCATTTACAAGAAGGTTCCTTTGTTGTCTCAATGAAAGAAGATTATCTGAAACTGACAATTCGAACCGACAAGCCTGTCAATGAATTAATTGTTGGCTTTTTGAGCGGAGCGTCAGCGACTGGATTCGTAGAAGAGCCCGAAAAAGTCGAATGTTACTTCACCAAGGAAATGTGGACTCGTCAGATCGAAATGCTGGTTGTGAGGTTTCTTGATCAGCTTAAATCAGAGGGATTGGTAAACTCCTACACGTACGCTCTTGAGGAGATCAAGAATATTGATTGGAACGGTCAGTGGGAATCTTCGATTGAACCAATTGAAGTCACTCCAAACGTTGCCATTAAACCAAGCTGGAAGGAATATACAGGCAATGCGGATATAGTGATAGAAATTGATCCAAAGATGTCTTTTGGAACCGGTCACCATGAGACAACCCGTATGATGATTCAGATGATTGAGAAATATTTGAAGAGGGGAGATGTTGTCCTTGACGTAGGAACAGGGACTGGAGTACTTGCTATAGTTGCTGCAAAACTGGGTGCAAAGAAAGTAGTTGGTTTGGACACGGATGAATGGTCTATAGAAAATGCGCGGGAGAACGTCATAAAAAATGATGTTGCTGATATTGTAAATATATTGCCAGGTGAAATATCAGCTGTTAAGTCATCTGTGTTTGATATGGTATTAGCAAATCTCAATCGCAATACGCTCCTGAATATTGCTCCCGATATAAATCAAGCCATTGCAAAAGGGAAGCCTTTGATTGTCTCCGGTATTCTAACACTCGATGAAGGATCGATCGTTAGCCGCTATGAGGAAACTGGACTCAAATTTGTAGAGAGCAATCATGAAGGTGATTGGACAGTGGTAGTGTTTAAAAAATGAAATATGCCTCAATTGACATTGGAACTAATACCGTTTTAATGCTCGTTGCTGATGTGGACACACGGTTGTTCATTAGAAGAATAGCGGATCTCTGCGAATTGCCGAGACTTGGCAAATCTGTTTCTCAAACTGGTGAGCTTGATAAAGAGGCAATTGAACGAACAATGAATGTTTTATCACGATACGTGAAGTCGGCAACAGACTATGGAGTAGATAAAATTTTGGCTTTTGCTACGAGCGCAGTTCGGGAAGCTAAGAATGGAGAAAAGTTCGTCAGGAGTGTGAGAGAAAAATATGGGATTGAGGTTGCCGTAATAACGGGGGAAGAGGAGGCTGAGCTTGGTTATTATGGGGCCGTTAGCAGTGCGGATGACAAACTGGCACCTACATTAGTGATTGATATTGGCGGCGGGAGTACTGAGATTAGCTTTGGCAAAAAGGGGCGCCCATTGCTCGTCAAGAGTTTGAGAATTGGTGCTGTAAGATTGACTGAAAAATTCTTCGCGAAGGTACCGCCGGGCGAAACGGAGGTATATCAAGCAGAATTATGGACAAAGGAGCAGCTGGAGGACTTCCCCTTTCCAAAAGTTAGAGCTGATCAAGCATTTGCTACGTCAGGGACGGCAACTACACTTGCATTGATTGCGCAAGGGATTCGGGAATTTGACATTGAAGCTGTGGAGGACTTCAATCTCTCTTATTCTGTGGTATGCGAAATCTATGAGAGGCTCGAACATTCAACTCCAGCACAAATACTTTCAATGACCAGAGCCGCTGAGGGCAGAGCTGATGTACTATTTGCAGGGGTATTGATTTTGAAACAAATCATGTCGATGGCGCATCTGGATTCAGTAAGGGTTACTGATAGGGGAATCCGTTATGGATTTTTGTTTAGAAATGCTTTGAAAATCAGTAACTGATGAAGACATCGTCGTTGGCTGGCCATACTGTAGAACTAATTGGCCTGGTTTTAAAGTCAAGGCTTCCTGCGGATAAAGTAATTGCAGATTATTACAGGGGGCACAGATATCTCGGCTCTCACGACCGAAGGTGGATAAGCGAGAAAATCTACGGCATTATTAGAAATATGGTTTTATTAATGCATCTTTCGGAGAGATGCACTAAATGCGATAGGTCATTAGGCATATTCATTTCTCATGAGATAGCGTTTGCACGTTTGAATTTGATGAAGATTGAACAGGATTATGAAGATCTTATTGCAGCTTACAGGGCAACAGGTGAAAGCCTGAATTTAATTACTGTTGAAAAGTGCATTCTTAATGAAATGATACAAATTTCATCCAATCCGAAAAATTATCAGAGTCTAATAAATTCATTTCGGGAAGATTTTAAAATTCTCCTCCCCGAACATATTCAATGTGAAGCTGATGATCTTATGATTTCACTGAACATGCAGGCTCCTATGGTTTTGAGAATAAACAGCTCGTCACAAAGCGTGCCAGATGTCATAGAACTTCTCAAAGCCAGTGGGATTGAATCCGAGCCAACTCGTTACTCGCCAATTGGCATAAGTATCCGTAAGAGAATCAATTTGTCAAACCTGGACTTATTTAAGAATGGGAATATTGAAGTTCAGGACGAGGCAAGTCAGATTGTCGGTATGCTTCTCTTACCATCGAATGGCGAAATTGTTGTTGATGCTTGCGCAGGTGGGGGTGGAAAGAGTCTGGAAGCAGCTGCATTGTCAAATGGCAGTGGTGAAATTTATTCATTAGATATAGATGCGAATCGACTTAAAAATATGCAAACGAGGATAAGGCGAGGAGGGTTCACCAACATCAATACTGTTTTGGTGGAACCTGATAATTATACTGGGATTGAGCACCTTATTGACACCGCCGACAAGGTTCTGGTTGATGCGCCGTGTACAGGAAGCGGAACCATCAGGAGGAATCCCGACAAGAAATTTAAACTGTCGGTTAGAGATGTCGAAATTGCCTCTAATGGACAGTTCAAGATTTTAAATCATTATTCACGACTTGTGAGGAAAGGGGGAGTTCTATTTTATGCAACATGTAGCATATTCGACAAGGAAAATGCGGGTGTAGTAGCAAGGTTTTTGGAATCAAACAGAAATTTTCGAAAAGTTAGAATTGAGGAATTTCTAAAACTTCAAGGAGTGGAGGAACTAATACATGATGACTTCCTTGAGATATACCCTCACAAGCACGGCATGGATGGATTTTTCGCCGCAGCTATGAGGCGGATATGCTAATTTTTTTAGGCCTTCCAATTTTTTTTACAATTTCCGCAAACTTTTCCATTGCATAACTTACTTCATGTTCTGAGGTGTACCTGCCAAATGAAAATCTGACAGTTGCCATCGTTGTAGAATCGTCGCGGCCTAATGCCTTAATTACATGTGAAGGCTGCAAACTCCCGGAGCTGCAGGCTGACCCGCTGGAAACGGCAATTCCTTCTATATCCATGCTTAATATCAGCGCCTCGCCATCAATTGTAATCTTACTACTGTCGATAGATACATTAAGAATGTTAGGTATCGATTTCTCCGGATCTGAATTGAATAAAATTCCCGGAACATTTTCCTCGAGAAACTTACGTGCCATATTGTTTAATTTTCTCAATCTCTGTTGCTCTTGACTGAGTTCATTTATTGCTATTTCTGAAGCAGTTGCAAATCCTAAAACAAGGGGAACACTTTCAGTGCCCGGACGACGGTTTCTTTCCTGGGACCCTCCGTGCAGGAATGGCTCCCATTCAATCCCTGACCTGATGAATAGTCCGCCAACTCCTTTTGGCCCATATATTTTATGTGCTGTAATGGTTGCCATGTCCACATCGAGCTGAGTGAGATTCAAAGGGAGTTTCCCGAAGGATTGAACAGCATCGGTATGGAAGAGTGCGCCATATTCGTGAGCAATTTTAGCTAACAGCTTGACATCCTGGATAACGCCTGTTTCATTGTTGGTATGTATGATGCTGACGAGAAAAGTCTTTTTTGTAATTGCGTTGATAAGCTTGTCGGGTTCTATTATTCCCTCTGGGTCAGGTTGAATATAAGTCACATCAAAACCATTTTCTTTCAACCATTTTGCTGTGTGAAGTACAGCATGGTGCTCTATAGAAGACACGATGAGGTGATTTCTGTTTTGCTTCAGCGCAAACTTCACAAGTCCTAAAATAGCCGAATTATCCGATTCTGTCCCACCGCTTGTAAAATAAAATTCCGAATCTTTTATCCCTAATAGTGATGCTATTTGGGCACGCCCCTTTTCCAACGCTACTTTTGCTTCTCTGCCGAATGAGTGGACGCTTGATGGGTTGCCAAAAGCAATAGACCAGTATGGCTGCATCGAGATGAGAACTCTTTCATCAACAGGCGTCGTTGCAGCAAAATCGAGATAAATTCTTTCCATTGGTAATTAAATTTAGTTTAAATACAGTTATTTTCATAAGTCCCAATTACAGTTCCCGCAATGGTGCACCAATTGTTTTCGTAGTCATTCATGATACAGAAGAGGAGTTTGACTACGCTATCTCATTGTTCGAAAATCCTGGCGATCAAGCCAGCGCTCAGTATCTCATACGAAGCCAGGATGGCTACATTGATCAGTTTGTTGATGACAGGAACAAAGCATGGGCGGTGGTATGCTGGAATCCGATCACGTTGAACATAGAGCACGAAGGATTTATTGCAGACTCGTGTTTTATACAGAGACTATGTAGGAATCGTCGGCACGACCAACTCCTTCGCTGTGTGAAAAATGGGGTATCCAGGAGGACTCACTTCATGCCTGAGGACAACTAAAGGCTACAACGTGACAGAATATGTGATCGAACGAAAGCAGTGCATCATGTTTGCAGACTTGACATTTTCATCTCAATAACTTAAAATCACAATTGTTATAGATGCAGCACCAATTTAACGTTGGCAGTAAAAGGGAGCAAACGTCGAAATCAGTTTAATGAGTGAGCACAAAGAGTGCTGGGATTTAACTTCTCGTATGGGACTGTCTGTTAATAGCAATTGCAGCTGATCAGGGAGTCATTGACGTTCTAAGAAAGTGATTTTCTATCTGTGAGTGTAGAATCTCACAGTTGACTATATAACAAACACGTGATTATAGTACCGCGATTCCCCTCGTTTGGCAGGGGCTATAGTCTGCGTATGTAAATCAGGAGAATCACTGATGTCGACAGATCGTCCAGAAAATAATGAGGTTGAACAGCTGCGCAAGACGCTTGCCAATCTGGAGATGAGGATCTCGCGCATAGAGAGTCATCTTGGCCTGGCGACGGTACCGCATCACACCGATGATGCTGAGACCTCTAATCGTCCTAATGAGATAAAAAGCGGTGAATCTTTAGAATTTCAAGTAGGACTCTATTGGTTTGCAAAAGCTGGCATAACAGCATTAATAATAGGGATTATCTTTCTTTTGCTACAGCCATTTGGCAGTATAAATCCATTCTTTGCACCTATACTCGGTTACTTCGTAGGAATTTTAATCATGGTATTGTCGTGGGGAATAAGGCGAGTTTCTCCAATGATTTCAAGTTATCTGAAGGGTGGTGGGCTTCTGGTTTTTTACTTTTCGACTCTACGATTCCATTATTTTACTAACAACTCGGCAATTGCAAGTAGTTCGATCGAGATTTTATTGTTGATTGGTGTAACAGCTTTGTCGTTTGTTACAACCATCAAGGCAGGCTCTGTTTATTTGACAGGATTGAGCCTGACATTTGGTTATTGCTCAGCACTTGCTTCAAATAGCTTTCAAATTTTTATTGTGACCGTTCTTGTCCTCCTTTCACTATCGGTCTATCTTTCGGTTAACAAAGGCTGGCATTCGCTTCCGATTTATAGCTTAATCCTCACTTATTTCTCACAGCTAAATTGGTCGTTAAACAATCCAGTTTTTGGAGGTGAAATTCGGGTTAATGTATCAAACTATGAAAGTGTAATTGCAGTTCTTGGGTGGGCTATTATTTTCTCAGTCAACAGCTATTTGCGAAAGCAACCAAATGAAGAGAGCGGTAATGTGGTAACAGGAGCTGTTTTAAACTCTGTCATTGGATATGGGACTTTCTTTACTTTGACTGCAATTAGTTTTCCCGATAGACTCTTTGTTTCAAATTTACTGGCTGCATTGACATTTTTGACTCTGGCTGTTGTCTTCTGGTTAAAGGAGAAAAGCAGATTTCAAACATTTTTTTATGCTATGACAGGTTATGTTGCTCTGAGCGCTGCGATCATTTCTCAATTTAGGATGCCTGATTTTTTTGTATGGCTTTGCTGGCAAAGTTTGCTCGTTGTATCCACAGCTGTTTTGTTTCGATCGAAATTCATCGTAGTAGCAAACTTCGTGATATACCTTATGATTTTTTTGTCATATCTCCTTTTTGGAGGCAAGGTAAACATTGCAAGTATCAGCTTCGGCATAGTTGCCCTTTTGAGTGCCCGGGTTCTAAACTGGCAGAAGCATAGGCTCGACTTAAAGACTGAGAAGATGAGAAATGCATATCTTGTGTCAGCTTTTTTCATCATACCGTACGCCTTATATAATGCTATGCCAGAGGGATATATTGGCATCTCGTGGCTTGGTGTAGCAGTTGTCTATTACATTGTCAGCTTAGTTTTGAAAAACATGAAATATAGATGGATGGCATTTGGCACCTTTTTAATTACGGCTGTCTACCTGCTAATTGCAGGGACAACAAGGCTCTCTGGAACATACAGGATTCTTTCTTTTCTATTACTTGGTATTGTACTTCTTTTTATTTCATATCTCTATGGCCGAAGGAAAATAGGGGGGAGTGCGTTCAAGAATTTAGATAGCGACAGGAACAAATGACTTCAATGAAATACAAGGATAAACAACATCTCATTCATTCACGTAGACAAAAGGAGAAAAGAAACAAATGAGTGATCTTGATAAGGACAAGCTCTCACGAAGAACGTTCCTCGATTACTTACTCGGATTTGGGGTCCTGGCATGGCTTGCATCCGTTATTTATCCTGTATTTAAATATTTCCAGGTTCCCAGACAAGCTGAAGCAACCCCCTCCAGTGTAATTGCGGGTTCAACCAAAGAATTTAAACCAAACTCCGGTGTTGTATTCCGCTTTGGTAATGAACCAGCAATTTTAGTGGATACTCCAGATGGCAAGTTCAAAGCATTTAGTGCCGTGTGCACGCACCTTCAGTGTACTGTACAATATAGGTCAGATATGCAGCGAATCTGGTGCGCCTGTCATGGCGGGGTATACGATTTAAATGGTAGGAACATCGCTGGCCCCCCTCCGCGTCCCCTTGAGGAATACAAGGTAATGTTGAAAGGTGACGAAATCATTGTGTCAAAGAGCTAATGGAGTAAATATGAGCAAGGATTCAAAAATACTACAGTGGTTGAAGGAAAGGTATGACGTCAGTTTTATCGAACACTACGCAACTGAGAAAAAAGTCCCGAATTTCAAGGGATCATTCTGGTACTATTTCGGTGGAGTGAGTCTGTTTCTTTTTATAATTCAAGTATTAACTGGAATACTTCTTGTAATGTATTATCAACCTGGTGCTGATACCGCTTATGAAAGTGTTCGTCTTATAGTTACAAAAGTCCAATTCGGCTGGCTGATAAGGTCAATACACAGCTGGTCTGCAAATCTTATGATTTTTTCTGTGCTTATTCATATGTTTTCTGTTTACTTTACAAAAGCATTCCGAAAGCCGAGGGAGCTCACCTGGTACACTGGATTTCTCCTTTTGGCTTTGGCGCTAACTTTTGGCTTCAGTGGATATTTACTACCGTGGAATACATTATCATATTTTGCGACAAAAGTTGGTACAGAAATTGTTGGCGTGATTCCGATCATCGGTCGGCCTATAATGGAGTTACTGAGAAACGGAACTGATGTCACAACGACAACCCTCACGCGCTTTTACGGGTTACACGTTGCACTTCTCCCAGCTCTTTTCACTTTAATACTTGCTGCACATTTATTTTTCATCCAGATTCAGGGGATTAGTGAACCTGAATCCTGGAAAGATAAATCTGAATCTGAGAAAAAATATATACCGTTCTTCCCCAATTTTGTTTTGCGCGACCTCTTATTGTGGTTAATTGTTTTAAATGTCCTCGCAATCCTGGCTGTATACTTCCCATGGGAACTCGGCCACAAGGCTGATCCTTTTGCTCCGGCTCCTTCAGGAATAAAACCAGAATGGTATTTCCTTTTTGTGTTTCAATCGCTGAAGTTTTTTCCCGCAAAGGTCGTTGGCATTGATGGCGAGGTACTTGGGATTGGACTTTTTGGCTTAGCAGGTTTGCTCTGGTTTCTCGTCCCGTTTTGGGATTCCCGGACTCCAGCTGGTCATCGAAATAAAATGCTTAATTACATTGGGATATTGGTGGTATCTTACATAATAGTGTTAACTGCGATAGGAGCAAGGTAAAATGGGACTAAAAACGATAAGTTATGATTTCCTGAAAGTCTTGCTGATCCTGGCCTTTACATCTATAACCTATGCACAGGGGAAGCCTGTGGACAAGTGCTTGACGTGTCACACTGACATTGGTTCAGATGAGGCAACTTCTTATCTAAATGATGTTCATTACAGAGCCGGGCTAACTTGCGCAGATTGTCATGGCGGTGACCCCACAGCTGATGATCAGGATGCCGCAATGAACGCTTCGAGAGGATATATTGGCATTCCAAAGCCCGGTGTGATTCCACAAGTGTGTGGCAAGTGTCATGGTTCAACCAATTCCTACTTAAAGGAAAAGTATCACTTGAATGATGTAGCAGACGACTTTTCTTCCAGTGTGCATGGGCGGGCATTGAATCAAAGAAGCGAAGGCCCGCAATGTGTTTCATGCCACGGGGTACATAATATCACTAACGTGAATGACAAGAGATCTCCCGTATATCCCACAAACGTTACAAAGACTTGTGCAAAATGTCATAGTAATGCTAACTACATGAAGAAGTTCAATCCAGGCCTACCTGTTGACCAGTATGAGAAGTATTTAACAAGTGTTCACGGGAAGCGCAATGAAGCGGGAGATGCAAAGGCTGCTACATGTGTCAGCTGTCATTCAAATCATTTGATCCGCTCTGTGAAGGACCCGCGATCACCCGTTTACCCTACAAACATCCCACAGACCTGTGCTCATTGTCATAGTAATAAACAATACATGCAGGCATATCACATTCCAACAAATCAATACGACGACTACAAAAAGAGCGTTCATGGAGTAGCACTGCTGCAGAATTCAGATTTGAGTGCACCTGCATGTAATTCCTGTCACGGTAATCATGGGGCGGTTCCACCCGGCGCTTCGTCGGTTGCTTCGGTTTGTGGGACATGCCACCAGAGCAATGCTGATTTGTTCGACAAGAGCGTTCACAAGAAGGTTTTTGAAACGAAAAAACTTCCAGACTGTGTCGTATGCCACAGCAACCACCTGGTCGTCAGGCCAACAGATAACATGGTTGGGTTGGGAAGCGGAACAATATGTGGGAAATGTCATAAGACTGAGAAGGGGGATTCAGCAGCAGTGACCATTTTGAAAATCAGGAATGTGTTGGACAGCCTGACCAATGGCCAGAGAAATGCCGAAATCATATTGAATCATGCCGAGCAATTAGGTATGGATGTCTCAGATGCTCTGTACTCTCTTAAAGATGTCAATCAGTCTCTAGTAGAGGCAAGAGTCAAAATTCATGCTTTTGCAACAGATCCTGTCGTGTCTGCGGCGCAGCCTGGCCTAAAGATAGTTTCAGAAGCGCAAAAAATCGGAAGAGACGCTGTGCACGAATATTATTTCAGGAGGAACGGACTGGGAGTAGCGACTCTAATTAACACTTTGTTAGTGGTTCTACTTTACTTAAAAATAAGAGAAATTGAAAGAAAACAGAGAAAATAAATCTTTATGTCTCTTTGTATTAAATTATAGATGAAAAGTTACGGAGCGTGATTGGTTCCGTCGTCCAGAAAGGTTCTGCGTACGAGACTCCGCCAAGCTGGCCAAAATACTTCATTCTACCATTGAGGTATTCCAGAAATTCTGGTGTTGAGAGAATTGTTTCTGGATCCTTGCTGGTAGGGTCATAAAATTGTGATCTGTGGGCTTTAATTGCAGCCATCTTTATATCATAAAATTCTGATATGTCGACATATAGCATTGGTGAGAAAGGGGTGTGCTGCATATAGTAAAACGACTTCCGTGGTCGGAAGGCGTCAAGTTTACCTGTCTTCAGCTTACGAAGCCCAGAATAGAAAATTGCTTCTCTGACGAGCTGGTGGGTATGGACGTGATCAGGGTGCCTTTCCTCCCGATATGGTGCAAAAACTACATCTGGCCTGAAGCGGCGGATAACTTCAACTACCTTCATGATATTAGCGTGGTTTACCTGTATACCCGAGTCAGGGATTCGCAAGTTGACTCTCAACTCTGCTCCCAGAATCTTAGCTGCTTCAGCCGCCTCTTTCGCTCGAATTACTGCGTTTCCTCTTGTTCCCATTTCTCCACGCGTTAAATCAACAATACCAAATTTATATCCGCTTTTTCCGAGCATTGCAAGAGTGCCTCCGCAGCTCATCTCAACATCATCAGGGTGTGCTCCAAATGCTAATGCAAACAGTTTCATATTTTTTTTATATTGACGAACTTTTTCAACAAAATGAACATAGATTGTAACTTTTTGACAAACTTACTCGAGAAAAGATAATCTGTCGAGGCATCAAAAAATTCAAGAAGGTTTTGATCATACTTGAACCACCACGTTTTCCGCATGCGAGGCGCGCGTTCAATTTCGATATACTTGGGGTAAGTCATTTCGAGTAATCCATACTCCCCGTGCACCCGTCCAAAACCGCTTTCTTTAACTCCTCCAACAACACCGTCGCTGATGCCGTAGTATGTGATTACATCGTTAATTACCACAGCTCCTGCCTCGATCTTATTAGCTAATGACAGTGCCCGTTTGACATCTCTTGTCCAGATACTTGCAGAAAGTCCGAATCGAGATCTGTTTACCATTTCAATTACTTCTTCTGTAGTTTTGAATTTGATTATTGGCAAGACAGGTCCGAAAGTCTCTTCAGTCAAGAGCAAACTATCCAGTGGAACATCTGTTATTACGGTGGGTGAGATGAGATAGGTTGATTGGCTTTCGCTCATTGAACCGCCTGAGATTATTTTTGCCCCTCGCTTGACAGCTTCGTTAATTTGCGAAGCGACAACTTGAAATTGTCCCTTGTGTATGATTGGTCCAACGTCCACTGACGGATCTGTACCTTTCCCGACTTTGAGGAGGGACGCCTTTTGAGCAACAGATTCACAAAAACTTTCATATATGCCTTCCTGCACGAAGCATCTTTCGACAGAGATGCAGGTTTGGCCAGCATTCATAAAGCTACCCCATAACGCACCACCTGTTGCGGACTCAAGATCTGCGTCGTTGAAAACTATCATTGCGTCCTTGCTTCCTAATTCTAAAGATACAGGTGTCAACTTTTTCGAAGCAAGTTCCGATACCTTTCTCCCTACAGCAGTGCTGCCGGTGAAGAATATTTTGTCAACCCCCGACTGAACCAGGGCTGCGCCAACTTCACCTGCACCAAACACGATATTGAATAAGTCCTGTGGCAATTTTGTTTCAGCTAACATATCCGATATCATTTTACCGGTTAGCGGAGTGAATTCGGAAGGTTTAAATACAACAGCATTCCCCGCAATGAGCGCTGGAATAATCTGACCAAGTGGAAGGAGGAGGGGATAATTCCATGGTGATATTATACCTGCAACACCAATTGGGTTCTGTCGGATTACTCCCTTCTTGGTCTTCATTAGAATTATGTCAACCTTCACTGACCTATCTGAAAGAAATTGACGTGCGACCCGAGAGTAGTACCTGATTAAGTCTAAAACAGGTATGATTTCAGTGGTAAAAGCTTCAACTACAGGTTTACCATTTTCTTCAGATATGAGTCTGGCTATTTCTCCCTTCCTGGCATAAAGGATTTCACCAAATTTCGAAATCATTTTGATTCGTTGTTTTAGAGGTATGGATTGCCATTCCTTTTGTGCCATTCTTGCGCGGGAGACTATACCTGGTATAGACTCAGGTGGACTGACCTCGACCTCTCCAATGATTTGACCTGTAGCCGGGTTCCACGACTTAAGCATCATAGAACGAATTTACAACATGTTGCTTTTTTTTCCGAGAAAAAATTGAAATATTCATAGCGAAATTATTATATTGTACCAAAATGGAAGAAAGCCGGCACGAGCATTTCTAATAATCCCCAGATGGAAAAAGATCAAAAAAAGACCGTCAAGCGACTGGTTTTTGACGATATAAATTCTCAATACTATGCTGAGTATGAGGAGCCTCAAGTAGTATTAGATAAAACAACATCAAATGTTAATGAGGTACCTTCTTCTCAGTCCGCTGTTGCAGAGCCACCGTTGACTTTTGCTGCCAAGAAGGAGGGCCCCAGGTTCAGCATAATTGACACCTTTTTCTTCAAGCCTGATGAGCAGGTTCCATCGGAGCCCCGCGCTGAATTTCATTCAATTTTGCACAAGTTGCTTGAACTCGTCACTGAAGTGCTGTTCGCTCATACCACTGCATTATTTTGGGTGAATAAGGAACGGAACTTGCTGGTTGTGGCTGACAAATTGACGAATTCAAAAGTTTTTACAAGTGATCTCCGCCTTCCTTTGGGAAGAGATGTAATAAGTCGGATCGCATTTAGTGGCAAGCCGGAAATCATTTCTGAGATAAATCCAGCTGCTGAAAAAGATGTGATTCCATATTATGATGAACCCTGTGGGGTTAAAAGTCTAATAGGTGTCCCGATTTTTTATCGAGACGAAGTTATAGCAGTATTGGTGGCGGACAATCTTGCCGATGAAGGCTTTGGAAGAGAGACAGTTCCTCTATTAGGGAATTTCACGAGGCTATTTACTGCAGTTTTGAGAGCACTGTCCGACAAGTACGATTTACAAGTTATACGGACGACGTTCAATTCGCTTAAGTGGCTGACAAATGAAGTATTGTCGAAGACAGACCTCGATTCAATGTTAAAAAGTATACTAACAGCTGTTTCGGACACAGTTGATGCGGATTTTGTAACATTGGTCTCAGAAGGTGAAGGTCACTCTTACTATGTCTCACAGGTTGTTAAACGGTCGGGCGTCGAATACGCGGAAGAGGGTTTCAAGGTCAGTATTCCAGACACTTTAACAGGAAGGTCAATTAGAGATAACAGAATTGTTTACGTTGAAGATCTTTCTAAGGTCGAGGAACATCGATTTAATCATAACGAACCAGCTGGAAAAGGTTCCTTTATATCGATTCCGATTGCTGGTTTCAACACTTCTTTCGGTGCAGTAACAGTCGAGAGTGTACTGCCAGGAAAATTTTCTTCTATTGAAATTGATGGGATCAAACAAATTGTAAGTTTAGGAGCGTTCGCGACCGAGGTTTATAATACTTATCATCTTGTTGAAAGATTTGTAATTTTTGATAGAGTGACAGGAACCTTGAACAAAAAGTCTTTTATTGAGCGACTAAATGAGGAAATAGGGAGAGTGACTGATTTGGGAATTCGTAGTGCTTTTGTATTAATAAGCCTCGATAGATTTGATGACATTCGAAACAGATTCTCACTGGAAGGTGTTGAGCATATAATGGCTGATATAGCTGATGCTTTACGTGGCTGGTTAAAACCCTACGACGCAGTTGGCAAAATATCTGCGCATTCATTTGGTATAATACTCGAGGGGTTTTCCCAGAGTGAGGCTTTTGCATGGGGAGAGAAGTTCCGAAAGAATTTAGCAACAAAGGTTTACCCAATAGGTAATAGAAATTACATGGCGACGGTCAGTGTTGCTGTTTTAAATATCGACGGCAAAAATGGTCCGCCAGAATTGCTCGCTGTTGCTCAAAAGGTTTTGCAGCGTGCATATGCAAGTGGCGGCAATGTAGTCAAGATTTTATAGAAAAGGAGAGACAAAAATGGCCAAGACAACCAGCTTTGCTGAAAAAGCAGCTAAATCGCTTCAAGGTAAGAAAGGGGTCGAATGCCCCAAATGCGGTGAAACCATTCAAAATGTTCTGGTTGTGAGTTCGGAAAAATCCGACAAGAACACATTCAGGTACAATAAGAGGTTCGTCAAAGTTTGCAAGTGCAATGAGAGGGAAGTTTACGCCTGAAGTATGACAGTGTTCAGGTCTTAGAGGCCAATTTCTCAAAAAAGCCTGAGATTCTTGGAATATTTTTGCATTAATTCTTGTTTAGATATCAGTGGAAATTACAAGAAACAGGCGTTGGTTCGAATCGTCTATATTGAAAGATTGTTGAACCTTTCGAGGGCTTTTTTGAATCAAATATGTCGGAATTGATCCTGTGCGGTTGATGAATTTAGCAATAAAATTTTGAGGTGAATTGATGATTAAAGTCGGTAAACAATATCCTTCAAGGGAGAATCAGACAATTGATAAATACCTTCAAGAGATTGGAAAGGTAGATCTTCTGACTCCTGAGGAGGAGATTGAGCTGGCGATCAAGGTCCGGGAGAATGACCAGAAGGCACTTGAAAAATTAATTAAAGCGAATCTTAGATTTGTCGTAAGTGTTGCTAAACAATATCAGAACCAGGGCCTTTCCCTTGGGGATTTGATCAATGAAGGGAATCTTGGTTTGATTAAAGCTGCTAAGAGGTTTGATCCAACTCGTGGATTCAAATTCATTTCTTACGCTGTATGGTGGATTAGACAATCAATACTGCAGGCTTTAGCTGAACAATCACGGATTGTGAGACTCCCCTTAAACAGGGTAGGTGCACTTAACAAGATTGGAAAAAAATTTAGTGAGCTTGAACAGGAGTTCGAGCGCGAACCGAGTCCTTCAGAGATTGCTGAACAGCTCGATATGAGTCTTTATGAAGTGGACAAGACTTTACAAATATCCGGACGCCATCTATCTGTTGATCAACCTTTCGTCCAGGGTGAGGACAACAAGCTCCTTGACGTTATGCCTGACGACAATCAACTTCCACCTGACCATAGCCTAATGAAGGAATCACTGAGAATGGAGGTTGAACGTGCACTCCGATCACTTACAGATAGAGAAGCCGAGGTGATCAGGCTTTATTTTGGAATTGAGAATGAACACCCGTTGACACTCGAGGAGATTGGCGAAAAGTTCAATCTTACTCGTGAACGTGTTCGTCAAATTAAGGAAAAGGCGATTCGGAGACTCAGACATGCAACGAGAAGCAAAGCTCTCAGGGCATACCTTGGATAATTGAAGTCTTCTGCACCCCTGTACTTTCATGTTGTGAAGAAGCCCCGTCACTTAGACGGGGCTTATTAATTTCAATCAATAACCCGAATGATTGCAAGGCATCTAGCATATAATTAACTTTTTAAAGAATGCACAGATCAGGAGTAGCATCATGAAGTCGATGCCGTTTGAAGTTCGAATTCTTCTAATTGAAGATTCAGCTGAAATTCGAAACCGCCTGGTTAGATTGTTTCGTTCTGCCAATCTTGGATTTGAGATAGACGCATACCCTAGCAATATTGGAATCTACAGGAAACTTTCTGAGAACAGATATGATGCAATTGTTCTCGACTACGACATGGCTGCAATTAATCCATTTGTCATTGCAAGAGCAGCGTTGGAAATAGATCCATTTCTGACAGTAATGTTCGTGTCGGGCAATTATTCAGATACAGTATTTTCGGAAGTAATATCCGCTGGTTTCAGAAATTATTCACCTTTGACCACTGTCGGTATGAAGTTACTTCCAAATTTGCTGAAAGAACTGGTGGAAAGTTCTGCACAATTGCGGATTTCAAATGAGATCAGTCGGGCGTCTCACTTAAAATCTTCGCAGATGGATATACTTAGTGCTATTGTTCGAAAGATGGTTGAGAGTCACGACCTGAAATCTGTGATGCAACAGCTTGCCGAGGAAATAGTAAAAAAGCTGGATGTCAAGGTAGTAAGCTTACAGAGGTACTATCCTGAAAAGCACGGATTCGCAGTTTACGGTATCTATCCAAAAGGGAAACTGCTAAAATTTGCGGAAATGTTTTTCGGGGTATCTCTGGATTCGTTTGTGTTTCCATTTGATCCCGAACATTGTGTTGTTGATCAGTACACTGAGCAGCGCAAACCCTGGGTCGGGTCAGATTTTGCAGACGTGTTTGGTACCACGATGCCTTCCCAGGCGGCAAGGATGATCCAGAAATTTGCTGGTGTGAAATCAATTTACAATGCTCCTTTTTACAACAAAGATCAGCTCCTTGGAGGGATAGTAGTTGGCAGTACAAGAGACAGTTTCACAAGTGAAGAACTCGACGCTTTCAATGCGATTGTCGAGGTAAGCTCATTGCTGTTCGAATATAACGAAACTTCAAATGCATACTTCAAAGAGAGTGAGCGCCTCAGAGCAGTGCACAAAACGAGTTTGGCTATGCACCGAAACCTCAATCCAGAAGAGGTATTAAGCACTATTCAAAACGAGGTCGCGGAAATCGTGTCGGCTGATTTTCTGGCTGTGTACATGAAGGAAGATAATGACGACGCACTAGGGTTGAAAAAGTTTACTCTTCTAAAAGGGAAATCAAAAAAGGTTCCACCCAACATAATTAAGGTAGGCGAAACAGTCATTGGACGAGCGGTAGCTGACATGCGTCCTTTGATCGCAAACGAGATATCATTCTTTGTTGATAGGACAAACTCTGCTAAGGAGAATCTCCTTTGTGTCCCGATGACTTTTAGCAAAGAACTACTTGGGATGTTGATCGTTGGACGGTACAGTCCAGAAGAACCATTTGACTTTACTGACCTTTCGGTATTCGAGATTTTTACTTCTCAATTTACGTTGGCGCTGAAGAATTCAATCCTGTTTGAGAATATTGGCAAGAGTGAAAGTCGCTACAAATTATTAATAGAAAATGTAAACGACCCCGTAGTCCTAATCAACACTAAAGGTGAACTCGTTTATGTCAACAATAGATTTGAATCACTGACAGGTTACAAACCTGCCGAAGTGATTGGCAAGCATTTCAGTTTCATCGTTCATCCTGACGATTTACCACTGGTTAATAAACGATTTTCAGAAAGGGTGCTTGGTGGAGAGCAACCGAGTCGGTATGAATTCAGGATTATGGCTAAAGATGGGAGTGTGAAGTTTATAGATTACGGTGTCACGGTAGTTCGAGAGGGCGAAGGGATTAGCGGCTTGCTCGGTGTAGGTAGAGACATTACGAATGAGATTGAGTGGCGTGAAAAAATAAAAAACCAGGCTATCAAGCTCAAAGAAATAGTTGACCTCAGTGCGAAGCTTTTACACGATGACAGGTACGAAGATGTCTTGGACAGTGTTATGGAGTCAGCCAGGAACGGGATACCGCGTGCGGAAGCTGGTGTAATACTGTTATATGATAAGAACACTGACAGCCTCAAAGCTTCAGCTGTTTTTGGCCATCCTGCTGAGATGAGGAATAAATTCTATCTAGGGCGGACAGAGGGATGGGCGGGGGAGGTATTCACTTCTCGAACGGGAAAGATAATTAATGATGCCACAATTTATCCTGAACTTGAAATTGCTTCAGAATTTCCTTTAACAGCCCAAATTAAGTCCTCGATAGCGGTGCCACTGATTGTTGACAATGACCCAATTGGAGTAATTTCATTGGACAATTTCACCTCCAAACAAGCTTTTAACGACGATGACCTCCATTTTCTAGAGGGTCTCGCCTATCATGCTGCTCTTGGTATTAGAAAGGTTCAGATGACTTCGCAGCTTGTTGACTCAGAGAAGAGGTATCGGACGATAATTGAATCGAGCAGCGACCTTATCCTCCTCACTGATAAGTCAAGGAAAATTAGATTTTGCAACCAACAGTTTGCAAAAACCTTTAGAACAACGGCTGATGAGGTAATAGGGAGAACGATTAGCGAGTTCTTTGACGATTCGGAGCTAAAACCATTATATGATGTTTCTGTCAGAGATGGAAATAGGCCCCGCAGGATTTTGACTTCAAACATCCAGTCACAAAAGCGCTTTTTTGATGTTACAGTCGAAAAGTACGAGTCGAGTGAAAAAGACTTGGGATATATTTTCTTTATGTCAGATGTGACTGAGCCAACTTTGATTAGCGAGTGGATGGAAAAAGCTTATGAAATAGGGATAGAAAGGGCGGGTCTAGATTTATTTGAACAATTTGCATCTTTGCTTTCGGAAGTCTCTAATGCGCAACTCGTGTTCATAGGTGACTATGATGAATCAAAGGATGAAGCAAACGCTAGAATTGTTATTCACGGGAAATCAATCCTTCATACTGCGATTTTACCAAATGTCTCTAAATTGATGAAAGGCAACAGCGACGGTTTGTCTTTGTTGAGTAAATACTTTAACCCGACAGTTAAATTAAGAGCTCATCTTGTTTCCGAGATAACAGCTTTCGACCGAGTGGTAGGAATTCTCCTGGTTGCCACAGAAGATGAGCAGGTCGTTTCCGGGTCAAAATTCGGTATTCTTCAACTAATAAAGGAGCGACTGGGTCTAGAATATGAAAGGGAAATCAAGGATCTTGAAAACAGGGAACTTGAGCGTCGGCTCTTACATTCCCAAAAAATGGAAAGTCTTGGAACTCTAGCCGGGGGAGTGGCCCACGATTTCAACAATATACTTACGGCTATACTAGGCTACTCAAATCTCTTGTCGAACGAAATCAATAATGATGATCGATTATTGAGATATGTGAAGACCATCGAGAAATCAGCTCAACGGGCAGCTGATCTTACAAAACAGCTTCTCGGCTTTGCACGAAAAGGGAAGGTCACTGTAAAGGACGTGAACTTTAATACTATTTGCATTGATACAGCCGAGCTTACAAAAAAGATGCTGCAAAAGAATGTCGAGGTGGTTCTTAACCTCTTTCATAATTTACCAGCTGTTGAAGGAGATGAATCACAATTAGCACAAGTTGTGATGAATCTTGCAGTTAATGCCAGAGATGCTATGCCTGATGGTGGCAAGCTGACTTTTACCACACGCATGGCCAGGGGTGAGGAGATAAAAAGGCTAAAGTTACAAAATGGGGGAAAAAGTTACGTTGTCATAGAGGTTTCAGACACCGGGACTGGTATAGCACCGGAAGTCATGCCAAGGATATTTGAACCTTTCTTCTCAACAAAGGAAAAAGGAAAGGGGACAGGATTAGGGTTATCTATGGTATATGGAATTGTCCACAACCATGAGGGTGAGATTGAAGTTGATAGCGAAGTTGGAAATGGATCAACATTCCGAGTTTACTTGCCAGCTAAAGATACTGAAAAATTTTACGACTTACCTGAAAGTAAAAAGGTTATACGCGAGGCAAGATCTCAATCAACATGCTTGATTGTTGACGATGAGCCAGATGTTCGGGAGTTGATAGCGGATTTTGTACGCGCAGCTGGACTTTCCGTTATAAAAGCAAAAAGTGGGCGGGAAGCAATAGAAATAATCGAGGAGAATGAAAATATCGATATCGTAATCCTTGACATGATAATGCCCGGATTGGATGGAGCGGAGACTTTTCATGCAATCAGGGCACTCCGACCTTCCGTGCCAGTCCTAATTTCTACTGGATACAGTGCCGAGGAGAAGGTCAGAAAGATCCTGGCCGAAGCTAATGTTGCCTTGATCAACAAGCCCTTTACATTTGAAGAACTGCAGGAAAAATTAGGAAAATATCTGGGTTAGATATATTTGCCGTTTCAGTGCTTTCTGACCATAATTAGCATTTTTGCATTGATGACAATGAATCTAAAGAACTGGTAGATCAGGTTTGTCCTCAGAAACATTGTGAATTTGGTTGGAATAGGCGGGAAATAGCTTTGCTCAAACGGTTTTCTGAGAGCCATAAAGTTTTCCTTTCCTTGTTACTCAGGGATGATTTGCCAGAGGGGTAGTGTTTTTGCTTTATACATGAAACCGAAATGGAGCAAATACTTTATCCAGTGGCCAGCCAGTCCAATTTCTCCAATAGTATAGTTTAGATCTCTCCCCGTATCTGGATACTTCTCAAAGTCTGGTATTACCGGATAAGCGGTTATCGAAATTGCAGTTCCCTTCAACAGACTCGCACCAGCAGAAGCTATGCAGGAAATACCCATACGCGCTAGAGAGGCCTTTCGCTTAGGTTCCTCTGTTCTACCTTTCATCATATCAACTATATTATATGCAACAATTCTGGCCATAACTCCTGAAGGCATGCCTGTCCTGGGCGGGGTAGGAAAAATAGGAATACCATTAGGGTTGGTCATAGGTTTTGAGATTGAATGTGGAGGTGCGAAAGCAATTCCAACCGCAAAAATGTTTTTGTATTTCGGATTCTGATATGTTTCCGGCCAGTCTGTCGGTTTCCATTGCTCATATGGCTTTTTCGAATAGTCCGCATCCACGATCATGAATCCACTTGGTGCAAATAATTCTTGAGATATATCTTCGTCATTCTTATTGTACGCTTTCATGTCAACGCCTCTAAAAGGGGGAAGGAGCATTGCAAAATCATAAGGTACAGATTTTTCCTCGCCGTCTAAAGTTTCATAAACAATTTCTTTCCCGTTTACTTCTTTGACATGCGTTTGAGTTATCCACTCGATGCTTCGCTCCGTAAAAAGTGATTCCGTGAAAATCCTGCTATGCGTTACATATCCAGCACGCTTGACGAAAAGCCCACCTATCCCGAAATCGCCAAGTTCGTATTCGTTCGTAATGTATATTACTCTCGCTTTGTTTCTCACTTTATTCCTTCGAAGTTCATACTCGATATTCAGCACGTATTCGAACGCAGCTCCTTGACAAGTAGCATTTCCATGCCCGAGACCAATAACAAATGTCTGCTGTTCTCCACGTTTCATTTTGACTATGGATTCTCTAAATGCGGAAGCAGCTATAGCAGCATGACCGGATGTACAGACGCTCAAGCTGTTCTTGTCTGGACCTAACCCTTTTGTCGCGTCGAAATTAAGTTTAGGACCTGTAGCATTTAATAGATAGTCATAGGTTACCCTTTCGAATATAGATCGTCTTTCAGAACTGGTGTATTCGATTTTGACAAATGGTCTATCCAGCTCCTTAGACCCTTCAGGATGGATGCTAACCGCCTTTGCATGGTAAAAGGTAATCCCCCTTCTATCGTATACGGGCTTTAATTGAAAGCTTACTTGTTCTGGCTTCATATAACCAACCCCAACCCAAATATTTGAAGGTATCCAATTGAATGTGTTTCTCGGCGAAATAACCACCACCTCATGTTGATGTCCAAGTTTTTGCCTGGCTCTTATTGCGGCAGTATGCCCAGCTATTCCAGCCCCAAGAATAACGAGACGAGCCATAATCTCCCTCCTAATAATGTCTATATTTTGTGTTCTTAACTATGGCTGTAGTCACACCAAAACGTTTGAGACTCCGCTGACTTCAATGATACACTTATTTTTTGGTGAGTGCAGCATACAAATCAACAGTTGAGAAATCAACGAATATAAGCTACCTTGCTTGTTATAATGCGAAATTTTAAATACAAAAACGTGTTCTTAAATTCAAGCCATCGCACTGAGGTTGTTCCTTTGAAAATTGACGAAGGAGAAAAAATGAAAAAAGTTTTTCAATCGCTACCAATAACAGAAGACAGCTACCGTGCTGAAAAGACTATTCTTTCCTGCTTTGATTATCGATTTACCAAACTTCACCGTGATTTTTTCGATAGTCAGGTCAATGATTACATTTTGGTTGCAGGTGGAGTGAAACAGTTAGCCTCTCCGGAGAAGGAAGAAGATGCCATGTTCATCCTTAGACAAATTGACGCATCTTTAAGATTACATCGATCTGAGAAGATAACCGTAATCGCTCACAATGGCTGCGGAGCGTATGGAGGCGTGATTGATAGAGAATTTTACATGGATGAATTAAAAAGGGCGGCGGAAATTTTGGAGAGACGTTTTTGTCTCTTGGTTGAGAAGATTTTTATGGATCTAGATGGTGGTATTTATCAGGTTTAATTATGCAAAATGGTAAATTGGATATTTCCCCCAATGATGAAAGTGAGACTGATGCTCCTTACTCTGAATTGAATCGGGCCAAAATCCTTGATTCATTTGGACGGGAATGCTATATTATGAATCAAATTTGGAGATTCAAAATTGGCAGTAGAATACAAAACTAAGAGTTTCAGGAAAAGTGATGTAGAGAGGAACTGGTATATCGTAGATGCCAGTGACAAAACATTAGGAAGGCTCGCTACTAAAGTGGCCTCGATACTTCATGGGAAGACAAAACCACAATTCACTCCACATAATGATGTTGGGGATTTTGTGGTGGTGATTAATGCAGACAAAGTTAAATTGTCTGGAAAGAAAGCAGATACAAAGATGTATTATCACAATACTCTTTACCCTGGTGGTGCAGTGTTTGTTAAATACAAAGACATGATCTCGAAGAAGCCAGAGGCGGTAATTGAACATGCAGTAAGAGGGATGCTCCCCAAGAATAGCCTTGGTGAAAAGATGTTCAAGAAGTTGAAAGTATACGCAGGGTCTGGACATCCACATTCTGCTCAAAAACCAAAACTTTTAGAAATTTAGACTGGAGATTTGATGCCCCCTACGGAAAATGCCCACATTGCCGTTGGTCGAAGGAAAACGGCTGTTGCCAGGGTGAAATTGGTCCCTGGAACAGGAAAGATATTTGTCAATGACGTTCCCCATTATGAGTATTTCCCATTAGTCTCGATTCAGAATGAATTATTCAAACCATTTGAAGCAACCGAAACACAGGGGAAATATGACGTCTATGCCATGGTGGATGGCGGTGGTTTGTCAGGTCAGGCCGGCGCCGTAAGGTTAGCAATTGCTAGAGCGCTTGTCTACGAAGGGGAGGAATTCCGTTTACGTTTGCGCGCAGCGGGAGTGTTGACTCGCGATCCCCGAATGGTGGAACGAAAGAAATACGGCAGAAAAAAAGCTCGAAAACGCTTCCAGTGGACTAAACGTTAGTCAATTAAAATAAACAAAAAAACATACCTCTGGATTTGTGCAGCGGTGTCCTCGTCTGAGGATTCTGTACAAAAGTGAAGGAGGTAGAAGAAAAACCAAAGGAGAACATGTAATGCCAAGAGTTGAACTCGAAGCTCTTTTAGCATCAGGGGCTCATTTTGGGCACCTGACCCGCCGCTGGAATCCCAAAATGAAGCCATATATTTTTATGGAGCGTAACGGGATTCACATCATTGATTTAAGGCAGACGCAGCAACTTCTTGAAGAGGCATGCAACGCTATGGAGAACATTGCTGCTGAAGGAAAGAAGGTCCTTTACGTCGGCACCAAAAAGCAGGCAAAAGACATAATAAAACGAGAAGCTGAGAGGGCTGGAATCTACTACGTTGCAGAAAGATGGCTTGGTGGAATGCTTACAAATTTCTCAACAATTCGTAAAAGCGTCAGACGCCTGCAGCATATAGAAAAGATGGAAGCCGACGGTACAGTAAACAGCTTAACAAAGAAGGAAGGGCTTCGGCTACAAAGGGAAAGGGAGAAGTTAGAAAAAACCCTCTCCGGCGTAAGAAATATGAATAAGTTACCTGGAGCAGTTTTTATTGTTGACATAAAAAAGGAACATATTGCTGTAAGTGAAGCTGAGCGTCTCGGCTTGCCAATTTTTGCCATGGTCGACACGAATTGTGATCCTGACCCAATTAACTATATCATTCCATCAAACGACGATGCCGTGAATGCTATTGAACTCGTCACCAGAGCACTAACCGATGCTTATTTGATGGGCGCGCAGCGCGCAAAAGAAATTCAGGTCGAGGAGATGCTGAAGGAGTCCGGGCCAGCTTCGGTAGAAACACAATCGAAATCAGAAGAAGGTGAGTAATCCTAATGGTAATTACAAGTGAAATGGTAAAGAACCTCCGCGATCTAACTGGCGCGGGAATGATGGAATGCAAAAAGGCTCTTACCGAGTCGAACGGAGATATTGAAAGAGCAAAGCAAATATTGCGTGCACGAGGAGCAGCAGTAGCTGAAAAACGCGCAGGGCGTGAAACCAAACAAGGCGTGGTTGAAGCTTATATTCACGCCGGTGGTAGAATAGGCGCAATGGTCGAACTTAACTGTGAGACTGACTTTGTTGCCAGAACACCAGAGTTTAAACAGGTAGCTCGCGATATTGCAATGCAGATTGCCGCAATGAACCCGGTTGTCGTCAGCCGTGAAGATCTTCCCGAGGAGTTCAAAGCTAAACAACTGCAGTTGTTCAGGGAGGAAGCTCTTGCTGAAGGTAAACCTCCACAGGTTGTTGATAAAATTGCTGAGGGAAAAATGGAGAAGTATTATCAAGAGATCGTACTCCTTGAGCAAGCATTCATAAAGGATCCTCAGGTAATGATAAAAGATTTGATCAACGAAATTACTGCAAAAACTGGAGAAAGTATCTCAATTCGTAGATTTCAACGATTTGAACTTGGTGTAGATGGGAACAAGTGAAGAAGAGTTACTCTTAACAATAGGCATCAAACTAAAGTCATTTGACGATGACGAGCTGTGTCCGGCCGAGATTGCCGACACAGCTTTTTTATTTTGGAGGAAAGGTGGAGAATATGTATAAAAGAATTTTGCTCAAATTGAGCGGGGAGTCTCTAATGGGAGAAAAGCCATTTGGGATTGACTCTGCAGTTTTGAATCGCCTTACCGAAGAGATCCTGGAAGTTCATTCCTTAGGTGTGGAAATTGGAGTTGTAATAGGGGGCGGCAACATTTATAGGGGGATCAGCGCAGAGGAGGATGGAATTGACAAGGTGGTGGGCGACCAGATGGGAATGCTTGCAACTGTGATAAATGCACTTGCTCTTCAAAATGTACTTGAAAGGCGAGGAGTTTACACGAGATTGATGAGTGCCATAAGTATGGAACAAATTGCTGAGCCATTCATCAGGCGTAGAGCAATCAGGCATCTTGAAAAGGGGAGAGTCGTTATATTTGGCGCAGGTACAGGAAACCCTTATTTTACTACGGACACAGCAGCAGCCTTGCGTGCTGTAGAGATAAGAGCAGATGTGATCATAAAAGGCACCCGTGTTGATGGCATATACGACTCAGACCCTGAAAAGAATCCAAATGCCGTGATGTTTCCGAAAATTTCTTACATGGATATGTTAAAGATGGATTTAAAGGTTATGGACCTTACCGCTATTACTCTTTGCAGAGAAAATAAGCTTCCAATCGTTGTTTACAACATGACCGTTCCCGGAAATTTAAAGCGGGTTGTTCTTGGTGAAAGCGTAGGTTCAACAGTTTTTCATAGTGAGGATGTTGCAAAATAAATTGGAGGGACAATGTTAGAAAAAATAGTTCATGAAGCCGAAGAAAAGATGAAAAAGGCAGTAGAGTTTACGCGGCAAGAGCTTGCAAAACTTAGAACGGGCAAAGCGACACTTGCGCTGCTGGACGACATTCGCATTGATTATTATGGACAGAAATTACCAGTAGCTCAAGTTGCCACACTAAACACTCCAGACGCACACCTGATTACAATTCAGCCCTGGGATAAGAGTATACTTGCCGAAATAGAAAAAGCAATACAAGCTGCAAATATTGGACTCAATCCAGCAAATGATGGAACAATGATTAGGCTCCCAGTACCTCCACTGACGGAAGAAAGAAGGAAGGAAATTGTAAAGATTGCCAAAAAATTTATAGAGGATGGCAAGATATCAGTGAGAAATATTCGTCGCGACTCAAATGAGCATCTCAAGAAAGCTGAAAAGGACGAGCATGTTTCCGAGGATGAAAGAAAGAGGGGGGAGGCAGAGGTACAAAAGCTGACCGATAAATATGTGAAGGCACTGGACGATCTATTTGCTGCAAAGGAAAAGGAAATCATGGAGGTTTGAGCTCCAGACCTAGACCTTTCAGCTATTCAAGGAATTGCCGTCTCCGTAAGAGCCCCTTGGCAAAATTACCGATACTGAGGTACCTATGCCGAGGGTGCTCTGGATTTCAATTTTTCCCCCATGAGCTTCTATCAGAGATTTTGCAATCGACAACCCAAGCCCGCTCCCTCGCTTTTGTCCTTGGTCTGTTCTTGACTTATCTGCTCTGTAAAAACGATCGAACACATGCTGTATGTCCGAGTCGGATATACCAATTCCTTTGTCTATAACATCTACCTTTACAAAATTTCCCTGGATCTCCTCTATTACAGTTATACTGGTGTTGTCATTTGAGTATTTAATTGCATTATCAAGAAGATTCATAAACACATTCAAGAGTTTGTCCCTATCACCATTAATGTAAACTTCCTCCGTCTGGGCAGCATTATGATTTTTTACATCGAAATGAATTGAAATATTCCTTCTCGAAGCGTACGCTGATGTTTTTGACACAGCTTCAAGAAGAAGTTCGTCCAGCCGCACTGGAGTTTTTTGCAGAGTCAGCTGTCCGCTCTCGAGACGTGCAATTGTAAGTAATTCATCAACAATTGTCGTTATCCTTCTAATTTCTTCTATTGCGCTCCTCAGGATTTCCTGATAGTCTTCTGGAGTCCTTTTATTTTGCAGAGCGACTTCAATTTCCCCAAGTAGTATTGTGAGAGGCGTGCGCAACTCGTGTGATGCATCTGCGGTAAATTGCTTTTGCAGGCGAAAGCCTTCCTCAATTCTATCGAACATTGCATTCAATGTCTTTGACAATCGGGATATTTCATCATCGACTTTGCCAATTTCAAGACGCTTATCAAGATGCTCTGCAGAGATTGTTTGGGCGGTCCTGACAATTCGATTGATTGGATCGAAGGCCTTCTTCGCAACATAGTATCCACCAATTGCTGCTGCAATTATTGCTAACGGGATGGCAAAGCCAAGAAGTAATCTTAATTCGAATAAGTTGTTGTCAAGTGTAGCAGTGCTTGAAGCGACTTGCACAAGGTATTTCGTTGCTCCATTGTCAATAACGGGGTATGTTAGGAGCCTGAGATCCCCACTGTCCCAGAAGCGATTGTGTAATTTCCTACTCAGTGTCTCAAAAACCTGATGTCTGGTGAGAGCTAATGACAACACCTGAGTTGTCAACGGAAGCGAGGCATCATGAAGATTGCTGGACTTAATGAGAATTTGGCGATTTGTGGAAACTATCTGGACAAATCTCTTTGATCCAAAGTTGACGATAATTGGATACTTAATTTGATTTGATAGAATCCTGCTTTCGAGATCCCCTGCGCTTTTTATTGCACTAACTATTTCCAACGCATCGTTGCTCAGTCCCAGGTCGAAGTTTTCCGCAGTTTGTCTTGCGTCGAGGTAATAAAGTGCGGTCGAAAAAAGTGATAGTGTAAAGCCGAAGATCAGGACAAAAAGTATGGTGATCTTAGCTCTTATCGTTCTCATCTTGTTCGCTCAGAACGTATCCAACTCCCACCACAGTCTTAATTAATTGTTTTTGAAAGCCCCTGTCAATTTTTTGCCGAAGCAATTTGACGTATACATCGATGACGTTTGATTCCATATCGAAACTAACGTCCCACACATGTTGGGCGATCTGGGTACGGCTGAGACTTTTGCCCTCATTTCGCATAAAATATTCAAGGAGGGCAAACTCTCTTGTTGTTAGACGAATTTGCTTTCCATCCCTTTCCACCTTCCTGGTGACTGGGTCCAGAACGAGCCCGTCTACTCGAAGAACAGCACCTTTAGTCTGGCTCTTCCTTCTTAGAAGTGCACGCACCCTGGCAAGGAGTTCCTCAAAATGAAATGGCTTTGTCAAATAATCATCTGCTCCAGCATCGAGTCCGCGGACTTTGCTGTCAGTGTCCCCGAGTGCTGTAAGCATCAATATGGGGACATCAATTTTTAATGCCCTGATTTTCTGACAAGTCATAACTCCATCTTGCTTTGGCAAGAGAATGTCGAGAATGATTACATCATACTCATTTTTCCTTGCCATATCTTCCCCTTGAAGTCCATCGTGGGCAACGTCTACTACATATGATTGTTCCTCCAGTCCCTTCTTAATGAAGGAAGCAACCTTTTTCTCGTCTTCTACAACAAGGATTCTCATATTTGTTTTTCCTACATGGTAAAAAACTGGAGACGGGAAGTGCCAGCCACGCCTCCCGTCTTGCACTTGTCAAATCTTCTCAGATACTGCTTTGGCTTGCAAAAAGAGAAGAAGGTAATCAGGACCGCCAGCTTTTGAGTCAGTGCCGCTCATATTGAATCCACCGAACGGATGAACCCCAACCAGCGCTCCTGTGCACTTTCTATTTATGTATAAATTGCCTGCGTTAAAAAGTCTTTTACCCTTTTCTATCTTTTTTCGATTTTTAGAATAAATAGATCCTGTCAGCCCATACTCGGTGGAGTTTGCAATCTCGAGGGCTTCATCAAAGTTTTTTGCTTTAATGACTGCCAGAACAGGACCAAAAATCTCCTCCTGGGCAATTCTAGCATGAGGATCAACATCAGTAAATACAGTTGGTTTTATGTAATAACCTTCACCAGGTGCTTTTTCACCACCACACAGGAGCTTTCCTTCCTTCTTTCCGATTTCAATATACTCGAGAATTTTCCTTTCTGCCGAAGCGCTGACAACAGGTCCCAGTCGGCCGTTTTCTCTTGGAGGTTTAATTTCAATTGAATCGACCGACTCCTTCAATTTCAAGACGAATTTTTCGTAAACTTTTTCGTCAACTATTGCACGAGAGCAAGCGGAGCACTTTTGTCCCTGAAAACCGAATGCTGAGGTGACCACTCCTTCTACAGCGGCTTCAAGGTCGGCCTCGCTATCGACTATGATTGCATCTTTGCCACCCATCTCAGCCACGACACGCTTAATCCAGATTTGTCCTGGCTGTACCTCTGCTGCCAATTTATTGATGTGTGTGCCAACTTCCTTTGAGCCCGTGAATGCTACGAACCTCGTCTTCGGATGCGCAACCAATGTATCACCGACTGCAGAACCGGGGCCAGTGACAAAATTCAGTACACCCGGTGGGAGTCCCGCTTCTTCCATTAGCTCCACAAACTTAGCTCCAATCACGGGTGAGTCACTTGATGGCTTAAGGACGATTGTATTGCCTGTGACAATTGATGCTGTTGACATTCCTAACAAAATTGCGAGAGGGAAATTCCATGGCGGAACTACAACTCCAACCCCCAGTGGGATGTACTCCATATAGTTCCTTTCACCTGGAATTTTTGTTAAAGGTGCCCCCTTTGCATACCTTAACATTTCACGGCTATAGTATTCTAAATAGTCTATTGCTTCTGCCACATCTGCATCTGCCTCGGACCAGTTTTTACCAACCTCAAAGACCTGCCATGCGGCATATTCAAATTTCTTTGCCCGCAGGATGCGCGCTGCTCTCAAGAAATAATTTGCTCTTTTCTCGGGTGGAACAGTTTGCCATTCCTGGAATTTTTCATAAGCTTTTTCGACTCCTCTCTTTGCTAATTCCTGATCTGCTTTCTGCAAAATCCCTACTATTTGATTTGGTTTGGCTGGATTGTATGAATAAAATTTCTCTGGGGTACTTATGTGCTCTCCGCCTATGACCAGGTGATATTCTTTGCCGAGTTCACTTTCTACTCTGGCAATTGCCTTTTCCATTTTTCGCCTATTTTCAGGCTTCTTAAAATCAACAAAAGGCTCGTTCCTGAATTTTGGCAGCTTTCTCATGAGTATGTTATCCTCCTGATTTTTGTTATAGTTTAGTTTTTCAAAGCTTCGATCACCGCATCGTGTATAGCGGGTCGCACTATCGCGATTTTCTGGTTGTTTCGAGTAGGACAAACCCTGTTTGTTAGGAATACTACGAACAGCTTTCGGACTGGGTCCACCCAAACTGACGTCCCGGTAAATCCGAGGTGGCCAAAGGAAGTTGCTGAAAAATAGTGACCGGCACTAGAGTGTTCAGGTGATTTGGTATCCCACCCGAGCCCTCTTGTGCTCAGTTCCGATTGTCTTTTTGTAAACAAAGCTATCACAGAGTCCTCAAGGTACCTGCGGCCATCGTAGACGCCACCGTTCAACAACATTTGCAAATAAACAGCAAGGTCTGATGAGTTTGAGAAGAGTCCAGCATGTCCCACAGCTCCACCAAGCGATCTTGCATTTTCATCGTGAACCACGCCCTGAAGTAGTTTCCCGCTGATTGAATCATATTCAGTTGGTGCACAAAACTGAGCAAGTTGTGACGGAGGGGTAAACATTGTATGAATCATGCCAAGAGGCTTGTAAAAATTTTTTGTTACATAATCCGATAGCGGCATGCCCGTTATCTTCTCAATGATTTTTCCCACAATAAGCATACCGATATCACTGTAGACCATTTTGGTGCCTGTTGGGTAAACAAGGGGGGTGGCATAAAGTGTATCCCACATTGCACTGTGCGCAGAGTCAAGGTTTGCTGTGATGAACATTGAAGGATGCTTTAGGAGTGTATCAAGCTCCGTCTGCGAAATTGCCTTCGTATACCACAAGTAATGAGAGGGGTCTGGCGGGAGACCGCTGTTGTGCTCCAGCAGATTTCTAACGAGGATATTTTGTTTCCCATTTTGACCAAATTGTGGGATGTACTTTACGACTGGTGCATTGATATCGAGCTTGCCTTCTCCGTAAAGCTTCATTGCTGCCAGTGTAGTTGCAACCACCTTTGTCACCGATGCAAGGTCATACATCGTATTGAGGTCGACACTCCTTGAATAAGGTGAATAATCGTATGTACCAAATGCTTTGTTATACACAACTTTCCCATCTTTTGCAACAAGGAGCTGAGCTCCAGGGAACGCAGAATCTGCAATCCAGTAGTTTACAATGGAATCGAGCCGTGCAAGACGAACAGGTGAAAATCCAGCTTCAATTGGCTCAGCGTATCTAAGACTCGTTTGCGGCAGTTCAAGGCCGCTTCCTATTCTAATAGAATCTGAGATTGAAATTGGAAGTTTACCTGAGACAGGCGATTCTGAAAAAATCGCCTGAACAGCTGCAGTTATGGAACATGGCTGATCGCCGTAGGCACAGACGTATGCAGACACATTTGGGGAACTCCGCAAAATGTATGGGTTCCCAAACGAAATCAATACTGTTGGCTTTTTGAGATTGGCTATGTTCGTAAGAAAATCTCTTATGTTATCGGGAAAGTCTACAGTCCCTTTCCCGGCTCGGACCTTTACATACGCAGGTATAATAACGATGTCTGACTCCTTAGCTAAGACAAGAAGGGAATCGAAATCAAGTTTGTTTGACGCAGGGTTGACTTGCTGGAAGTTGACATTGTGGTAGCGTGAAGAAAGTTCTTGTGAGAAGAGGGCTCCTGTAGTCGGGTCGCAGTTATCAGATACAGTTATGCAGAGAACTTTTTTGTTCTGAAAGTATTGAAGTGGAAGGATGTTGTCTTCGTTTTTTATGATTGTTATTGAGCGTCGAGCTGCTTTTTCAGCAAGCAACTTGTGGGCTTGTATGCCGACAATATCCGAAATATCGTCTATGTTAACAAATTTGTTTTTGTTAAGTCCAAGTTCTGATTTCAAGAGGAGGATCTTTTTCACTGAGTAGTCTATCCGTTCTTTAGAAATTTCCCCTCTTTGAACAGCTCTTACTAAAGCATTCAATGCAACTTCGATGTCTGGAGGCATCAAAAGGATATCAGCTCCTGCTTTTACTGCACGAACTGCTGCTTCTGCAACAGAATATTTGTTTGTGACGCCCTTCATGTTTAGGGCATCTGTGACAATCAGTCCATGAAAATGAACAGAGTCCTGCAGGAGGTCAGTTGTAATTTTGTGAGAAAGGCTCCCTGGAATTTGGTTTTGTCCTTCGAAACTCTCAAAAGCAATATGTGCTACCATTACAGATTTAACCCCAGCCTTTACATCGGCCCGGAAAGGTACGAGTTCGACTTTATCAAGTTGCTCATATGTGGAATTCAACACAGGCAGCTCTGCGTGCGAATCGACGCTTGTGTTACCATGACCCGGGAAGTGCTTTGCTGTGGCAATGACCCCTGCATCCTGCGTACCTTTTATAAACGCTGAGGCAAGCTTTGCAACAAGATTGGGATCTTCTCCATAAGATCGCACATTTATTATCGGATTCTCTGGATTGTCATTGACGTCGGAGACTGGAGCATAGTTTTGCGTAACGCCTATTGCTCTGGCTTCTCTGGCAATTGCATTACCAACTTTGTAAACAAGGAGGGAATCGCCAGCTGCTCCAAAAGCCATATTTGTCGGGAATGCAGGTGCCTCTTTTAACCGCATCCCAAGCCCGTTCTCATAGTCGGCAGAAATCAAGAGAGGGATGTCAGCAACGCTTTGCAGGCGGTTGAGGAGGATCGCTTGTTCATAGATATCGCCAATTGAAACTACAAAACCTCCAACCTTTAAATCCCTGACGAAATGAATCAACGTCTGGTAAGAGGGATCATCTGAGCTGTAATATGAAGTCCATGTGAAAGGGACAATCATTTGTCCAACTTCCTCTGCCAGCGTCATCTTGTTAAACACTGAATCAGCCCAGACTGTATCAGCTTTCCACTCGTAGCTACGGGGCTGCAAGGTTTCGGTGGCCAGTTTTGGATATGGCGACTGGGCGAAGGCGTGAACTTGAACATTCACTGTTGCTTGCTTGTTGCCGCTTTCCTTTGTTTGGAAATTTGAGCTCGAGCAAGCTGGAATCATTGCTGAAAGAAACAAGATAAACAAACGTTTCAATTTATCATCTCCATAGTTTTTCTACGCGCTAATAGGGCTGCTCCAACTGCTGGTGAAGCCTCAGCATTTTGAACCGTGATATCCGGGAATTTTTTAGATATGAGTTCCTTGAGTTTCGTAGACAATAAGTTCCTGCTGGTAAGTATGCTTCCCACAAACGCAATAGGAAGGCATTTGCCAATCTTTTTTATGATAGCCTCAACATGTTCGAGGAGTTCAACTGACGATTTTTCGAGTATTCCAATTGCGACAGGATCCTTTATTTCTGCTGCTTCAAAAACTGCAGGTGCCGCAGAAGCAATATCAAAGTTTTCTCTGTAAACTTTGGTCACGAGTGTCTCGGGTGAATCTATTCCAAACTTATCTTTTAATATCCTTGATATAGCTGTTGGATTGCCCCGTCCATCGAACTCCCTCGCCGTTGCAGTAAGTCCGGCCCTGCCAATTGCGTATCCGCTACCCTCATCACCTATGAATCTACCCCATCCACCTACCCTGTATATTGTTCCATTTTCATCTTTAGCAAAGAGGATCGATCCAGTGCCACTAATAAGTATCATTCCCGGTTTTCCGTAGAAAGCTCCTTCGAGTGCTGCAATGGCGTCACTGTCGACAAATATATTCGGCACAGAAATCCCCTTTTGTGCAAGGAGGTTCTTAAAACCATCCAGCATCCTCTGTCTGTCTGCTTCTCTTCCAGCACCTGTCAGACCGAGAAATATACCCTTGACAGCATGGAAATCTGAATTTGCGAGTTCTAAAAGAGACCTGGCAATCTCAAATATGCTTTCAGAAGCCCTTTCCACTCCAATTATTTGAAAATTTGATGCCTTCCCAGAGGTCTCCGCAACAACATTTCCAGAAGGGTCAATTGCTGCCCCAGATGTTTTTGTTCCTCCTCCATCAAACCCTAAAAAAACCGACTGTCTCTTCATCTTTGAAAAATATCTCTCATTTGCCTGATAATCAATTTCCATTTGCAAACTGGATCGATGAACAGGTTCCGCGAAATTAATCAAGGAGATTTACGAATTAAGTCTACACGGTTTGAGAGTGAGATAAGCGATAAAATCGCTTATCTGTAACGAGGATAGAGAATTTTATTTTAGTCTCAGCTATCGTAAATTTTCGATATGAAAAATAGAGATACAAAATCACTTGTCGTTTTTGACCTGGATGGTACATTGGTGGACACTTCCAAATTGATCTTCGACAGTTTTAATTTCGTCTTAAAGAAGTATTCAGGGGTAGAGATGAGTCCAGGCCAAATCAGGAGTTACTTTGGACCCCCTGAGGATGTTGCAATTAAGAAAATATTAGGCGAAAAGGATTTTGAACTCGTCTGGTCCGATTATCTTCAATATTACGAATCGCATCTTTTTGAAACAGCTGTTTTCCCAGGGATTGTTGATTTGTTGAGAGATTTGAAATCGCAAGGGATTAAACTTGCAATTTTTACGGGAAAGGGGAATGAGACAACCAAAATGACCCTTGTCTACCATCGCCTGATTGACTTCTTTGACATGATTGTTACGGGATCGATTGTGAAGAATCACAAGCCAGACAAGGAGGGAATTGAATTGATTATGAATACTCTTGGGATCGATCGAGAACAGATTGTATTAGTTGGCGATTCCATGGCAGACTACAACGCGGCAATTGCAGCAGGAATTGATTTCGTTGCAGCCCTTTACGATTCAAACAATGTAACTGAGTTTGGGGATATTAAATGTAAAAAGGCTGAAAACATTGCAAAACTTAGACGCATTCTTCTTCCGCAACTTAAAACGATTGAGGCGGGGTGAACTACAGCAACTTCGACAAGTACAGATTTATTATGGTGACGGCCGCAATTCTCGTGGCACTTCTTACATATTGGAGATATTGGTCTATCGATCCTGCCTCTACATTCGACTACGTTGCTCAGGGGTCTGTGGTAAAGAGCATATTTTCCATGCAATCTATAGATCATCGGCCTCTCCTCTGGGACTTCTTTGGAGTAGTTGAAAGAATGATCGATGATGGATCCATTTATTTGTTGAAAACTTTTTCAATTATTCTTGTTGTGATAAATCTATTGGTGATATTCAAATTAGTTTCATTTTTGCTCGACCAAAGGTTTTGGGGATTTATTGCTCTTTTCCTCTTTGGACTAACACCACCTTGTGTTGCAGCGGCTGTTTCTGGCGGCCCTGAAGCGGCGTCGTTGACTATAATGCTGTTATTTTTATACTCTTTGTATCGCAACCAATATTTGATTGCAGCAATGTTGAGCGGAATAGCGCTTACAATAAACTTGCCGGGTGTCATATTCTTTATTGTAGTTATTTTCGATATTCTTCAAAATGTTAAGGATCAGAAGAAGATATTTTCCTTCTTAATATGGGTGCCTTTGATATTCTTTGGTTTCATTGGAATTGTTTATTTTTACGAGAGTATGATAGGAACTTTCAATCTGGCTGTGATTCCTTTCAGGTTATCTGATTTTAAATGGAACTTGCTCGGAACACTGCCACTATTTCTGACAAATGCATTAAATATTGTTGGAATTGCTTACCTAATAAGGCATAGGCGATATGATGTCTATATAAAACATTTTCATTTGTTGATGCTGTGGCTCGCCTTTGGGTCGTTCGCAATTGCATCGCCTACAACAGTAAATGTTCTAAATTCGTTAGCTGTTTCCTTGATTCTCTTCTTGTTTTTTTTGCAGGGGCTTCCACTGGTATGGCAACTTCAAAGTGCGTCAACTGAACTGTTCGTTGTTGGTTTTGTCATATTATTTCTATCTTTCAATTTGTTAGGAAACAATTATTTTCTTCACGACCAGGTCTTACCCGAGGCCATGAGCAGAAAAGAGGCTGTTAGAGAAGTAGTTAGCTCTGTCAAATCAGTCAGAGGTGTCACCAGGATATTGAGCAATTTTGTACCTGGTGAAATTGCTGTGAAGCTGGGGGAAAATGTATATGCAGTTGGTGGCTCAGTAATCCCTGCACGGGTTGCACTTCAAGGAGAAGGCAAGATTATATATATTGTCGAGAAACCCATCGGGAGTGAGGTTCGAGATGTTCCCTGCAAGAGTATTCTTTCAACGATGTACTTCTCTGAAAGCGGAGATCGTACAATAAAAGTTTTCGTTTGTGAGGAAGGGAATGAATAAAGTAAGGATTGGAGTTGTTGGTGTTGGTCATCTTGGAGAAACACATGCGCGCCTCTTGGCCGAAATTGAGGAAGCTGAACTCGTTGGAACTTATGATATTGAGTTGCATCGCAGTCAGAGAATTTCCAGGGAATTGAATATCTCATGGTTTTCGAATCTGGACGAACTTCTCGAAAAAGTAGATGCGATCTCCGTAGTTTCTCCCACATCGACGCATTATGAAATAGCCGGGAAAGCCTTGAGGGCTGGAAAGCATTGCTTCATTGAGAAACCAATTTCAACGACGGTTGAGGAAGCAGACAGCCTGTGCAAGATGGCGTCTATGCAAGGTGTTAAGCTCCAGGTTGGACACATTGAAAGATTTAATCCTGCAATTTTAGCTTTGTCGGATATGGATCTCAATCCTATGTTCATTGAATCCCACAGGCTTGCCCAATTCAAGCCCAGGGGGATGGATGTTGCGGTTGTTCTGGATTTGATGGTGCACGACATAGATTTGATATTGAATTTTATAAAAAGTCCTGTCTCCTCTATAGATGCCAGTGGTGTAGGAGTCATATCAGACACGATAGACATTGCTAACGCGCGCTTAAAATTTGAAAATGGTGCAGTTGCAAATGTGACAGCAAGCAGGATCTCTCAACGTCAAATGAGGAAAATGCGCCTTTTCCAGAAGGATTCTTATATTTCAATTGATTTTACAGAAGGGCTTGCCGAGGTTTACCGTGCGGTAAGACCCGACGGCCTCTTGACCGGTGATATTAACTTGGGGATTATTGGAGTTGGAGAAGCTGCAAGGGTCGTAACTTATTATCAGGCGGAATCGCCTGAGATAAACCCACTTAAACACGAGCTAACACTTTTTTTAAAGAGCATTATCTATGATTTGCCAACAGCTGTCAGCGGTGAAGAAGCAGCAAAAGTAATGCGTGTTGCAGATGCTATTGTGAAAGAAATAGAGAAATCTAAATCAGTAGTCAACAGGTGAAACCGGTGCGTTTTGAAATAAAAGAAAATATTTTACTCGAAATTGGTTCGCTGAGCGATTTTGCAGGAATCGAAGCATATGTCGTTGGAGGGTATGTGCGCGACCTGGTGATGGGGTTGGCAACAAATGATATTGACATTGTCATTATAGGCGAACCTGTTGAGTTTGCCAGTATGATTGCCCGGAAACTAAATGCTTCGAACCTGGTGGTCTTTAAGAGATTCAGAACAGCGCAGATGCAAATTGGGAATGCGAAGGTCGAAATAGTTGGTGCAAGAAAGGAAGCATATGTGCCAGAATCAAGAAAGCCAGTTGTACTCGGGGGATCTCTGGAAGAAGATCTTTCCAGGCGTGACTTTACCATGAATGCTATGGCAGTTAGTTTGAACTCATCAGGTCTGGGAGGTCGCCATTTTGGTGAACTTGTTGATCCGTACGGAGGACTTAAGGCCATAGAACTGAAAATCATCGACACACCACTGGACCCAGCACAAACGTTCAGCGAAGATCCTTTACGAGTTCTCAGGGCAGTAAGATTTGCAGGCCGCTTTGGATTTTCTCTTGCCCCTCGGGTCAAGGACGCAATTAATCTCGTCAAGAGTCGGTTGGCCATCGTTTCCCGTGAAAGAATTACTGACGAGCTTTTAAAGATTCTTGGGTCAGATCGTCCATCAGCTGGTTTGAAGCTCTTATACGATTTAGGTTTGATCGATCATGTCTTTCCTGATTTAAGTCAATTGGTTGGAGTAGAACAAAGGCAAGATCACCATCATAAGGATGTGTTCCTTCATACGCTAAAAGTTGTTGACAATCTTGCTGCGGTGACAGACAACATCTGGCTGAGGTTCGCAGGTTTGGTGCATGATATAGCAAAGCCAGAAACAAAGCGGTTTGTTGAGGGCGTAGGATGGACATTCCATGGTCATGATGAACTTGGTGCCAGAAAGCTAAAAAAGATTTTTCAAGAGCTTCGTCTTCCTATGGAAAGACTTCCTTACGTAGAAAAATTGGTTCGTTTGCATTTGCGTCCGATGGCTCTGGCAGTTGAAGGCGTTACTGACTCTGCGGTCAGGAGACTTCTCTTTGAAGCAGGGGAGGATTTTGAAGATTTGATGAAGCTTTGTAGGGCAGACATTACAAGCAAGAATAAGGACCTTATAAAGGAGTACACTCAGAACTATGACATAGTTGCTAATCGTGCAAAAGAAGTGGAAGAAAAAGATCGGATTAGAAATTGGCGCCCTCCTGTTAACGGGGATGAAATAATGAGGTTATTTGGACTCCAACCTGGTATAGAAGTTGGAATGCTGAAGAAAGCTGTGGAAGCAGCAATTTTGGATGGAATCATTCCAAATGACCACGAGGCGGCAATTACCTATCTTCGAGAAAACAAAGAGAAGATTCTTTCTGAGGAAAAGAAACATTTACGTAGGTTTTCCGTCTAATTAAGAAAGGTACTAACGTTTTTCAAAATCTAAGGAGTTAAATTAGGATGAAGATGCCAGCACTCTTTTTGTCTTTTCTCGCATTGGTATTGTCCGCGTCGGCTCAACCGATGAACCAACAGAGGAAAATGACACTCCAGGAATGCATTTCAATAGCCGTAAGGCAAAATGCCAATGTCCTTCAGGCTGAATATCAATCGGAGACTCAGGACACGAAGCTCCTGAGCGCCTATGGTAATTTTTTGCCTAGCTTGAGTGCAAGTGGACAGTTTTCACGGCAGGATAACACGTTTCAGACTCAGGTTTTTATTCAAGGGATTCCTATATCAACTCAAGGCCGGAACATAGCTAACAACTACTCTGGTGGCTTGAGTGCCAGCTACACTTTTTTTGATGGTTTTGCCAACATTGGAAATCTCAACTTGGCAAGAAAAGGAAGTGAAGCTTATTCATTTAATTATAAGCGCGCCCGGCAAAATGCTGTATACCAAACGACACAGTTATACCTTACAGTTCTCCAGGATAGGGAACTTATGAAGGTCAGCGAAGACAATCTGAAACGTGACGAGAGGCAACTCGACAAGATAAAGACTTCCTATAGTGTGGGGAGTGCTTCGATAGCCGATGTGTATAGCCAGGAAACGGCTGTCAGCAACGATAAGTTTCAACTTGTGCAAGCACAAAACAATTATGAAAATGCTCAGGCCAATTTAAAATTTTTCCTTGGGCTAAGTGTTGCTGATGAGATTGATTTTAGTGATCCTTCGCTGGTGAGTGAAATTGACACAACTGAATTTGCAAGAGTAAATCAGCAATTTTCACGTGTTGCTGAACTTCTCGAAAAGGCATATGAGTCAAGGCCAGATTATATAGCATCACGTCTAAACGTTGAGGCTTCTTTGGCACAGAAGACTGTCGCCAGAGCAATGTATTATCCAACCGTTTCGGGTTTTGCTCAATACAATTTGAGCGGTACTCAAATTGACCAGATTAATCAAAACAAGAGATTTTATCTTGGTCTGTCTATTTCTCTCCCAATTTTCAATGGATTCCAAACCCAGGCACAAATTGACCAAGCAGACGTTGCTGTAAAGAGCGCACAGCAAAATCTCGATGTCGTTAGAAGACAGGTGCAGCTGGATGTCTATCAAGCTCTTTTGAACTTGCATGCAGCAGAAAAGCAGTACGAAGCTGCATTAAACGGTGTACAATCGGCAAGACTGAGCCAGCAAACAGCGGAAGAAAAGTATAATATTGGCTCAGGTACACTTCTCGATTTGTTAACTGCAAATGCTCAGTACACCATAGCTCTGAGCAATCGTGTTCAAGCCGCGTACGCTTACATTAATGCGAAGAAAGCAGTAGAATTTGCATTGGGCATAATTAATCAGTAGAGGAAGCAATGACTAATAAGAAAAATAAGAGTAAAAAAATTTTTGTCTTCTCCGGCATTGGAATTCTCCTGGTAATTCTCATAGCTGCAGTGGTGATTGGCAGCAAGAAAGAGCCTGTAATTGTTGTGCAGACTGAGAAAGTGTCAAGGAGAACGATAACTCAAGTAGTTACAGCATCAGGAAATATTCAGCCGGAAATTATAGTAAAAATTACTCCTGAAGTTAGCGGCGAAATTATAGATCTCCCGGTTGTTGAAGGGCAAAAAGTTAAAAAGGGACAGCTCCTCGTGAAGATTCGGCCCGACACATATGTAGCCCAGCTCCAGCAAAGTCAAGCTTATCTCCAGTCTCAACTAGCGGCAGTTCAACTTTCAAAAGCAAACTACCAGTACGCAGAGGCCACATATAAGAGGATGCAGGAGCTTTATAAGAAGCAGTTAGCAAGCGATCAGGATCTGGAAAACTCAAAAACTCAGTATGAAGTTGCCAAAGCGCAGTATCAGTCAGCACAAGCAAATGTTGAGCAGGCTCAGGCGCAAGTAAAAGTTGCCGAGGATAACCTTAGAAAGACCACAATCCATTCACCTATGGACGGTATAGTCAGTCAACTGAACTCCAAGCTTGGTGAAAGAGTTGTTGGAACCAGTATGATGTCTGGGACCGAAATTATGGATATAGCCGATCTTGGTAGCATGGAGGCTCAGGTAAATGTTGACGAAAATGATGTGGTTTTGGTTTCAGTTGGAGACACGGCAATCCTCTCTGTAGATGCGTATCCAAACAAGAAAATAAAAGGGGTGGTTTACCAGATAGCTACAACTGGGACCACCACTGGAGCAGGTACGCAGGAACAGGTTACTAATTTTCTTGTAAAGATCCACATTACTGACAAATCAATAGAGCTAAGGCCAGGCATGTCTGTAACTGCCGATATAGAGACTGCAACCCATAAGGATGTCATTGCTGTTCCTATACAAAGTGTAACCATAAGGACAGCTAAGCCACAATCTCCAAATCATGGGGACGAAAATGTGCAAACTGCCAATTCACAAACGAAAAAAACATCCGAAAAGACAGAGGAAGTTGTATTCATAGTGAAGAATGGCGTTGCAAAGATGGTTCCCGTTAAACGCGGCATAAGCGACGATAACTACACTGAAATTGTAAGCGGACTCCAGGGGGGAGAGGAGGTTGTTAGTGGTAGTTTCAAGGCGATTAATCGTGAACTCAGTGACGGATCTAAAGTCAGGATAGAAAACAACCGCCGCAGTTTTGCAACGGCCTCAGGAGAATGAGTATGTCGAACGAGAACACCGATGCAGCAGCTAATGGGAAAGTAATCGAACTGATTAAGGTAAGCAAGATATATGACATGGGGGCCGAGGTCCAGGTACAGGCACTGAGCGAGATTTCGTTGACCATTGAAAAAGGTGAGTACGTCGCAATTATGGGGCCATCAGGTTCCGGGAAGACGACTCTTATGAACATACTTGGCTGCCTGGATACGCCGACAAGTGGTAAGTATCTCTTCAATGGAATAGACGTCAGTGACATGGATGATAATGAACTGGCAAGGGTTCGTAATCGCGGAATAGGCTTTGTGTTTCAAACTTTTAACCTCATCCCAAGATCTGATGCACTTCACAATGTTGAGCTTCCTCTCATTTACAGTGGAATTGGCGTAGAAGAACGAAGAGCGCGCGCTAAGAAAATGCTTGAAATGGTTGGACTTGGTGAAAGAATTCATCATAAACCAAACGAACTTTCTGGTGGTCAGCGACAGCGCGTTGCCATAGCAAGAGCACTTGTCAATAATCCTGCTATAATATTAGCTGATGAACCAACGGGAAATCTTGATTCCAGGACAGGTGACGAGATTATGACCTTTTTTGAGGAACTGCATGCTCAGGGAAACACCATTATTCTTGTAACCCATGAGGAGTATATAGCAGAACATGCCAAGAGGATTATAAGAATAAGGGATGGAAGAATAGAAAGTGATTTGCCAATTGAGAAGAACCATAAGGCACAGATGACGAAAGCTGCTGAGAAGGTGCAAAAATGACGCTTGGAGTTGAGCTGCGAGAGGGATTTAAGATTTCATTTGCAGCAGTAATGGCTAACAAAGTCCGTGCTGTACTCACCACACTTGGAATTATAATTGGGATTGTTTCAGTAACACTAATGGGTGCCGCAATAGAGGGATTAAATCGGGCATTCCAGAACAGCATATCTTCGCTGGGTGCGGATGTTCTTTATATTCAAAAGTGGCCATGGGTAGCTGGCGAAGAATGGTGGCGTTATCGGAACAGACGTGACATCAAGCCTGAATACGCCGAGACTATTAAAAAGGATGCTACATTAGCTTCTGCGGTCGCTCCTGTCCAGGGGAGGATGGGTACAGTAAAATATGGCGACCTGACAGCCAGTAATGTACAGATCTTTGGAACGACAGCTGACTACGCATTGGTGACCGGAATGGATATGGCAGATGGCAGATTTTTTACCGATCAAGAGGGGAGGGGTGATAGACCCCTTGTGGTAATTGGGGGAGACGTTGCCAGCAAGCTCTTTCCAAATCAAGACCCGGTCGGGAAGACGATAAAGATAAACGGGCTTAGCTTCAGAATACTGGGGGTTTACAGCAAGCAGGGGAGCTTTATGGGTATGTTCTCCCTCGACAACAGAGTGATAATCCCTCTTGGAGAGTTTGAAAAAATGTATGGACGGGAATACGGTGCAACTATTCAAGTAAGGGTTGTAAGTCAAAAAGAGATGGACGATGCTAAGGAGGAACTCCGTGGAATCATGCGCAAACTGAGAAAACTTGCACCTGACCAACCAGATGATTTTTCAATTAACCAGCAAGATTTGCTGACAAATGCCTTTGGAAAAATCACAGGTGTGGTTGGGGCGGTTGGCATATTTGTCACTGCGCTGTCCTTGTTTGTAGGAGGGATTGGTATTATGAACATTATGTTTGTCAGTGTAACAGAGAGAACAAAAGAAATAGGTATAAGAAAGGCACTTGGGGCCCGCAGGCAGACAATTTTGCTCCAATTCTTAATCGAGGCTTCACTAATTTGTCTTTCTGGTGGGATCATTGGTCTCGGTTTGTCATATCCATTGAGCATGTTGGTGGATAAATTTTTACCGACTGCAATGCCAGTATCTCTGGCAATAATTGCAATTTTAATATCCTTACTTGTTGGTGTAATATCGGGAATTGTTCCTGCATACAGGGCATCTCGACTAGACCCTGTGGAGGCATTGAGATATGAATAAGGATTTGATAATCTCCGAGATCAATGAAGGATTAAAGATGGCAATTGCAGCTATCAGAGCTAATAAGCTGAGATCCGTCCTCACATTATTGGGAATTGTAGTCGGCGTTTTTTCGATCATTGCAGTAGTGACCGCAATGCGGGTACTTCAAAATTCAGTAGAAACCGAATTGACTTCACTTGGCTCAAATGTTTTTGTGATTCAGAAGTTCCCAGCCATTCAGGTTGGCGGCCCAGCTGCCTGGGCAAAATATCGTAACAGGAAGGATTTAAAATATGAGCAGGCTATGGTTCTCAAGGAGAGAATGACTCTCGCAAAGAGCGTAGGAGCCTCAATTGATAAGTTTGGGATGGTAGTGACATATCATGGAAACAAAACCAATCCAAATGTCACACTTTACGGGGTAACGCCCGACATTTTTGCTGCTCAAAACTGGAATGTCGCTGAAGGACGTGCCATTGGGCAGGGTGATCTGGAGACCGACCGACTGGTTTGCGTTCTCGGGTCATTTGTTGCAAAGGTTTTGTTCCCTCACAGCGATCCGCTTGACGAGGAGGTTAATGTCAATGGTATAACTTACAAGGTTATTGGTGTCCTTGAGGACCAGGGTAACGTCCTTGGTGGACAATCTGGTAATTTTGTTGCCATACCAATTACAACTTTTTTCACTCGGTATGGGAAGCAGAGAAGTGTGGATATATATGTCCAGTCGTTGACGCAGGAAGTAATGCCCCAAGCAGAAGAGCAGGCTGAAGGGATTCTTCGCGCTATAAGGAATGTTCCACCTGGTTCGGATAATGACTTCGAAATCGTATCAAATGAATCCCTTGTTGGTCAGTTTGATCAAATAACCTTCTACGTACGGATAGGCGCAATTGTAGTAAGTGCGATTGCGTTACTGGCTGCTGGCGTGGGAATCATGAATATAATGCTCGTTAGTGTGACGGAACGGACTCGCGAAATTGGAATAAGAAAGTCGGTTGGTGCAACGAAACGTAATATTCTTCTCCAATTTATGCTCGAGGCAGTTGTTTTATCAGAAGTTGGAGGTATTGTTGGAGTCTTGCTTGGTTTAATTGGCGGAAACCTTGCTGCACTTTCACTCCACATGAAGGCAGCATTTCCTCTGGACTGGGCGATAATTGGTCTTGTGGTTTGCTCACTTGTTGGAATTACTTTTGGAGTTTATCCTGCTTATAAGGCTGCCAGCGTCGATCCAATCGAGAGCTTGAGGTACGAGTAAACCCCCTAACCAATAAATCTTCTCCTCAATAAAAAATCTACACTTGTCGAATGACTTGACACGATTTTTCATTTGAGTTAAAATTAATTATTACTTCTCAGGTAATATATATTTACACATAAACAGAGCACGAAAATAATGAATTCATTTATTAGCAGAGAACAGGATTATGCGCTTCGCATAGCAACCTACCTTGCTGCAACGAAAGAGGGGGAACTGGTCAGCGTAAACGAGCTATCCAGGCGATTGTACATTTCTCGTAGCTTCGCAGCGAGAATTGTGCACAAACTCAAGAAAGCAAACATTACAGGGGCTGTTCAAGGTAGGTATGGAGGCATTTTCTTAAAAATTGCGCCAGCGCAATTGTCCATCTGGGACATTATTGAGGCGTTTGGAATGAAAGTGAGATTGAACGCTTGTCTTCAAGAGAATTATAATTGCGAACTGGAACCTGGATGTACATATCACTACCTTTTTGCTAAGGTCGAGCGCGACTTGAGTGAATATTTAAAGAAGAGGAAAGTGTCTGACTTCTTATTTGATATAGATTCCACAAAAAACTAACTTTCACAAAATGGAGGAAGCGTTATGGATGCTTTGACTCTCGCAAGGTGGCAGTTTGCAATTACCACTGTCTACCATTTCTTTTTCGTTCCCGTAACTTTAGGACTTTCTATTGCCGTGGCAATTATGCAGACGGTCTACTATCGAACAGGAAACGAGGAATACAAGAAACTGACAAAATTCTGGGGAAAGCTTTTTCTGATTAATTTTGCTCTTGGTGTTGCAACAGGAATTGTCCAGGAATTCCAATTTGGTATGAATTGGTCCCAGTATTCTCGCTTTATGGGAGACATTTTTGGAGCACCACTGGCAATTGAAGCACTCCTGGCTTTTTATATGGAGTCAACTTTCCTTGGCGTCTGGATCTTTGGATGGGATAAACTCCCAAGGAAAATTCACCTTGCTGCAATATGGTTGGTTGCGATTGGCTCAAATCTCTCAGCCCTCTGGATATTGACAGCAAATTCCTTTATGCAGCATCCTGTCGGCTATGCGATCAGAAACGGGCGAGCTGAAATGACCGACTTCTGGGCATTGCTGGGAAATGGTCATCTCTGGGTGCAATTTCCTCACGTGTTCTTTGCAGGAATGGCAACAGCTGGATTTCTCATTCTCTCAATAAGTGCATATCATTTGTTCAGAAAGAAAGACAATGTCAGTGCATTTGAAAAATCTTTTAGATTTGGAGCAGTGTATGCTTTTCTTGGTACTATAATGGTTATACTTGTTGGACATACGCAGGCGCAATATATGGTTAAGATTCAACCAATGAAGATGGCAGCAGCTGAAGCTCTGTGGAACTCTGAAAATCCAGCAAGCATGTCATTGTTCACAATTGGTGACGAGAGTCAAAGAAAGGATGTTTTTGCCATTCGTGTGCCTGCACTCCTCAGCTTCCTTGCCTATAATAGATTTCAGGGGGAAGTAAAGGGCATAAATGACGTGCAAAAGGAGGAACAGCAGCAGTTCGGTCCGGGTGATTATGTTCCGCCTGTTGCTATCTCATATTGGACATTCAGGATTATGGTTGGCGCAGGATTCCTTATGCTCTTTGTTTCTATATTTGCCCTCTGGCGGACTTATAAGAGTAATTATGAGTTCAGTCGTCTGGCATACAGGGTGATTTTCTGGACTATGCTTTTGCCTTACATAGCTAACACTACTGGTTGGCTGTTCACTGAAATAGCGAGGCAACCGTGGACTGTTTATGGACTGATCAGGACTGCAGATTCTGTTTCAAATGTAGTCTCGTCTGGCTCTGTACTCTTTTCGTTGATTTCATTTACAGTCATTTATGCAATTCTTATAGTTGTGATGATATCGCTCTTTAAGAAATTTGCATCCAGCGGAATAGACGGTTCGGAAACCAAATCAACAGGCAACACAATACTAAGTGAAGCTTAGGAAAGGGAGAGAAAATGGACCTCAACACAGTGTGGTTTATCTTAATTGCCGTTTTATTTATCGGATTCTTTTTTCTCGAGGGATTCGATTACGGCGTCGGTATACTCTTACCATTTTTAGGTAAGGATGATGATTCAAGAAGAGCAATTATTAACTCGATTGGGACTTTCTGGGATGGCAATGAAGTGTGGTTGCTTACTGCGGGTGGAGCCATATTTGCGGCATTTCCCAACTGGTACGCAACAATGTTTAGCGGATTTTATCTTGCGCTGGTTATTATGCTAATTGCCCTTATACTGCGTGCCGTTGCATTCGAATACAGGAGTAAAAAGGACTCTAAATCATGGAGAAACAGGTGGGACTGGGCAATCTTTTTTGGAAGTTTTGTCCCTGCACTCTTATGGGGAGTGGCTATGGCAAACTTGATTCGAGGAGTGCCAATTGACTCAAGCATGAACTATGTTGGAACCTTTTTTACGCTTCTAAATCCGTACGCTCTGGTCGGTGGTTTAGCATCTCTGTCTATTTTCATGCTTCACGGCGCAATTTTCCTGTCATTGAAGTTGACCAATGGACTCCTGGAAAGTGCCCGAAGTGCAGCTAAGAAATTATGGCTACCTTCCACTGTCATCTTGTTTGCTTTTGTTGCTTACACTTATGCTGCCACTGATATTTTAAACAAAATTGGAGTCAATCCAGGTCCTATTCCAATCCTTGCTGGCATAGCAATTTTGTCGGTTCGATATCTGCTCAACATACGAAAAGATGGTTGGGCATTCGTTATGACAGGGATTACAATTGCTTTCTCGACAATTACAATATTTATGGGTCTTTATCCACGTGTGATGGTATCAAGCTCGAATCCACTCTGGAGCCTGACTATTTACAATGCATCTTCCAGTCCATACACGCTTAAGGTTATGAGCATCGTGGCATTGATATTTGTTCCAATTGTCCTGGCTTATCAGGCGTGGTCATACTGGGTATTTCGGAAGAGAATTGCTGCTAAATCTGATCTTGAGTATTGAGCTAAACTGATGGTTTCATAGGCATATTTGCCTGTGATCTGGTTTATTCCGAAGGGGAAAGGAGAAAAAGTTGGAACCGCCTTTCCCCTTTTTAGAAAAAGAGCACTGGGTATTAAATGAATCTAAATAAGGAGCTAATCAACCAGCTCAACGGGGTAAGGTTAAAATTCTTCTTAGTTATTATAAGTGGATTGATAGGGGCAATTTTCACCGTCGGTCAATCGAGAGTGTTAAGCATGACAATTGATGGTGTTTTCTTGAAGGGGAAAGATTTACGTGGTCTGTCTAACTTGTTATATCTTTATCTATCATTTTCAATTGTTAAAGGATTCGTGCTATGGTACCAGCAATTCTCCGCTTCCTCGATGGTCAGACATATTAAAGAAGAAATACGTGGGAGGATAATCAATCGAATTGTAATTGCAAGTCCAGTATCATTGAGGTCGGAGAGGACCGGAGAATTTGTGAATTTAATCTGGCATGGCGTTGACACTCTCGATAATTATTTTGGCAAATTCGTGCCCTCGTTGTTCTTTTCTATGTTTATACCGATTTTGATTTTAGCCTTTGTGTTTCCGGTCGATTGGCTGACGGGGTTGATACTGCTGGTCACTGCTCCTGTTATTCCAGTATTTATGCATTTGGTCAATCGAGAGTGTTAAGCATGACAATTGATGGTGTTTTCTTGAAGGGGAAAGATTTACGTGGTGTGTCTAACTTGTTATATCTTTATTTAGCATTTTCAATTGTTAAAGGATTGGTACTGTGGTACCAGCAATTCTCCGCTTCCTCGATGGTCAGACATATTAAAGAAGAAATACGTGGAAAAATAATCAATCGAATTGTAATTGCAAGTCCAGTATCATTGAGGTCGGAGAGGACCGGAGAATTTGTGAATTTAATCTGGCATGGCGTTGACACTCTCGATAATTATTTTGGCAAATTCGTCCCCTCGTTGTTCTTTTCTATGTTTATACCGATTTTGATTTTAGCCTTTGTGTTTCCGGTCGATTGGCTGACGGGGTTGATACTGCTGGTCACTGCTCCTGTTATTCCAGTATTTATGCATTTAATTGGTTCTGCTGCCGAGAAATTAAACCGAAAGCAATGGACTGCTTTGAGCAGAATGAGTGCTTATTTTTTGGATGTACTTCAGGGGATCGAGACAATTAAGCTATTTAATAGAACGAAGAACGAGATTGATAAAATCTATGAAGTGACAGACAAATTTAGAGTTAAGACAATGCAGGTTTTGAAGATAGCTTTTCTATCATCCCTGGTCCTCGAAGTAGCAGCAACAATTAGTACAGCAGTAATTGCCGTCGAGATTGGAATTAGATTACTTAATGGCGGGATACCTTTTGTAGATGCTTTATTTCTTTTAATACTTGCCCCTGAATTTTATCTCCCGTTTCGACAGCTCGGAGCTAACTATCATGCCGGAATGGAAGGGGGAGTTGCTTTCGAACGGATAGAGGAAATTTCAAATTATCCTGTTAATGAAGGAGTCAGTTCGCCCCTGAGGAAGGGTCCTTATGAGTACACTCCTGACACTCCAGTTGTGATTGACAACGTGTCTTATAGATACGCTGGTAGAGATGAAGATGCCCTCAGCAGCGTTTCGTTTACAATTGAGCCACAAAAGGTTACTGCCCTGATTGGGGCATCCGGTGCCGGGAAGTCGACAATATTTAACCTCCTTTTAAGGTTTGTCGATCCCACAGATGGTATGGTGAGAGTTGGCGATAGGGACATTCTCGACATAGACCCTTTTGAATGGAGGAAAAATTTGTCTTGGCTGCCTCAACAACCTTATCTTTTTCAGGGTACAATTTATGAAAACATAGCAATGGCAAGGAATAGTGCGAAGTATGACGATGTCGTTGAAGCCGCAAGAATGGCGCGCATAGACAAATTTATTTCAAGATTACCCGGGGGTTACTATTCTCTTCTTGGAGAAAACGCATCGAGGCTGAGTGGTGGACAAGCACAAAGAATTGCACTTGCCCGGGCCTTTCTCCGCGATGCTCCATTTGTCCTCGTAGATGAGCCAACCCAAAATTTAGATCCTGTAGTTGAAGAACTGTTATTAGAAGATATGAAAAAGTTATTTTCAGGACGAACGGTCTTAATGATTGCTCACAAACTGACTGCAATAAACATTGCAGACATTGTGATTCTACTCGATAAGGGCAAACTAATTGACAGAGGAGATCGTACGAGCATGATTAAGAAAATCTCCACGGCTATGAGGAATTAGTTGGCCTGATGAAAACCATTTTCAGGATTATAGCACTTGGTAGAGATTTTAAGAGCTGGATGCTTCTGGCAGCTGTAATGGGATTTCTCACGGTGGGAAGTGGTATTGGTTTAATGATGACCTCGGCATATATCATTGCAAAGGCTGCTGTTCAAACCCCAATTTCTGATCTTCAAGTTGCCATTACTGGTGTGAGGTTCTTCGGGATTGTCCGGGGAATCTTCCGATACCTCGATAGATACATTTCTCACCAGGTAACGTTCAAGATTCTTGCCAGACTGCGGGTATGGTTTTTTCAAAGACTTGAGGGAATAATTCCTTCAAAGGGAAGAGATTTTTCGAGCGGTGATCTGTTGGCAAGAGCTGTGAATGACATTGACAGCCTTGAACACGTATTTGTTCGTGTGATATCGCCTCCATTGGTGTTTGTCGCTGTTCTTATCTTAACTTCTGGTTTGCTTGGAATCTTTAGTTTAAGATACTCAATTGCCTTTTGTCTTGTCTTTTTGGGTTCCTCTATAATTCTTCCTGCAGGAACATTTTTAATTAGTGATGAAATTGGCAGAAAAATTGTCAGGTTGAGATCCGACTTGAATGAACTCTCTGTCGACATATTACAGGGTTTATCTGAGCTGGAAGTGTTTGGACGACAAATGGAGTGGAAAGAAAAACTCATGACGATGCAGGGTGATCTTTTGAGATTGGAACACAAGATGAATACAGTGCAAGCGGCTCATGAAAACTTAACTGGATTGGTAATGAACTTTACGATATGGATCCTTCTTCGCTACGCCATTCCAGATGTAACATTGGGAACACTTAACGGAGTTTACCTGTCAGTTATAACAATTGGAATAATGGCTTCTTTCGAAATTTCATCTCAAATTCCACTAGCGGTTCAATACCTGGGGAAGAGTATCGAAGCAAGTGAGCGCTTGTTAAATATTACATTGGCAAATGAAGCAATAACAGCAACCAGGGTAATTGCAACTACTGTACCTGCTACATATGACCTGTCATTTCGTGATGTCAGCTTTTCTTATGGCGACAGTCCATTTAAGCTTCAACATATATCGCTTGAAGTGAAAGAAAACGAAATGATTGGCATTGTTGGTTCAAGTGGCGCCGGGAAGTCGACTATTGTGAACCTACTCACAAAAATGTGGATGTGTGATACAGGAAATATATTTTTAGGTGGAATAGATTACGCACATCTCGATGCTTCCATAGTGAGGTCTATGATATCGGTTGTACCTCAAACAGTTCACTTGTTTACAGGAACAATAAGGGAAAACCTCCTCATTGCAAAGTCTGATGCAACAGATGCTGAACTGCACGAAGCTGTAAGGGCTGCGGGATTGAATGAGTTCGTTGAATCTTTACCTCGGGGATTTGACACTCATATTGGAGAACTCGGAAGGACATTAAGTGGTGGTGAACAAAAAAGGTTGGGGATTGCAAGAGCTTTGCTCAGGAATTCTCCAATTGTAATAATGGACGAAGCTACGTCTCAACTCGATTACTCTAACGAAATAAATATTTTGACTACAATAGGGACTCTGCGCGGTTCGAAGACAGTGATCTTTGTTACGCACAGGTTTACAAGGATGGAGATGTTTGATAGGATATATGTTTTATCGAATGGGAAATTAATTGAAGAAGGGAGTCATATAGAACTGCTTGCTCTCGGTGGGAGTTACTCACGACTTTTCAATTCGCAGCAACTTATGTTGGGTTAGTCTAACTTACCATTTTTAAGCTTGATTTTCTGAGCCTCTCAAAGTATATTTTTTTAAAAGCGGGAATAGCTCAGCTGGTAGAGCGCCACCTTGCCAAGGTGGACGTCGCGGGTTCGAGTCCCGTTTCCCGCTCAATACAAAATTTTGAAAATTCTTTCTGGCGACGTACCCAAGTGGTAAGGGAGAGGTCTGCAAAACCTTTATGCGGCGGTTCGAATCCGCCCGTCGCCTCAAGCCCTAAATGATATTTTATAGCCTTGCCCTCATCCTCTTCCGAAGAACCGTACGGATTGCAAGTTATATAGTAAACGATAAAAGGAAATGGCTCGAATGAAGACAATTCTTGTAGTCGACGATGAGGCGGATATAGTAGACTTAATAAAGTACAATCTTGAGAGAGAAGGGTTTAAAGTGGAGACTTCTGCAGAAGGCAACGATGCTATAAAGAAGGCTTCAACTATGCTGCCGGACTTGATTTTACTCGACATTATGCTCCCCGGAAAAGACGGCTATGAGGTAATGAAGGCTTTAAATCAAAATCCAGCTACCTCTAAAATACCTGTGATTTTCTTAACTGCTAAAAGTGGCGAGTTCGATGAGGTCCTCGGCCTTGAACTCGGGGCTGATGACTACATAATTAAGCCTATCAGCCCACGGAAATTAGTTTCCAGGGTTCGAGCAGTTCTGAGAAGATTCGAGACAGCCACTGCGGAAGGTAAAAAGGTAATTGAACTTGGTGGAGTATCTATAGACCGAGAAAGTTATATTGTGATGATTGAAGGCAAAAAGGTTTTTTTCCCCAGAAAGGAATTTGAAATTTTGTTTTATCTTGCTTCTCATGCAGGGAAGGTAATTTCAAGAGAAACGCTTCTGAGTCGTGTGTGGGGTTCTGAAGTTTTCGTTGGCGACAGGACAGTGGATGTCCACATTAGGAAGATAAGAGAGAAGCTTGGAGCCCACGCGGACATGATTGAGACTATCAAGGGCGTTGGTTACAAGCTTTCGGCAGAATAATGAGCAGTTTCTTAGTCTCCAGAAGAGTTAGAATATACATTTCTCTTTTTTACGCAGTTGTCGTTTATTTTGTACTCTTACTTTTACTACATTTCATTTCAGACCGAACATTACTACCTACCGATCAAGTAGCAGAATTTGCAACTATTTTTTCAATTGTTTCTTTTTTCCTCTTTTGGGGTTTTGAAGAATTGCTCTCGGTTTTAAGCTCAAGTGACATTCGCTTTCTGAATTTGATAATTGATGCTTTGGAGAGGATTAGCGAAGGTGATCTATCAGTTGAGTTACCTGAAGAGGGGAGTCCAGAATTCAGGAAAATTAGTCGACTTACTAATGAAATTGTGCGAAACCTCAAGCAGGACATCATTGAGCTTAAGAAGTTACAGAGAGTAAGGAGTGAATTTCTGGCAAATGTTTCGCATGAGCTGAGGACGCCAATTTTCAGTATTCAGGGGTTTATAGAGACACTTCTTGACGGCGCAATAGACGACAAGAGTGTCAACAGAGATTTTCTTGAAAAGGCATACAAGCACTCGGAAAGGTTAAATAATCTGCTGAATGATCTTATAGAAATCTCCCGCATCGAGAGCGGTGAAATGAGGATGAGCTTCAGGTATTTTAACCTGGATGAGTTTTTGAAATCCGTTGTCGAAGATACAAAGGAAGAAGCTTTGAAGAAGAATATCATTTTGCAATATCGCGATGGGAAGCCAGAAACACTGGCACTTGGTGATAAGGAGAAATTGCGGCAGGTTTTACTGAATCTGATTGACAATGCAATAAAGTACACAGATAGTGGCGGCAAAGTAGAGGTTGGCTTTGAGGATTTTCCGCAGTTTGTGCGCATATTTGTCAGCGATACTGGTGTTGGAATTGCTGAAGAACACTTGCCAAGGATTTTTGAAAGGTTCTACCGGGTCGACAAAGACCGCAGCAGAAGTGTGGGAGGAACAGGCCTGGGCCTTGCTATTGTTAAACATATTGTTGAGGCTCATCGGAGCAAGGTAGACGTAGAAAGTACTCCAGGAGCCGGTTCGACGTTTAGCTTTGTATTGCGAAAATAAACGAGATTGATAAATTTGAATATGAGAAGGAGGAAAAATGCACAGACATTTTGAAGATCAATTAAATGAACTTCGTTCCAACATGATAAAGATGGGGAGCCTTGTCGACGAGCAGTTAGAGGATTCAATGAATGCTCTTCACACGGGGGATATGGAACTGGTTAATAAGATTTTTGAAAAGGAAAGGAAAATCAACGAATTCGACAACATCATTGACCAGGAAGTTGATGATATTATAGCCCTGGACCAACCTGTGGCAGCAGATTTGCGACTCGTTGTTGCTGCGCTGAAAATGAATCATGAGCTAGAAAGGATTGGAGATGTTGCGGTAAATATTGCACAAAGAGTCCAGCCGTTAATAGACTTTCAGGACCTCGTTCAACGCACTGAAATTCTAGAGATGGGAAATATTGCCCGACAAATGGTGAAGGAAAGCCTGGATGCCTTCATTCATGGAGACGCTAACTTGGCGAGGGCTATTTGCAAGAAAGATGATATCGTAGATGAAATGAACCGTCAGAAGTTTCATTTTGTTGTAAGCGAAATGAAACGGGATCCACGACTGATTGAACCAGGTGCTCATTTGATTGTGGCATTGAAACATATAGAAAGATTGGCTGATCATGCTACAAACATTGCTGAAGATGTTGTCTTCTTGGTAGACGCTAAAGTAATCAAACATCACGCTTCGGAAGAGAATTAGATTAGATTCTTTTTCCCGTGATAAATGATCTACTCGCCTGAACGGACTAAATACACACAGGCACACATAGTTTTCCTCAAGTTTGAAACGTTATGAAATGGTTTCTTGATTTTTACTCGAGGGGTGTCTATTTTCAAAAGAGAAAATCACAGGAGGTCAATAATGGCTAGACAAAATGAAGGTCTTGCAAAAGGGTTGATACTCGGTTTTTTGGCAGGTAGTGTAATTGGTTCAGTCACGGCCTTGCTCCTTGCGCCAAAATCAGGTGCAGATTTGAGAAAAGAGATCAAGAAGAAAGCAGATGAATTAAAAGAGGCTGCTAAGGTTCAAATAGAGCAGGCAAAAGCAAAGGGGGAAGACATTGTCAATGAGGGGAAAAAAAAATCTGATGAACTTGTAGTGCAGGCCAGAAAGAAAGCTGGTTCGTTACTCTCAGACGCAGAAAGAGTAATCGAACAAGCAAAGACCGAAGGCAGCAAGCTTTTCTCTGCAGTAAAGGCAGGTGCAGAGGCATTTAAAGAGGAACGCAACAAGAGCTAGGGATGAGAAAGTGACAGAAATTTTCCTGGCTGCAGCGTCAATTGCCTTATTAGCAATAGCAGCTGCAGGTATTTATTCGATTCTTCTTATGAAGGATCTTCAAAAGGTACTCAACGAGCTGGAGAACTCTGTCAGGCAGGTGTCGGACAAAGCTGTGCCTGTTCTTGACAATGCTGAAGTCATTACTGGAAAGATAAGGTCTATTTCAGAAAACCTTGACGGTGAATTCACATCCCTGAAAGGCGCAGTTGACTCGTTAGTAAACGCTGTCGATGATATTGTGGATCTCGAAAAAAAGGTGAAAGAGCGGATTGAAAACCCTGTGCTCGATGCTGCCAATTACATTGCAGCAGTTGCAAAAGGAATTAAGACGTTCCTGCATGTACTAAAAAGCTAATTTGAAAGGATTTCCAGGTGAAGGAGTATTTGCCATCAAACCTCAGAAATATTGCGCTTGCTGGACACGGCGGCGCAGGCAAAACCACATTTGCTGAAGCAATTCTTTTTTCTGCTGGAGTGACAAGTCGGATGGGCTCAGTGGCAGAAGGTAACACCGTATCCGACTATAATCATGATGAAATAGAGAGGAAAATTTCTATTAGCACTTCGCTTCTTAATTTAGAGTGGCGAGGTGTGAAAATTAATTTACTGGACCCGCCAGGCTACACCGATTTTATGGGGGAAGTCAAGGCTGCAACGAGAGTTGCAGACACTGTGGCGATTCTCGTGAAGGGTTTGGAAGGTCTGGAAGTGGGCACGGAGCTCGACTGGGAGTTCACGAAAGAACATCATAATGCGGTGATTTTTAATGTAAGCAAACTCGATACAGACCATTCGAATTTTGAAAATGTCGTCAAGCAAATTCGTGAAAGGCTTACTCATGATGCCTCTGTTATTCAGTTTCCCGTGAGTGAAGGGAGTGGATTTAATGCTGTTGTGGATGTTTTGCGCATGAAGGTCATAAGCTACGACTCCACGGCAAGGGGGAAGTATCAGGAGTCTGAAATTCCCGAGAGCTTGAAGGAGAAAGCATCCAAGTATCGTGAAGAGCTCATTGAACAGCTCTCGGAAACATCGGAAGAACTCTTGAATAAATTCCTTGAAAACGGAAGTTTGACTGACGAAGAAATAGCGACGGGTTTACGTCAAGCAATAGCGGAAAGAAAAATATTTCCTGTTCTCTGTTCTGCTGGTCAATCTCTCGCTGGAGTTACTTCTTTCTTAGATTTCGCCGTGGATTATTTACCATCACCCGATATGATGCCCGAGGAGATAGGGTACGAGTCAAACAATTCGAAGTCCGAGGTCAGAATACCTTGTAATCCAGGCGCAGAGCCAGCCCTTTTTGTCTTTAAGACAATTTCTGAAAGAAACATTGGCGAGCTTTCACTCTTCAGGGTTTACTCGGGAATAGTGATGGCAGGTATGGATCTGGTTAATCAAGTCAATGGAAAGTTTGAAAGGCTTGGGACACTTTACTCCTTAAACGGCAAGGAACGAAAAGAGACAGCTAAGGTTATTGCTGGCGACATAGCAGCAGTCGTTAAGTTAAAGGATACGCATACTAACAACACTTTAAGTAGCAAGACCTTCCCGGTTGTTCTGAAAGCAATTCAATTTCCAGAGCCTGTTATGAGAGTTGGAATTGTTTCAAAAAACCGTCATGATGAAGATAAGGTTGCATCAGGTCTTCATGCACTTCACGAAGAAGACCCCACATTCCTGGTTGAAGTAGATCCTGAGTTAAGTCAGACCATTATCAGTGGACAGGGTGAGATGCACCTTCAAACTGTAGTGAGACGATTGAGGGAGAGGTACGGCGTTGAGGTCGACATGGTCGAACCTGGAATTCCGTACAGGGAGACAATAAAGGGCATAGCTTTGGATGCCGAATACAAGCATAAGAAACAATCAGGTGGCAGGGGACAGTACGGGCATGTGCATTTGAAGCTGGAGCCACTGCCGCGTGGATCAGGGTTTGAATTTGTTGATGCAGTTGTTGGTGGAGTTGTACCGGGGAGGTTTATACCCGCAGTTGAAAAAGGGGTAGTTGAAGCAATGAGCCAGGGGGTCATTTCTGGTCACAAGGTTGTTGACGTGAAGGTGACGATCTTTGATGGCTCTTCACATCCTGTGGACTCAGACGAAATCTCGTTCAAGATTGCAGGTTCAATGGCTTTCAAAAAGGGATTTAAGGAGGCAAAGCCAATCCTCCTCGAACCAATTTATGAAATTGAGGTTGTTGTTCCAGATGAGCATATGGGCGATATAATGGGCGACATTTCCGGCAGACGCGGAAAAATTCTCGGGATGGAATCAGAGGGAAGCTATCAGAAGATTCGTGCACACGTTCCTCTTAAGGAATTGTACAAATACGCAAATGTACTTCGTAGCATGACTCAGGGGAGAGGGGTGTTCAGGCAAAAATTCTCCCACTACGAGGAAGTGCCGAAGGAAATTGCCGAGAAAATTATTGCAGAAGCAAAGAAAGAAAAGGTCGAGCAGGAATAAAATGCAGAGGCTGTGGTCCCCCTGGCGATCAAAGTACATCGAATCCTTTTCTGAAAGAGATGACGGGAGCGACAAGCGGTGTGTGTTTTGCCAAAAGCTTTCGGAGGAGGATGATACAAAAAATCTGGTGGTATCGAGGAGCGACCTCTCCGCAATTATCATGAACATCTACCCTTACAACAGTGGCCATCTCATGGTTGTCCCTTTTAAACATGCAAACAGCCTTGACGAGCTTACCCGCGACGAAGAAATGGATATAGTTCAGCAAATTAAGCTTGCAGTTAAGATCCTTACTTCGGCACTACATCCAGATGGATTCAACATTGGAGTTAATTTAGGACGAGTTGCTGGTGCTGGAATAGCTGACCATATCCATTATCACATTGTTCCAAGGTGGGAAGGCGATACCAACTTTATGCCTGTTCTTGCAGACACGAAGGTAATTTCAGAAGATATGTCGCATACTTTAGTTAAGCTCAGAAAGGCGTTGGCAGAGATAAGTTAGGGGAAGACTTCCATCCAAAATATTGCGGAAGTCAATTTAAGTAAGGTTCAATTGGAACAAGTTGAGCGTCCTGTCTAAAGAAAATATCCTGTCAAAAAATAAGATGAAAGAAGATGTCACATAAATGCCTTTTTATTTTCGGAACCAGACCTGAGGCGATCAAGATGGCCCCTCTCATAAAAGAAGTTGAGCAAACCGCTGATCTCAAGGCACGAATTTGCGTGACAGCCCAGCATCGCCAGATGCTCGATCAGGTTCTCAAAATTTTTAATATAGCTCCACATTATGATTTGAATATAATGACAGACAACCAGACTTTGTCCGATTTGACTGCGAAGATTATTACTAAGCTTCAGGAAGTTCTTATTGAAGAGAAACCTGATCTGGTCATTGTTCAGGGTGACACCACAACTACCCTTGTTGGCTCACTTTCTGCATTTTATAGTAAGACACCTGTAGCGCATCTGGAGGCTGGACTGAGGACAGGAAAAAAATATGCACCATTCCCCGAGGAGATAAATAGACGAATAACATCTGTCATAGCTGATTTACATTTTGCCCCTACAGGTTTAGCAAGGGAGAATTTGTTGAGAGAAAATATTCCTGCAGAAAGAATATTTGTGACTGGAAATACAGTAATTGATGCTCTTCTTCTTGTGGTTGAAAGGATAAGAACGAACGATTCCTATCGGAGTAACTCGCTGTTCAAAGGAATTGATTTTTCAAAAAAGATTGTACTGATAACGGGTCACAGGCGCGAGAACTTTGGCGAAGGTTTCTTGAACATATGTAAGGCTATAAGGAGCTTGTCCATAGAGTTTCCACAAATCGAGTTTGTATATCCTGTTCATCTCAATCCAAATGTAAGGAAACCAGTAACTAGCATTTTAAAGGGGCTGCCCAACGTTCATTTAATAGAGCCGCTCGATTATGAACCATTTGTTTACTTGATGGATAAATCTTATTTGATATTGACCGATTCTGGTGGCGTTCAGGAGGAGGCGCCATCCCTTGGAAAGCCTGTCCTTGTAATGCGTGATACAACAGAGCGACCTGAAGCTGTGGATGCCGGGACAGTTAAACTCGTTGGAGCTGACGCTCAAAAGATAATTAGTATGACCAGGGATTTGATCTTAAATGAAGAGATGTACTTAATGATGAGTCGTGCCCACAACCCTTATGGTGACGGCAAAGCGTCGGAAAGAATAACATCAATAATAAGGGAATTCGTCAAGAATCCACAATTGAGCTGATAGTAAATCTTGCATTTCTTCAAATTTATCGACATTTTGAGTAAGTCACCATCAATGATTGGATGTGGAGGTTTGTAAATCTACCAAGCCATGGAAATTAACGAGAGGTGATTGCCTTATAGTAAACATATTATGTGAGTTAAAGATCGATGCGAAAATCTTCTGTAATTAGAAATACAAAAGAGACAAGAATCACCTGTCGAGTCAACCTTGACGGTACCGGGAATTGTAATGTTGAGACAGGTATTAGATTTCTCGATCATATGATTGAATTGTTTTCGAAGCATAGTTTAATCGACGTTGATATTTCGTGCAAAGGCGACATCGACGTGGACGACCATCATACTGTAGAAGATGTGGCTATAACTCTGGGGCAATGCATAGACAAGGCTCTGGATGACAGGGTTGGAATTAATAGGTTCGGGATGGCTTATGTACCAATGGACGAGAGTTTAGCCAGGTGTGTAGTAGATTTATCGGGAAGGGGCTACTCTGTTTTTAAAGCGGAATTTACCAGATCTAAGGTAAATGATCTTTCCACAGAGATGGTCGAGCATTTCTTTAAGAGCATGTCGGAAAACATTAGAGCAAACATCCACATCGAACTTTTATATGGAAAGAACAATCATCACAGAATTGAGTCAATATTCAAATCGTTTGCAATTGCCCTAAGGGAGGGAGTTAGCAAAAACCCCCGCATAAAGGGAATTCAATCAACGAAAGGGAAACTTTAATGCTGAGCAATAAAACAATTGGAATTATTGGCGCAGGTAATATAGGAACAGCCGTAATTGGAGGTATTTTAAGGGCAAAGCTATCCGATCCCAAAAATATTTTTGCTTCTCGAAGAAACCCCTCAGCTCTTGAACAATTGTCAAAGGAGTTTCACATAAATACAACATCTGACAATCGAAAGGTTGCAAAATCATCTTCAGTCATTCTCGTTAGCGTAAAACCGCAAAATGCAAAACAGGTCCTTACCGAAATAAGGGATGTTGTTGACGAATCGAAGATAATAATTAGTGTAATGGCGGGCATCAAGACAACGCTGATAAACCAACTCCTCGGTTTGTCCTGTCCAGTGATAAGGACTATGCCAAACACTCCTGTTCTTGTGGATTCAGGGGCGACAGCAATAAGTCCAGGAAAGTATGCAAGAGATGAACATATGAAGATTGCGCAAACAATCTTCAAATCTGTGGGGAAAGTTGAATTTGTTCCAGAGCAACTGATGGATGCTGTGACAGGTTTGAGTGGTAGCGGGCCTGCCTACATTTACATGGTTATAGAGGCAATGACAGATGGAGGAGTTAAGATGGGGATACCAAGGGAAATTGCGCATCGCCTCGCAGCTCAGACTGTCCTTGGAGCAGCGAGGCTAGTGATAGAGACAGGAAAGCATCCAGCTATTTTAAAAGATGAAGTCACCACTCCTGGTGGCACTGCCATTGCTGCTGTTCATGAGCTTGAAACTCATGGACTGAGAACAATGTTAATTAATGCAGTTTCTACCGCAACTGCAAGAAGTAAGGAATTGAGCAGCATAATAGAGTCGAACGATGAATGAACTGGTAGTTGTCGATTATCGTACAAGCAACCTTCTGTCAATCACAAAGGCGCTGGAAAAAGTTGGTGGAAGAGTAGTAGTTACTCAGGATCCTGAACGGATATCTGGAGCTGAAAGGCTTGTGTTACCCGGGGTTGGGGCTTATGGTACTGCAATGCACAACATAGACAACTTAGGAATGCGTGAAGCAATAGTGGATTTTGCAAAGACTGGTAAGCCATTAATAGGCATATGCCTGGGAATGCAGCTTTTGTTTCAAGTGAGTTTTGAGCGAGGAATTTATGATGGATTGAATTTGATCCCTGGAGAGGTTGTTTCATTTAGTTCAATGGTAAAGGTGCCACATATGGGATGGAACCAGGTATCGTTTGAAAGGGAATCTCCTCTTTTCCGCAACTTACGAAATGGTCTTTATGCTTACTTTGTCCACTCTTATTACGCTCGTACCGAGCCAACGTTTGTCATAGGAACGAGCAATTATGGAGTTAAATTTCCAGCGGTTGTCCAGAGGGATAATATATATGGGATTCAATTTCATCCTGAGAAGAGTCAAAATTTTGGGTTATCTATTTTAAAGAACTTCCTTGAATTGAAATGATTTTAGTAATTCCTGCCATCGATGTCCGTCACGGTAAGTGCGTGAGATTAGTTCACGGAGAACCTGGTACCGAAAAAGTGTATTCAGACGATCCCGTTAAAATGGCTATACTCTGGCGAGGAGAGAATTTCAAAGCTCTTCACGTAGTTGACCTTGACGGAGCTTTTGAGGGGAAGCCTTTGAATTTTAACTCACTGAAGGCAATAGTCGAGGCAGTAGATATACCTGTGCAGTTTGGTGGGGGGTTGAGGACATACGATGATGTAAAGAGAGTACTCGACCTTGGAGTTTATCGAGTAATTATTGGAACCGCTGCTGTAACGGACAAGGATCTTTTACTCAAACTTCTAAAAGATTTCGGTCCCCGCAGAATAGCTGTTGGGATAGATGCCAGCGAAGGAGTGGTGCGCATAAGAGGATGGCAGGATTCAGGGAATGTTTCTGCAATTGACCTTGGAAAAGATCTAAAACAAGCAGGAGTAATAAGAGTGGTACTCACCGACATCTCGCGAGATGGAACCCTTTACGGGGTGAATCTGGATTGGCTGAAACAATTTGCAATTGAGACAGGACTTAGAGTTACAGCATCAGGCGGTGTATCTAACTACCGAGATTTGCTAAACCTTCAGGAACTAGAACCCATTGGGGTAGACTCTGTCATAGTAGGTAAGGCTCTCTACGAAAATGCCTTTCCTTGTCAAGTACTGTGGCGACAAAATGAAAAACTCCTTGATGACTTAGGACCGACAAGAAGGTGACAAATGCTTGCTAAGAGGATCATCCCCTGTCTCGATGTCAGCAATGGAAGGGTGGTAAAGGGAATTCACTTTGAAAACCTGAAAGACGCCGGTGACCCGGTTGAATCGGCAATGTTTTACGAAGCTGAAGGTGCCGACGAAATTGTTTTTCTCGATATAACTGCAACGACTGATAACCGGAAGACAATGTTAGATGTGGTTCGACGCACAGCAGAAAATGTCTTCTTACCCTTCACGGTTGGAGGTGGCGTAAGAAGTGTTGATGACATTCGTGAAATACTATCTAATGGTGCTGACAAGGTAAGTCTCAATACAGCTGCAGTAGAGAACCCAGAGCTCATCCACTACGGGGCTGAAGAATTTGGAGCTCAATGCGTGGTTGTGGCAATTGATGCGAAAAAGGTCGATCCAATGGCACAAACTGCTAATGACTTTCCCAGTGGATACCAGGTTTTCGTTGGAGGAGGGAAAATTCCAACGCCCTTTGATGTGTTAGACTGGGCAAAGTATGCTGTTGAACTTGGCGCAGGTGAAATCTTACTTACGAGCATAGACCGTGATGGTACAAACGAAGGCTATGATATCGACCTCTTGCAAAAGGTTGCAGGAGCCGTAAATGTACCCCTTATCGCCAGCGGAGGCGCAGGAAGTCTTGTCCATTTCCGCGATGCACTTGTAAAAGGTAGAGCGGATGCAGTCCTTGCTGCTTCCGTGTTTCACTATGGGAAGTTTACAATTAAAGAGGTAAAAGAGTATCTATCGAATGAAGGTGTTGAGGTGAGGATATGACATCAGCAGAAAATTTATTGAATAGTTTGAAATTTGATGCAAATGGCCTTGTCACAGCCATTGCGCAGGATTATTTGACAGGTGAAATACTTATGGTTGCACATATGAATAGAGACAGCCTAATTGAAACCTTGAAGACTGGGAAGGCTGTATACTGGAGTCGTTCGAGACAAAAACTCTGGCAAAAGGGAGAGGAGTCAGGGAATGTCCAGAATGTAAAAGCTATTTATATCGACTGCGATGGCGATGCAGTCGTTTTGAAAGTAGAGCAAGTAGGGGGTGCTTCATGTCATACGGGCCACAGGAGTTGCTTTTATAGGCGGTACAATGGGAAAGATTTGATTGAGGAAGGTGAACTTGTGTTTGATCCTTCTAAGGTTTATAAGAACTTATGACGAATAAGAGAATTCTAATTATTGGTGAACCGTGCATTGATGTAATTCACAAGGCAGATGGACGCATTCTCAATGAACATGGGGGAATATCGTATTCTGTTGTGGCATCTTCTATACTCGGTGATGGTGTCGAGGTTGTTCCCATAATTGGACTTCATGAATCTGATGCAGGGTATTTCGTAAACTTGTTTAATCAATTAGGTAATGTCAACTTGTCCGGTATGTACAGATCAAAAATACGAACCAGACGCGTCGATCTTTTTTACGAAGATGAGAATAGAAGGTGGGAATGCAGCACACTGCCAACAGAACCTGCTCCTCTGGAATGGATACTCAAATTTTTACCTGCTGACGGAATACATGTCAACCTGATTAGCGGGACTGATATCAATTTAAGTGATTTGCAATATGTTCGAGAAGCTTCCAGGGGATCCATTATACATCTGGATTTGCATAACATTGTAATGCGCCACCTCCCTGATGGTAAAAGGGTCAGGGGTCCTCGCGAAGATTATCTTTCATGGTGTGAATGTGCAGATACGATTCAGCTTAACGAAGATGAAGCTACTGTGATCGATATAACAAAGCCTTCATTTGACGACCTTGCGAAGAAGATCCTCTCAGTTGGCCCCGAGGTTGTTATAATTACGTTGGCCGAGCGAGGAATGCTCTTTTATCAGCTTGATAATAAAGAATTCACAAAAAAATATTTCCCGCCTAAGAAGGTTAATGTTGTTGATCCTACAGGAAGTGGAGATGTTTTTGGAGCTGCTTTTTTACATTATCTAGTCCTTGGCATGAGTTTTAACGATGCAGCAGAAAAGGCTTTTGATTTGGCTGTTTTTAAGGCAGGAGTAGCTGGACCTTCTGGAATGATTAAGTGGGCGGAAAATCACGAATTATGAAGAAAAGAATACTTGTCACTGGTGCAAAGGGACTATTGGGAAGAAAAGTTATCGAGGTTTTCCATCGAGAGTCAGACTATGAAATCATAGCGACATCTTCAAGGAAATCCAAAGATGTCTCTGTGGAACTTGACATTACAAATAAGGAAAATGTTCGAGAAGTCCTCTCACAGTTCCGTCCAGATATAATTATCAATACAGCGGCATACACGAACGTTGATAAAGCAGAAGAAGAGAGAGAATTAGCGTATCTGGTCAATGCCACTGGCGTTGCAAATTTAGGGGAGGCATCAAGGATCTATGGATCGAAGGTTGTTCAGATTTCAACGGACTACGTGTTCGATGGTGTAAAGGGGAATTACACTGAAGATTCGAGGCCCGAGCCGATTAACTATTACGGTAAGACTAAGCTTGCAGGCGAAAACTTATTAAAAGTCCAAACTGATAATTATGCGATTGTTCGCACTCAAGTACTTTACGGTTATGCACCTGATGTGAAGGAAAATTTTGCATTGTGGGTTATAGACAATCTTTCCGTTGGTAAAACAATTAGAGTAGTAACAGATCAAATTGGGAATCCGACACTTGCAGATGAGCTGGCTTATGCCCTTCTCAAGGTTTGTGAAAAAGATGTGGTCGGAGTTTACCATTTTTCTGGCAATGAAGCGCTTTCGCGGTACGACTTTGCGAAGCTTATTGCAGATGTTTTCTCATTACCTGCAGAACTCATTATTCCAATTAAAAGTTCTGAACTGAGTCAACCCGCGCGCAGGCCATCAAACTCCACTTTTGTTTGTTTGAAAGCAAAGACTGAACTTGGGATTGAAATCCCGCCAACAATAAGTTCAATTCAAGTTATGAAACAACAGATGAGAAGAGCCGGAATAACAATTAAGGTGTAGCAAATCAAAAGGAAAAGTTAGAAATGCTGGACATGAAATTCATCAGGGAAAATCCTGACAAGGTAAGAGAAGGCATAAAGCGTAAGCGAGAGAAGGACATTCTTGATGAGGTCCTGAGGTTAGATTTTGAGAGAAGGGAGCTCCTCGTAAGGTCGGAACGAATCAAAAGTGCTCGGAACAGGATTGCTGACGAAATAGCAAGAGTTAAGCGACAGGGGGGCGATGTGACACAATTGCTAGAATCGGGTAGGTCTCATGGAAGTGAGTTGAAAGACCTTGAGAACAGATTAGCAGATGTTGAGAAGCAACTAAATGAACTCCTTCTTTTCATCCCAAATCTTCCACATGAGTCTGTCCCTTTCGGAGAAACTTCAGAAGATAATGTCGAAGTGAGACGTTTTGGTGACGTTAAGAAAAGAGAGGACTTCGATTTTGAATTGATGGATCACCTTTTGCTGGGGCAAAAGCTTGGAATTTTGGACTTTGAGAGGGGAGCAAAGATTTCTGGGGCTGGTTTTCCAGTATATGTTGGGAAAGGAGCTGCGTTGGAGAGGGCTCTTATAAATTTCATGCTTGATCTTCACATTGAAAAACACGGATACACTGAGATATTTCCGCCATTTCTCGTAAATAGAGAATCTATGCGAGGAACTGGACAAATTCCTAAGTTAGAAGAAGATATGTACCATTGTGATGCCGATGACTTGTTTTTAATCCCAACTGCCGAAGTGCCTGTTACCAATTTGAGGCGTGATGAGGTTCTGACCGCCGATTCGTTGCCTGTAAAATATGTTGCGTATTCTGCTTGTTTCAGAAGAGAGGCTGGAAGCTGGGGGAAGGACTCACGTGGTTTTTTACGAGTTCATCAGTTTAATAAGGTTGAACTTGTTAAACTTGTCAGGCCGGAAGATTCTTACGAAGAACACGAGAAATTACTATTGGACGTTGAGGATGTACTGAAAATTCTTAATATTCCCTATAGAGTAATGTTGCTGTGCACAGGCGATCTTAGCTTTTCTGCAGCAAAATGTTATGACGTTGAAGTTTTTGCACCTGCGACAGAGTCGAGGGGAGGGTGGTTGGAAGCTTCAAGTGTTTCGAACTTCGAAAGTTTTCAGGCACGGAGGGCAAATATCAAATTCAGGAGGGACCCGAAGTCGAAGCCTGAGTTTGTTCATACCTTAAATGGATCTGGACTGGCAACTTCGAGGTTAATGGTTGCACTTCTTGAGAACTATCAAACCCCTGAAGGAAAAGTGATTGTTCCAAAAGCTTTGCACAAATATACAGGCTTCACGGTGATTGGTTAGTTATGAAGCATCTCCTCAGGTTAGTCCCGTATTTAAGAAGGTACAAGCGCACCCTGGTCATTGGACTTGCAGCGGTAATCTTGTCGAACATTTTTGCTGTATTGATTCCACTAATCATTGGAAATAGCATTGACCAGTTGAGACATGGTGCGTCGAGTCACCTCCTCTTTAAGTATGGCTTTCTTGTAGTGAGTACAACCTTCCTGAGTGGATTCTTTACGTTTCTCACACGCCAGACGATAATCGTTGTCTCACGCAAGGTCGAATATGACCTGAGAAACGATTTTTATGCACATCTTCAAAGACTTTCTTATTCGTTTTTCACAAACATACCCACGGGCGACCTAATGGCGCATGCAACTAATGATATCAGCGCAGTTCGCAATGTTCTTGGACCGGGTATAATGTACAGCTCCGATACAATTGTAGGTTTTGTTATTATCATTGCAATTATGATATCGATAAATATCAAACTCACTATTTATGCCCTCATTCCTCTACCTTTTGTATCATTTGGAGTCTACTTTCTCGGTAGAATGGTAAATCGTAAATTTGAAGAGGTGCAGGCTCAATACAGTTTGTTGACCGCACGGGCTCAGGAAAACATTTCAGGAATTCGGGTTGTCAAATCCTACGTGAGGGAGGATTTCGAAATCACGCGCTTCCGTGCGCTGAGCAATGATTACCTCAAAAAAAATCTTTCTCTTGCTCAAATACAATCGATACTCTGGCCACTGATGGGTATACTCACTGGAGCAGCAACAGTAATTGTCTTATGGCGAGGCGGATATGATGTAATAAAAGGGACTATTTCTTTGGGTACTATGGTTTCTTTTTTAATTTATCTTGGATTGCTGACATGGCCATTGATTGCGTTTGGATGGGTTGTTAATATATTTCAACGTGGGTCAGCCTCTATGTTGAGGCTCAATCGAATTTTCGACACAAAACCAGAAATTTGCGACACCGATCAAACTAACTGGTCAATTAAGGATTTAAATGGTGAGATTGAGTTCCAAGATGTGACCTTTGTTTACAGGGGAAAAAACGAACCTGCAATCAGAGGAATAAGTTTTAACATTGAAGCTGGAAGTACTGTGGCAATAGTTGGCAAGACCGGAAGCGGCAAGACCACGCTCGTCAACCTGATTCCAAGGCTAATTGAGCCGACCGATGGAATGGTGTACATAGATGGAGTTCCTATTAACTCAATCCCAATTGCACTGCTGCGAAAAAATATTGGTTACGTTCAACAAGAGACCTTTTTGTTTTCCGACACAATTTCAAACAACATAGCTTACGGCATTGACCGTGCATCCAAAGAAGAAATAGAATGGGCAGCTGAAATAGCCCAAATAAGGAATGAGATTGAAGAATTTCCCAATAAGTTTTCGACGATTATAGGTGAAAGAGGTGTGACCCTATCTGGGGGACAAAAACAACGCGTTGCGATAGCAAGAGCTATCATAAGGAAGCCAAGAATCCTCATATTGGACGATGCTCTTTCTGCTGTCGATACTTACACAGAAGAGGCAATACTAAGCGGCTTGAAAAAAGTTATGAAGGAGCGAACAAGCATAATCATAAGCCACAGGATTTCAACCGTGAAAGATGCCGATATAATTATAGTCCTTGACGATGGAAAAATTGCTGAGGTTGGCACGCACTCTGGGTTAGTTTCAAAGAACGGAATTTATGCCGACTTATATTACAGGCAATTGCTCGAGGAGGAACTTCAGAGAATGTAGGTAGTGAGATTAAAGTTCACTGAATAAAATCACAAATAAATATGCCAGTAGAGACCCACGAAGAAGAAGTAATAGGAAAAGCATACGACGCTCGCCTGATGAAGCGGCTTTTGAGGTATCTGAAGCCTTACAAACATCATGTTGTCTTTGCAGTCGTGATTACAATTGCTTATTCTGGAATGGGACCACTTCGTCCTTATTTGACGAAGGTTGCGATCGACAGCTATATTGAAAGAGGAAATATCTATGGCCTATTCAAGATCATAGGAATCTTATTTGGCGTGATAGCTGTACAGGCTCTTCTCCGTTACGGCTCGTCGTATTTGACTCAATGGATTGGTCAAAAAACAATTCATGATATTCGCATGCAAATTTTTGCGCACTTACAAAAACTTGGTGTGAAATTTTTTGACCGCAATCCAGTTGGAAGACTCGTCACTCGTGTAACAAACGACGTAGAAGCGTTAAATGAGCTTTTCTCTTCGGGCATAGTAATGGCGTTTGGGGATATATTTACAATAGTATGGATTTTGACCTTTATGTTTAGCTTAAGCTGGCAGCTTGCGCTTGTGACACTCACTGTGATGCCTGTTCTTGCATATATTACGATGCTGTTTCGTAAGAAAGTCAGGGCTTCATACAGGCAAATACGCATTTTAATTGCAAGGATAAATGCTTTTCTTCAGGAGCACATTACAGGAATAATGGTTGATCAGTTGAACAACCGTGAACAACGTGCATTTTCGAATTTTGATAGGGTTAACTCAGAACTGAGAGACGCTAATATCAAGTCAATTTTCTACTATGCGTTGTTTTACCCGGGTGTTGAGCTGACGAGCGCTTTGGCTGTTGCTCTTATAATATGGTTTGGAGGTAGTCATCTGGTTCCTGAAAGCTATTTTAGACTACATGGTGGAATTTCTCTTGGAATTTTGATAGCATTTTTGCAATACACGGAACAGTTCTTTACTCCAATTCGGGATTTGTCAGAAAAGTACAATATACTGCAGACTGCCATGGCATCATCGGAGAGGATATTCAAATTATTGGATGATAAAACTTTTGTTGCCGAGGCAAGAAATCCTGTGAGAATAAAAGATGTCAAAGGTAAAATTGAGTTTAGAAATGTCTGGTTTGCCTACGATGGAGATGATTATGTCCTTAGAAACGTTTCTTTTGTAGTAAATCCAGGTGAGACAGTTGCAATAGTGGGTGCAACTGGTGCAGGGAAGACCTCGATAGTTAGCTTGCTCATGAGATTCTATGACTTATCGAAAGGGGAGATATTTCTCGATGGAATAAATATCAAGGAATTAGCTACATCGGATTTACGCCGTCAAGTAGCTGTAGTAATGCAAGATGTGTTCCTTTTCTCAGGGACAATTCGTGACAATATCACACTTGGCGACGAGACAATTTCCGATGATCGACTGGCTGAAGCTGCAAGAATTGTCGGCGCAGACAGATTCATCAGTCGGCTTTCCAACGGATACGACGAAGATGTAAGGGAGCGTGGAGCATCACTTTCAGTGGGTCAAAAGCAACTCATTTCGTTTGCGCGAGCGCTGGCGTATGATCCAAAGATTCTTATACTGGACGAAGCAACCTCCAACATCGATACTGAAACTGAAAATTTAATACAAAAAGCTACTGAGAAATTGCTCTCTGGAAGAACAAGCATAGTAATAGCTCATCGACTGTCAACTGTTCAGCATGCTTCCAAGATAATAGTTTTACATAAAGGCGAAATTAGAGAAAAGGGAACTCACCACGAACTCCTGGCGTTGGGTGGAATTTACTACAAACTGTATCAGTTGCAATACAAGGATCAAGAGCGAAGAACCCAAAAGGTTCATGCTGCTGCGGAAAAGTAAATAAAACGATGGAGGTATGTATGTCGGAGAAAAAACGTCTTATGACGCTTGGACGTCATATCGCTGAAGGCGAACGCCAACACCCTGAAGCTACAGGCGACTTCAGTGGTCTTTTGAGTGATCTGGCAATTGCAGTCAAACTTATATGGAGGGAAGTAAGTAAAGCCGGACTGATAGATATCCTTGGAACGACTAACAAAACGAACATAAGTGGTGATGAAGTGAAAAAGCTCGACGAGTTTGCCGACGAAACTATTTATCGGGCTATGGACCATGGTGGTCATCTTTGTGTTATGGCATCCGAAGAAAGCGAAGGATTGATGGAGATTCCTGAACGTTATCCCGTCGGTAAGTACGTGCTTCTGTACGATCCACTTGATGGCTCGTCAAATATTGATGCAAATGTTTCCATAGGTAGCATATTTGGAATATATAGAAGGGTAACTCCGGGAGGTAAGGGAAAGGTTGAAGACTGTCTGCAGCCAGGTTACAGGCAAGTTGCTGCTGCATATGTAATTTATGGATCGAGTACAATATTTGTGTATTGTACCGGGAATGGAGTTCATGGTTTCACACTTGACCCGAGCGTTGGTGAGTTCCTTCTTTCGCATGAAAATATACGAACCCCTAAACGGGGAAAGATTTACAGCGTTAACGAAGGAAACTTTGAAAAATGGGATGAAGGAGTAAAGAACTATATCAGATATTTAAAGACAGAGGACAGGTCAACAAATAGACCATACAGCTCGAGATATATTGGCTCACTTGTTGCTGATTTTCATAGGAATTTACTTTACGGCGGAATTTTCCTGTATCCAGCTGACAAATCTCACCCCGAGGGAAAATTACGCCTCCTCTATGAAGCATCTCCCCTTGCTTTTATCGTTGAGCATGCCGGAGGAAGGGCTTCTGATGGCCATCAAAGGATTCTCGACATTATGCCAGCAAGCCTTCATCAAAGAACGCCGCTCGTCATTGGCTCAGAGGAGGACGTGATTGAAGCCGAGGAATTTATACAGGGAAAAAGACACCTATGCTGAAATACCTTGCGATGATGACAGATCTTTAGGAGAGAGGTTGAGACTTAAATGACTGGCGTCCCTCCTCTGGCACTTCTTGATTATCAGATACTTCAAGTCTATATTTTTGTGTCGTTTGAAAATTAGGAGAAAGGCGATGAAAGAGGCGATGGATATTCTCAGAATTACTCCAATTTTTGAAAATTTGGAGGAGAGAGACCTATCCCGCATTGCGGCATGCGGTGTCAGAAAAGCTTACAGAAAGTCGGATCTCATTTTGATGGAAGAAGAAACTGGGTCGGTGCTTTTTGTAATAATCTCAGGAAAAGTAAAAGTGGTCAGGATTGGCGAGGATGGCAGGGAAATAATTCTGAGCATAATGGGTTCTGGAGAAGTCTTTGGTGAGATGGCATTACTGGACGGCGAATCACGTTCGGCAAGTGTAATAGCACTCGAGGATTCTGACCTTTTTATGATCCATGGCAAGGATTTTGTAAGCTTGCTGCACGAGTATCCAGCAATATCTGTATCTCTTCTTAAACAGTTAACCCAGCGACTGAGAAAGGCAGATGCATTAATAAAAAGCCTTTCGCTAAAAGATGCATTTCACAGAATAGGATACGTGCTCCTGCAATTTGCTGAGGAGCGTGGAAAAATACGGCAGGGTCGGGTTGAGATAGAGGATTTGCCCGTTCAGCAAGAAATTGCGAATATGGCTGGGACTACACGCGAGACCGTATCACGAACACTTACTAAAATGGAAAAGATGAAGTTGATTGACGTAAAGAATAACAATGTCTCTATTTTGAACTATGACGTATTCCGAGAAAAATTTTCTTAAATTGTTCAAGTGTTATGTCCTGCAATCGTGCGATTCATGGATAGAAATTGTTTTTTAATCACAATCTCGAAATTATATTGTTTCTCACTGGCGATGTAGCGAATTATTCCTTCAATGACAGATTATTCTTTAACTGCAGATCTCCATACTCACACAAATTTTTCAGACGGTGCCTACAGTGTCGAGGAAGTCGTTGCGAAGGTCGCTGCGGCTGGAATCACTACTTTGAGCATTACTGATCATGATACAGTCGAAGGACTTCATCGCGCTGTGACAATTTGTAGAGAATACTCTGTCGACTTAATTCCTGGAATTGAAATTACAACGGCTTTGGGGAATGTCCAGCTCCACATCCTCGGTTACTTCATTGATTTTTCTGATGCGAATTTTCAAAGACAGCTTACTGCACTACGGGAAGGGAGATTGAAACGCGCCCAGAGGATCATTACAAAACTCAACAAAATAAAAATTCCAATAAATCTTGACAGAGTTGTTGAAAGGGCTGGCGAAAAAAAATCCATTGGTAGGCCGCACATTGCGGATTTGTTAGTTCTGGAGGGCTATGCCAACAATTATCAGGAGGCTTTCGATAAGTATCTTGGAATAGGACGTCCTGCGTATGAACGCAATCACCCTTTTTCACCAGATTCTGCAATTAACATGATAAGTACTGCAGGTGGGTTGAGCTTTTTAGCACATCCATCTCACTATATTTCAGAAGGAGTACTAATGAAACTAATTAAGTCTGGTTTAAATGGAATTGAGGTAATTCATCCGTCTCATTCTGAACATGAGATGGATAAATGGAGAAAGCTGGCTTCCAATAATTCTCTTTTAATTAGCGGAGGGAGCGATTTCCACGGTGGAAAGAGAAGCGACGAGGACAACCTTGGAAAGTTTTTTGTTCGAGTAGATGTAGTTAATACCATGAAAAAGAAATTGAACATTGCAGCATGAGAAAGGAGAAGAAGTGAACAATTTTGAAGGCAAACTTGATGGCTCGGGGCTTAAGATTGCCATTGCAATTAGCCGTTTCAACGGAATAGTTACAGACCGACTCCTTGCCGGGGCGAAGGATGCGCTGATTCGGCATGGAGTCGAAGAAAACGATATCGATGTCTACTGGTGTCCAGGTGCGTTTGAGTTACCATCGGTTGCAGGAAAGCTTTGTTCAGCCAGAAGACACGATGCGATAATTTGTCTTGGTGCTGTCATAAGGGGAGAGACCCCTCACTTTGATTATGTTGCGGGGGAATCAGCAAAAGGGATTGGTCAGCTCTCCATTTCCTCTGAGATCCCCGTCATTTACGGAATCCTGACAACGGACTCCATGGAACAGGCAATTGATCGGGCGGGAGGTAAAATTGGAAACAGGGGATTTGATGCAGCAGTTGCGGCAATTGAAATGGCACGACTCTTCAACCATTTTAAGTCGAATAAATGAAAAAACTGCTGTCCTTGTTCTTGATAGCTTTTTGCATTCCACCAACTGGATTACCACAGGTAGTGTCATGGAAAAACTACTCCAGTATGTTTAACATCAACGGGCTAACGATTTCTGGTGGACATGTCTGGGCTGCTACAAATGGAGGGGTCTTTTCGTTAAATATCGTTGATAGAACATTTGCTACTTATACGACGACTGAAGGTCTTTCCAGTATAATTGCTACGGCAATTGCAGCTGACAGTGGATTTGTATATGTTGGTGAGCAGGCTGGTTTTATAGATGAAATTGACTCAACAGGAAAAGTTGTCCGTACACAGAAGGATATAGCACAGTCAAGCGCAATTCAAAAGAGTATCAACAGCCTGTCTTTTTCTGGTGATACCATTTTCGTCAGTACGGCATTTGGTGTTGTCGTTGTTTCCCGATCGACATTTAACGTAATAAACAGCTACACTCACTTTGTTTCGAACCAGACCAACACTCCAGCAAAAAGCACATTGCCATTCCTCGATAAGCTGTACGTTGGCAGCAGTTTTGGATTGTCAGTTGCACCGCGGAGCGGCACCAACCTTGCAGCCCCTGACTTATGGAAGACAATTGATACATTATCGCTATCATCAGGTGTAACATCACTTGCTCTGTTTGGTGGTAAGCTGTTCGTTGGCACTAATAGTGGACTTATATCGACGGACGATGGGGTTGTTTTTAAGTATGTTCAAAATATACAGGGAGACCAGATAATCTCTATGTATGCAGCAAACAAGTTTCTATTTGTTCTTGGGAAGCTTGGAATTTACAAGATTAGTCAGTCTGGAAATTTAGCTGTATTCCCCCCAATGACCAGCGCAAATGCTGCTGTTTTGTACAACGATTCTTTGGGAATTGTTGGAACTTCTTCAGGTATTACCTTAATGGGAAGTACATCGATTCAGTTGAAGCCACCCGGTCCTGCAACAAACGTGATATCCCAGCTTTCTGTTGATGAAAACGGAGATTTATGGTGCTCGACAAGTTCAAACGATGTAGGTACAGCATTCATGAGGTTTGACGGGAAGAATTGGACCAACTATTCTAAGGGAAATTTACCTGGTTTAAACACGAACGCTTTTTATCGGGTCAGTGCAATTTGTGGAAGCAGGGTTGTGTTTGGTTCATGGGGATATGGAATGGCATTATTTTCAAATGATACAGTGATAACCTTTAACAGAGCAAATTCACTCCTCGTGGGTGAACCCAACGATGTGAACTATGTTTTAGTTGGGAATGTAGTGTGTGACCCCGCAGGGAATATTTGGATAACGAATCCTTTAGCTTACAATGGAAACGAACTCGCAGTTTATAGACCGTCAGATTCTACCTGGATGACATTCCAAAATCCATTTGCACCTCCATCTGGTTACGCAACAATTGCCATCGATGCCTATGGCGGAGTCTGGCTTGGCGATGGATTTGGCGACAAAGGAGGCGACTACCATGGAGTTTTTTACTACAATGCAAATGGAACATTATCGAACCGATCAGACGACAGAGCCTTTGCAATTACTCAGAACAATGGCCTTCTGAGCAACCAGGTTAACGCTGTACTTGTTGATAAAGAGGACCAGGTATGGCTTGGCACGAGCCTCGGTTTGAATGTGATATATGATCCGTCATCGCCTTCATACATGACATCTATTTTTAGTATGCTTGATCAAAATATAAATGCTATCGATTATGATGCTCTTGATCGAAAATGGGTTGCAACAAACACAGGGGTTTATGTGCTTTCGAGGGACGGCAACACGGAAGTGACTCATTACGACATCACCAACAGCCCCTTGTTAAGCAATACAGTTAAATCTGTCGCTTGCGACCGAAAGAATGGAATTGTTTACTTTGCAACAGACTACGGAGTAAGTTCGTTGAGAACAGGCGTCCTCGAGCCTGTTCAAACTTTCACCTCGTTGAAGATATTTCCAAATCCAGCCCGATTGCCAATGAGTACTCCTATAACGATTAGTGGGCTTGTTGAAAATTCTCAGATAAAGATATTTACGGTGGACGGCAAACTTGTAGCTGACTTCGCCGCCCAGGGCGGCAAGGTTGCATACTGGAATGGAACTGATATGAATGGCAACCTTCTTCCAAGTGGGGTATACGTTGTCACTGCTTACTCAACTGAAAATGGGGAGACTGTCGTCGGTAAGGTTGCGGTCATTAGGTCCAACTAATCCCTGTTGACACCTGGTGATAAATTAAATTGTTCGCTATCAAATTCCTCTTCAATTTGAATTACCCCTCGGAGAATTTTTAGGAAAAAGGATTTATTTCGGCAGTTCCTGAGAGGGAAGATCTTCATCGACTCAGTTTCTTTTCTAACATTGGTGCTGTGGCATATGCAAATGCTGCAAAAAGCAATCCTGCAATTACGTCAACCCCATAATGGTATCTCATGTAAACAGTCGCAAAAATCAATCCCATGCCCAATGGAATAATTATCATAGCAGATCGCATTTTAAATTTAATAGACGATAATATTGTCAGCACAGTCATCTCTGTGTGACCACTTGGAAAGCAATCACGCTGTGCTAATGCCGCAGCTTGTGAAATGTTTGTTATCGACTCGCCTGAGTTTATCATATGTCTCAAAAAGCCCGTAAGATACAATCCAGGGAGATCGATATCGAGTCTGGAAAAATCGTGCAACGTGAAACGAGGCCCTATGGCCGGGACGAGAAGGTAACCAATGTAAGAAAGATAAAATCCATACATTAATAAGAAAAAATAGGAATCGAATTGCCTTTGTTGATGATGGTTAAGTAAATCAACGCCAAGAATAATCCAGAGAATGTAAAAGCTGCTATAACATATTTGCAGAAACTCCGTAAGCGCTGGCGTAGCGAATTTATCGAGAAGCCATGTTGGATCATGCCCAAAAATCAACTTGTCTAATTCAATTAATAAATAGTCCATATCGACAGGATGAATTGGGTGGACCATCCAGTATAATTCTTTAAACGTAATAAAAATAAAAGGGAGGGAATACCATCTGACAACGAATCTTGAAAATGAATTTGAGGTTCCGTTGTCAAAGGCTACGAGTTTTATAATCCCAATTGACGTAATGAAATTAATTCCAACTATGTAAGGCCATGCGCTGACTCTGTCTGCAAATAGCAAGGCGATAAAAGAAAGAATTAGTGAAAAGATAATGTTTATCTTATCAATTGGACGCAAATCTTCAGTGTGCAGATGGTCTTTCAAGTGCGAGAAAAAGGTCATATATCTCTCTCGGGGATAGTTCCTCTATTCTTTTGGTATTGATTTTGTCTTGAAGTTCTTGAGCTTTTATCTTTCCGTACTTATGCGAAATGAAATGCCTGATCATCTTTCTTCTCATTGAGAAAGCGCTTTTCACAAAAGTTACGAACTTCTCCTCATCTTGAATGTACATTTGGTCTTTAAATTTAATTAAAAGCACTGACGAGTCAACTTCAGGAGAAGGGCGAAAGCAGGAACGGCTAACATCAAATAACTTTTTAACTGACGATGTAAGCTGGAGTCGAACCGATAGGGCTCCGTAAGATTTTGTACCTTCTCTGGCAATTAGTCGATCGGCTACCTCTGACTGAACCATAATTACAGCTACTTTGATGAGATTTCGTCTGTCGACAAGACGGGAAATGATTTTTGTCGTTAAATTATATGGGATATTCCCAATTACCTTAATCTTGTGCAACGACTTGGGTAGTTCATATTCAAGAAAGTCAGCATTGATGATTCTTATTCTTGGGTTGGCGGCATAATGTTTCTTGAGTTGATAACTGAGCTGGTCATCCTTTTCAACTGCGAAGACTTTTACTGGAGCTTCAGCAAGAACGTTGGTCAACGCACCTTTACCCGGCCCTATTTCAACCACGATGTCTTCGTGCTGAATATCAAGCGCCCGGACAATTTTCCGAGAAATGTTTTCATCTATGAGGAAGTTCTGGGAAAGTGATCTCTTGGCAATGTGAATGTTAGAATTATCGCTATGATTTAAGCGAGGTAAGCGTAGGAAGTTCTTTTCAACCATAAATTAGTTATCAACCTGGCAATTTGAAAAGAACGGGTTTCCGAGGTAAATTCGCGCTGCCGGAGCGCACAGAGGTAACCGTGAACCTGGAATCTGTTGTCGTTCCTCCAACAACAAGACTAATTAACAGGTCGTCGTTTTTCCCGAGAATTAAGTTAGAGTAAGTTGCTGACATTCTTTTTGCAACGAGAAATGCCACGGGGGGATACACTTTCATCTTGATTTTGTAGTCAAGAGTACCATCGAAACCATGCCACCCCTCAAGGTTAATGTCCGCTGGCTTCCCATTTAGCAGAAATTTATTAAAATACACCCTGCCATCTGTAAGATCGAAGGAAACAGCCGCTGTGGTAATTCGCAACGAGTCGGCATTCGGAACGCCCAAAAAATTATACATTTTTGTCAAAACTGTATATCCTCTCACTGTTGCTGAACTCACCTGGAGTTTCCCGCTCCCTCCTAATGTGGCCAGATCGACCATACCCGAGTCGAGATAGACCCCATTAAGGCTTATTATTAGTTTAGCCTGACCACCAATTATTTCATTTCTTCCAAGGAATTTATAAAACAGCTTGCCAAAATCACCTGTCGAAATTATCGATTTCAAGCTGAATGTCGTCCTGCTCTCCTGCGAATAGTCCACCCACCCTGCAAATGAGTAGTTACCTATCCCCGACGAATATCTGAGGCTATTTATCTTAACGAAGTAATCCTCAATATTCATAGAAGCCATGACATTTTTAAGCGTATCATTTACCAGGATTAACGTACCCATTTTAAGTTTAAGAGCAGTATTACCTGCCGGGAACCATGCAAGGAATAGCTTCCCCGGGTTAAGATTCATGTGGGGGATTATTCCTACAGTATTAAAGGTCTTTGACACAATGTCGAACTTGAACGATGGTGTCAACAATCGCTGACCAATCAACGTAGCAATATAATTATAAGCCGATCCCGACAAAACCAAGTCCGTTCCACCAAGCTTTATTAGGACTTTGTCGAAGATTGCAGTACTATTTGTAAACTTAATAGCACCATCGATTTCTGCTTTGTAAAGTGTATCGATGCCAACTGGAACTTCGGCGAGCACATTGCCCAGCGAGATCAAACCAGAAGACGTAGTTTGTCTTGTTCTTGAATCGTAGCGAAGTGCGTAGCGGATGCGCATATTCCCTGAGAAATTGTTCCTCTTGAGAAGATCAAAACTTTTTCCCAGTTCATGGAAATCAACGTTTGCCACCGCAAATGCTGATACAAAGTAGGGAGGTGACATAGCTAAGCTGAACGAAAAATCATTGAAGCCCATCCTTGTGCTGTCCACTCTCATATTCAAATAAGAAGAATCCTGGTAAGTATACCACTTAAGTAAAATTAATCTCGTCGACAAAGAATCACCTGAGTCGAGTTTAAGTGAAATGTTTTTCAAGGCTGACGTGAAACTGAAGTAATGAGAAAATCCGCTGCTGTTATAGTTCAAATTAAGAGTAACCTGACCTTTGAACGATTCACGATTGGATACTTTCTGCAAAAAGCTTGGAAGGATATCCCACAAAGTCATTGCTGAGGAATCCGTATTTTCTATATTAAGTGAAAAGCGATTTTGAGGGAAGTAACTAACTTGCATATATGCCCGCAGACCTATCCCGAATAGCCTTGCTTCTTTTGTCGTTGCATTAAGCAAATCATGACGTCTGTCGTAATTCAACACTGCCCTTAGCTTCAAGGGATCCTGAAATGATATCGTAGTTCCACCAGTTTGTAATTCGAATTTGCCAATGTGCAGATTTGTTTCAGAAACAAGCTTATTTTCCGTCACGACCGTCGTTATCCTTGACTTCAAATCAATATTCGACGCACTGAAGATCAGTCGACGTTTTTCAGAAATGTAGTTGACTGTCCCATTGTCAATTTCAAAATTTGAGAGGAGCAAGCTCGAGACGGAACCCTTTACAGCAGCAGTCTTATGATAATATGTTTCATTAAAGAGCTTATCAGTATTCCATTGCTGATTGACATTTTTTTCAATATAAATCCTGGGTGAATAAAAGATCACATTATTGATTTCAAGTCGGTTCTTCAAAAGGGGAAGAATTCTAGCGTCGATTACTATTGACCTGGAATCAATAAGATAAGGGCTGAAAAATTTACTGTTGTCTGGATTAGATACTCTCAATCCAGTTATTCTGATACCAAAAGTGGGAAAAAAAGAAAGTTCCACGCTTTCTGCAGAAACTTGCCTGTTCAAAAGCTGACTTATTTTTGGTATGACTATGGCCGTCAACCTGTCGCTGTTAAAGACCACTTTTGACAAAATTATTGACATAGCTATTATAGCTAAAGTTAGAGTAGCTGCAATTCGGATTAGCTTTGTCTTTGTAAACATTTTATAAAATATATCAACCGGGGGCTGCATTATCAATTTTGTAAAAAAGACAGAATTGAAATAGTTTACCGATAGAATTATTTTGACTTATGCTTATTGCTTTTGAAGGAATAGATGGAAGTGGAAAGACGACCCAGGCTGAACTCCTCATGACAAATCTTCAACAGCTCGGTATAGAATCTGTTTTGCTGAGGGAACCCGGCGCGACGCCGCTGGGCGAAAAGATTCGGGATATTTTGTTGCACGGGGAAGACTTAAACATAAAGCCTGTAACTGAATTTCTTCTGTTTAGCGCAAGCAGGTCACAGTTAGTATATGAAAGGCTCGAAGATTTACTCCATGCTGAGAAAGTTGTAATTCTTGACCGTTACTTTTACTCCTCGATAGCATATCAAGGTTTTGGGAGAGGTATTGCGGTCGATGAAATAGAGAATATTAGTCGTTTTGCCACCAATGGAATTTTGCCAGATGTGATTTTTCTACTGGAACTGGATATTGCATTGGCAACAGAGCGACGTTTGAAGTCAGGGAAATTTACCGATCGGATGGAGTCGGCACAGGGAGATTTTTACAGAAAGGTTTTGCAGGGATTTAGATACTGCGCTCAAAAGAACGCAGACCGCTTTGTGATTATTGATGGAAATAAGGAAAAGGACGCAATTGCAAAGGTTATTTTTGAAGAAGTCTTAAGAAGGATGAACAAAAAATGACTGAACATTGGAGGTGGTAATGAAAAGGAAATATGCGGGAATCTTATTTGTTGCCATGTTATTTACAACATTAGGATTCATTGGCATCCAGAATGCCGATGTCTTTTTGCAAGTAAAGAAGAGCATAGACTTATTTGGCTCAGTATATAAAGATGTTATTCAGAACTATGTCGATCCTGTCGATCCTGAACAAGTAATGAGAGGCGGGATTAATGGAATGCTATCGATGCTCGACCCATATACTGTTTACATGGATAAGGCAACGAGCAGTGAAATAGATCTCCTCACCACAGGTAAGTATGGTGGTGTCGGGATTAGCATTGGACTCTCAAACGGTAAAGTAATTATTACAGGGGTATTTGATGGTTACAGTGCTCAGCGACAGGGACTCCGCATTGGAGATCAGATTTTAAAGGTCGATGGTAAAGACGTGAGCAAGATGAAGCTCGATCAAGTCAGTAACATGGTGAGAGGAGAACCAGGTACGCAGATCAGGATGACAATTCAAAGGGAAGGTGAAGCCAAGCCGTTCGAGGTAGTCCTTGTACGTGAAGAAGTCAGGGTGCATGATGTGTCTTATTACGGAGTGGTTGACTCGAATATCGGGTTTATCAAGTTAGATCGCTTTTCCAAAGGGGCAGATGAAGAAGTAAGGGATGCTCTGACAGACCTGATGACTCGGACGAATCTTAGGGGTTTGATTCTCGACTTGAGGTACAATCCAGGTGGATTGCTCGAATCTGCTGTTGGGATAGTGGAATTATTTGTTCCAAAAGGGAGTTTAATTGTTATGACAAGGGGACGTGCGGCAGAAGCGGAAAAGAAATACATATCCGATGTTGACCCTATTGCTCCAAATTTACCCCTTGTTGTTCTTGTAAACGAAAACAGTGCGAGTGCTAGCGAGATCGTTGCTGGAGCACTGCAGGACCTTGACAGAGCGGTGATTGTTGGAACAAACACTTATGGTAAAGGACTTGTACAAACTATACTCCCTTTGGGTTATGATGCAGAGCTAAAGATTACTACCGCAAAATACTACACGCCAAGTGGTAGATGTATACAGAAAATTAATTATGAGAAGAAGCGCGATGGAGAATCAGACATTACTCCCGACAGTCTGAGGAAGGAATTTCACACAGCTGATGGTCGACCCGTATTCGAAGCTGGTGGAATACAACCTGATTCTGTAGTGATACAAAAGATGCCATCAGATTACGTCATTCAGCTGTTGAGAGAGAATTACTTCTTTAACTTCGCAACAGAGTATAGGAACTTACACGATTCAATTCCGGTGAATTTCTCTGTCAGTGAAAAAATTTTAAATGAATTTAAAGATTATCTGACCAGGAAGGATTTCTCGTACAGTTCGAGGCTGTCGCAATTAGTAAAGGATGCCGAGCTATACGCTGCGAAGTCTAACTATGGCCCCGCAATAAATCAACAGTTTGATAAGCTTAATGAAGAAATTAAGCGAGACGAATCAGGGATGTTTGAGAAGAATGAAAAGGAAATAGCACATCTTCTGCAAGCTGAGATTGTCGGGAGATTTAAGGGAAGCGCTGCGCAAATAGAACAGAGCTTAAACTATGACAATCAAGTTAAGGCCGCCGAAAAGATTTTGAAAGCCCAACGTGAGTACAGCAAGATACTCGGCTTAGTTCATTGATTTTACGATGGTTGATGGATAAATTTTAGCTTAAACTGAGGAAAATAAAGAATGTCAACTGTAGTTGGAAGAGATAAAGAGGAGGAACAGTTAACCTCGCGTGGGCTTGAGGGTGTAATAGCTGGCAAATCAGCAATATGTTTTATCGATGGTAAATTAGGAAAGCTGGTCTATCGGGGAATTGATATAGATGAGTTAGCTGAGAATGCAACTTTCGAGGAAGTCGTGTATTTGCTGTGGTATGGCAAACTTCCAAAGCTCGACGAGATTAATTCGTTTAAAAAGGAGCTTGGTGAAAACAGGGATTTGCCAGAGGAAGTAATAAGCTTTTTGAAGTCTGTTCCTGCAACAGCAGACACGATGGACATAGTACGGACAGCAGTGTCAATGTTGGGTTTGTATGATACCGAAGCAGATAATCCGTCGACTGATGCCAATTGGCGCAAAGCCACGCGATTGTTGAGTAAGGTGCCTACGATAATAGCCAACCTTTATAGACTTTCCAATGGAGAGGACTACATTAAGCCTGAGCCTAAGCTGGGTCATGCTTCTAATTTTCTTTACATGCTTAATGGCGTCGAACCAGGGGAAATGGCTCGAAGGACATTTGACTGTGCCCTTGTGCTGCACGCCGATCATGAGTTTAACGCCTCGACATTTGCAGCTCGCGTAACTGCCGCAACACTGTCGGACATGTACTCGGCTGTAGTCTCTGCCATTGGAACGCTAAAAGGGCCATTACACGGCGGTGCCAACGAAGATGTAATGAAAATGCTTGGTGAAATAGGCACACTTTCCAATGTAGAGCCATTTATTCAAAATAAATTACAGGAAAAGAAAAAGATACCTGGCTTCGGTCATAGGGTCTATCGTGTCGAAGATCCACGTGCAAAACATCTTAGAAAGTTTTCAAGACTACTAGCCGAGACAATTGGTAATATGAAGTGGTACGAAATGTCGGAAAAGATCGAGGCAATTGTAAAAAAGGAGAAAAACCTGATTCCTAATGTAGATTTTTACTCTGCGACAACCTATTATTACCTGGGCATCCCGGTTCGGCTTTTTACGCCAATATTTGCTATGAGCCGCATGGCAGGATGGACAGCTCATATAATGGAGCAGTACGCTGATAACCGACTAATTCGACCGCTTTCAGAGTATACTGGCCCAATGGGAGTGCACTGGATTCCTGTTGAAAACAGAAAATGAAAATCTTAATACACAGGTTTAATGGTAGAATTGTTTGACAGCTCTTGCCCATTTTGCTTAATTATTAATGGTAAGATGAAAGCCGAAAAGCTTTACGAAAGTGAAAAGAGTATCGCCTTTCTCGACATCAACCCTATAAACTATGGACATGCCCTTGTTGTTTCGAAGGAACACTATCGGGATTTTGGTGAGCTTCCGGAAGATGTTTTTGTTGACCTTGTGCATACTCTCCGCATTGTCGCAAAAGCAATTGTTGACGCAATGAGCCCGGATGGATTCAACATATTCAACAACAATGGAACAGCAGCTGGCCAAACAGTTTTCCATTTTCACTTCCATGTAGCGCCACGTTACAAGAATGATGGATTAAAATTCAGGCCTATTGTCAAGGCTTATGATTCCCCTGAGCATATGTCTGATTACGCGAAGAGAATTCGCGAAAAAATAAATTCAACCGTAAAATTAGGAGATCCAGAATGAATGCATATGAAAGATTAACCGCACCGACTCGGGGAGAAAAGATCAGATTCACCAATGGGAAACTGGAAGTACCAGATCACCCAGTTATTCCATTTATTGAGGGAGACGGAACAGGGCCTGACATCTGGCGCGCTAGTAAAATTGTTTTCGACGCTGCAATTAAGAAAGCTTATGGTGGAAAAAAGGAAATCGAATGGTTTGAGGTATTCGCAGGTGAAAAAGCTAACAAAGTATACGGCCGTGAAGTCTGGCTGCCAGATGACACCCTTAAAGCGATAAACGAATACGTTGTCGCCATCAAAGGGCCGTTGACAACACCTGTAGGAGGGGGTATCAGGTCTCTAAATGTTGCACTGCGTCAAATGTTAGACCTTTATGTTTGTTTAAGGCCTGTACGCTACTTTGAAGGAGTGCCATCGCCTGTGAAGCATCCCGAGTTAATTGATATGGTCATTTTCCGTGAAAACACGGAAGATATTTATGCAGGGATAGAATGGCGAGCCGGTACACCAGAGGCTGAGAAGGTCATCTCGTGGTTAATCAACGAGATGGGCGTAAAAAAGATTCGTTTTCCAAAAACTTCCAGCATAGGGATAAAACCAGTGTCCGAAGAGGGGTCGAAGCGACTTGTGCGTGCTGCTATAAAATATGCACTCGAAAACAAGAGAAAAAGTGTAACGTTTGTTCACAAAGGGAACATAATGAAGTACACTGAAGGAGGTTTCCGTGACTGGGGTTATGAAGTTGCCACAAAGGAATTTCGCGATAAGGTAGTAACCTGGGAAGAGGTACAAAAGGGAGCTCCTCAAGATGGGAAGCTTTTGATAAAGGATGCAATTGCTGATAATTTCCTTCAACAAATCCTTACCCGTCCAGCAGAATATGACGTCGTTGCAACCCTAAACCTGAACGGGGATTATATTTCCGACGCACTTGCTGCACAGGTTGGCGGAATTGGAATAGCACCTGGAGCAAATATTAATTTCGACACGGGTTATGCAGTATTTGAAGCAACCCATGGGACAGCACCTAAGTATACAAATCTCGACAAGGTAAACCCTGGCTCAGTCATATTGAGTGGCGTGTTGATGCTGGAATATCTTGGCTGGAAGGAAGCTGCACAGTTGATTATATCGGGGATGGAAAAGACCATAAAGTCAAAAGTTGTAACATACGACTTTGCACGGCTTATGGAGGGTGCTAAGGAGGTTAAAACATCTGAGTTTGGAAGGGCAATTGTAGAGAACATGTGAACCCAACCATTTCAAAACGTGAATGGACGATTACGACCAACAGATAACGTGTTGACTCATTCGTTGCCAATGTATTAGGAAAATGTAGCTGTACCTGACAAAGCAACAGCATTTTATAAGTAATTTTAATCTTCGAATTATTAACTAAAAGGAATAATAATGTTTGAACCCCAAAAGCAACAATTAACGGACTTAAAAAACCGAATCGAAAATTTACGGAGGTTTCTTTGACATCGACGTAAAGAGGAATGAGATAGAAAACCTTCATTTGAAAACTCTCGAGCCAAATTTCTGGGATGACAACAGGTCGGCTCAACAAATACTGACCGAACTAAACGAAAAGAAATCGTGGATCGAAAACTGGGAAAGAGCCGCACAGCTAGTCGAGGACGCAGAGACAATTCTTCAACTTGCGGAAGAAGCAGGTGATGAGTCCCACATTGAAGATATTTTATCAGAGTTGTCAAAGGCTGAGGACGCAGTTGCTGACCTCGAGTTTAAGAAAATGCTTGGAGGCGAAGACGATCCAAAGAATGCCATACTGACGATACACTCGGGAGCGGGCGGGACAGAAGCACAGGATTGGGCACAAATGCTCATGAGAATGTACCTCAGATGGGGAGAGAGAAATGGGTTTAGAATGGAAATAGCTGATATTCTGGAGGGCGAAGGTGCCGGTATAAAAAGTGCCACAATTGAAGTACTGGGAAAATATGCTTACGGTTATCTCAAAGCAGAAAATGGAGTCCACCGCCTTGTAAGAATTTCACCGTTCGATGCAAATGCGAGAAGACATACGAGCTTTGCCTCTGTATTCGTCTACCCTGAAATAGAAGAAGACGTGGATATAGAAATTGATCCTAAGGATATAAAGTTTGATACTTACAGATCGGGTGGACATGGGGGACAAAATGTAAATAAAGTCGAGACTGCAGTAAGGATCACTCACATTCCAACTGGAATAATTGTTTCCTGTCAACAAGAGCGATCTCAATTTCAGAACCGAGAACGCGCAATGAAGATGCTGAAGTCCCGTCTATATCAGCTTCGTAAAGAAGAAGAAGAAACCAAAAGGAGTGCAATCGAGGGAACTAAGAAAAAGATAGAGTGGGGGAGCCAGATAAGGTCTTATGTGTTCCATCCCTATAATTTGGTCAAGGACCACAGGACGGGTGTAGAAACCAGTGATGTACAGTCGGTGATGGATGGAGACATAGACTTGTTCATTCGAGGATATTTAATGGAAAGCAATGTCGCCTCAAAGTAATACAACTGATCCCTGCTGGCGATTGATCACGAGGATGGAACTCGCCTCCTAATATGATAACGTTCCCATTCTTAATAGCCGGCCGGTTCTTTAAGTCGAAGAAGAACAAAAAATTCATTTCCTTTTTAGCCATATTTGCTGTTGCAGGACTGGCAATAGGCATTATGGCACTCCTGATAACGATATCAATCTTGAACGGTTTTCAGCAAAAAATAACTCAGAATGTCTCTAATTTTACTTCTAATATAGAAATACAGGGATTCGAAAGGGTACCTCTTTCGGACTATAAAGGAGCTATTCAGATCATTTCTTCCAACCCTAATGTAAAGTCTGTATCACCGTTTATTTCTCACGAAGCAATGCTTCGAGTAACCTCTTCGCATGGAAACCTAATTTCCAATACTGATGGAGTGCTTCTTAAAGGCATCGATTCTTCTATGGATAACTCACAATTGAAGTACGACATCGTAAGAGGGAAATACTTTTTTTCTCAGCTCGGTGGATTGAATACGGTAATCGTTGGATCTCGCCTGGCAAGACGACTGGACATTAAAGTGGGGGATACCGTGTTTATTTTTGGAGTAAACGGCCTGCCATCACCTTTCAATGTACCGAGGGCACTCCCGTTCGTTGTCACAGGAATTTATGAGACTGGCCTTTCTGACTACGACGACATTTATGTCTATACAAACTTAAAAGCAGCAGCGTATCTCTTTGAAATGCCAGAGAATAGCGTATCTGGATTTGATGTAATGGTCAAAGATTTAAGATTAATAGACGAAACAGCAAAATCGCTCGAAGACTCACTTGGTTATCCATTTTATCCACGCACTATGTATCAAACCTATAGGAATCTTTTTGCATGGATTGAGCTTCAAAAGAAACCAATCCCTATTATAATCGCTCTCATAATAATAGTGGCATCCTTCAATCTTGTTGGAACGCTCTTGATGATTGTGCTGGAAAAAATGACTGACATTGGAGTTCTTGCGACATTGGGAGCTACGAAAAGGAAAATAACTGCAATCTTTTTGATCCAGGGAGAGCTGATTGGATTGCTTGGAGCAACCTTCGGTTCCCTTGGTGCACTCATCATACTTGAGATCCAGATGCGTTTCAATGTCATTAGTATACCAGGAGATGTCTATTTTATGAATACAGTGCCAATTTCGATTAGGCCATTTGACTTTCTCCTGGTGGACGGCATCGCTCTAATTTTATGCCTACTGGCTTCCTACATACCTGCAAGAACCGCTGCCAATTTAAATCCTGTTGAATCTGTGAGATTTTACTGATGTCATATTCATCATTTATATCTTTGAGATATCTCAAATCAAAAAGAAGAATATCTTCCATATCTACAATTTCTTTAATCTCACTTCTTGGGGTAATCATTGGTACAGCCGCATTAATCATTGTGATATCTGTATTTAACGGGTTTCAGGGTATAGTAACTCAAATTCTCATAAACTTTGACCCTCATGTCCGGATAACAGCACTGGCTGGCGATCGCCTGCCCAATGCCCCCAATGTTCTTTTAAACGTTGAGAAATTAAAAGATGTTGAAAGTGCCACTCCTTTTCTAAGCGGCAAAGCATTAATTGTTTCAGGAAACATTAACCGGGCAGTTTATGTAAAGGGGATTCTACCCGGAGGTAATGAAAGAGTCTCGAGCCTCAGCAAATCTATAGTCCTTGGCCATTTTTTGAGACCAGGCAAGGCAAACGAGATACTTATTGGTATATCGTTAGCCGATGCTCTCGGCGCAGTTGTCGGTGATACTGTCGCCATAATAAGCCCAGCAGGATTAGAACTGAGCCTGACGCAGTTTTACCAGCCACGTGTTGAGAAGTTCGTAGTGTGTGGCATATACCAGTCCAAGAACAAGGACTATGATGGGTATTACGCATTTATCAACCTGGCGGCTTCTCAAGAGTTGTTTGCGTCACCTGGAACAGTTGTCGATTCAAATATGGTCAATGGGATTGATATTCGCCTGAAAACTATTAGCGATGCCGACCATGTAAAATCATTGTTGCAGAAGAAATATCCCACACTAAACGTAGAAACGTGGTATGATTTGCACAAGGATTTATACAGAATGATGACAATCGAGAGAATAGTTGCTTATACAGTCCTGTCATTGATAATTTTGGTAGCTGCTTTTAACATTTTGGGTTCGATTAGCATGACAGTAATCGAGAAGCAGCGCGAAATTGGTGCCCTGAAAGCAATGGGCGCAACTAATCGTGGTATTGTGAAGATTTATCTATACGAAGGACTCGCTATTGGAGTAATAGGGAGCGCTATAGGAAGCCTTGTTGGATTCCTCGTCGGCGAGGCGCAAATTAAATTACAGATTTTTAAGCTTGATACAACAGTTTATATAATTCCGGCACTTCCTGTTCAAATGCGTTTATCTGACTTTATCATTGTGGCTTCCATAGCAATCTTAATTTGTTCGCTTGCTGCTCTGTATCCTGCCCAGCGGGCTGCACAAATCAACCCTGCCGATGCAGTTAGATGGGAGTAAAAGCATGAGAACGATTTTAAGATGTGTCGATCTCTATAAAAGTTATTTTATGAACCATAATGAACTCAAGGTGCTGAGAGGAATAAATTTAGAGATTGGCGGAGGAGAGATTGTTGCTATAATAGGGGCTTCTGGAGCTGGAAAAAGTACGCTGCTTCATATACTTGGTACACTCGACAGGCCAACAACAGGGAAGGTGTACATTTCCGGTGTGGAAGTTTTTTCATTGAGCGACGACGAACTGGCAAAATTCCGAAGCAATGAGATTGGATTTGTATTCCAATTTCATCATTTATTGCCTGAGTTTACTGCACTGGAAAATGTAATGATGCCTGCGTTGATCGCTGGAAAGAAAATGAGACAGGTCAAAGGGAAAGCCGAGCTCCTCCTTTCTGAAGTTGGCTTGTCTGAGCGACTCGACCATCGACCAGCAGAATTGAGCGGTGGAGAGCAGCAGAGGGTAGCTGTAGCGCGGGCTATGATGAATGATCCCAGAGTGATATTAGCGGACGAGCCTTCGGGGAATCTCGACACACAAAATGCGTCTGCACTTCATTCGTTGCTCGTCACACTCAGTCGTTCTCACGGAACAACATTTGTGATCGCAACGCATAACGAAGATTTGAAAAGGCTTGCTGATCGTGTTATGAAAATTCAGGATGGAGTTATGATTGTCGATGAGAAATAGTTTGATTGAGCATCAGGAGCGTATTAAATTTAACTTGACACGCAGCTAAATACCTTTAATTTGCGTGGGCATGTAGCTCAATTGGATAGAGCGTTGGCCTCCGGAGCCAGAGGCTGTGGGTTCGAGTCCCACCATGCCCGCTTATTGGTTTTGGTTGCGATAAGTCTTTTCAAACTATCTCGCAATTACTGAAGTCTCCTGATGATTAGTGAAATAAAAGCAGCAGTGGTGCCCGATTGCCACAATAAGTTACCACATTTCTCTGACAATTTTTTTTCGCACTTCATTCAGAGTGTACTCCTTCTCTCTTTGACTTTATTGTTCCTTTGCACCTCTGCATTGTCACAAATAAAATCGACTCAAATTGGTGGGAAATTTTTCCATTATGTCGCAAAGAGACATCCTAAGGTCGCCCTTGTCTTATCTGGCGGGGGCTCGAGAGGCATTTCACAAATTGGAGTACTTGAGGAATTTGTAAGGGCAAAGATTCCCATTGATTTAATAGTTGGAACAAGTATGGGGAGTATAATTGGCGGTCTTTATGCGTGTGGCTATGATCCCAACCAGCTTGATTCTATTGCCCACAAAATTAACTGGAATGACCTCCTGACGCTCTCCGATCAGGTAAGGCGAAGCGATCTTTTTCTACAACAAAAGCAAGTTGAGGAACAGAGCTTTCTTGTAATTCGGTTGAATGGATTGCAGCCAATACTTCCGTCTTCATTGGTTAGCGGACAAAAGCTGACCACAATTTTAACAGAACTTGTTCTTAATGCACCTTACCACGTTGTCCACTCTTTTGACGATTTGAAAGTCCCGTTTCGGGCTGTTGCAACAGACATTGTCAGTGGAAAGAGAATTGTGATTTCAAGTGGCGACCTGGCTCAAGCAATGCGAGCAAGCGCCACTGTACCTGTAGTTTTTACACCTCTGTTAAGTGATTCTATGCAGCTGGTTGACGGTGGACTCATTTCAAATGTTCCCGTGGACGTTGCGCACAATGCAGGGGCTGATATTGTGATTGCAGTCAACACAACAAGCCCACTTCGTCCCGAATCGTCAATAGAGAATCCATGGGATGCACTTGATCAGGTAACAAGCATAATGATGCAGCTGTCTAATCGACTTCAGTTAGAAAAAGCTGATGTTGTAATCCAACCTGATCTGGGAAACCATTTTGCGTCTGATTTCTCAAATATTGATTCAATGATAAATGCCGGCAGAATTGCAGCCAGAGCTTCCATAAAGAGAATAGACTCCCTAATGATTATAGGAGCTACTGACAAATCTCCCTTAAGTGATTCGGTTTTGAACAATTTAAGTACTGGAAATCTCCCTGTTTATGATTCACTGATTCGAGTCGACACGGTCTTGTTCCAGGGAAATTCAGTTTTGCCCGACTCAATTTTAATCGCGCCTTTTCGAGAGTCAATAGGTACGAAGATTTCCCCTGAACAAATAGATAGCCTCTGTGAAGAGGTGATGTGGATTTATCGAACCAAAGGGCTTGGCCTTGCAAGGATTACATCAACTCACTTTAATTCCGAGAAGCACCAACTCGAAATTCAAATTAACGAAGGAAAAATAAGTGACGTGAAGGTCGAGGGAAATTCGGTGGCGAAGGATTATATTATTCGCAGAGAATTTCCCCTCAGGACAAATGACATTTTCGAGACAGGAAAAGCTATCCAGGGGATAGAAAACATCTATAGTACAAACTTATTTAGCCAGGTCCTCCTTAAAACTTCATTTTTGCCAACTACACATGTAATTATTGATGTAACCGAAAAGAGTTCCAGGCTCATCAGGTTCGGACTGAGAGCCGACAATGAGAGAAATGGGCAGGCATTTCTTTCCATTTCTGACGATGATCTTTTTGGATCCGGAACGCGAGTCGGACTTTTTTTTGCCGGTGGATCGAGAAACAGAATTTTGGATGGATCAATTGGTACTACGCGATTGTGGAACACTGAACTCACTTATGGATTCCATTTGTTCACTGGTTTCCAGGATGTTTATGATTTTATTGATAATTTTACCGGTAAGGACCAATCTACCTGGGACAGAGTAATTAACGGACAATACAGAATAATTCGCAGTGGATATGCACTGAGTGTTGGCACGCAATTAAAAAGATTTGGGATGGTCAGCGTTGCCTTATCTTACGGATGGGATAAGATAAAGGCAATTGATAATTTTCCATCGCAACCATCCTTGAGGATTGTTGACCTTTCGTTTTCATCAGACGTGGATACTAGAGATAAATCGGGTTTCCCAGAAAGTGGAATTTTGAGCAATGCTTATTTCACAATATCACTCAAAGGTCTCAATAGCCAAAAAAATTTCTCGAAGATTTTCTTTAATTATGATTCATACTCGACTTTATTTGCAAATCTTACATTTCGACAGCATTATATGTTTGGTTTCGGTGACGTTAACTTGCCTCTGTCAAGACAATTTAGCTTAGGGGGACAGGATCTTTTCTTTGGGCTGCGGCAGGATGCCTTAAGGGGAAGGCAAATACTATTGGCAAGTCTGGAGCTTCGAGTAAAACTTCCGTTCAAGATTTTCTTCGACACCTATTTTTCAGGAAGATTCGACATTGGGGACGTATGGGCACAACAACAAAACGTCATATTGAGTACGCTGAAGCAAGGAATAGGAGCATCACTGGGATTTGCTACACCTATAGGGCCTGCTGTCCTTAGTCTGGGTAAAGCCATCTATCCAGCTCGGGAGGGTAAAATAAAGGATCGAACGACCCCTTTAACTTTCTACTTTAGAATTGGCGTCGAAATTCCTACAGTCACCACAAATTATTGAGCACTAAAATCATTCGGGGTTTTCCAAATGCTTGACAGGAGATTCCTGTCCCAGGAGATGAAAAAGATTCGAAGAAAAAATAGCCTCTTTATTGAGAAGAAATTGAACGCAGACAGTTTCATTTGTATTTTATTCTTGAAAAAATTAAAAAGGAGAAAAAATGAAAATTAAGTCATTAGATGCAATTGAAATTCTTGATTCACGAGGAAACCCAACAGTTGAAGTTGACCTTACACTCGAAGATGGTACAACGGCGCGTGCCATGGTGCCCAGCGGCGCCTCAACAGGAGAGAGAGAAGCTTATGAACTTAGGGACAATGACAAAAAAAGATACAACGGAAAGGGCGTTCTCAAGGCAGTTGAAAACGTCGTGAAAAAGATTGGGCCATCTATAACAAAGCGTGAGTTTAGTTCCCAAAAGGAATTAGACTACTTCTTGATAGAATTAGATGGAACACCAAACAAAAAGAACCTTGGTGCAAATGCGATTCTGGGTGTCTCAATGGCATATTTGAGGGCATGTGCACAAAGCGCAGGTGTCCAACTTTACCAATATATTGGCGGGGTAAACTCAAATCTTCTCCCGGTTCCATGTATGAACATAATCAATGGGGGTAAACACGCAGATAACAATGTGGACTTCCAGGAATTTATGATAGCACCACATAATGCGCCATCGTTTTCTGAGGCTATTAGAATGGGGGAAGAGGTGTTTCATACTTTGAAATCTGTTTTGAAGGAAAAGGGGCTTAATACAGGTGTCGGAGATGAGGGGGGTTTTGCTCCCAATTTAAAATCAAACGAGGAAGCGGTCGAATTAATTCTCGAGGCAATCACAAAGGCAGGCTATACTCCTGGAAATGATATATCGCTATGTCTAGACCCTGCAGCGAGCGAGCTCTGGGAAGGAACGGAGGGAAACCAGGGTGGCAAATATGTCATGTTTAAGAGTACCAGGGAGAAAAAGACCAGCGAAGACATGATCAAGTTGTGGGAAAATTGGGTTAAGCAATACCCAATTGTCTTATTAGAAGATGGCCTGGCTGAAAACGACTGGAAAGGCTGGGCTGACCTAACAGCTGCTCTCGGTAACAAAATAGAGCTTGTTGGAGACGACATCTTTTGTACAAATAAGACAATCCTCGCAAAAGCAATTGAGGAAAAGGTTGCAAACTCCATATTGATAAAGTTGAACCAGATTGGAACTGTGACAGAAACCCTTGAGACAATTGATCTTGCCTACAGGAATGGTTATAAGGCTTTTGTTTCTCATCGAAGTGGGGAAACTGTCGATACAATAATTGCTGATTTGACTGTTGGAGTTGGCGCTGGACACTTAAAGACAGGAAGTGGATGTCGAGGAGAGCGAATCGAAAAATTTAATCAATTGATGCGTATAGAAAAGGAACTGGGAATGGCGGCAAGATTTGCCGGTAAAGATATATTCAAGTAAGTCAAAAATTGCATAGGTAAGAATTAGTGGGCAGTAGAGGAGTCGAACCTCTGACCTTGTGCTTGTAAGGCACACGCTCTGAACCAGCTGAGCTAACTGCCCACTAAACGCTGAGCGCGAGACGGGACTCGAACCCGCGACGTCCAGCTTGGGAAGCTGGCATTCTACCACTGAATTACTCGCGCAACAAAAGATTTTATAGAACTAACAAACCAAAATAATCAAATTTAGTTACAGAGACAACATCTCGAATTGACTCATTAAAAATCTTAGCCCTTCTTTGCACCTTTGGTATTGACATAATCACAAAAATTACAAATATTCTTTCTCAAAAGCTGGAGGCGATAGAGTAAAGTTGGATACAAAATTTCATTCAGTACGGCACAAATTAGATCTTCCCACCTCGTAAAAGGCCTTTCCTAAATTGCACATCAAACAGAAACAAGGAGTTCACCTAATGTTAAGGCTACAACCTTTGTTAATTGGACTTATTTTTTCTACTGTAACTGCCTGGGCAGGCACGACAGGAAAAATTGCAGGCACCGTTAAAGATGCATCTACAAATGAGCCGCTGGTCGGTGCTACAGTGATTGTTCAAGGTACTAACCTTGGCGCATCAACTGATCTCAGTGGGAGGTATTTCATCATTAATGTCCCCCCTGGAATCTACACCGTACGCGCTACAGCAGTTGGCTACACACCAGTGGTTGAGTCAAATGTACAGGTGAACATTGATTTGACAACTGAAGTGAATTTTGTGATGAAGGAGCAGGCCGTTGGATTGCCTGAAGTACAAATAGTAGCCCAGCGACCGATGATTCAAAAAGATGTTACAGCATCGTCAGTGACATTGACAAGCCAACAAATAAAAGCACTCCCAGTGCAAAACCTCCAGGAGGTTCTGGCAACTCAATCTGGAGTGGTACAGGACCCTGGTGGGGGCTTACACCTGAGGGGCGGCCGCGCAAATGAAACCGTCTTTATAATCAATGGCGTTGAGGTCAATGACTTATATACTGGAGGATACGGCAACATCAACCTTAATAATAATTCGATTCAAGAGCTTCAAACGATTACAGGGTCCTTTAACGCAGAATACGGGAACTCAGAGAGCGGTATTGTCAACATTACAACGCGGACTGGAACTGACAAATTTCAAGGCAGGATAAGCACATATGCAGGAGATTATGTGTCAAACAGAACAAATGTATTTCCTGACATCAATGTAATCAATCCATTAAACGACAGGGATCTGGAGGTTAGCCTGGGCGGACCTGTGCCATTCACATCTAATGTTAAATTCCACTTTGATGGCCGGCTCTATAATGATGGTGGATACTTATACGGCTATAAAAGGTACCTGGTAAACCCACCAGTTGACACAGTTAAGAATGATCCATATAATTTTGGCGGATTTGCCGTAGCTCCAGATTCTACCAACCCTGACTTCATGCAGCGTGTGTCCCTGAACCATTCCTTTGAAAAGAATTTTGTTGGTAGCGTCACATACGATATAACGCATACTTTGCGTCTGAACATGAATACTGTATGGGATAATCGCGACTATCAGTCGTATAACCACAGGAGAAAGTTTGTGCCTGATGGGCTTCCGCAGGAAAATACACACAGCAATTTGATTACAGCCTTGTTGACATACTCATTTTCTCAAAAGACCTTTGCCGAGCTGCAGGGAGCCTACTACTATCAGAGATACAGACAATACGTCTATCCAAATTACCTCGACAAGGCTTATATTACGCCCCCCATATACTTTTCTTACGGCTATATCCGATTGGGCACGACCGACTACTGGTTGTTTAGAGATCAGAGAATGTGGCAAATCAAAAGTGATGTCACAAGTCAGCTCGACGACCACAATCTCGTGAAAGCAGGCTTTGAACTCAAACCTTATCGGTTTTATTACGACGACTACACTCCAAGTGTCTATATCACCGATTTGCTTTCGAGCAATCCTAATATTATTTACTATCATAATCACCTGGAAAGGTTTCCGTTTGAAGGATCCGCGTTCATTCAAGACAAGCTTGAATTTAGTGAGATTATTGTAAATCTTGGATTGAGATATGATTACTTTCGACCGGACGCAGAGAAGCTCGTTGATGAATCTAATCCATTTGGTCCAAGGGTAAAGGTGGGTCCATCCTCCCAGTGGAGCCCGAGACTCGGCGTCTCATATCCGATTACCGAAACATCTGTAATGTACTTTTCATATGGGCACTTTTTCCAGGTTCCTCCATATTCACTCATTTACACAAACCCCAACTTTTTGATTGTATCTGGACGACCAACACAAAATCTACTGGGGGGAGGAGACTTAAAACCGGAAAAGACAGTTACATATGAAATGGGATTTAAACAATCATTTGAAGATATCTTTGTCCTCGATGCGTCTATCTACTTTAAGAACATACAAAATTTGACGGGTACAAAACTCATGGGAACAACAGCTGCTGGTGATGAGTATTTTAAGATTGTCAACCGTGACTACGGCGATGTAAAGGGGATAAATATTAACTTTACAAAAAGGCATATTGGCATTGTTGGCTTCAGTTTGAGCTACACATACCAGGTTGCAGAGGGTAAAGCCTCTGATCCAGAGGCAGAGTTCATAGCTATTGCCAACAAACAACCAGTAAACAATCAGCTTGTCCCACTGGATTGGGATCAGAGACACACCCTTACCGCAACAGCAGAAGTGGGGTACCCGGGAAACTGGAACGTTGGATTGGTTGGGCGATATGGAAGTGGACTCCCTTACACTCCAACGGATGAAAAGGGAGAAATAATACAAGGACAATTACAAAACAGTGCAAGAAAGCCATCGACTCTTGATATTGATCTTTATGCAACAAAGGAAGTGAATCTGGTTGGGCTGAACACCGAGTTCTTCTTGAGAGTATACAATTTACTCGATAACCTGAACGAAATCATCGTGTACTCGAACACAGGCCGAGCCACTTACAGTTTATCTTCTATAGATCCTGCAGTTACATATTTGGGTGCTCCCGCTCAGTATCAGGAACAAGTGCCAAGGGGGCTCGTCCCATCAGGTTACTGGATTCGCCCCAATTACTTTGCCCCTCCCAGACTTGTGCAATTAGGAATCACTGTGTTGTTTTAACAAACGAGGATATTAAAATGAATCTGAAATTTTCTCGAATAATTTTACTCGGCATTTTAGTTGCAAGCTATACTTTTTCTGGTGCCTCCTCAGGCGAAAATCAAAACCCAAAAAAACCTGTCCTTCAAAAATACGCAGTTGATGACGCAACAAGTCTCTTTAAGGTTTTGTCGCATGCGGACAGACGATCTATGGTCATAGCTGGAAATAAAATTAGAACAAGGATTGCAAACTTCGGATCAATAGGGGGCCCACGCGCATATAACAGGCCAAAAATCGAGTGGCCTGCATTTAGCGGCAGAGATTATGGATATGAATTTGGTCCTGTTGTAGGGGCAAGGATCCAGAACACATTGGGTGACTCAATCTCATTGACCGAAGACGGAATTCAGGATGGTGGTTCGCGAAAGTTTGAACCAGATGGTAGATACCTCAATACATCCAATCCTAACAGCTTTGCACGAAGCGATGATCCAACGACCTGGCCATCATCCTGGGCTCAATGGTTGAGCGACAGTGTATATGCACAACCAGGACAGGTTTTATCTGATCTCGAGACAATGTATGTAATGTCGGATCAGGATACCACGGGCGACTTTGGCAATGTCGATCCCCGCGAAAAGCTGACACAAAATATGAAGGGCCTTGGTGTGCAGGTAACTGCACGTTCATATCAATATTCAAATGCACTGGCGCAAAATATATTATTCCTAACGTATGAGTTGAAAAATATTAATTCAAAAGCAATTCCAAATGCCTTCTTTGGTTTCTTCAGCGATGGGAGTGTCGGCGGTAGTGATAACTTTGAGAACAACACGACAAGAACAGACTTGATTGACCAGAATATTGTTTATACATTTGCAACTAATGGACATGGAAGTTCAACTATCCCAGAGTGGCAGGGGGTTAAGCCTGGCTGGCTTGGTGAAGTTGTCCTTGAGACCCCGACCGGCGATGATGGAAAACCACTTGGCATTACCAGCTGTTATGTAGTCCATTATGGTAACCTGTTAAATATTCAAGACAGTCTTGTCTATCAGCAAGCCTTTACTCCAAGGAAACCCGTCAGTAACCTGGCTCCAACAAATAGCTACGATGGTGATTCCATCTGGTGGCTTACATCCGGACCATTTACGTTGTTGCCGGGTCAGACAAAGCGATTTGAGCTAGCAATTGTCCTTGGAGCCGACAGCGTTAGTCTTATGAAGAACATTGCCGCTGCCAAACTAATAAAAAGCGTGAATTACCAGAGTCCCAAGGCACCCCAACCACCTGTTGTCCACGCAGTTGCTGGAGATCATCAGGTAACGTTATATTGGGACGATCGAGCAGAAAAGTCTGTCAACCCCTTTACAGGAAAGCCAGACTTCGAAGGATACAAGATTTATCGGAGCACTGATGGAATAAACTGGGGAACACCAATAACAGACCTTCAGGGAAATCCCGTGCTGGTCAAGCCCCTGGCTCAGTTTGACATCGAAGACTCGGTCAGCGGACCCTTCCCGCTGGACGTTAATGGACTTTCTCCAAATGATCCAGGGTACAATGGTGTTCATTTTTATCTTGGTAGTAATACGGGGCTTCAGCATATGTATGTTGATAATACTGTGACTAATGGCGTTACTTATTACTACTTAGTGACGGCATATACACAGGGAGACGTCTCTTTAAAGCTCCCACCTATAGAAAATGGCTTGACGATCTCTGACTTAAATAATCCCACGCAATCCAATGCTGTCAAAATAACTCCCAATGCCCCTCCTGTTGGACTGAGTCCGGGTTCATTTACCATTACCAGGGCGGCTGGTATTGCTAATGTTGACCCGATTGTAACAGTAATTGACCCTGCAGCTATCAACGGAGACACATATAGCCTCACCTTTAAGTACGACAGTCTCTACAATAAACTGGCGGTTGTTACCGATGTCACAAAAAACAAAATTGTAATTCCAGGGTCTGATTTTTCAAATGGGAAGACCCTTTTTGCAGGAGGCTTGAGCTTTGTTATTAATGACGTCCCGCTTGTGGCGCCAATAGATTCCTTGACAGGATGGCGAACAGGAAATAGCTCCTATCAGGTTCTAGCTTCTCTTTATACACAAAATCCCAGGATAAAAAGTGTACGGGCCCCTGCAGATTTCGAAATAAGGTTTTTCGACACAGTTCAGGACACCGATATTGTGTACAAGAGGCCTGTCAAATTTCAATGCTGGGACATTACTAACAATGTGCGTGTAAAACCGATACTCCTGACAACTCAGTACAATGTAGACACATTAAAGGCTGGCAGTACAATAGTCTTTGCTTACTCCCATGACGGCAAATCTATAGACTCCACATCCTGGCAAGTGAACTTTCAGCAGCCATCAAGCGCCCCTTATGTCCCTCCTAAGCCAGGAGACGTGGCAATTATTACTGTCGCTAAACCTATTGTTCCAGGCGTGGATTCGTATCTGATAAAAACAACTCCGACAACGCCACTTCCCAAGGCAAGTCCAACATTGCTGGACAATGTAAAGGTCGTTCCAAATCCTTACATAGTTGCAGCAGAATGGGAAACAGCAAGCTCGGTCTTCAGCGGCTCCAGAGGAGAGAAGAAAATTGAGTTCACCCACCTTCCCGCAGTATGTACTATCAGAATTTATACTGTAAACGGCGAATTAGTGCAGACAATCCAGCATAATAGCATTGCCGACGGGAGTCAATCGTGGAACCTCAATACCAAGGATGGGATCGAGGTTGCATACGGAGTATACATATACCAAATCGACGCTCCAGGAATTGGAACGAAGATTGGGAAGTTCGCTATTATCAAGTGATAGAAATGGAGGTTTGATTAAGTGTTTCGAATTTTTTTCCCATCAGTATTCATAATTGTCATCACAGCATCAATAACTTATTCTCAGGGAGCATCAAAAGTTGCTACTACTGGTGGACAGTTTTTGAAGATGGAACCGGGGAGTAGAGCAATGGGCATGGGAGGAGCATTCGTAGCTGAAGCCAATGATGCATCTGCGATCTGGTGGAACCCTGCTGGAATGTCTCACCTTGAAAAGAATGAAGCAATGTTCATGCACGCTAACTGGCTGGCAGGGATTAAGTACGAGTTTCTTGCAGCTATAGCAAGATTTGGAGACAACGCTGTTGGTGTGTCCATCACATCCCTCAACTATGGACAAATGGAAGTTACAACCGTACAGCAACCAGACGGTACAGGACAAATGTTTTCTCCATCCAGTCTTGCACTCACTGTTGGTTTCTCACGCCAGCTGTCTGATCATTTTTCATTTGGGATAAACGGTAAATACGTAAATGACCAGATTAAGAACTCTAGTGCTTCGGCATTTGCAGTTGATATTGGCACCCTTTACAAAGTCGGGATATTGTCAATAGGTGCTGCAATATCGAACTTTGGTTCTAAAATGCAAATGAGTGGGTCGGATTTAACGTTAGTTACGCCTGTTGGTAACGACCCGAATGTTGTCACTACACTTCAGACTCAACAATACGATTTACCTTTGAGATTGAGAGTCGGGTTGGCTTTCCATCTTATCCGCAGCGAGATGAACAATTTAATAGTTTCAAGCGACGTAGTTCACTCGAACGACAATTCCGAATATATCAATGTAGGCGGAGAGTACAGATGGAACAATATGATTTCCTTACGCGCTGGCTATTCAGAGCTGGGTATACCCGACAGGGAAGCAGGTCTTACGCTTGGCGCCGGTGCTCAAGTCTTCGTAACAAATGCCCTCACTGTTAAGGTTGACTACTCCTACGGCCAGTATGGGCGTTTACTTAACATACAGCGCTTTACCTTTGCGCTGGATTTCTAATAAACCAAACATAGGGAGGATACAAATAATGAAAAAGCTGGTTATAGCATTTATGTTTATTGTCATGACAATTCCTTTGATAGGAAATGCCCAAAGCACATGGAACTTATCGTGGAAGAATGCCAGCACAGGGGCTGACACAATTCTTGGCAAGGTCGCTTCTGGCAGGAGTGTACTAGCAGGTGTAGATTTGAATAAAAACGGGAAGAGAGAGATATATGTCACTGCTTACAAGGGACCATCGGTGGCCATGTATGAGTATTCTGGCAAAGGGGACACTATGAATTTCGTCACGATGTTTCCCGCTGCTCCAGTGACTTACACTGCTTCAAACCAGTACGAACCAAGGGATATCCACTGGGGAGATCTCGACAAAGATGGAAATCTTGAACTTATTTACCCAGTTGGAAGAATTAAATCCAACTTTCCGTCTGGACAAAGTGCATTTTACCGTGGATATGAGGATTGGGAATGGTCACCAGATTCAAATAAGTTCCTTGGACCCTATACAATAATAGGAGATACGTCAGAAATCTCATTTAGACCTGAAAACTTCTGGGTAGGTGATGTTGACAATGATGGCATTCAGGAAATCGTCGACCCAACATATTCGTACTATGGTACAGATGGAAAAACTTTTGACCTCCCTGGTGAAGATGGATTGAGAATCCTGAGTGTATCCGGGACGTTTGAGAGTGGATTCTGGTCAGTGTCTCAAGAAAACTACACCAAAACGGCTATTGATACAGCCCTATCTTCAACTCCTATTATGTCTGTGCCTGCCCACAGCGACGGGACGAGCAATACGTACATCTGGACATTTGCCAATGGATATATTACATCCTACACTTACATTTTCCCTGTGGTTGGAACAGGTCCAAATACATATTCACCAAATGGTTACAATCCGATTGTGTTAAAAGTAAACAACAGTTATCCATTGAAAAACGGATGTGCAGCTGATTTTAATGGCGATGGAAAGCAGGAAGTTTATTTCACGCTGTTTCAAAAAAGTGCTGGAACCAGCACTAAGTACCCCTCTTACGGAAATCCAAACTCTTTGTGGGTGCTGGGAAATATTTCTAGCCCAAGTTCGTATGATTCAACAAACAACTTGAGAATGATTGTACAGGATACCACTACGTTTAGCGCATGGTATGGACCTGTTGTAGCTGATTCGGCACACAAGAGGCTTTTTGTTGCAGCATACTACAGGATATTCGAGGTCGATTACAAAGGTGGAGACCCCATGTCACCATCCAGCTACACATATCATCAGATCTATGCCGAACCTGGAGACTCAGTGCTTGGCAGTGGGGTGACAGGCATGCAGTATGCTGACTTAAGAGGAGATGGTAAGAAGGAACTAGTCCTTTCGTATGTTGGAGTATCCGACAGCGCAAACAAGGCATCTGGAAATGTAAAGCCTTTGAGAGTCCTCGAAGAAACTGTAACAGGCGTGTGGGAGCCATGGACTGTTATAACACCAACGGACTATCACCTTTCGCAGAATTACCCAAATCCATTCAACCCATCAACCACGATTTCCTTCTCACTCCCCGTTGCTAATAAAGTGTCCGTGAGGATTTACGATGTCCAGGGGAAGGAAATTAGAACACTAATAGACAACTCTTTAATGAGCAAAGGTAGTCACTCAGTTGTCTGGGATGGAAGGGACAGTCACGGAATAAATGTCGCCAGCGGCGTTTACCTTTATACTCTTGAGTTCGGTGGATACCGCATTACCAAAAAAATGACTCTCTTGAAGTAGTCCAGTAGTTAAAGAGTGACTTTGCAGAGAATGCCGCAGGTTATCAGATCTGCGGCATTTCTTTATATCTTGCCTCTCTGTATGCTCAGGATCTTTAATGACGGATCACGCTGGTTGACAATGTTATTTTTGTTAATCTCTTGACTTGAATTTGTATTTTTGTTATAGTTGTTTTGTTGGTTCGCAGAACCAACTAACGATAACTTTTTGAAAGGCTGTGGTGGAAGGCTAATGTCGATGTACACACGAAGTACTGACATAATCACGGGCAACTCTAAAGTCGTGCGAAGCATAAATAGAGCTACTATCCTCAACCTTGTCCGGGAAATGCAACCAATTTCAAGAATACAAATCGCAAGACTAACAGGTCTGCACAAAAGCACTGTCTCCAGTATCATATCTGAACTCCTTGAAGAAGACCTTATATTTGAGCAGCCGTCCGAAGGTAACAGCATCGGGAGAAGTCCAATAAACTTATATCTCAAACGCGGTAAGTTCTTTGTCGCTGGATTAAACATAGATTCATCATTCTTAAAGCTTGCGCTTGCTGATATAGACGGCACTGTAATTGAGGAAAAAGAATTGCCTGTCACCAGGCTTAGCCCGGAAGAAGTTGTTGGCCAGTCTGTCCGCTCTCTTAAGGATATGCAACTGCAATATGGTATTTCTGAAATTTACGGTATAGGAATCAGCGTTGCAGGAATCGTTGACTCCGACGAGATGGTTGTCACTTACGCTCCGAACCTTGGGTGGGAAAATGTTTATCTTGGCAAAGTGATTAGTGAATACCTACCTGATATTGAAAACATAGCGGTGGGTAATGATGCAAAAGCATCTGCTCTGGCAGAGCTTTGGTTTGGACGCCACGAACTGGATCTGAGTAATTTTGTGTTTTTATCGGTTGGAGCCGGAATAGGAGCGGGTATTGTTCTCGATGGCAGACTCGTCAACGGGGAATATTATGCAGCAGGTGAATTTGGGCATATGGTGATAGTTGAAGGTGGACTCACTTGCTCATGTGGAAACAGGGGATGCCTGGAAGCTTACGCGTCAGACAGAGCAACAATTTCCCGCTACGAAAAAGAATCTTTGGAAGCAGGAAAGAAGTCTTCAGTCACGATCAATGATATACTTAGAGGTATAAGGAACGGGGACACTGCGGCAATTTCAGCTATAAAAGAAACTGCTTACTACCTTGGAGTTGGCGTGTCAAATATCGTTAGATCATTCGATCCACAGACTATCATAGTGGGAGGGAAAATAACAGATGTGTGGGACATAGTTGGTCCTGAAATTTACAACGTAATAATGGAGCGTGCGTACTTTGGCAAAAAGAAGAGCATAAATCTCTTGCCAAGTTCTCTTCACTACGCACCTGGTATGATGGGAGCAGTTTCGCTCGCTATTGAAAAAGTATTCGATAGTTACAAACTTAGCGATTAGATGTAATGGCACTATTTCAATACAACAAAGAATGGAGATATCTTTATTGAACTTTTTACCATTCATCAAAAGCCCATCTTTACAGATCTGGAGAAATGCCCGTTTCTTCATCAATCTTTTTTGTTTAACAATTGGAGGTAGTTCAAAATGAATTTTAGCTACAGGATTGCACCTTTGCTCCTTGCTTTGAATTTATTTTTCTTTCCTTTGATTACTTATGCAGGTACTACAGGAAAGATAGCAGGCACGGTAACCGACGCTAAGACTGGAGAAAAACTAGTTGGAGTTACCGTTGTCGTGGAAGGGACAAAACTCGGAGCGTCGACGGATTTAAATGGCTACTTCGTAATCCTTAATGTGCCACCAGGTACTTACCGTTTAAGAGCATCAATGGTTGGGTATACCAGTACGATTATCGAAAATGTAAGAGTAGATATCGATCAAACAACTGAGGTCAATTTTGCTTTATCAGAGGCAGCAATTACTACTCAGGAAGTCACAGTTGTTGCTTCTCGACCTGTTATTCAAAAGGATGTCTCTGCCAGCACAACCAACCTCAGTGCAAATCAGGTTCAATCTATTCCAACAGTTAGCGTTGCAACAATTGTTGGACTTCAAGCTGGGATTCAACCAGGCCTTGTAATACGAGGTGGCGGAGGTGACCAGACTGCCTTTATGGTTGATGGATTTACCCTTCGTGATGAAAGGAACAATGCTCCATACACAACCATAAGTTACACATCTATAAAAGACATACAAATTCAAACTGGAGGATTTAATGCAGAGTACGGGAACATCCGATCAGGTATTGTCAATGTTGTTACCCGGGATGGAAGCCCGGATCACTATACGCTAAGTATCATCACGCGTATGAGTCCACCTCAGCCAAAACATTTTGGGGATGCATTTAATTCGATGAACTTTTATTGGGTGAGACCTTATATGGACCCCGCTGTTGCGTGGACAGGAACAAAGAATGGAGCCTGGGATGCTTATACTCAAAGCCAATATCCTCAATTTCAGGGATGGATAGCTGTAGCTCAAAAAAGTCTTCAATCGGGTGATTCAACCAAGTACTTGACTCCAACTGCAGCCCAGAGATTGTGGGAATGGCAGCACAGAAAGTCATTCGATATTTTAAAGCCAGACTTCAACGTGGATGCCAGTTTTGGCGGACCTTTTCCATTTGTCAGCAGGCAGCTGGGAAATCTCCGATTCTGGGCTTCCTATACGCAACAAAGGTCGATGTACCTAATTCCTCTCTCTTCAGATAGCTACCAGAATTACAATGGGTCACTAAAGCTCACATCAGACGTGGGAAACGGGAAGGTCCTTACAATTGAAGGGATGATAGGCCAGCAGAGTGGTACAAACAACAACAACGCTGGACTCCCTGGTATCTTTACTTCAAGTAGCGACATAGCAAGTCAGTTAACCGAGGTGAACTACATTGATGCGAGGATGTTCACGTACGATTACTGGGCTCCATCGAGAGTTAACTTTAATATGCTCGGAGCGAAGTTCTCTCACGTGATTTCTCCTTCGACTTTTTATGAGGTGACACTTCGTGAATTTGGTTCACAATACCATACTGCACCTGGACCATTAAGAGACACGTCTCGTGTTTACCTGTTTGGTAACTCTTACTACACAGATGAGGCTCCTGTTGGCTTTTGGCCTCAACCATCATACGCTATTGATGGCATGCGCATGAGTGTGGGAATGAGCAACTCCCGTGATAGCAGTAAAGTCTCAGTTCTGAGCGCACGTGTTGACCTGACAAGTCAGGTAGATCGTTACAATCAATTTAAGACTGGACTCGAGTTTGTTTACACTGACAACAATGTAAGTTATGCTTCTGTTGATCAGTACCTTCCCAGTGGTAGGTCATGGTCGCACTGGCACACTTTTCCTGTCAGAGGCGCTTTTTATGTTCAGGATAAACTGGAATTCGAGGGAATGATTGCTAATTTAGGTGTGAGACTGGATTATTCACATGCAGGTGGTTACTGGTACAAGTTTACTCCGTACGATCCAGCTTTTTCAGGGGCTCTTTCACTTGGACTCGATACTCTTCTTCAGCACGAGCCGACCAAGCAAATCATTGATGTCAGCCCCAGACTGGGGATCTCCTTTCCTATCACAGTTGATTCAAAGTTGTATTTCAATTATGGCCATTTTTACTCTATGCCGACGCCTGACGACCTCTTTCTAATAAGGAGATTTTCAGACAACAACGCTGTAACTCGCGTTGCTGATCCAAATGCACCTCTTCCACGAACGATCGCTTACGAATTAGGCTATGAGCAAAGTTTATTTAATCAGTTCCTTATTCATGCAGCTGCTTATTACAAAGATGTTTCAGACGAAAGAACACTTACAACTTATATCAGTGCTGATACAAAGGTAAACTACAGCTTAAGCACAAGCAATCTTTATGAAGATATAAGGGGTTTTGAAATAACACTTTCTAAGAATCGAGGTGATTGGGTACAAGGATTTATAAACTATACATATATGGTCTCAACATACGGACGCTTTGGCTGGGCAACATATTATCAAAGTCCTGCGGACATGCGCAATTATATGAGAACGAATTACACCGACTTGTATCAACAAAAACCAGTGCCTCAACCATATGCCCGACTGAACCTCGATTTCTTCACGCCGTATCAATTTGGACCTGAGTTCTCAGGTATCAGACCCCTTTCTGACTGGCATATAAATCTCCTTGGATCATGGCAGGCTGGTCAATACTTCACGTGGGCTGGCGGCGGGTCTGTCCCAGGAGTTGTCAATAACGTCCAGTGGAAAGATTACATCAATTTCGACCTGAGGATTAGCAGGGCATTCAGGTTTGCTGGTGCAGATGTGGAGATTTTCGCCGATATATACAACATATTCAACATCAAGTATATGTCTCCATTTTATGGTTTCTACGACTACAACGACTTCCTCGCATACATGAAGTCGCTCCATCTTCCAGCGTCAATTGCTGGCGACTCTTTGCACCCAAAGCTCGGATATATAAACACACCTGGTAACGACCGCCCTGGAGACTATAAGAGTGCGAGCAAACCTTACATTGATATGCCTAACTTGTGGCAATTGGCATTTCTAAATCCACGTAGCGTCTTCTATGGAATTAGGTTTACTTACAATTTGCCTTGATTAAAAGAGGAATTACAATTGATTAGCTTACAAATAATTAGAGGGAAAAAATGAGGGTTGAAAATTTGAAAACACAAATAGTGATGGCTGCTGGACTGGCGATTATCCTTTCGAGCTCAAATGTGCTTGCCCAGTTCTCGACTAAATGGATGAGCATAGGGTCGCTCCAGAGCTGGTACTCTAATATGGGCTGCGAAATCGAAGAGGGAAGGGTAAAGGTGCAGCAGGATGGTCTGCGCTGGCCAGCAATTTATCCATACCAGGATATGGAAGCTGCAAAGGGACTGTGGATTGGCGTAAAAAACTATACTGATGCTCAGGGGAATTTCTTCCCTTACAAAGTAGTACATGTAGGACCAAGAGTCACTGGCGTTGGAGAATTCTTTCCCCTTGCCTTTAAAACCACAGACAGGTTTTCTCTTCCGCAGGTCCTGGTTGATGCCACTCCGTCATATAGCATTCCTCCAGATGTTGACGCTGTCGATCCAAACCTCCAGGAGGATAGGTTGATTTATGATAGTGTAAACACTGCTATTGGTTTGACAATGGTCAGGAAAATCATTGGCTTTAGCCAGCAGTTTCATGATAATTACATAATTTACGATTACACATTTACAAATACGGGCAACATCAATGACGATCCCAAAATTGAATTGCCCAACCAGACGCTCGACAGTGTTTACATATTCTTCCAGTACAGGTACGCAGTTAACAGGCAGGCAGCTATGGTCATTGGTAGCCCTACACAATGGGGAATCAATACAATGAACGACGCAAGGGGCGATGGCTTGAACCCAAGTTCAACGTTCTTTCCCGGAAATAAAGATAATGACGTAAGAGCCCAGTATTCATGGCATGGCAATTATCCACCTTTTCAGTTCCCCGGGATGCCATTTCTCCCTGGAACCAGTCACAGTGACAACATTGGAGCACCAATTTGGGCACCTGACCAATACGGTTACGTCGACAAATCAGATACCGTGGGTAGACTTGGTGGAGCTCAGTTCATTGGAATCGTAACCCTTCATGCGGACAAAGCACCGGGCGATACTTCTGACGATCTGAATCAGCCGAGTACAACTATGTACGTTGGCTCGGATGATCCACTGAATTCACAAAATGATCAATTTAACGTTCCAAAGATGACACAGGAGTATGCATGGATGTCAAGCGGCCATATGAGCCCTCGACATGCTGATAAGGTTGGCCCAACGGGAGACCCTTCACTTGGAACGACAGGCGGCTGGTCGATTGCAAACGGGTATGGGCCATATACTCTTCACCATGGAGAAAGTATTCACCTTGTTATGGCTGAAGCTGCTGCAGGGCTCAGCAGAGAGGCATGCATCAGGATTGGGCGTAAATTTAAGCAAGGTGTTATTACAGCTGCTCAAAAGGATGACTCCGTCTACACGGGAAGAGATTCTTTGTTTCAAACTTTTCGCAGAGCCATAGCAAATTATAACTCAGGATACAAGATTCCACGGCCACCATTGCCTCCATCCTCTTTTTCCGTTAATTCTGCGGGTGATAGAATAAGTTTGTCATGGCAAATTCCAAATGATCCCAAACTCAAGGGATTCAGGATTTACAGAGCAACGGGGAGATACGACAGTACCTACAGTATGGTTTATCAGTGTGGTCCAACAGTCAATAGTTACAATGATACATCCGTAGTAAGGGGCATTGCATATTATTACTACATAACATCAGTTGGAGATCCTGCTGATGATAATGGCACAGGGAACACACCTCCTGGAATAGCACTGGAAAGCAGCCGCTACTATACGCAAACTTATGACCCGGCTTATCTGAGAAGGGCGCCTGGAAAAGACCTATCCGATATAAGGGTAGTTCCAAATCCTTACAATATTTCAGCCGATCCAAACACTCTCCTTTATCCAGGTGAACCAAACAAGATTGCATTTCTCAACATTCCCGGTCAATGCACAATAAAAATATACACTGAATTAGGCGAGCTAATAAATACGATACAGCACACCAATAACAGCGGTGACGAGTACTGGAATCTGACCACCTCGTCGAACCAGATAGTAGTCAGCGGTGTGTATATTGCTGTTTTTCAGACTCCATCAGGTCAAACAGCAGTTAGAAAGTTTGTAGTAATTAGATAACGCTCATGAAAATGGGAATGAATATGAAGACAGCAAAATTAATGATTAGCTTATTAGGGATTGTTCTTTTTTTTGACAAACCTGCTTATCCCCAGCAAAAATTGGCGCAAACCGGGATGAAGTTTATATCGGTTGCAACCGATCCACGAGCCGCAGCAATGGGTGAAGCAGTTACCTCTATTGACGGTAGCTCTGTTTCGATGTTTTTTAACCCATCTGGAATGGCACGTATGGAAAATTTAGCTTCAGTATCCGTTGGCCAGGTTAACTGGATAGCTGGAATTAAGCATGTCTATGGAAGTGTAGCTTTTAGTCCAGCAAATGGCAACTATGGAGTAATTGGATTTACATTCCGCACAGTTAACTACGGGAGTTTGCAGGAGACGATTCTTGCAAGCAATGACCAGGGTTTCATCGACGTCGGGACGTTTTCTCCAACTGCTTTTGCCGCTGGCGTTGGGTATGCAAAAGCATTGAGTGATAAGTTTGCAGTTGGTGGAGACGTAAACTACGTCAAGCAAGACCTCGGTCAAAGTATTGTCAAAATTGACTCAGCAGGTAACCCCGTAAAGAAAGGTGAATCGCAAAATGTAATTTCCTTTGACTTTGGTTTAATTTATAGGACGGGCTTTAAAAGCCTCGCATTTGGGATGGACATAAGGAACTTTTCACGTGAAATTAAGTATGAGCAAGAAAGTTTCCAGCTTCCACTGATATTTCGGATTGGGATTTCAATGAACTTACTCGATCTCTGGAACATGGACAGTAAGGAGCACAGTTTTCTCTTGAGTGTCGACGCTACTCACCCGAGAGATTATCCGGAGCAGGTGAATGTTGGTGCTGAATACACATTTATGCAAATGGTCTCGTTAAGAGCAGGCTATATGTTCAACAATACTGAATATGGCCTTACTGCTGGTCTGGGCGTGCATAAGGAAATAGGTGGAGTTACGATTGGAATTGATTACTCGTACACACCGTTTGGCGTTTTCACCAATGTCCAGCGTTTAGGATTGCAAGTTGATTATTAAGAAACAGTGCATTTGTGAAAGAGTTTTCTAAATGAAACAGTTAAGGGAACAAAAATGAGAACAATGTTAAAACTTTTACTGACAACCATTGTTGTCATAGCTGTTGCGGGAATATTGGGTACAATCAATGGCTGCAAGCCGCAGGAAACACCAAGCTTGTATGATCCAAATTGGAAGAGTTTGCCACAGCCAGTAGTGGATAGCCTTTCACCAGGAGGCGGAGCAATAAACGGGCTTGACACGATAAGGATATACGGAAAGAACTTCTCAGGGAACATTCAAGAGGACGTTGTATTCTTGAATTCCGCAATAGCTACAGTAGTTTATGCATCGTCAACACGCCTCGATATAACCGCACCTTCATCTGTATCGGGAGACAGTGTTCAGGTCAGAGTATCGGTAATAGGGGCTGAAAAATTTAGTTCGGTTAAATATTACAGAATAAGGCCAGGAGTATCTTCCTTTGGCAACCTTCTGGCAAATGAAGCAGCATATTCAGTAGCTGTTGATGACAGCAACAATTTGTATGCTTCACTTGCAGCCAGCGGAGCAAGCGAAGGTATAGTAAAATTTACACCAGATGGGGTGAGACAAAATTATATAACTGACACCAAAAGCGCTGTATACTGGAATTCAATGAAGCTCGGTCCAGGTGGATACACATATGCGGTCAAGGGTTTAGGCGCAATTTACAGATATGGGCCTGGAGCAACAGGATCTCAAGCGACCTTATGGGTAGCAATCACGAGAACAGGAACGCTTGTGGACATAGATTTTGATGCAAACAAGAATTTGTGGGCAGGAGGAAACAATCCAAGCATATATATGGTTAGTCAGGCCAAGCAGGTGAAATCGTTTCCATTTAATGGAAATGTAAAGGGATTGAGGGTATACAACGGATACTTATACATATCAGCAATTGTACAAGGGAGTAGTCAGATTTATAGAGCTCAAATACTGGGAGACAGCATAACAACCCCTCAGGTTTACTTCAATATGACCGGGGTGAATGCAAATGCAACTTCAATAGCCTTTTCAAATAGCGGAAACATGTATGTTGCTTTAGATGGTGGAGCCGGACTAATAGTGGTACCCCCAGGAGGAAGTACATACACCTCACCATACACGTCATTTTCGTCGATTTTGTCAAATGGCATCTTATCATTGACAATGACGCCAGATGGAACGATTTACGCGGCATCTGGTATCAATGCTCTCTTGAGAATTCTGACACATGAATCGGGATCATTGTACTATGGCTTACAATAATAAAGTTTGCTTCACAAAATACAACCCAACAACTTAAAACAAAGGAGGAAAAAATGCGTAAGGCATTTACACTCTTAGCGGTGAGTCTCTTGATGAGTTTTGCCGCTAAAGCCCAACAATCGCCCAACTGGCAATTCTTGAAAGTGTTCCCTGACTCTAACTTGACCTGGTCCGCGGGAGTCAATAACACTATAGCTGTCGACAAGCTTGGAAGAATATGGCTTGCATCATACTCCTAGCGACAGTCTTGATCAACGCCCAAGAGGAATTGCATTTTCACCTTCCGGCGATACTGTGTATGTTGCAGCATTTAACATCAGCAAGGGATTTGTCCAAATGTTCAAGCGCATCAGTGTACCAAACGCTGTGAAAGATGGGCAGACTAACCAGGTTCCTGCTAACTATACACTTTCTCAAAACTATCCAAACCCATTTAACCCGAGTACAAAAATTGATTATGCTCTAAAGTCTACGGGAAGAGTTACGCTGAAAGTCTATGATATTCTTGGTCGTGAAGTTGCAACGCTAATCGATGGAATCCAGTCGGCGGGCGAGCATAGCGTAACATTCGATGGCACTAATCTACCATCAGGGATTTATATTTACGTATTGTCAACTCCTGATGGCATGAAGCTTACAAAGAAGATGGCTTTGATGAAGTAAAAATTTAAAATGCGATCTATCAGCGGAAGGTGAGAGAGAAGATACCCACTCTCTCACCTGTCCGCTGACTAAAATAATTCCGCAGAGTAAAGAAAGGGTGAGTCGTGTTGATCAACTCAATTCTAAAAGGGTGGCGAAACTTTAAAGGAAATTTAGCCCCTATTTTTTTCATCTCTTTATTTATTGTCATTCCTGCGTCTGCACAGGTAAAGCTTGCTCAGGCGGGATTCCAGTTTTTGAGCGTTGGCACGGATGCCCGTGCAACTGGCATGGGGGAGGCTTTTACTACTGTAGACGGATCAGTTACTTGTGCACTATACAACCCAGCAGGCTTATCACGCATCAGCTCCCCTGTTGAATTAGAGATGAGTCAAATGACATGGATTGCAGATATAAAGTATATCTCCGCTGCTATCGCAATCACTCCATTTGATGGAAGGTATGGAACCTTAGGTATTAGTTTTCTCAATGTCGATTATGGCAATTTCAACTTTACAATGGTGGCCAACAATGAAAAGGGGTATGTTGATTTAAATGGCTACCCCAAACCCTATGCTTTAGCTGCCGGGATAGCTTATGCCAAGGAGCTATCTGATAAATTTTCAGTTGGAGGATCAGTTCAGTTTGTAAAGCAGAATCTGGGCAACAGCGTGGTTCCGGTCTTCAAACAGGTATTACACGATTCAGTCATCACTACCGATACCTCGTATGTCACAAAGAGCTATGGACTTAATGTGATGGCGTTTAACTTTGGAACTGTTTATAGAACAGGTCTGAAGAGTCTTTCTTTTGGTATGTCTATCAATAATTTCTCTAAGGAAATAGCGTATGAGAGAGAAAACTTTCAATTGCCTTTGACTTTCAAGTTTGGAATTTCGATGAATTTGATTGATTTAATCCCGAACCTGCAAAGGAGTAGTTCTCTCCTTGTCTCAATAGATGCTATTCATCCTCGGGCTTTTTCTGAGTTCCTTGACATGGGAGCTGAGTATGGCTTTATGAATACTCTTTTTTTAAGGGCAGGTTATATAACAAAACATGACGACTATGCATTAACTTTTGGAATTGGCATCAGGAAGTTTGGATTTGCATTTGACTATTCATTCATGCCCGAAAAGGTATTTGAAAGCATACACAGATTTTCATTGAGGTTTACACTATAGGAGCTTTTGTCACAAGGTCGAGTTGTGCAAATTACCTCGCATAAATAGGAGCGTGGGTTCTTATGAAGATAATGAAAGAGATTTTGGCAATACTTATTTTTTTGTTTCCTATACTGGTACATGCTGGAACAACTGGAAAGATAGTAGGGAAGGTCGTTGATGCAGAGACAGGGCAACCACTTCCAGGTGTAACAGTTATGATTGAGGGGACAAATATGGGATCAGCAACACAGTTAGATGGTACTTATACAATCTTGAACGTGCCGCCCGGGACTTATTCCATCAGGTTTAGTATGGTAGGCTATGCTAAAACGGTTGTGCAAAGTGTCAGGGTTGAAATCGATCTCACGACGACTGTAAATGTGCAGCTAAAGCCATCAGAAGTTATGACGCATGAGGTTGTAATTTCTGCCCAACGTCCTGTTGTGACAAGGGATGTATCTGCCAGTGAGTTCAATATTCAAAGCAAGCATGTCGAGACACTGCCAGCTCAAACTGTAACTGATGTGCTGACTTTACAGGCGGGAGTTGAATGGAGCTCAAGCGGAATAATAGTTAGAGGAGGCGGAGCAAATCAAACTGTTGTGATGTTAGATGGATTCAGAATGAACGATGAAAGGTCAAACATTCCATATTCAGCATTTGGTTTAGCCAACACACGTGAAATACAGCTACAAACTGGCGGCTTCAATGCGGAATATGGAAATGTCAGATCAGGCGTGGTAAATGTGATAACCAGAGAGGGGGACAACAATAGATATAGCGGAACAATTAACATCAGCTATGCTCCACCTCAGCAGAAGCACTTTGGACTGTCACCGTATGATCCAAATTCGTACTTCAATCGACCATATACTGATCCAGCTGTTTGCTGGACCGGAACTAACAATGGAGCGTGGGACACATATACGAGAAACAGCTACCCTGCATTTCAGGGATGGATATTAGTTGCCCAGAAGACACTTCAAACCGGGGATTCAACTAAGTTTCTAACTCCTACTGCGGCACAGCGAGTCTGGGAATGGCAGCGCAGAAGGGCGGGTGATATTGCAAAACCCGATTATAATGTCGATGCTGGATTTGGTGGACCTGTTCCTCTTGTGGGACAGTATCTTGGGAATCTGCGGTTTTATTTATCGCACTACAGAGAAAGGGATATGTTCGTTATACCACTATCGAGGGACGCTTATACAGATAACCATACAGAGTTGAAGTTAAATTCAGATATTACTCCGAAAATGAAATTGACCATGATAGGAATTTATGGTGAAGACAATTCTGTATCGCCTTATGAATGGACGACGGTGCCAACAGGTTACTTGATGCGCAGCCAGTCGGAAGTTGCCCAACTCTTGACAAGCTCGGATGGAATGAATGTATTGTACATGCCCGCTCGGTACAGCCCCAGTTCAATTTATCGCTACGTATTCGGGGCAACTCTTACACACATGCTCTCCAACACAACCTTTTATGACCTTACAATCCAGAGAAGTCAAAGCAGATACAACACATTTCAAATGCCTACCAGAGATACTTCGAGAATTTATCAACCGGTTCCTGGTTATTTCGTGGATGAAGCACCTTACGGTTACTGGGGTTACTCCACGGGCGGAATTGATGGTGTACTCAGCATGGGCGGATGGATGAACCTTGGAAGGGATCAAAGTGTAATTTCAACGTCGTCTCTTTTGTTTAGTATTACCAGTCAACTTGGAAAGTTTAATCAGGTCAAGTCTGGATTTCAATTTTATTATGATGACCTCAACATTAACTCTGGTACATATAGTCCGTCAATGTCTACCTGGACACGCAGTTTGATTTACCATGTCTGGCCATATAGAATTGGCGCTTACGTTCAGGATAAGCTGGAGTTTGAAGGGTTTATTGCAAACCTGGGCCTGCGCTGGGACTACTCGAATCCAAATTCATCATACCTGGACCTCAGTCCATATGATCCACTGTTTAGCGCTGGACTTGGAAACCAAATTGACCAGAAGGCTCCAAAGGACAAGGCCAGCCCTCAAAGCTACTTGAGTCCCCGTTTAGGTATTTCTCATCCGATAACAGAAAATTCAAAACTTTACTTTAACTATGGCCACTTCGTTTCCGAACCGTCGTCATCTTACAGGTTTCTCTTGCAGCGTGAATCAAATGGACAGGTCGATTACATTGGAAATCCAAATATGGCATACGAAAAGACAATAGCTTATGAACTTGGCTTCGAGCAAAATTTATTTGGGGAATTCCTCTTGCACCTGGCTGCATACTACAAAGACATAACCAACCAGCCAGGATGGATCTTGTTTCAAAATATTAACACATCTGTAAATTACAGTGAAGCGGCAAGCAATAATTATGCAGACATACGCGGCTTTGAGTTGACTTTGTCCAGGGTTACAGGAGGATGGGTAAGAGGATTCTTGAACTACACATACGAGGTTGCCAGCAATGGCTATTTTGGACTGACTCAGTACTATCAAGACATCAATAAGGAACGACAGTACCTCATGCTCAATCCTCAGGAAATCAAACCTGTTCCAACCCCATTTGCCAGAGCAAATATTACATTTGAGTCCCCGGAAGATTTTGGGCCACAATTAGCTGGCATTACACCCCTTGGAGGATGGAGTTTGAGTTTGTTGGCTGTATGGAAAGCAGGCGCGCACACTACTTACAATCCCAATTCGATCCCTGGAGTCTCAAACAATGTTCAGTGGGTAGACTATTATGATGTTGACATGAGACTGGCAAGGCACTTATCGAATTTTCCGTTTAGAGGATTGGATATGCAGGTTTATCTTGACATTACGAATTTATTCAACTTCAAATTCCTCAATATGGCAGGATTCGTCGATTCATATGATTATCAAAGCTATCTCGCTTCACTCTGCTTCCCATGGGAAGATGGCGATAAGAAGGGGAATGATAAAATAGGCGATTATCGCCCACCCGGAGTTGCTTATGACCCACTTGAACCAAATCCTAATAACGACCCTGCAATTACAGCACGTAATAACGCAAGAAAAGCTAAGAAATCGTACATAGACATGCCCAATGATGAATCTGTCGCCTTCTTGAATCCAAGACATATAAGCTTCGGTATGAGGGTTAACTTCTGACAACATTGGAATAAGTCAAAGACAAAATTCGAGGACTGAATTATGAGATCGACGGTTTTGTTATCAGTTGTATTAGGGATCTTTGGAATGACAAATTTATGCCACGCTCAGGTATCACCAACAGAAACCAGATACATAAGAGTTGGCACACTTCAAAGCAAATACACCGCTATAGGTGCAGAGAGAGCATGGAACAATATTTACTATGAGGGCATGATCTGGCCTGCAGATTATCCATATCAGGACAATGCGGTCATCGAGCGAACATACATTGGGTGTACAAATTTCACGGATTCGAGTGGACATCATTGGGACTACTACAATATCCTGTTTGCTCAAGCATACGCTGGAGTCACGGTTTTTCCAATGGTTATGAAAGAAACGGCAAAATTCAAGAGCCCAGATGTTTACGTGGATGGAATCAACATTAGTTCACCATACGAAGGAGATGTGGATAGCATCGATGCGAGCCAGATTGCTGACCGAATTATAACAAACGTTGTCAACACCTCCATGGGAATAACTATGACAAGGCGGGTCTTGGGGTTCAGTCAACAATACCACGACAGCTATTTTATTAAGGAATATACGTTCAAGAACACAGGTTATGTGAACTCAACAAACAAGACAGTGCTAAAGGATACCGTCAGGGGATTCAGATTTGGATTTGTCAATAGATACAGCGTGTCCCGTGAAGGGGCAATGAAAATGGATGACGGACAGGATTGGGGGAAACATGACTGGGTGACAAGACGTGGAGAAGATTATCCTCAACACATTAATGACGCTCTCACAGAGTCGAGTCCAATCCCGCAATGGCTGCGGGCAGGCTTTGAATGGGCTGGACAGTCCGATAACAATTCCTGGGACAACATCGGAAGTCCAGATGTTAAATCTACTGGACGATTGTGCGGAGCTCAGTTTGCCGGAATAGTTGTCCTTCATGCTGACAAGACTGCTACAGACAAGTCGGACGACCCGCTTCAACCGAGAGTTCTCGGCTGGCACGCTGGCGACACGGTCCCATCATTGGGAGATATGTCTCCTTCTACAGCACCCCAGCAAGCTGATTTGTACAATTTGCTTTCGGGTATACCATACAAAGGGTTGGGCAATGACACAGCCAGGATGGACGAGCAGTATATGTCGAAAATACGCGATCCTTGGAAAGTACATGGCGATGGCGGAGGAACTGGACTGTGGATTGCCTTCGGACCCTGGGATATACCACCGGGTGATAGTGTTGTCATTGTTGTTGCAGAAGGGGTAAATGGTTTGAGCAGAGAAATGTGCTGGACAATAGGTGGAAGGTGGAAACAAGCTTATGATAACCCAAATGATAAAGGACCCTTTCTACTCCCCGACGGATCGTCTACAACAGATAAGGATGTTTACAAAGACACATGGGTGTACACGGGCAAAGACTCCATTATGAAAACATTTAGCAGAGCTAAGCGAAATTATGATTCAGGATACAAAATACCTCAACCCCCACTGCCACCCACAATGTTTCAAGTGAACTCTGGTGGCGACAGGATAAGTTTGTCCTGGGATCCCAGCCCTTCGGAAGGCGATCCCGATTTTGGTGGCTACAAGATCTTTAGAGCTGTTGGAAAACCGGACACATCATTCCAGGAAATAGCATCGGTTCCTGCCGGAACTCACTCATTCGATGATGTAACTGCACAGCGAGGTTTTTCATATTACTATTACCTGTCTTCTTACTCGAAGGGAATCAATAACTCAACCGGCATAACCAACCCAGCAGGTCCACTCTTGAGTAGCAGGTTTTACACTAAGACAAATTTACCCGCTTATTTGCGCAGGCAGGCAGGAACTTCATTGTCAGACATAAGAATAGTACCAAATCCATACAACATCCGATCAACCAACCTTCAGTTCCCCGGGGAACCTGACAAGATAATGTTCCTGAATATTCCAGGTCATTGTACTATTAGAATATATACCGAGAATGGCGATCTAATAAAAACAATCAGTCATGAAAATGGGAGTGGAGACGAAACGTGGAATTCGAATACCTCGTCTGGACAGGTTGTTGTTAGTGGAATATACATTGTTCATTTTACAGTTACGCAGGACTACGTCGACCCTCAGACTGGGGTGGTGAAGTATCGAAAAGGTGACACCGCTTTTCAAAAACTTGTGATTATACGATGAGCGAAAAGATAAATTTCAAGCGCTCGGCTGGCTATCTTCAACTCCTCACTTTAATGTTGACATTGGCTGTCTTTAGCTTTTGTGACGTCACTGCTCAACAATTGCCAAAATTCGAATTTAGAGCCACGTGGATAGCAACAGTATCCAACATTGACTGGCCAACTTCGCCGGGATTATCATCAGATCAACAACAGCAGCAGCTCCTTTCTATACTTGACTCTCTCAAAGCACTTGGATTTAATGCGGTACTCCTTCAGGTGCGGGATGAATGTGATGCCTTTTATAACTCGCAATATGAACCATGGTCGTACTGGTTGACGGGTCGACAGGGTTTACCACCTTCGCCGTACTACGATCCTCTCCAGTTTGCCATTAAAGAGGCGCATAAACGTGGAATGGAGCTCCATGCATGGATAAACCCTTACAGAGCTGTTAACAAAGTTGGAACTTTCAATGTCGATTCGACACATGTCACTGTAAGACATCCTGACTGGATTCTATCTTTTAACAAGAGTAGCGGTGGAACACTCTTGATTTTGAATCCAGGACTCCCTGCAGTCAGGGATTATATCACGTCGGTCATAATGGATATTGTCAGGCGCTATGATGTAGATGGGATTCACTTTGATGATTACTTTTATCCATATGAAGGGACGACTTATCAAGATACAGCGACGTTTAGGCTGTACAATCGGGGATTTACCGACATTGGCGACTGGAGAAGGGACAATGTCAATATATTCGTCAAAGAGGTATATGACAGCATAATGTCAATTAAACCATGGATTAAATTTGGGATTTCACCATTTGGAATATGGAAAAACGGCGTGCCACCAAATATCACAGGAATGGATGCATACAGCGAGATATATGCAGATCCAATTGCCTGGCTGCATCAAGGAACTGTTGATTATCTCGCGCCCCAATTGTACTGGCCAAACAACAATCCCCCTGGCTACAAGCAGGATTATGGCACCTTGATGCCTTGGTGGGCTGATAGTATTTATTCATATGGGAGACATTTTTACGTTGGCCAGGCAGCATACAGAATTTCAGCGTGGCAACCAGGTGAGATCGAAAGACAAATTAGACAAAACAGGGGGAGTACGAAGGTAAACGGAAGCATATTTTTCAATACGTCAAGCGTTGTAAGCAACACAGGAAATTTTGCGGATTCACTTCAACAAAATTACTACAGGAATATTGCCATAACGCCTGTTATGGCGTGGAAGGGAAGTGGCGGAATAGTTTCGCCGCCAACGAACTTTGTATATGGACGAATTGCAGGCTTAAACTTCCCGGTTTTAAGCTGGTCTGAGGAGAAAAAGCAAGGTATAGACAGTGTTTTGAAATATGTGGTTTATCGATTTTCTCAAAGCAATGTGAGCAGCAACGATTTCAATAACCCATCGAACATACTTGATGTTACTGGCAATTTCTACATTGCACCACCTGTTCCCCAAACAAAGGGTCCAACTTACTACGGAGTATCTGCCTTAAACCGTAATAGTCTGGAAAGTCAACCTGCTTCTCTCTTGAGAATCGATGCACCTTTTCAGCCAGTTTTAGCATTTCCTTCGAATGGATTTGAGTATGCTCGTGATACCACAATATTGAGCTGGAATTTTATAGACAGGGCTTCACAATTTGTGCTACAGTTAGCTACAGATGGTTCATTCTCAAAAGTTATTAAAACCATGATTCTTTCTGACACCAGTGTTTCGGTGACAGGACTAATGGGACACACCACATACTACTGGAAGGTTTTAGCGGGAAATGCAGGAGGAATTAGCGATTTCTCTACAACTTACAGTTTCACAACCGCGTTTCCTGTTTCTCCTATACTGGCAATTCCATCAAAAGCTCAATTAAACGTGTCTCTTAAACCATCGTTTGCATGGTCAAAGATATACGATGCGACAAAATACAGACTTCAGCTGTCTACAGGTATGTTGTTCTCAACCACCATTGTCGACACAATGGTTGCTGATACTACATTTCAAATGCCAGATTCCCTTAAGCCCCTGACTAACTACTACTGGCACGTTGCATCAGTAAATTCATTTGGCCAGAGCCAGTGGTCGGACATAAGTGGTTTTCGGACGACAAGCATAACAGTTATATCGAAAGAGCGATTCATTCCAGAGACTTTCCAGCTCTTACAAAATTATCCCAATCCATTTAATCCTTCAACGACAATTTATTACTCGGTCCCGTCAACCGGGCACGTGACGATTAACATATACAATATTCTTGGCGAAAAGGTAGCAACGCTATTAGACCAAATTAAACCTGCAGGCAAGTATGAAGTTAAATTTGATGCTTCAAACCTGCCGTCGGGTATATATATTTGCAGGCTGAGCTGGAATGAGAGATACACCTCTATAAAAATGCTCCTTTTGAAGTAAATGGCAAATTAAATGAGACTGATAGTATCTCATACGAAAGGCAATACCAATGAAAATTTTCCTGATTCCAATTGAAGTCCTCATTATTGTTTTCCTTCTAAATCCAGTCAATACATATGCTCAAACACCAGATGAACTAAAGCATTACTTTCAGCTTGCATCGACTGAATTTGATGTACCGCAACCAATTCTTGAATCAATTGCATATGTTCAAACAAAATGGACACAGATAACTTATTCATTAGAGGAATTGGAAAATCGTCCTTCCGATGCTCAGCCACCACTTTTTGGAGTTATGGGACTCCGTGATGACAACTGGTTTGGACATTCTTTGTTACAGGCTGCTTCACTTATTGCTGAGCCTCCAGAAACTTTGAAATCGAGTGCTTATCAAAACATCCGAGGATCTGCAGCACTTCTGAGCAAGTATAGGGATGAGCAAAACCAGGACACAACCATTGTAACTTCTGATTTGTCAACATGGGTCAATGTCATTTCGAGATTTAGTGGAATTCCCCAAAATGAAATTGCTCTGCAATTTGCTTATCATGTACTCCAGATAATAAACATGGGCGTTAATGAAAACGGCATAGTTATAAACCCCGAGCCTATAAATTTAAATAAATTTCCCGAATCAATTAAGAGTAAAGGGTACTTTTTAAAAGGACCTAAACCAACGGGAGTACTGGAAAATGCAGACTATCCTGGCGCAGTATGGGATCCAAGTCAAAATTTTAGTTCGAGGAACGGTGCACCTATTGTCTTTGTAATCATTCATGACACAGAGGGTCCTTTTGATGCGAGCGTTTCATGGCTCAAAAACCCAGCAGCGCAGGCAAGTTCACACTATATTATTCGCAGTGTAGACGGTTACATCGAACAGCTTGTGCATGAAGCTGACAAGGCATGGCATGTCAGATGTTGGAATCCAGTTACAATTGGAATAGAGCACGAAGGATATGTTTCAAATCCAAGCTATTTTACAGAGGCAATGTATCAATCATCAGCTCACCTGACTGAATATTTATGCAGAAAGTATGGTATTAGTGAAGATTCACTTCATGTCTTTGGGCACGACGCATGGACATATACATGGTTTGCGAGCATTCCTTTCCAGGATTATATTCAGTATGTTACGACCTCATATGCAACCTGCAATACCCATACTGACCCTGGGAAATACTGGAACTGGCATCATTATTTCGATTTGATACACACTTACGACAATACTGTCCCTTATGTGGTCAATTCGCTTCCATCATCAGGTGATACATCTGTGCCAGCTTATTCAGACATTGTAGTTAATTTTTCGATGCCGATGAATCAAAATACACTACAGAATGCCTTCTCAATAACCCCCCCAGTCAACGGCATAATTAAGTTCAATTTGAATTATACTCAGTTGATATTTTCCCATCCTGGTGAACTCCTGAAGTGGAAAACGACATATAAAGTCAAGATAGACACACAGGCAATGTCGATCAATGAAAAAAGGTTACAAAACCCAATTGAATTTGAATTTACGACCGTGCCAATCGACACTACTGGTCCGACTTTAATTGCCGTTTCACCAGTCGATGGAAGTGCGACAATTTCGCAATGCTTTGCTGAGTTCGTTTTTAATGAGCCTGTTAATTACAACTCGATCCCGGGAAAAATATTCTTTATCGATTCTACTGGCAACAAGATAGGGTTTTCGAAAGATTTGTTTCAGGTCACTTCGAAAAATTTGACTTTCCTTGCAATAAGATCTGCCAGTCAGCTGCTCCCAGGAATGAAATACACTGTTGGATTGCTTCCGGGGATTGAAGACTACTATGGAAATGCTTCAAGCTCATCTTACTCAACTACTTTTAAGGTAGACTCCTTGAAATCGAGAGGGACAGTTATCGATGGGTTCGAAAATTCCTCTTTAAACTGGAGCATCTCCAGGGAGAACTCTGATTTAAATGGAGTTGACACTTCCCAAACTAACTTTGGTGTACAATCCAACCGAACATTCAATGGCTCCGGCGCTGGGGTCTTGCATTATAAATTTGACTCTTCTGGCGCTTATTGCAAAATTGTTAGAAATCCAGCTTTAAACTTGGGCTCAGTAGACACAATTGGTGTATGGTTGTTCGGCGATAATAGCAGAAACGAGATCAGCTTTTTATTCACAGGATTATCACCCACTGAGAAGATTGTAACTATTGATACTGTCGATTGGTATGGCTGGAAATATCTCTTAGTCAAACGAGATGTAAACGATGCGTCATTTGAGTACCTCAAAGGGTTTCAGATCAAATCTACTGGTTCCTCAATTCTGAACCAGGGTGTGCTTTACTTTGACGATTTGCAAGCAAATGGTAATCTTTCCAGTGTTGTGAGTGCACCAACTCCCAAAGGATTTTATCTCGCTCAAAACTATCCTAACCCGTTCAATCCAACCACTACAATTTACTTTAGGATACCCTCGAAAGGTCCCGTATTCCTGGGGGTATATGACATCCTGGGAAGATTAGTTAACACAATAATCAATGGACCATTAGAGGCTGGAGAATACAGATACACATTCGATGCGTCAAATCTCCCTTCAGGGGTTTATATTTGTAAGCTCACTGGTCAAGATCAAACAGTTATTAGAAAAATGGTGCTAATGAGATAAGTGGCAAGGAATAGGCCACGCTGTGTATATGTTTGTCATCTGTACAGGCTAATTGAGATAAGATAAAAAGACAGGAGTAATTATGAGAGTGGTAAATTTGCCAATAGTGATTTTAATTCTACTTGGTTCAACCTATTCAGCTAAATCACAAAAGGTTAATACCTCTTATATAACAAATATATTAACTATTAAGGACCGAACTTCAGAGGTTTCATTTCTTGATATTGGGAACGCTCACAAGGTCGACAGCGCAACATATACATTCAAAATTGCAGTTCCTGCTGACACCAGGATTAAGTCCGCCCAGGCAGAAGTTGCAGTATCAAATGAGTTGTTCGTTAATTTACCTGGTACATATGGTGGGAGGCTTTTTCTAAACACTGCAGAATCAATGAAAATTATGAAAGATATAATCTTCACCGACAGTGTAGAGTACAACCAAAATAGGTTTGTGCGGCAGTACTGGGTAACCTATGCAGGAATGGGGCTCTGGGAAGGGGTGATCAACTGCTACTTAAAACGAGGGGAGAGATATTATGTAGTATCAATGGTTCAAGATGAATCATTAGGGAAACCTGGTGAGGGAGATAATTTTACTAATAACGGGGGAGAGTCTCTCAAAATGACGATGTTGAAATCACTCATGGATTCAACAAGCATAACCGTACAGAGCTTCAATAAGCTTGTTGCTTCTATAAAAATTGCAAATCAATGAGGAGACTGAAGGAATGCCAAAGCCCAAATGGACCATACTTTTTTATGCGATAACAATTACTTGTTTTGAAATATCAACTGCTTTAGCACAATTCCCAATTCAGGCAAAGGGAATCTGGATATGGAAGTTGTGGAATGCAAACAACGGAGATCTCAATTCGGTCATAAGTACTTTGAAAAAGGAAGGCATAACCTGGCTTGTCATAAAAATGGGCGACAGCGATAGTTATTACAATTTATCACAAAAGAGCCTGTACAATTGGGCAGTAAATTATGGTGGGATGGACAGTGTAATAATTAAATTCCACAGCAACAACATAAAAATATTGGGATATCAGTATGTATGTGGCATACCGCGCTGGGGCACAGGTTTGACTGAAGCTGATGTAGCCAATTCAATACTTAGTGTAAAAGGTATTGATGGACTTGTCATAGATGCCGAGATTGAGTATGATACATTGACCAATCGAAACTCAATTGCTGAGGCATATCTTGACAGCATCCGTGCACACCATCCATACAGCTTTGTTGGATTGACATCTTGGGCGCGTGTTGCAGTACATTCAACATTTCCCTGGATAGTTTTTTTAAGTCATGTTGACGTTAATATGCCTCAAACTTACTGGGCAGCCCGAAAGTTATCCCCTTCAGATGAACTCAGCAGGATGAGTAGTGACTTTGTTTATTATACAAAACAGTGGATTAATCAAGGCGACAGTACAACAAATAAGCCAATAATGCCAATTGGTCAGGCATGTTACTTTGGTTATGGAAATCGGATTCAAAAAGGAGAAATAAAATCTTTTTGTGATTCATCACAATATAAATATAAATACAATGGTGTTAGTTTGTGGGAGTATTCACAAATAGACTCTGCATACATCTGGTCAGAGTATGCCTCTGCATGGCAGCCGACGTTTGTACCATCCACAGGTCATATTGCCAGTACTTACGAACTGTATCAAAACTATCCGAATCCATTTAACCCAGCTACGACAATTCGCCTCACTGTTGCGAAAGCTGGTCATGTAAAGTTGACCGTATTTGATGTAATTGGTAGAACTGTAGCAATATTAATCGATCGCAACATGCAACCAGGAGAATATTATGAAGTCTTCGACGCTAAATCACTTCCAAGCGGGGTATACTTCTACAGACTGACGGCGCAAGACGTTTCCATCACAAGATCAATGATGCTAATTAAATGAAATCATGATCTTCAGGGAAGACAAATTTTGCCCAATAATGTAGCTCTAGAGGCACCTGTAACTGAGGGGATATTGGACTCATTTCCTGAGATTGTTTCGTTAGCCAGGACCGCAAAGCAAACAGCTTCCTTTGCATCAGAAGAAATGCCAATCTCCTCTGCTGGCTTTACCTTTACCCCGGAAAACAGTTCCTCCAGCCTCTTCAGTAGCCACCTGTTATGCACCCCGCCGCCGCTCACAAAAAGTTCATCAATTTGAGATATGGCCTTTAGGTGCTTATCATAGTTTATGAATACGGACATCGCAGTAAATTCAGTAGCTGTGGCAACTATGTCATCCGGTGAGATAGCTTTGAACTTAGAGAGGATCTCACTGACAAAACGCTTGCCGTATCTCTCCCTTCCTGTGGATTTAGGTGGCGTTGCGTTGACGAAATCGTCTTCCATTAGATAGCCCAGTAACTCTTCATTGACATTTCCATGTGCTGCTACATAGCCATTTTCATCGTACTCTTTGTTGTAAAGAGCTTTCATTAACTGATCTATCAACATATTTCCAGGTCCTGTATCAAACGCACGTACATCGCTAACCAAACAACCTCTTGGCAAAAGTGTGATGTTACTTATGCCACCGATATTCAATAATCCACGCGACAATTTTTCGGATCTGAAGAGGAGAAAGTCAAAATAGGGAACAAGGGGAGCACCCTGACCACCAAGTGCCATATCCCCAACCCTGAAGTCGCCAACTGTTACAACGCCTGTAAGTTTTGCAAGAACGGAAGGATCTCCTATTTGAAGTGTAGATCTAACCTGTCTGCCAAAAAGCGCCTCCGGCTGGGGTAAATGATGTATGGTTTGTCCATGAGAACCTATTAAATCGATTTTTTCAATTGGAATTCCGGAATGATTGCACAATTGTCTAATAGCCTCTGCGTAAAGTTGAGCTATAAGGAAGTTAAGTTTGCAAATATCTGCAACGTCGCTTGACCCTATCTGAGAATTCTTCAGAACAAATTCCTTCAAACCTTCTGGAAAATCTACAGTAATGAAATCAACTAATTTTATATCTGTAGACATGCCTGATCCCTTAATTTTTACAAGTGCGGCGTCTATGCCATCGACACTTGTACCACTCATTAATCCTATAACAAATTTTGATTTCTTCTTGGCTAGTTTAAAAAGTTCTTTCATTTATTCTTTACCTCTCGTTTAAGTAAATTAATGCCTATGAAAAAGAAGCCTTCTAATAAAAAAGAACCACTCATTGGTGCCCACATTTCAATAGCAGGTGGACTTTACACAGCGTTTGAAAGAGCAAATCGAGTCGGGTGTAATGTCATCCAGATATTTACAAAAAATTCAAACCAATGGAAAGACCCAGAGTTACTTCCTGAAGCTGTAGACAGGTACTGGGAAGCACGGCAAGCATCGAATGTGAAAATTGTAGTGTCGCATAGTTCTTATCTTATCAATTTATGTTCAGTTGATAAATCTCTCCTGGCTAAATCAAGAAAAGCCTTTATCAATGAGATTGATCGTTGCGATAAACTTGGAATCGAATTACTGGTTTTTCATCCAGGAGCACATACAACAATGGATAGGAATAAAGCCCTGTCTATAGTAGCTGAATCTTTGAACATTGCACACGACAAAACAAAGAACAGTTCAGTAATTACTCTTGTTGAGACGACAGCTGGACAGGGGAGTGTAGTTGGGAGCCGTTTCGAAGAAATTGCTGAGATTTTATCAAGGGTTAATGACAAAACAAGGGTTGGAGTCTGTCTGGATACCTGCCATGTATTTGCCGCTGGATATGATGTTCGAACGGATGATTCTTACAAGTCAGTACTGGAAAAGTTTGAACACATTTTAAATTTAAAAAATCTGAAGGTGATTCACCTTAATGATTCAAAAAAAGGACTTGGCTCGGGTGCCGACAGACATGAGCACATTGGGAAAGGAGAGATTGGTATCCACGCCTTTAAGCTGATTATGAACGATGAACGATTAATGAGCATCCCGAAGATACTCGAAACGCCAAAGGGTAAAAATGGCTATGAAATGGACATAGTCAACCTTTCGACTTTGAGGTCGTTACTCGACTGACGAAATTTGTTGTTTTTCGACACTGGAGTCCTCCTTATACAAATTTGATTACTTATTTAAGACTCCAAGATTTTCTCCGACCTTCTTAAATGCTGCTATTGCCTGGTCTAAATGATAAATCTCGTGGGCAGCTGAGATTTGCACACGAATCCTTGCCTGACCTTTTGGCACGACTGGATAAGAGAATCCTATTACGTAAATCCCTTCATCCAGCAAACGATCTGCAAAATCATTAGCTAATCTAGCATCATAAAGCATTATTGGCACAATTGGATGATCACCCGGCTTCACATCAAATCCTAGAGAAGTAAGTTTACTGCGAAAATACCTTGTATTGTATTCCAGCTTATCTCGTAGCTTCGTCGTACTTCCAAGAAGGTCAAACACTGCAATTGCGGCATTAACTATAGGTGGCGGGAGGGTGTTCGAAAATAAATAGGGCCTTGATCTCTGCCTGAGAAATTCAATGATTTCTTTGCGTCCGCTTGTAAATCCACCAGAGGCCCCTCCTGCAGCCTTGCCTAAGGTGCTCGTAATTATGTCAACCCTTCCCATGACATTTTTTAACTCGATAGTACCACGACCTGTTTTTCCAACAAAGCCTGTTGCATGAGAGTCATCGACCATCACAAGGGCATCATATTTTTCTGCAAGGTCACATATGGAATCAAGCTGGGCAATATCACCATCCATTGAAAATACACCATCAGTTGCAATTATCTTGAATCTCGCTCCGCTTGCCTCCCTCAGGTTCCTCTCGAGATCGTCCATATCAGAATGCCGGTACCTGAACCTCGCTGCCTTGCTCGACCTAATCCCATCTATAATACTGGCGTGGTTTAGTTCATCCGATATGATTGCATCACCCTCCCCAAAGAGTGGTTCAAATACACCTCCATTAGCATCGAAGCATGCAACGTATAGGATGGTGTCCTCCGTTTGAAGAAATTCAGATATCTTTTTTTCAAGTTCCTTATGGATATCTTGCGTACCACAAATAAATCTCACTGATGACATTCCATAGCCTCTTTCATCCAGTCCACGTTTAGCAGCCTGGATGACTTCAGGGTGACTTGACAATCCCAGATAATTATTGGCACAAAAGTTTATTACCTCCCGTCCATCCGAAAGTCTTATGACTGCCCCTTGTGGTGATGCAATTATACGCTCTTTCTTGTAAAGACCAGCTTCCCGGATTGAGTTTAGTTCTTGCGTGAGAAATTCTTTCATTTTTCCATACATTGTGTTCTCCTTCCAGAGTTAGTTCTTTTGACATGCTCTTTGCTTAAACTTATAGTTATTTAATGCTCCAGCCTCGAAAAATCAATCTAAACCTTCTGAATAGAGTCCTCATATCTCCTCATTTCTACATTCTTTCCCATTTGCCTCGAGCCATTCCAACATCTCCCTGATACTCCCTGTCGCAACTGCGATGACTGTATCTGCTGCTCCATAATAGACATTCAAAGTATCGTTATCATCTCCTACCGTATAACCGCATGGGAAAATCACATTGTCCACATCGCCTCGTCTCTCATACTGTTCTTCCGGCCCGAGAAACCAAGGGTCAGCTCTAATTATGCATTTTTCGGGATTATTCAAATCCATCAGAGCTAGCCCAAGGCGATACAGGCTCCCCGCTGCTGTCTGCTTAACACCATGATACATGATCAGCCACCCCTCACGGGTCTCAATTGGTGGAATAGAAAGACCGATCTTATTAGCATCCCACCACGCCCCCTTTCTTGCAGGCATAATCAATTTGTGATTTCCCCAGTGTTTCAAATCTGGAGAGTAGGATAGCCATATGTGCGCTCCCAATCCAGTGATTGGTCTGTGAATGAGAGCCCATCGCCCTCCAATCCTTCGTGGCAAAACAGCAGCATCCTTATCGTCGGGGGGCATCACGACTCCAATCCGATTAAATTCAATGAAATTATTTGTAGTTGCCAGAGAAACTCCAGGCCCTGCTTTTGAATAAGCAGTGTATGCTATTACATAAGTGTTCATCTCAGGGACGAACGTTATACGGGGATCTTCAATTCCCCAGATCTCTTCTGGGAATTTATCGGGTTCGGGTAAAAGTGTTGGGGTTTTGTCTATTTCCCAGCTATCCAGACCGTTCTTGGACCTTGCAACACATAGGTGAGAGATGCCACGTCTATCTTCAACCCTGCAGAGCAAAAGTGTTGTTCCGTCACTCAAGCGAGTGGCTCCCGGGTTGAAGACACTATTTACTGGATAAGGCCAGTCAGCTGGAGTCAGGATTGGGTTCTTCTCATATCTGTGCAACAATGTCTTGTGTCTGTTGTTTGCTCTCATAGCGCTGTAATTCAATTTTTGGATTTTGTCGTATTATCATTTGTTCGAGAAGAGCAATTAAAAATGCAAGGGTTGATTCAGCTCCTTGATTTTGGTTGACCCGGTCAGGGTGGATTCCATCACAGCAGCCACCTGTAAAGGGGTCATAAACGGGTAGCCCCAGGTCATTTCTTCCAAGAAACCATTCAAAGGCAGCTTCGGCTTTAGTTCTCCACCGGTCATCATTGGTCACAGAGTAAGCGGTCAAGCAGGCCGAGATCATCGAAGCTGCCTCAATTGGCTGCTGATCAAACCTTGCTCTCACATTTGATTTGACATAAAAGCCATTTGATCCAATTGGAACAAAATGTCCATCTTTTGCTGTCTGAATTTCATTTAGCCATTCTAACGACTTTAAGCCAATTGACATAATGCGGTCGTCACCAATGTCATAACCTGTTATTATCATGGCGCTTGGCAACACAGCATTGTCGTAAGTCAGTCGGTTTTCGAACCAAATCCAGTCGTTATCACTGACCTCATTGTAAAGATTTAATAATGAGTCTACCAGGATTGATCTAATCTTCTGAGCAGTTCTGTCTCCCGAAAACTTTTTTAGATATTCATGAAGTGCGATTAATGAATATGACCATGCCCTTGGACTTGTAAACTCAGCTACTGCGTGGATTCCTTTGTTAAATAAATGTTCCGCTGCAGTGCGAAGTCCTGGATTATTAGAACGAAATAGCTTAGAGAGCGCCCAAATTGCTCTAGCATGGCTATCCTCAGATCCAATATCCTCAAGCCATTTGCGATCATAGGACAGGAAGTTTCTAAACCTTCCAGTTTCCTCGTTGAAAGCAAACATTAAAAAGGCAAAGTATCGAGTTTGTAAATCAACAGGATCTTTTGGTGAATCGATACCGAGTTCGTCTATCATTTGAGCTACAACCAGCGCCCTGGCATTGTCATCAGTTGTGTAACCCTCTGTGTATTTTGGGACTGTGTAAGTGCAATGCTGAAGCATTCCAGTATCATCTGTCATTCTCAACAAATGATTCAAGTTCAGGGGCGGGTATTCGCTGGGCCTGCGATCGATGGTCTTTGTAACGAACACTCGCCTGGGACGCTTGCTCCGCTCTTCACGAGCTTTTTCAACAGTTTCAATGTATTTTCTTGCTACATTCGACCAGGTCATTTCACGCCCATAGTGATAAGCCTTCTTCCTGATTGCATGCCTTTTCGCCTCATTTGAAAAAAGGTCCAATAGGGCACTGGCAATTGAATCGGAATCCTTAAATGGTACGATCACACCGCGTTCATCTGCAAGAAGCTCCTGAGCATACCAGTATGGTGTTGATATGATTGCTTTGCCTGCTCCGAGAGCATAAGACAGTGTCCCTGAAGAAGTTTGTTCTCTATTTAAGTATGGAGTCAAATACACGTCAGCAGCACCTATGAACTCATTTAGTTCATCACTGCTAACGAACCTATTAAAAAAAATTACATGCTTTTCTACGCCGTATTGTTGAGTTAAACGGCGCAAGTAGAGTCGATACGCCTCTCCTTCGCGCTCCTGAACACGAGGATGTGTTGCACCCAAAATGATGTAGACAAGGTTTGGGATTTGTTCAACCACTTTTTGAAGAGCTTTAATTACATTTTCAATTCCTTTATTGGATGATAAGAGCCCAAAGGTTAACAAAACATTCTTTCCTTCAACACCAAACCGATCTTTGTAGTAATTAGGATCAACAAAAGGAACGTCCGGAATGCCATGTGGAATGACATCAATTTTATGTTCCTTTATTCCATAAACGTTAATCAAAAACTCCTTACCTATATTACTCATCGTCACCAATCTATCAGAAACATCGGCTATTTCTTTAAGTATCAAGAGCTGCTCGCGATTGGGCTCCTTGAGTATTGTGTGAAATGTCGTAACAAGAGGCATTCTCAGCTCCCTGATAAGTTCAAGGACATGGCTTCCACTTTGTCCACCAAATATCCCGTACTCATGCTGCAATATGACCGCATCCACCTGGTTCGTATTCAAGTAGTCGGCTGCAATCCGATACGCGGTGATGTCGTTTTCGGGAATTTCAAACTTGACTTCGGGAGGATATTCATACCCATCGCTACGGTCATTCATTGGCACGGCAATACATTGTATCGTTGGGAAACCCTGTCGTATACTGTTACATAAATCAGTTGTGAAAGTAGCTATCCCACATTTTCTGGGGATATAGTTCCCAACAAGAGCGATGTGCTTCAAACTGTGATCAAAGACAGCCATCACACACCTCCATTTGTGGCATAATTGAATTTTAGACTCATTAGCAAATTTTGTCTTACTGAGGTATCCTTCAGCCTACCCAAGAAGTCCGTAAATTGAAGTAGCTTTGTTATGTTATAAAAATTTAATAAAATTGAGTTGTGTTTTCAACTGAGTCAACTTGTGTAAGTAGTTACTCAATTTTCGTACATAACAGCAATTTAAGCAAACGTTGATTTATTATTTCCCAAAAAAGAAGGGAAGGCCCTGGTGTTATTGTTGAGTTTGACCCTCTTCTGACAACTTCCTCTTGAACCGTTCCTCAAAAATAGTGTATAACGTTGGCACGAATATCAAAGTCAAAAATGTAGACGCTGTCAGCCCTCCAATTACTGCGATTGCCAATGGAGCCTGAGTCGACTCTCCACCTATGCCCAGAGCCATAGGTATAAGACCAAATACCGTTGCAAGGGATGTCATAAGAATTGGTCGAAGCCTCGTTCGACCACCTGTAATCACTGCTTCGTGAAGTTCAAAACCCCTTTTGCGCAGTCGGTTTATATAATCTATTAATAATATCCCATTCGACACAACAATGCCAACCATCACTATAATTCCTTCGAAGGAGTAAACTGATAGTGTCGTATTGGTTAAAAATAGTGCCCATACCACACCAACTATTCCCAGAGGTACCGTGAACATTATAATGAAAGGATCGACAAGTGATTGGAATTGTGATGCCATAACCATGTAAACAAGGATTATTGCCAGTACAAAGGCGAGGAGAAGGGATTTAAATGTATCTTTTTGTTGCTGGATATTACCTGCCTGCAAAATTTGAAATCCCCCAGGGACATTTATTTGGTTTAACTTTGCCTGAATATCCGCCGCAACACTCCCTAAATCTCTTCCTGTGACGTTTGCCGTAACATCTACTATTCTCTCCTGGTACTTTCTGTCAATTTCAACAGGGGAGGTCCCCATTTCAACATTTGCTATATTGCCAAGCTGGATTAGCTTGCCGCTTGAACTATTGACTGTTAGCCGTTGTATATCATCAACTCTGTTTCTATCGTTTTCATTTAAACGCACAAGTATGTTATAGCTGTTTCCATTCAATGGGTCAGTATAAAGTGAAGCAACTGTACCATCTATTGCCGTGGCAACCGTACTCGCTACATCGGAAACTCTGACCCCTAAAGCACCGGCTTTGGTTCTGTCAACGACCACTCTGAGCTCAGGCAAATTTGGATCTCTACTAATTTGAACATCTGTTGCTCCTGGTGTACTTCTAACTATATCGTAAACAGTCCTTGCAAGTCGGTTTGAAGTGTTAAAATCGTAACCAAGGATTTGGACATCAATTGGCGCCGCAGACCCAAAGTTCAACAGGAAATGTAAGAAACCACCAGGATTTATAAACATTCGTGCACCTGGTATTTGCATTAACTTTGGACGTAACGCATTTATAACTTGAAAAACAGATCGACTTCGTTTGTCAGGGTCTACAAGCTGAACCTGTATGTTTCCACTGTAACTCCCTGCGTTACTGCTGAACAAATTTCCACTTCTTTGAGAGGGAACACCAATATCAGTTATGATTGTCTTCACTTCCGGTACATTTGCTTTAATTACCTTTTCAATTTTGGATGCATATTTCTCTGTCTCCTCAATACGTGTACCTACAGGGAGCTTAAATGTAATTGAAAACTGACTTTCATCGGAATCCGGGAAAAACTCAGTACCGATAACCTTAAATAAGATCAAAGAAAGTAACGAAAAGATAACCACCCCATAAATAATAATTTTCCTGTGGTGCAGTGCATAACCAATCGTCTTCTGGTAAAACTCGTCTATTCCAGTGAAAAACCGTTTCGTGGAAATTTGAACCCGATCTATGAATTTCTTTGACAAAGGGTCAACCTCCCTTTCGGGCTGCAGAGTCTTGAAACAAAGTAGGGGAGTCACCGTTCTGGATACAAAGAACGATGCAAATAATGCAACTGCAATTGTAAGCACTAGCGGAAGGAACAGTAACTCGGATATGCCCGTTAAAAATATAACAGGGAGGAATACGATTACAGTCGTTAACGTTGAAATAAATATTGGTCCCGCTACCTCAAGAGCTGCGTCGAGGGTTGCCTGTGTCCTGGAAATTGCAGTTCCCTTAATCAACCCATAATGTCGTGAGATATTTTCAAGCTCAACAATTGAATCATCCACAAGCCGACCTATCCCAAGTGCAAGACCACCCAGTGTCATGGTGTTCAATGTGGTACCACTAAATCTAAAGTATATGAAAGTAACGAGTATCGAAAGCGGGATTGCAACAAAGATGACAAGGGCACTGGTCAAGTTTCTCAAGAAAAGTAGAATTACTATGACTGCGAGGATTGCTCCTAGTGTGGCTTCTCGCTCCAGTCCACTTATTGATTGACGAATATACGAACTCTGGTCAAATGCCAGGCTGGCTTTCACATTTTCGGGGATTCCTTCGAGCCTTGGAAGCTCCTTTACAACTTCATTTACCACATCAACGGTGTTTGCGTCCGGCGATTTGACAACTCGTAATATTACTCCGTGTTGTCCATTGATTCGAATTAGTTCGGTTTGTTCTTGATAAGAATCTTCAACCTTGCCAATATCCCTTATCCGAATCGGAACACCATTGATTACTTTAACTACGATGTTTTCCATTGGTTGAACCACGTTGAACAAGGTCTGCGTCTTAAGAGAGTAGTCAAATACTCCTGTCTTAAGGTCTCCCGATGGAATTATTAAATTTGACTGTGCAATTGCTTGCACCACATCCTGAAGAGGTAGATTGAGTGCTTGAATCCTATTCCTATCGAGCACCACATGGATTTCCCTGATTCTTCCTCCTGACACTCCGGCTGAAGCAACACCTGGCAAATGCTCAATTTGAGGCTCGATTACATTATACGCAAGATCATACAGAGCACGCTCATCCATATTGCTGCTGAGAACTATTGTGCAAACAGGTATGTTGGATATATCGAATCTAAGGGCAATTGGCTGTGACACCCCTGCTGGCAGCAAATTAAAGGCCCGATTTACCTTTTGAATCACGTCGACCAGACCCACATCTGTGTTAGCACCCCAGTTGAAGTATACTCTGACCTGTGATACCCCTTCTCTGGTAACTGACTGTACATAGCTGACATCGTTTGTGCTGCTTACAGCTCTTTCAATCGGGACTGTCACAGATTGCTCCATATCGCTTGGAGCAGCACCATTGTAAAAGGTGATGACTGAGACTACAGGTATCTGAATGTTCGGCAGCATGTCGATTGGCAACTGCAAAAACGACACCATCCCTAACACAAGTATCGCCAGAGATGCCATTAACGTAGTGATAGGGTACTTAAGAGCTAGCCTTGTTAACCACATAGTGCTCTACTTCGCTAACCTTACTTTCGTTCCATCGCGGACAATGTCCTGTCCAGCTGAAACCACTAATGTGTTTTCAGAAATTCCCCCAATTATTTCATCCTGATTATTTTCCGTCAAACCAAGCTTGACATAAGTTTTGTGAACCACTGTATCTTTTGATACGGTAAATACGTAATCACCATTCTCATCATGTAACACATACTGAGATGGTACAATTAACGCGTTATCGTGCCTGTCAATTATCAAATTTACATTGGAAAACATTCCTGGCTTAAGGAGATTGTCAGGATTCTTAATGTCAATCTCGACTGGCATTGTTCGGGTTGACAAATCTATCTGTTGACTGATCCGTTTTATAATTGCTTTAAAAGTTTTACCAGGATAAGCGTCTACTGTGACGTCAGCTTCGTTGACACTGTTGAGAGTGGATATATCTTTTTCAAGCACATTGACAATTACTTTTACTGTGCTCATATCCATAAGAGTGAAAATTGTGGAGCTCGATCCGCCAGCCGATGCGGACACATAAGCACCAGGGTCGAGATACCTCCGTGTAATGTATCCAGTAAATGGCGCAGTAATTCGACAATAGCTTAACTGGGTTTCAGCGTTGCTGTAGTTTGCTTTTGCTGCTTCTTCCTGTGACTTTGCAACTTTATACGCGGTTTCGGAATTATCAAAATCCTGTTTTGCAATTAAATTTTGTTCCAAAAGAGATTTGTTTCTCTCATAAATCAATCTTGCGTTCTCAAGCGATGCCTTTGCCTGCATATAAGCGGCAAGCGCCTGGCGTGCGTTTTGCGAATAAATTGTGGAGTCTATGACCGCCAGCAACTGACCACGGTGAACAAAATCGCCAATGTTTACCATAATCTCGTCGATGTTCCCGCTAACTCTCGAGTAAATACTCGCTTGCTGAATGGGATTGACATCGCCATTGAATGAGAGACTTTTGTAAATGGTACCTCTTGTTGGGTGCGCCACCTCCACTGGTAGTATGGCACGAGGTTTTTCTGAAGCAGCATTTAAATCTGCCCTAATCCTCAAATAAACTGCCAGCAAAACAATTAAAATAACTCCAACACTATACAGGTATAATCGTCGATTAAATTTCATGACTTATCTTAATGCTTGTCCTTCTTCATTTCTTTGATTAAATCTATGAATTTGCCCTTTTGTTGGCCATTCAAGATTCCTAAGATCAAATTATTGGTAGAATCAATGTCGTGCTGTATTTCGGCACGGAAACCAGCACGCGCTTTTTCAAATACAGGGTGCATGAGTGTCAAAATAGAATCCAGTTGACGTTGCTGCATGTCGCTGAGCTGCAGCTTCTCTGTCAAGTACCCAACAATAGCCTTCTTCCCGTGGGTACCATTTTCACTGCGATTGATAACGATCCCCACATAATAGCCCGCGCCAGCGCCTATTATTACTGAAACGAAAACAGCAATCCAGAGTGTCCTTTTTGTCACCAAATTATTTCCCCTCCTCACGCTCAACGGTTTGCTTAATTTGTTGCTGCTCACCAGTTAAGACAAGTTCAAGAACGTCTTCTTTAGACATCTGCCTCGGCTGGAGGGAGGCTTGTTCAACTGGTGTCAATCTACCAGCAATTTCTTCAGAAGATATTCTTGGTTGTTTAAATATTTGCAAAGCTATGATCAGCACCAGGGCGAGTGTCGCTAATGCAATCATTATGTCTTCTGCAGCTAACCTTATTTCGAAAACAGCTTCTCCTCGCTTTAGCGCCTTGAAATTACGAATAATATTTGCTCCAAAGGAATAGGGAAGTGAGACATGATATGCAGATTTTAAATTCTCAGAAAGAAACCGTATGGTGCTTAATTCTTCACTGCACACCTTGCACTCCAGCAGGTGATTTTCAAACCTGTGAATTTGATCATCTGCAAGTTCTCCATGAACGTAATCATCGACAAGCTTCTCGAAAGGACAATCTCTATTATTCATGACCGAGCCTCTTTGATAATTGTTCCCGAAGCATTTCTCTTGCTCTAAATACACGCGTCTTTGCTGTTCCAATTGTTATCTTTAACACTTTTGAAATTTCTTTATAACTTAGTTCGTCAATATCTCGCAAAGTAATTGCTGTACGTAAGTTTGATGGAAGTTTTTCCATTTCTTCCTTAATGACAAGTAGCGTCTCATTTGAATCGTAGAGCGATGCCGGGTTTGCATCATTTTCTCCAGTAATTTGCTCAATCGTATCAACGTTTGTATTCCCGCTTGTGAAAGCCTCTGAAAAGCTGAAAAATTTTCGAATCTTCTTTTTACGAATTTCATCTCTACACAAGTTAACAGTGATTCGTACAAGATATGTGTAAAATGACGAATCCCTTCGGTAACTCTTAATTGATGTAAAGGCTCTAATAAACGCTTCCTGTGATATTTCTTCAACATAATCTTTACCTAAAATCGAGTAAACAGTCGCCGCAACCTTTGATTGATACATTTGTACAAGATCTGAAAAGGCGCTTTCATCACCAGCGAGAGCTCGGTCTAAAATTGCCTTTTCATAATCTTTCTTTTCAAGTTGCTTCATTTCAATAGACGTCTCAAACTTGCTATGGTTCACAATAAGTGTGCTTTTGACCGTTGATAAATTGACGTGTCGCAAGTAAATTTGATATCACTATGAGCTTAAAAGTACAAAAAGTTTCCAAATTTTTCAGTGAAAAACCTGCCGTAAACAATATAAGTTTTGAAATCAGCAATCCCAGTATCGTAGGCTTCCTCGGCCCAAACGGGGCCGGCAAGACCACGACGATGAGAATGATAACCGGTTTTTTGACGCCAACGAATGGACAAATATCTATCGACAATGATGTTGTGACTCCCGAAAACTATTCCCTGAGGAGATCAATTGGCTATCTTCCTGAAAATAATCCATTGTATCCCGAATTGGAAGTTCATGAGTTTCTTGAATTTTCTGCACAAATCTCTGGACTTGATAAAGAATTCCTTCATGATAAAATGGACTTCGTTGTCTCAAGGTGCGGACTGGAAGAAGTTTTCTACGAACCCATTTACAAATTGTCAAAAGGTTATAAACAGAGGGTAGGGCTTGGCCAAGCAATTATCCATGACCCTAAAGTCCTTATTCTTGATGAACCCACGTCAGGACTCGATCCAAACCAGGTAATTGAAATACGAAAACTGATATCTGAACTTGCACAGGAGAAATTCGTAATACTGTCAACCCACATACTTACCGAAGTTGAGTCAATTTGCAACCGGGTCTTAATCATTAATGAAGGACAGCTCGTCCTCGATGCGTCAATAGACCAGCTTCAGCATGGAGGAACGTCGACCATCTTTGCCTTGATTAGAACTGATCTTCCCGTTGAGAGGCTGAAAGACCTTCTTGCCAACCATTTCCCCGAATCTGCATTTACGGTAGAGACCAGGAACAACTTAAAGCAAGTCGAAGTCCGCACACCCGATAACCTTGCCGATCGCGAGAAATTATTTGAGGTTTGTGCAAAAAATGGAATAAAGATGCTGGAGCTTCGTGGCGTAGAAAACGATTTGGAACACATTTTCAGAAAGTTAACCGTAGGTGATGATGAAAACGAAGGAAAGTAAACTAACCCCTCTCTTAAAAAAAGAACTCCTTATTTACATGAAATCACCGTCTAACTACGTGGTGATGGTAATCTTTTTGTTGATTGTTGGATATATCTTTGCAGATGGACTCTTTGTTGCAAATGTTGCATCTATGAGGTCTTTTTTTACACTTTCAGATGTGCTTTTTCTCTTTTTCATACCCGCTGTTACAATGAGGAGCTTTTCGGAAGAGTTTCGGAACGGAACAATTGAAATGATAGCCACTCATCCAGTATCCAGATGGAATATGATCCTTTCCAAATATTTCTCAACGTATATCCTCGTCCTGGCTACGCTTATACCTACATTGATTTACTTTTTCATTGTTGCATCACTGGGAAAAATCGACCCAGGAACTGTTGCTGCGGGATATTTTGGGATTATTTTGTTGGCTGGTGGTTACCTGGCTGCTGGGGTATTCGCATCAAGTCTCACTCAAAATCAAGTGGCAGCTTTTATCATTGCGCTTTTCATTCTTTTTATCTTCTTTGTCCTTGATAAGGTAACTGCACTGACTTCAGGAAATCTTGCATATGTGTTACAATATGCAAGCTCAGATTTCCATTTGAGCAATTTTTACAGAGGAATTATAGATCTTCGTGACATAATTTACTTTTGCAGTGTTGCTGTACTATTTCTGGCATTGACTGAAAAATGGCTGGAGCTGAAGTTCAAATGAAAACTTATCGCAAAGAAATTGCACTCCAAACCATAATCTATATTGCAATTGCTGTTCTCCTGAATGCAATAGCAAGTAACTGGCTTGTCCGCCTGGACATGACATCAGGGAAGATTAACACTCTATCCCCAGCAACCGAGAAATTGCTTCGGAGTTTGAAGGACAAACTAATTGTCAGAGTTTATTATAATTCTGACCTTCCGGCGCCATACAACAGTGACAGGCGTGCCCTAATTGATATGCTGGACGAACTGAGAAGCTATTCCCGTGGAAAGCTTGAGTACGAACTGTTCGACCCAAAGACAGAAGCGGATGCGAGCAAAGCCACACAGGAAGGAATCCCTCAAGTACAGGTTCAGGTGATTAACAACGACAAACTCGAAGTAAAAAGGGCATTCATGGGGATTGTCCTGGAATATAGAGCACGAAAGGAAGTTATACCCGTAGTCCAGAATATGGGGACCCTGGAGTATGAAATTGCAAGCAGAGTAGACCAGATGGTAAATACCCATAAGAAAACTATTGCTATCACTCAGGGGCATGGTGAGCCTTCATTTGAAGATATAGACAAAGCTCGAAAAGCCCTATCATTACGCTATTATCTCCTCCCGACTGACCTCTCTAAGCCAATTCCAGACTCAGTAAGCGCTCTTGTCATGATTCAACCAGTGACAGCTCTGGCAGACTCACAAAAGTACAACCTGGATCAGTTTATGATGAAACGGGGTAGGGCTGCTTTTATGATGAGCATGGTCAACGCAACACTCCAGTCGAGTTTTGCCCAGGATCTTTCATTGAACCTTTCCGCCCTTTTTAAGAATTATGGCTTTGAGATAAAAAAGGATCTCGTCCGGGACGCGGTTTGCGCTTCTGTGACAGTAATGCAACGAGAGGGTGGACTTTCAATCCAGACCGAGATTCCTCACCCATATATTCCAATTGTGAGCAATTTAAATAAAAATTTCGTTGTTACACAGAATTTGCATCAGCTAATCCTACCATTTCCCAGCTCTGTTGACACAACCGACGGCCATCGCTCGAAACTAAGTATAATCCCGATTGCAGTGTCGAGTGAGCAAAGTGGAACCCAGACAGGTTTTTATGTACTCGATCCTGCAGCTCATTATACCAGAGACATGTTTCGCCAGCATTTTGTTTTGTTGAGCGCTTCGCTATCAGGAGTCATCCACTCAGCCTTTTCCGATACCAGCAGTTATGCTAAATCCGATTCGGATTATAAATCAACTGGCAACGAAAGGATTGTTGTTATAGGTGACGGTAACTTCATACGTGATACGTACCTGGGCAATCCTGAGAATTTATCATTTTTTTTAAATACTGTCGACTATCTGACAGACGATCTGGGACTCATTTCCATAAGGTCAAAATCCTTTCTACCATCACCTCTTAAGCCCGTATCTGACACTTCCCGAAGCGTTATTAAGTATTTCTTAATCTTGTTTCCACCACTAACGATCGTAGCCAGTGGACTTGGATACTGGAGAAAGATAGTTAAGAGACGAAGGGCGTACACAGAACAACTTGCCAGGCTTAAGGAGAAAGGCGAAGATGAGCAAGTCAACTAAAATTATTTTAATAATCTTACTTGTTCTTGCTGGAATTTACGCTCTTCAGCAGATTACAAGTCATACCTCTACCACTGAATCCAGGAAGCTCTTTGCGTCTATAGATACATCAAAGGTCGATTCAATTTTGATAAATCAGGAGAACGTGATATCATTGGCTCGTACCGCAGTTGGCTGGAAAATTTCAAGGCCAGTCGATTATCCAGCAGACGCTGGAGCAGTTAATTTACTTCTGAGTAAATTCAATTCCTCTATAAAGGGAATAGTTGTAGCTGAGCATTTGTCCGACACTACTGCATATGGTTTAGGAGGTAAAGCGGTCACCTTGTCTCTTGCTGGTAAATCCGGGAAAATAATCGAAATGCTGGTAGGCAATGCCACACCAGATTTTTCAGGCTGCTATGTACAAGTAAAGGGATATCCTCAGGTATTTGAGATCCCAGAAAATTTACGATCAGCTATCCTTCGAACCGTCAATGAATGGCGATCAAAGCAAATATTTTCCTTCTCGTTCTCGGACATAAAGGCTGGCAATTTTTCAATTGGTGATACCCTTTACCAGTTTGTCAGAATCGACACCACCTGGCAGCTAAATAAGAGGAAAGTATCAAATGAAGTCGTTGAGGGAATATTCACGGAACTAATAGGCCTATCTGCAATTGACTTTGTAGATTCCTTGACGGGTATCGACCACAAACCGTCAATCGAATATTCAATAGCCTTAAATAACAACGCCAATGTTTCTGGAGAAATTTTCAGGACTTCCACAAACACCTGTCTAAGTTCTTCTGCAAGTCGAACCACATTTGTAATCTCACCAAGCTTTATAGATTCTTTCAAGAATGAATTAATTAAGGCATCGCAAGAAGAGCAGGATTGAGGCTAAAAGAAAGCTCTTGGTCAGTATTGCGTTGCAATGTTAAATGTTATAAAGAATGTATTAAAATTAGCCATTGGTTCGTTTTGCAGACTCTCAATGCCATGCTTTAGAGGTAAAACATAGTAGCGGACACTTACCCCAACTAAGCTCGACGGATCGAGACCAAAATAAGCACCGGCGCCAATGTACGCGCCCACACCGTAATGGCTTTTTCCATAAATGAAACTGTTAAAGAACTCCCTGTCGTACGGTGTCGAGTAAATTAAATTGGGACCAACACCAGCAAACATATAAGGTCTGAAACTATCTGTCAGCGAATTTCTAAAGAGCCTGTACTGCAATCCAAGTATAGCAGGCACAACAAAAATTCTGTTGACTTTGTTTGGAGTGTATGTCTGTCCCGTGAACGGATCGATGTAGTCGACTTCGTTTGGAGCCTTTGCCTCCGATATGCTGATTGAAAATGTCCATGACAGGTCCTGATTAATCTCATGTTTATAGAACCCACCAAGACCAAACCCACTGTTACCCAACATTATGTCCAAACCTACCGCCCTTGGTTTATTTAACGTATCAGGAGTAATGTCTCTTACGGGCATAAAAACATATTGAGTGTCTTTCGCAGTCGGTACGAACCCCATTGAGAAAGCGCTCTGGTAAATAATCAAGACCAGAATCGTCATAAAGAATCTCTTATTCATTTTTTCCTCCACTGAGTAATTTAACCATCTTTCCTGTGAGAATTCCAACCAGCATCCCGCCCACAACATCGGAAGGGTAGTGTACACCGAGATACAAGCGACTTAAACCAACCGCAAATGCCCATGAGTAAAACAAGATTGAACGAGACCTTGTTTCTACAGACGATGCTATTGCAAAAGCAAAAGATGTATGTCCACTTGGAAAACTGGGATCCAACCCAGGGGTCCCAAATGGTGTGATTAAGTGCATCAGCTGATATGGCCTCTCTCTATTTACAATGATTTTCATCGACTCAGAAATGACCCCAGTCAAAATGAGTGTAAAAAGAAATCCTGCCTTCCATTTGCGATCTGCTATCATCAAAATATCTACCCCCGCATATAACATTACTCCGAGCCAAGAGGCAGAAAATGTCACGCCAAAGAAAAAGTAATTTAGTAATTGCGTTGCCCACGCATGATTTATCCAGATAAGGATAGTCCTATCAATCCAATTGAGATCCGATAAAAAATGTTCTAACATCAAGACAATGCAGAATATATATTAAACTTCAAATATTCTGTCTCGGGCATTCCAGGCAGGACAGGATGGTCTGGTGCCGCCCCAGATCGTAGAAGGAGCTGCAAGGCTCTCCCTGTCCGAGATGCTGCTTCAGAAACAACTCCTTCAAATGTTTCTCTGTAAATATGGTGCGAGCAAGAGCTCGTCATTAAGATGCCCCCTTCTGATAGGATCTGAAATATTTTCTCATGTATCCTTCGATACGCAGCCTTTGCATGGGGGACAGACTTCTTGTTCTTAGTAAATCCTGGTGGATCGCTGATCACAACATCAAACCGTTCTTTCCTCTTTATCAAAATGTCCAGATAATTATCCACATCTGCTAAATAGACGTCCACCGTACTAAATTGGTTTGATTTTATATTTTCCCGAGCTTTATTGACCGCATATTCAGATGATTCCACACCAATCACTTCACGTGCTCCCGCAAAAGCTGCATTCAGGGAAAATCCACCTTCGTTGCAATAAAGATCGAGTACCCTCATACCCTCCACGAACCTTCGACATATGAGTCGATTTAGCTTCTGGTCAAAATAAAAGCCTGTTTTTTGACCATGATAAGGTGAGATTCCAAAGTGAACACCTTCCTCATCGTAATCTAATGTCTCTTCCTTACCCTTTACAATGCTCCTTGTCGGTTCGAGACCCTCCAGAAGGCGTAAAGGAGATTCATCTCGACGGAAAATTGCACGAGGGGAGAAAATTTCTTCGACAGCCTGGTGAACCAGGTCCTTCCTTAGTTCAAATGCTGCAGAAAATGTCTGTATTGAAATGACACCTTCAAAGCGGTCAATGACAAGTCCGGGCAGAAGATCACTTTCCCCGTGGACGACCCTGTAAAATGGAGTTTTATAAATCTTTTTTCTTAATTGCAGCGCTCTCTCTATCCTCGATATCATGAATTCTCTATTTGGCTCGATGTACTCCTTTGAGAACATTCTCACTGAGATGAGGCTATGAGGATGGAAAAAACCATATCCTAGTAGGTTGTTTCGACTGTCCCTGACTTCGACCACGTCACCAACACCTGCGGTTCCTTCGAGATCCAGTATTTCATTGCTGAAAACCCACTGATGTCCCCGTCTTAATCTAAGCTCCTCCTTCGACTTTAGTTTGACAACTGGTATGTTCAATTTAGGCTATCCAGAGCTTTCGTGATCCTTGTCAACCCCTTATCCAGGTCATCTGCTGAGCTTGCGAATGAGATTCTAATATGGTCATTCGAGCCAAATGCAGTTCCGGGAACAACTGCAACTCTCGCTTCATCTAAGAGAAACTTTGAAATGTCAAGTGAATTACGTATCTCATTCCCCTTGTATGATCTCCCAAAAAATCTCTTCACAGATGGAAAAGCGTAAAATGCCCCATGCGGTTTCGACATCGTAATTCCATTGATTTTCAAAAGTCGCTCACAAGTATAATCTCTCCGCCTTTCGTACTCCTGTCGCATGATATCAACTTGATCCTGGCTGCCCGTGATAGCCTCAAGAGCAGCAACTTGAGAAATTGAGGAAGGATTAGATGTAACCTGACTCTGGATCTTCGATGACAATTTGATTATTTCTTCATTTGCTGCCATGAACCCAATTCTCCATCCTGTCATTGCATACGCTTTCGACACACCGTTGATTGTTATTACTTGCCTGGCAACTTCCTTTATTGAGCCAATAGAATAATGCTTCTTCCCATCAAAAATGATCTTTTCATAAATCTCGTCAGAAATGACGTATACGTTATGCTTCAGAGCTAACTCAGCCAGCTTTGTCATTTCATCTTCTTCATAAACAGTACCAGTTGGGTTTGAAGGGGAGTTAATTATGATTGCCTTCGTCCTATTAGAAAACAGTTGTCCAAATTTTGCAAAATCAATATGAAAATCATCCTCTTCATTAGTTTGAAAAATGACAGGCTCCGCATTTGCGAGCCTCACCATTTCAGGATAGCTGACGTAATAAGGAGCAATGACTATCACTTCGTCGCCTGGATTACAAATCGATAAAATAGCATTGTAAATCGATTGCTTGCCCCCGCTGGAAATCAATATGTTATCCAGGTGGACATCCAGGTTGTTATCCCGCCTGAACTTCTCAGCAACAGCCTCCCGGAGTTCTGGGATCCCTTCATTTTGTGTATACTTTGTAAAATTATTTTGAATTGCATTAATAGCAGCATTTTTGACGTTTTCCGGTGTTGGAAAATCGGGTTCTCCAGCATTTAAACTTATGACATCTATTCCGTTAGAAATTAACTTTTTTGCCAGAGATGTTATTGCAATTGTCTGCGATTCATTAATTCCTTGAACTTTCGAAGAAAGAGTAAATGGCATAAATTCTCTATCTTCTCCAGAGTTTATTATGCAATTCATCTCTTAAATCCTTTAATCTGCGCTCAACCATAGTTGGAACAAATTGACTTACATCTCCTCCAAAACTGGCGATCTCACGTACTATCGTGCTATTCAAATAAGTATACTTCTCATGAGGCATCAAAAACACAGTATCCACTTCCTCATCGAGTTTTCTGTTCGTGAGAGCCATCTGGAATTCGTATTCAAAATCTGATACCGCACGAAGTCCCCTGACAATGGCAATTGCCTTCTTTTTTCTTGCAAAATCAACCAATAGTCCGTCAAACTGTTCGACTTCCACATTTTTGAGATCGCTCACTGCATCTCTTATCATGTTCGCTCTCTCTTCACCTGTAAAGAGAGGAGCCTTTGAAGTATTGACAGCAACACACACGATGACCTTGTCAAATAATTTAGATGCCCGATTTATGACATCAACGTGTCCATTTGTGACAGGGTCAAAAGTCCCTGGATAAATTGCAATTCTCATGATTGCTCCTTTAAAAATGAAAGAATGGTGGAACCAAACTTCTTTTGCCTGATCAAAAATTCAACAGGTGGAACGTATTCCTTTGAATGCTCTATGCATATTATCCCACCTTTTTTAACAAGCTTTCTCTTGAAAATCAAAGAGACCACATCAGCAGTTGTCCTATTTAAAAAGTACGGAGGATCTACAAAAATTATATCGAAATTATCTTCGACATTTGAAAGGTATCTTTCCACTTTGACGTTCACAACTATTGCCTTACTTGCCAAATTTAAATCCGCAATATTTGACTTCACTATTCCGACCGTCTTGCGGTCAGCCTCCACAAAAACAGCCCGTGCAGCACCGCGGCTGAGCGCTTCAATCCCAACACTTCCAGTTCCTGCATAAAGATCTAGAACCGAAGCCCCCTCTATTGTAACCATGCCTTTAAGTATGTTGAACATGGTCTCCCTCAAACGATCTGTGGCTGGTCTTAAATTATCCGACTTTATCGACCGCAAAACTCTACTTCTGAAAATTCCTCCTGTAATCCGCATTGTACACTATTTGAGAGCCGCTCCAACAGAAGAAGAATACAGATGGGGTTTGTTCACATAAGGGGAAAACTTTTCAACGAGAGGCGATTTCAATAATTTTTGACCTGGCGTAAGAAGCTGGAAAAATTTCCGATCTGAGCTCTTGTTTAGAAGATTTGTAAGAAAAGAGTCGGCTTCTGCACCAGTGACATAAACTTGATCCATTTCAATATTAAGATCTTTCTCGAGATCATGAACTACTTTGTTAATAAAGTAAAAAGGCTCACCCGAGTACAGGGAATAACGATAACCCAGTCGGCGTCCATTGTCAAGAAGCGTAGCTTCAACCCGTCCCGACTTAACCGAGACAAGCTCAAAAGTTATCCGCTCTGAAAGTTCAACGAGTTTTGTCAAGTAAAGTTCAGAGCAAAAATGATCGAGATCTATATACTTGACACTTATCCCACATTGTACGAATGCATCTCTAATATTTTTTATAAATTGCTTTTCCAATCCTGCATAAAAAACCCTCTGGAAAGAATTGTGATTTGATGGCATTTGTTCAAATGCCACCCTGTACTCGTCTGATTGAGAATCCCGATGAAATTTGATTTCAGCCAGGAGAAAATCCTGCAACTCCTCTGTTCTGAGTGAACTGTCTATCGGAACTATGTCAATTTCTGCAAATTTGGTATCTATAGCTATTGAAGCTACATTGCTGAAGAATCCGCCATCATTAATGATTTCAGTTAATGCGTTCACCATACTGTCGACATTTCCAGGGTCAATGACCTTCTCCACTACCCGCGACAAAAAATAACTATTGCCTCGATGCTCGACTTCAGCAGTTCGCATAAGATTGCTTGTTATTTCAACACCTAGAATGACCTTAAATTCAGCCATTTAATGCACAACCACAAGAGGTTTTAGTCTCTGAAACTTTTTTTCCCCAATTCCTTTGACGCTCATGAGATCCTCGATAGAAGTAAACTTCCCATGCGTTTTTCGATACTCGATTATTCTTTCAGCAGTAGCTTCTCCAATTCCTGGAAGTGTGATAAGTTCACTTACTGAAGCAATGTTAATATCGACTGGAGAAGTTGCCAACTTTTTCTTATGTTGCGTGGCACTCCTAATTCTGTCAGTGTCCTCCTCTGCCGCGATTATAGAATCAACTTTTGATGCCGATTCGGCAAATATCGCATCTGTTCCACGATAATCATAATGCGGCAATCCTCTATGTTCCTGCAGAATCTTAACAACGCCCCCAATTAACATTCCGAAGGCCAGGAATGCAATAATTTTTGATTCGCTCTTACTTAATCCAAGCTTTTCCTGAATCTTCAGGATGATGCGGCTCAACATCAGAGTTCATGAATTAATTTGTATTTCATAAAAGTAAGGACCACTTAAGTTGTTGGATTGGCATCATATTTCCAAAGGTACCAAGGTATTTTAATAGTTTTTAATTCCTGGACCCGTTTCGTGAAGGGGGTTTGAGGTTCGGAGAATTTGCCAGCTCTTTTAAAAGTTCTCTGTCTCTGGAGTTTAGTTTAGTGGGTATATAGACATTAATCCTAACCAGCTCATCGCCGCGGCCGTGACCGTTAAGATGGGGAAGTCCTTTGTCGCGCATTCGTAAGATCTTCCCAGACTGTATACCTGATTCAATTTTAAGCTTAGCTCGTCCGTTGAGGGTGGGGACCTCAACTTCGCTTCCAAGAGCGGCTTCGGGGAAGCTCAAGTCGAGCTCGTAAATTACATCATCACCATCACGTTTGAAGTGAGGATGCTTTTCCTCTTCAATTACAACAATTAAATCTCCATTTGGTCCGCCGCGCCTTCCGCTGTTTCCTTCTCCTCTGAGTGTCAAATAGTTTCCGTCGCTAACGCCAGCAGGGATTTTGACTTTAATGGTTGATTCACCCGTTTTTCTACCTTCACCATTACAGACAGGGCAAATATCTTTGATTACTCTTCCACTCCCGCCGCATGTTGGACATGTTGTTATGTTGACAAACTGTCCAAACATTGTCCTCTGAATCCTTCTAATTTCTCCGGTGCCGTTGCAGGTAGAGCATGTGGTTGTACCTGATCCTGACCGAGCACCAGTTCCATTACACGTCTGACATCTTTCAAGCCGACGAACCTTTACTTTTTTTTCGACGCCGGTGGCAATTTCTTCGAGGGTGAGCTTTATTGATATTTTCAGGTCACTACCTCTTTCCCCAACCGATGTTCCGCCGCGCTGTCGTGCCCTCGTTGATCCAGTTCCAAAGAAGTCGTCGAATATTGAGCCGCCAAATCCACCAGCAAATATATCGTTGAAGATTGAGAAAATGTCACTGGCATTTGCAGTAGACCAGTCATGGAAGTCAGCTCCTTGTTTGACGCCTCCATGGCCAAACCTGTCATATCGAGCCCGTTTATCAGGATCACTTAGAACTTCGTAGGCTTCGGTAGCCTCTTTGAACTTTTCTTCAGCCTCCTTGTTTCCAGGATTGCGATCAGGATGATACTGCATTGCGAGTTTTCTATATGCTTTTTTTATATCATCAACTGAAGCATCTCTCGAAACTCCCAGTACTTCGTAATAATCACGCTTCTGCATATGATTTACTTACCTAATTATTTTGATCCCCTTCTTCTTTTGATTCACCCGCCACAATCACCTTTGCATGCTTTATAACCTTATCGTGAAGCATGTATCCCCGTTCCACTTCCTCAATTATCGTATGCGGTTTCAAATCGGGGCGAGGTACCTGCATCAATACATCATGGTATGTGACATCGAATTCCTTTCCAACAGATTCAATTGGCTTCACTCCCTTCGATTCCAGTAGCTTTAGCAGTTTTTGATAAATTAAGTCTACCCCCCTATAAAAAGATTCAAAATCGGGGGTTGCCTTCCCATTTATCAGCGCCCGGGAGAAATCGTCAAGAATTGGAAGCAATTCCTTGATTATCCTTTCATTAGCATATTTTATAAACTCAATTTTGTCCTGTTCAACCCTTTTCTTAAAATTTTCAAAATCGGCAGCCAATCTCAGTAACTGATCCTTGTAAGAACCGACAAGTCTTTCAGATTCATCGAGCTGTTTCTGAAGCTTTTCTATATCCGTTTCGAGAGCGGTCTCTGCTAGACCAGATTCATTGGTCGACCCTTCAGTGTCGCCTTTTAATTCTCCATCATTAACACTGTGTTCGTTATTTAACTCTTTTTCTTTATTCTCCTCGTTCATAGTTCAATCTTCTCAGGATGTTAGTTTATTGGAAATTAGCTTTGCCATAAAATCAACTAAGGGAATCAGTCGGGAGTATTGCATCCTCTTTGGCCCAACAACCCCGACAGTTCCTTTAACTGCTCCAAACTGGTATCGAGCAGTAATAAGGCTATAATCTTTCAAACGAGATTCACGGTTCTCTGAGCCGACCCGAATAGATAGAGGTTCGTCTTGCTCGGAGGTCTCCAGGATGTGAAATATAATATTTTCGTCCTCAAGAATCTCGATTATTCCTCTTAAATTTTCATGTTGCTCATATTCTGGATGAGTGAAAATTTCCTGAGTCATTCCGATATGCAGTTTGTCAGCCTCAGGTCGTGCTGCAAAAATTCTATCTTTCATCACTGCAAGCCGATTGACCACTTCTTCATCTGTATACTCTGCCACACGCTCTTTTATCGATTCCCGTATTTCTGACAGCCGCAAACCTGCAAGTCGTTCATTTAGGAGGGAAGTGACTTTCTGAAGTCTCGACTCAGGTACTTCGGATTGTACTTCAAGGACAATTGTTCTTACCATACCTCCATCAAGTGAGATAACTGCGAGTACTCTGGACGATGAAACTTTGATTAGTTCTAATTTCCTCAAAATTGCGTCCGCAATATTGGGGGACGAAACAATGCTCAATTGTTTGGATACCTTGCCAAGAAGATGCGAGGCTTCATCGAGTAAGTCACTTGAGTCCAGGACGTTGCTCAGCGATTCAGAAAGCTGCTCCTGCTCGGACTGGTTCAGTGTATCCAATTCCATAAGAGAATCTATGTAGAATCGATAACCTTTGTCCGTTGGAATGCGCCCGGCAGATGTGTGCGGGTGATATAAGTACCCAAGCTCCTCAAGCTTTGCCATGACATTCCTTATTGATGCAGAGCTCAAATTGATGCCCTGCTTGTGCGCAAGGTGTTGTGAACCAACAGGATTTGCTGTCAAAATGAAGCTGTGGATTACCTGTCGGAGTATTTCTCTTTCCCTTTGCGTAAGTTCGCGTTCCATAAACGGTTATGACGACCTTTCCTGTATAAAAAATACCACAGAATTACAAGTGAATCAAGATTTCATCAACATTAGATGCATCTGCACCGCCAAGGTGTCATTTAATCTTGAAAATAGCTGTTGGATGAGTTATAATTTCCTAAATGGCAGGTAGAAACCCCTCTTCAGTTAACATTAAGCTCGGCCTTGTTGCAATTGCGGTTGTTATTGCCGCAGGAACTCTGTTGTACACACAGCACATTGTCAACCTCTTGTTGCAGCGTGAGCATAAAATTGTCCGACTTTATGCCCGGTCCCTCCAATACCTTGCAAGTGACCAATCGGCACAGCAGGATTATAGCTTCATTTTCGACGAAGTCTTGAGTTCGATTGATTTCCCAATGATACTTACTGATGCAAATAACCAGCCACTCGAACCATACTCAAAAAATATTAGAAATGTTGAACTTGATACCTCTTTGACTACCCAGCAACAGCGGGCATATCTTGTCAAGTTAATTCATAAAATGGATTCCCAATATTCACCAATAAAAGTTGCACTTGACACAATTGTATTAAACTATGTCCATTACGGTGAATCTGACCTTGTAACCCAGCTGCGATATTTACCTTACGTGGAGTTTGCTGTTGCGAGTTTATTTGTCTTAATTGGCTATGTTGCATTCAGCTATATAAAGAAAAGTGAGCAGTCAAATATTTGGGTTGGAATGTCCAGGGAGACAGCACATCAACTTGGAACTCCATTGTCCAGTCTGATGGGGTGGATCGAAATTCTCAAGGAAACAGAGGACCCGCTGCGGAAAAAAGAGATCGTCGCAGAAATAGAACGCGACCTGGTTCGCCTGAACAAGATCACGATGCGTTTCTCGAAAATTGGTTCAATACCAATGCTCAAACCAACTAAACTTTCCGAAGTGGTAGAAAATGTCTTCGATTATCTGGGCAGAAGAATTCCACAAACGGGTAAAAAGATTTCATTGATTCTTGAGGGGGATAAAACCATCAGTGCACTCTTAAACGCCGAACTGTTTGAATGGGTTTTGGAAAACTTAATTAAGAACGCTCTTGACGCAATAGAAGGAAGCGATGGAACTGTCAAGGTCAATATCGGGAGGGAGAACGGCCACGCAATCATTGACGTGAGCGATACGGGGAAGGGAATCGATATGAAATTCCGACGGGACATCTTCAGGCCTGGTTATTCCACAAAAAAACGCGGCTGGGGGTTGGGCCTTAGCCTTGCGAAGCGAATTGTCGAAACTTATCATGATGGACAAATTTATTTGAAAGAAAGCCACCCTGGAAAGGGTTCCACTTTTAGAATAAAACTTAAAATATCTTAGGTCCTATTTGTTCGCTAATCTACCGATTTCTTTACTCTCTTTTGGATAAAGGCACTTGTCAACAATGCCCCAAATATGGTAAATACCGAGTAAATCATCACAGTCAAAAAGAAACTAACCAGGGAGTCAATAAGTCCAGGATTCTTTGCTGCTGCAATTGCCTGCTTGAGTTGTTCCATGATATCCGGAGGTATTTGTACGTTTCCAAGCAAGTTAGTCAAGAGGTTTTCGAACATTTGAAATTTTACGTCGGCTATTAGTGGCCCAATTGTAATGTTCAGAACAGTCTCAAACCCTGCTGCAAATATTCCAGTCCATAAACCGAGATAAAAACCGTCTACATTCATTAATGTCTCTCCCTCTTGAAGATCCATTTTGTAAAATATGACGGCAAGCATCCCGCCGACCAGCAAACCAGCACAGCAAAAGCAATTTACAAGGTTTAATCCTGGAGCAAAATTAATTATGGAAAGAATTAACCCGGCAAATAAAGCAGGCTTATAGTACCTTGAGCTATTTTTCATGTTGTGCAGCTCCACCTTTTACGAAATCCTTAAATGTCAAAATAAATGCGGGCACAATAAAAAAGGCAATTGATAATCCAAGAGCAGTGCCTGTGATCATCCGCGAAAAGTAAGTATTGCGTGGTAGAAAGGAAATATAATCGAGCGCAAAATCAACAACTGTTGCAATGAGCGGGACGATGAAAATCCAGAGCGAAGGAAGTTTGGCACTCGACAGGGAATATAATGCAGGATAAATAATTATTCCTAGAGTTGCACCGTAATAAATCGATGCGCATCTGGAACATACCGCCAATTTATATCCAAATATGTGTAGGCTCCTGTTATCTATTTGATGACAAACCGGGTGGAAAAATTGGTAAATGATGCTGGCATTTAGTCCAAATTTCATTAAGAAGGGTGGCAATGTAAACAACGCATCAAAGACAATCGCCGAAGAGAGAAGTATCAAGTATGCTTTTGTTTCCACCCTCATAATAGCACCTGGGTTCCGGCGGGTCTTCCATTAGCAATTTCATTCGCGCCATCAATGTCAGCAATAAATGATCTCCTTGCACCTCCTTTTAATGCTGAAAAGCAAGATTCTATTTTGGGAATCATCCCACCTGATACTGTGCCATTCCTCAGCATTTCTGTGAATGAATCTTCTTTGAGTGACGTGATTAACTTACCTCCGTCCATAACCCCAGCCACATTTGTCAAAAACAAAACTAAATCACATTCTAAAGCAGAAGCTATTGCAGCTGCTGCTAAATCGGCGTTGACATTTAGTCTACCTTTAGTTTCAAAGTCAAGGCTAATTGGAGATATTACCAGTATTCCGTGCTGAGATAACTCTTCCAGGAATTCAGTATTCACTTTTCTGACTTCACCGACAAAACCAACGTCTTTCCCGTTCCTTAGAATTCTTTTTGCAATCAGCGTTCCACCATCAACGCCACTAATACCTATAGTGGGTAAATGATGATAAAGCAAACTCCTCACAATTCTCTTGTTGACAAGACCCGACAGAACCATTTCAACAACATCTAGCGCTTCTTCGTTGGTGTATCGCATGCCATCTACAAAGTTCGACTCAACGTGGAGTTGATTTAGAAATTGGGTAACTTCCTTGCCGCCGCCGTGTACAAGAAATAGATTATGCTTCTCATCGAAAAGCCTTTTTGCCAGGAGAGCAACACCGTTGAGATATTCCAGGTCATCTATCTCGTTTCCGCCTATTTTCAAGACTATTCTCAAATTAGAGATTCCTTTTCATCAATTTGGAACATAACGTTAAAATTTTGTACAGCCTGTCCTGCTGCCCCTTTTATAAGATTGTCAATTGATGAAACCACAATTGCATAAGGGGAATTTTCAACTCTCTTTACAGAAATAACTGCGAGATTTGTCCCAGTCGAATGCTGCATTGTTGCGATTGATTTTCGAGGCAAAACCCTTACAAAAAACTCAAATTGATAAGTTTCTTCAAAAATAGCCGTAAGTTCTTCCGATGTAAGATCCTCGTTCAGTCTTACATACATTGTATTCAGCATTCCTCGGCTTACGGGAACCAAATGGGGAGAAAAGACAACATTGATATTTCTTCCGGCAATCTTTGACAGCTCTTGCTCGATTTCTCCCGTATGTCTGTGCACGTATCCTATGCTATACGGGGAAACATTTTCATTTGCCTCGACAAACAACAATCGGATTTCGGGCTTTCTCCCTCCCCCCGAAACCCCAGATTTTGCATCAATGATCACAGGCTGGCTAAAATCAACCAAATTTCTTTTCAGTAAGGGGTAAAGTCCAAGTATTGATGCTGTAGGATAACAGCCCGGGTTGGCAACGAACTGAGCCTTCGACAGTGCATATCTGTATATTTCAGTAAGACCATAGACAAAATCTGAAAGCAGCTGTGGACTTGTGTGCTTCTCGCCATACCATTTTTCGTATTCTAATGCATTGTCAAATCTAAAATCTGCACTGAGGTCGATTATCCGTACCCGATGATCTTGTTCCTTTATTTGTTCGACAACTTTCTTGGCAGCCCCATGGGGAAGGGAAAGGAACACTGCATCAACTTCGGACAATTTCACATCCTCATTCCTCACGAGAGGCCTATTATCTGCAATTGGAAACAAATCACTTACCATTTTCCCAGCGGAAGCTTCAGCAGTAATGTATCTTAATTCAACATTTCTATGCCTTTTCAGGATCTTGTAAAGCTCAAATCCCGCGTAACCTGAAGCTCCATAGATTGCAACTCTTATTAAATCACCTTTTCCCAAGCTTAAACTCCTTATGAAGGACTTCAACCGCCTTTTTCATGTCACGTTCTCCAACAACTATGGAAATCTTTATTTCACTTGTAGAAATCATCTGGATATTAATCCCTGCATTTGCCAGGGCTTTAAAAACTCGTGCTGCAACTCCCGAGTGAGTTCTCATTCCAACGCCAACTACGGAAACCTTCGCAATACGATCGTCCCCAACAACCCACGATGGCTTCAGTTGGTTAGTTAATTTTTGAAGTATCATCATTGTTTTCTTAAAGTCAGGTTTGGGCACCGTAAAGCTCATGTCGGTGTAACCTTCGTTGCTTGCACTTTGAATAATCATATCCACAATAATATCTGCCTTAGCAAGTGGTTCGAATATAAGCTGAGCAATACCAGGCCTATCCGGTACATGAACCACCGTAACCTTCGCCTCATTTTTGTCGTAGGCAATACCAGTTACTACCACGCTTTCCATATCAAGTGTCTCATCAATTACCATTGTTCCCTCTTTATTGTTAAAACTTGATCTAACATGTATAGGAATTCCGAACTTCATTCCAAAGAGTACGGAGCGTGTCTGAAGCACCTTTGCCCCTGAGCTCGCCAACTCGAACATTTCTTCATAACTAATTTGTTTAAGTTTGCGAGCATCCTGCACGATGTTGGGATCAGCAGTGTATACCCCATCGACATCGGTGTAAATCTCACAAACCAGTCCATCTTTTGCGTAAGGCTTCATTGCCGCAGCAATTGCAACTGCTGTTGTATCAGACCCTCCTCTACCAAGGGTCGTAATGTCACCCCGTTCGTCTATTCCTTGAAACCCTGCAATCACGGCTATTTCGCCATTCTTCAATGTCTCAAAAATTCTTTGCGCATCGATTCTCTTAATATGAGCACGAGTAAATAGAGAATCCGTAACAAGGCGAACTTGATGATTCTGAAGTGATTTCGTTCTCAAACCCATTGCATTCAAAGCCATCGACATTAGAGCAGTGGAGACCTGTTCACCCGTTGATACGAGGACATCAAGCTCACGAGGGTCTGGATCGTTTACGATTTCATGGGCAAGAGCAATTAACCTGTTCGTTTCCCCAGCCATAGCACTGACAACCACTACGACATCATGGCCCTCTTTCTTTGTTGCAGCAATCCGTCTGGCAACATTCCTTATCCTGTCTATTGTCCCAACAGATGTTCCACCAAATTTTTGAACTAATAACAATTATTCTCCTTTAACATTTTTATTGTTCGATTAACTTAATCACTTCTTCGTATTTTGCCCGAACAGTCGTACTGCGATATTCGACTCCTTTAGATACTATGTCAGGATCCTTCAAACCATTGCCTGTTAGCGTGCAAACAACGATATCCTTCTTGGTAAAGAATCCCACCTTGATTAAGCGGGCTATGCCCGCTACTGATGATGCGGATGCTGGTTCACAAAAGATCCCCTCGGTACTGGCTATAAGCCTCTGTGCTGCCAGTATTTCGTCATCAGTAACTGTCGAGATCTTACCACCTGACTCGTTCACAGCTTCAAGGGCTCCACTCCAGCTGGCAGGATTACCTATTCTAATTGCAGTTGCAACAGTTTCCGGTCGTTCAATAACCCTCCCTTCTACGATTGGTGCTGCTCCTCTTGCTTGAAATCCGAGCATCTTCGGCCGCTTCAAACCCCTCTCGGTGCATATCTCCTTGTAGCCTTTCCAATACGCTGTTATGTTTCCTGCATTTCCCACTGGCAAAGCATGAAAAGTTGGTGATGCCCCTAATTCCTCAACTATTTCGAATGAAGCAGTTTTTTGACCTTCAATCCTGTATGGATTAATTGAGTTTACAATCGTTGTCCGTGTCTTTTCACCAACTTCACGAACAATCTTCAGGGCTTCATCGAAATTGCCCTCAATTTCAATTACTTTTGCACCGTATATTAATGCTTGGGCAAGCTTCCCGGCTGCAATTTTGCCCTTTGGTAAGACAACAAAGGCTCTTAACTTTGCCTTTGCAGCATATGCAGCTGCAGATGCGGAGGTATTACCTGTTGAAGCGCAAATAACCCCTCTTGAACCCTCTATAACAGCCTGTGTAATTGCTACTGTCATCCCACGGTCCTTGAATGAGCCTGTAGGATTGACTCCTTCAAACTTTAAAAAAATCTTGCAATCGGCTTTTAGCTCTCTTTGTAAATTGTCAGCTTCAATTAATGGTGTGTTCCCCTCATATAATGTAACAGGTACAACATCGGCCGAAAAGGGAAGATACCTTTTGTACTTCTCGATTATCCCATGATAACTCATCTTAGTCTCCTCAGTCCCCAAAGCGTAACAAAATCTTTCCGAAGTGGTCCCCGGACTCCATAATCTCATGCGCCAGAGCGACCTCTCGATACGAAAAGATTCGATCTATTACGGCTTTAAACTTTTTCTGTGTCATGAGGTTCAACATTTTAAATAATGTCGATTTACTCCCCATAGTGCTTCCGTAAATAGTTAGTTGTCTTGAAAACAGATATCGCAAATCTGTGACTCCATTATAACCTGTAGTAGCTCCACAGGTGACGATTCTGCCGCCCGCACTTGCCGAAAGGATGCTCTCTCGCCAGGTCAATTCCCCAACGTGCTCAAACACCACCTCGACACCCTTTTTGTTTGTCAAGCGACGCACTTCCTTGTGAATGTTGTCTGTTTTGTAATTTATAAGTTCGTCTGCTCCCAATTCCTTTGCCTTTTCAAGCTTGCTGTCACTTCCGGCTACAGCAATTACTGACGCACCGTAAAATTTCGCTATTTGAATTGCTGCTGAGCCAACCCCACTGCTGGCACCCAATACAAGTACTTTTTCCCCCGGCTGTACACGTGCTTTTTCAACAAGCATTTGATAGGCTGTCATAAAGACAAGTGCAGATGCAGCAGCTTCTTCTAATGAAATGGAATCTGGAAGTTTAATGATGCCTGTTCTCGGAATTATTATTAACTCTGCATCAACTCCATCACACTGTTCACCCAAGATCTTATATTCTCTGCATAAATTGTCGCGGCCGCTCAGGCACATTTCACACTTGCCGCAGGATGTCCCCGGCGCAATCAACACACGATCCCCTTTGTTGATGTCTGTAACTTCAGATCCCACCTCTTCAACGATACCCGATCCATCTGAACCGAGAATGATAGGAAGCGGAAAAGTTACAGCGGGCAAGCCGCGTCTCACCCAGAGGTCTAAGTGATTTATCGACGTATACTTTACACGTACAGCAACGTCTGTCCCTCGCAGCTCTCTAATCTGAACCTGGTCAATTCTTAGCTTGTCAATGCCGCCATGTTCATGGACTCTAATGGCAGCAACGAATCTCTTGTCCATTTTAACCGCAGAGAACCGAGCCCCCGTTGACGTTTAAAATCTCGCCAGTTATATGGTTCGCCAGGCTTGATGCGAGAAAGATTATAGGGCCGGCAATGTCGTCGCCTGTTGGTATCTTTCCAAGAGGAATTGTCCGCCTCACCTCTTCCTTGTAGTTTGGGTCGCTGAAAACCTCCGCACACATCTCGGTGTCAACCCACCCCGGCGCCACACTGTTAACGAGAATATTGTGTGAAGCAAGCTCCGATGCAAGACTCTTTGTGAAAGATATTATACCGCCTTTGCTTGCTGCATAATGGGAATGGAAAGCTTCTCCACGCTGTCCCGCAGTCGATGAAATATTGATTATCTTGCCACCACCTTGAGCTTTCATTATCGGGACAACATACTTGCAAAAAAGGAACGTGCCTTTAAGATTTAAATTCATAGTAGCTTCCCACGTTTCTTCTGTCATTGAATCAATTTCGCCATATGTCCAGATTCCAGCATTATTTACAAGGATGTCTATTTTACCAAAATCCTTCCGAACGCTTGTAACAATTTCCCTGACAACTTCTTCTTTGCTATTGTCACCCTTATAAGCTCTCCCTTTTCGCCCAAGTCCTTCAATTTTGTTTATTGTTTCAGTTGCTCGTCGATCGTTGCTAGAATAAGTAATTGCAACATCTGCACCAGCACGGGCAAACATTAGAGCAGTTGAGGCTCCAATACCCCGCGACCCACCGGTTACAAGGGCAACTTTATTTGTTAAATCTATCAACTTTTCTTTCTCCATTTTTTTCAAAATAAACAAGAGGAGGCTTTTGTTCAACATTACAAGGGTGCACACATATATTAAAAGTTAATGTTTTAGGGAAACGAATCAAACAAATTCAACTTGTTGTATACACAGTCGCTATCTGGTTATATTGTAAATGACTTCTTACTGAAGTAAATTCATCAAAATGAGTTATCAGTGTTTCTGAATATCAGCTGTGAGAAGATTATTGAAAAGAACTAAACAATCATCAAATGAAAAATGAAATACGATTTTGATCTAATTCAAAAGAAATGGCAAAGAATCTGGACTGAAAAGAAAGTTCACGAAGTAGACCTCTCAAATACACAAAATAAGCTCTATTGTCTTGTTATGTTCCTCTACCCAAGCGCAGATAAGCTTCACGTTGGGCACTGGTACAATTTTGCTCCTACAGACACATGGGCGCGATACAAACGGCTCAGGGGTTTTAATGTATTTGAGCCAATAGGATACGACGCATTTGGACTCCCTGCGGAAAATTACGCAATAAAGACCGGAGTGCACCCGCAGGACAGTACTCAGAAAAATATTGCCGACATTCGCGAGCAGCTCAAGACAATGGGAGCAATGTACAATTTCGATTACGAAGTCGATACATCAAGGCCTGAATATTACAAATGGACTCAATGGGTTTTTTTGCAACTCTACAAAATGGGTCTTGCGTACAGGACAAATGCCCCAGTGAACTGGTGCCCGAAAGACCAAACTGTTCTGGCAAACGAACAGGTCGTTGATGGCCTTTGTGAGCGCTGCGGCACTCCCGTAGTTAGAAGATTCATGACGCAATGGTTTTTTAAAATAACTGCGTATGCTGAAGAACTATTGAATGGCCTGGATCAAATCGATTGGCCTGAACGTACGAAGCTCATGCAACGCAACTGGATAGGTAAGAGCGAAGGGGTAGAGATTACATTCGACGTGGAAGGAACTGGTGACAATATTAAAGTCTTCACAACAAGACCTGATACTCTCTTTGGTGCGACTTATGTCGTCCTTGCCCCTGAACATCCACTTGTTACGAAAATTACCACGCCTGAATATAGATCGGACGTCGAAAAATATATTGACTTTGCATCACATGAAAATGATATAGAACGCGCATCAACAACAAAGGAAAAGACAGGGGTACCAACGGGAGCATTTGCCATAAATCCAATCAACAACGAGAGGATTCCTATATGGATTGCGGACTATGTGCTGTTTACTTACGGTACAGGGGCAGTGATGGCAGTTCCTGCTCATGACGAAAGGGATTTTGAATTTGCAATCAAATTTAATCTTCCGATTAAAATTGTGATTGAACCCCAGGAGGGGCAACTTGAACGGCCGCTGAAAGCTGCTTATACAGAGCCTGGAATTAATGTTAATAGTGGCCATTTCGACGGGAAGAGAAGCGAAGAGGTATGGCACCTAATTGCAAATGAACTGGAGAAAATGGGAAAGGGAAGGAGGAAGACCAATTATCGACTGCGCGACTGGCTCCTGTCGAGGCAGAGGTACTGGGGAGCCCCAATTCCAATAGTTCATTGTGAGAGCTGTGGAGAAGTTCCAGTGCCAGAGAGTCAACTTCCAGTTCTCCTTCCGTACGATGTCGAATTCAAACCAACGGGGGAATCCCCACTTGCACGGTGCGAAAGCTTTGTAAATACAGCCTGCCCACAGTGCGGAAGACCTGCAAAACGAGACGTGGACACTATGGACACGTTTGTGGATTCATCATGGTACTTTTTAAGATATCTTTCACCCAGACTCGATACTGCACCTTTTGATCAAGATCTGGTAAGGAAATGGATGCCTGTAGATAAATATGTTGGAGGCGCTGAGCACGCCACAATGCATCTTCTGTATGCTCGCTTCATAACAAAGGCTTTGCGCGACGCCGGCTGGCTGACTATCAATGAACCGTTCCAGAGCTTGGTTCATCAAGGGACAATCACGAACAAAGGCGCAAAAATGTCAAAGTCCAAGGGGAATGTCGTAAATCCAGATTCCTTTGTGGGTACTTATGGATCTGACACATTTCGGATGTATTTAATGTTTATGGGGCCCTATGACGAGGGGGGCGACTGGAGCGACAGAGGGATAATAGGAATTTATCGATTTCTAAGCCGAATCTTCGATTTGTATGCAAGCAAGGCAAATTCGTTAAAACTTGTCAGAAGAATTGACCATTTTAGAATTGACTCGCTAAACGAAGCAGAGAGAAACATTTATCGCAAGATGAACCAGTTGATAAAAAAAGTGACGGAAGACCTCGAGTATTTTCGATTTAACACGGCAATCGCGGCAATGATGCAGTTTATCAATGATTATATTGACCTGTCATTATCAAAGAATATCAGGGAGGAACTGGATAGTTATATCTTGAGGAGTTTTAACATCGTCCTGGCACCATTTGCGCCTCACCTTTCAGAAGAACTCCACGAAATGCTCGGTGCTGGTGAACCAATTTTGCTTTCTGAAAGATGGTTAAATTACGACGAGAGTGCGATAAACGAAGAGAATGTCATTGTCGTGGTACAGGTGAATGGAAAAGTGAGAGCTAAAATTTCTGTGCCAGCAGGGACTCCAGAATCAAGGTTGAAATTACTTGCTTCGTCAGAACCAAACGTTAAAAAGTATCTCGATGGGAAAGAGATAGTAAAGGAAATAATTGTTAAGGATAGATTAGTGAGCTTTGTCATAAAGTGACCAAAAAAATTTCTGTTATCATAATTGCAGGGAATGAAGAAAATAACATAGCAGAATGTCTTGAAAGTGTATCGTGGGCAGATGAAATCATTGTTGTAAATTCAGGAAGTACTGATCGCACAGTTGAAATTGCAAGAAACTATACAACAAGGGTTTATGTACATCAATGGGAAGGCTATGCTGCCCAGAAAAGTTACGCGCTTTCACTGGCGAGCAACGAATGGGTATTGAGCATAGATGCTGATGAAAGGGTCTCTCCAGAGCTTAAGTGTGAAATAGAAAATCTTGACATTGAAGGAGCAGATGGCTACAAAATCCCCCGCAGGAATTATTTCCTGGGAAGAGTAATTAAGAGCTGTGGTTGGTACCCTGATTATCAGCTCAGACTTTTTAAGAAATCAAGGACAAGAGTGACGAATAGACAGGTGCATGAAGGCTTTTTTGTGGATGGCCGTGTCGAAAAGCTTAAGAATGACCTTATTCATTATACACATATGACTATTACTGGAACACTCAGCAAGATAAATGAGTATTCCACACTTCAAGCCGCTGAGAAGGCTCCTCGAAAAAAAGTACACGCATATCACATTTTGGTTCATCCTGCCTGGGCATTTTTACAGCATTTCATCCTGAGAAGAGGATTTAAGGATGGAACGTATGGTTTACTGGTATCTCTTATACATGCAATGACAAATATGCAAACGTACATGAAAATCTGGGAAATGCAAAATGCCGGAAAAAAGAGATAGACCACTTCACACATATTTTCGCCTCCTTCGATATGTGAAACCATACTCCAGATTTTTGACGGGTTCAATAATTTCGACACTCCTTTACTCTATATTTTCAGGCTTGTCAGTTTATCTTACAATTCCTCTCCTTGACACACTTTTCAACCAGGGAACTCCCCAACCCCTTGCTGTGCCTGCCACGGCGACCATATTTGACAAATTACGTGCTGATGCTGCAAATACATTTAATTCCTTTGTCTTTTCAGGGAGCAAATCTGATGCATTGTTAAAAATTTGCCTCGTTATTGTTGGAGCTTTTTTCTTGAAGAGCATTTTCGGTTATGCGCAATCGTACTTGATGGCATTTGTGGAACAGGGATTAATGAAAGACATCCGCAATGACCTCTATTCTAAACTTCAGGAGCTGTCTATAGGATACTTTGCAAATGAAAAAACGGGAACTCTCATATCTCGTGTGACAAATGACGTAAACGTTGTCAACAATGGAATTTCTGCAAGCTTTGTCACATTAATCCGTGAACCTCTGACAATCATTGTTTTCCTATCAATAGCTGTCTCGCTCAGCTGGAAACTAACCGTCACAGCATTAGTTGTGTTCCCGTTTGCACTTTTCTTCATTAGTCGTATAGGAATGCGCTTGTACAGGGAGAGTGGCATTTCTCAAGAGCGTATGGCTGACATAACCTCAATACTTCAAGAAACTATAAGTGGCATGAAGATTGTCCGTGCATTTGGCATGGAAACTTTTGAAACTGATAGATTCAAACACCATACTCAGCGTTATTTCAAATCGATACTCAAAATTACTCATATCCGAAATCTTGCGAATCCTATTACTGAGTTCCTATCGGTTCTGGCTGGAGCAGTTATAATTTATTATGGCGGAATGCAGGTATTACATTCTGGTTCACTCTCTCCTAGTGAATTTATGGGATTTTTGTTTGCGATTTTCCAGATAATGCCGCCTGTAAAGGAACTGACCACTGTGTCAAACCGCATTCAGGAGTCTGCTGCAGCCGGCAAGCGAATCTTCGAAGTACTTGATGAACAAGGAAAAATTGCTGAATCGCCAAATGCTATTGAAATTAAGGATTTCGAGAATTCAATTGTTTTTGAAAATGTCTGGTTTGCATATCCAATCTCTAAAATTGGACGTGCAAAAAGACAGGACGGAGATTTTGTCCTTAAAAATATCAACATTATAATCAGAAAAGGCGAGGTTCTTGCAGTGGTCGGTCCATCTGGAGGAGGAAAATCTACGCTGATAGATCTGATTCCACGCTTCTACGACCCAACACGGGGAAGAATTCTCTTTGACGGCTATGATCTTCGAGACATTAAGATTAAGAATTTAAGGGCACTTATAGGAATCGTATCTCAGGAAACGATCCTCTTTAATGACACGGTGAGAAACAACATTGCATATGGGCTGCAGTCATGTCCGTCGGAACTTGTTGAAGAAGCTGCAAGGGCTGCTAATGCGCATGAATTTATAATGGACTTACCACAAGGGTATGATACGTTAATTGGGGAGAGAGGGACAAAACTTTCGGGCGGTCAAAGACAGCGAATTTCAATTGCGAGGGCACTCCTGAAAAACCCCCCTATCATGATACTTGACGAGGCAACATCTGCACTTGACTCCGAGTCAGAACAGCTTGTACAGGAGGCAATAGAGCGACTTATGAAAAATCGCACATCTATTGTCATTGCTCACAGACTTTCCACTATAAAGAATGCGGATAGAATAATTGTCATCGATCGGGGGGAGGTCGTACAAACCGGGAAACACACGGAGCTTGTGCGGCAGCGGGGCGGGGTGTACAGGAGACTTTATGAAATGCAGTTTAATATCTGAGTCATTTGAGATTGTCTTGATAAACAGCAACTTACGATTAGAATGCCCGGCTTACTGAAGGAATTAAATCTGCGGGACATTGTCCTGTTTAACGTAGTTGCCATAGTCGGAATTCGGTGGATTTCCCTTGCAGCTGCAACAGGTCCGGCATCAATCTCCCTGTGGGTACTTGCCCTTTTGTTCTTTTTTATCCCCCAGTCAATAGCTGTAATACGCCTCAGTAAAGAGTACCCACTTGAAGGCGGTATCTACGAATGGGCTAAAATTGAATTTGGCGATTTCCACGGCTTTGTTGCTGGTTGGTGCTACTGGGCTAACAATCTAGTTTACTATCCTTCGCTGCTGATTTCGGTTGCAGCGATAGCCGCATTCATTATACCTGGAACCTCCTCCTTATCAGATAGTAGAACCTTTATCGCAATGATTACCACTTTCCTCCTCTGGATAGCTATCGGATTTAATGTCATCGGAGTAAAAATAGGGAAGTGGGTGCAAAATATTGGTGCGATAGGTACATTTGGGCCAATTGCAGTCCTGGCTGTCCTTGCTGTAGTTATAGCAACAAGTGGGAGATCAGCTACATCTTTTACATTAAATGATATTTTGCCTGCAAAACTTGATTATGGTACAATATCATTTTGGTCATCTATGTGCTTTGCGCTGGCTGGACTTGAACTTGCAGCGGTAATGTCAGGAGAAATTATCGACGCCAATCGCACCATCCCAAAAGCAACTTATCTCTCAGGTATCGCCATTGTTTTCGTTTACGTGGTGGGCACAGTTTCCCTCCTTGTGGGATTGCAATCAAAGGATGTTAACCTCGTTACTGGACTTGTCCAATCAATTCATCGGCTCGAGATTAAGCTCGGACTAAATTATTTATCGAATGTCAGCGCAGCTCTCATCGTCATTGCGGGTATCGGCGGTGCAGGTGCATGGCTAAGTGGAAGCGCACGCATACTGTTTGTTACAGGTATTGATAACTACCTGCCTCATTATTTTGCAAAGATTCATCCAAAATGGAAGACGCCTTACGTGGCAATAATTTTTCAGGGGATCATTGCAACAGTATTCCTTTTCATGAGTTTCATTGGAGCAACTGCACAGCAAGCTTATCTGGTCCTTGTCGATGCTACAATAATAGTTTATTTCATTCCTTACATATATATTTTTGGAGCTGCCGCAAAAATTTTCTACAGGCAAATCAATTCGGAAAATTCTGACAAGCTAAACTTAAAAAGCAAAATGTCGTTCGTATTGTCAGTCGTTGGACTATTAACGACAATCCTGTCGATACTTCTCGCACTTTTTCCACCGGAAGCAGGAGGTAATCCAATTTTCTTCTTTGTAAAAACTTTCGGAGGATCCGTTGCATTTGTGGGATTTGGCATATTGATTTACTATTTTGCTTCGAGGAAGAAATTCAAATCAAAAAGAGATATAAACTCAGTGGTAAAAAATGGAATTCAAGAATAAACTTGGTGAAAGTGATAGCCCATACCTTCTGGATGCTGCTAACCATCCTGTCAAATGGCAGATTTTTTCAGATGAAGCTTTCAAATTAGCACAAGAACTGAACAGACCAATTTTGCTTGACATTGGCGCAGCATGGTGCCATTGGTGCCATGTAATGGACAATGAGTCGTATATGGATCCGGAAATTGCAAACTTCATAAATAATAGGTTTGTACCAATAAAAGTAGACAGAGACCAGATGCCTGACGTCGATGCGAGGTATCAGGCTGCGGTTGGTGCACTGACAGGAGCAGGAGGGTGGCCCCTCACTGCTTTTTTGACTCCGGAGGGAAAGGTGTTTTATGGCGGGACCTATTTTCCAAAGGAAGATTTCCATGGCAGACCTGGATTGAAAACGCTCCTGCGTAAGGTTGCTGAAGTGTTTCACTCTCGTAAAGAAGATGTATTGAAGGGCGCAGAAGAGATCTATATTAGCATTAAGAATTATGAGCTAGGAGCTCTTCAGAAAGGCGAACTTACTTCCGCCATCATTGATCATGTCTTGAGTGATGCTAAGGCAAAGTTTGATGCCAAATTTGGTGGATTCGGAACTGCACCAAAGTTCTTCAATGCAACTTTGCTGGAGCTATTAGCTGAGGAAGCCATGACTACAGCTAATGACGAATTGGAAAAAATGGTTGATATTACATTGTCCTCAATGGCAGCTGGCGGAGTGATGGATCAGCTCGCTGGTGGATTTCACCGATACTCTGTGGACAGATACTGGCATGTCCCCCACTTCGAAAAATTATTGTATGACAATGCAATGCTTGTAAGAACTTACCTAAGAGGTTACGAACTCACAGGGAACAACTTGTATGCCCGGGTAGTAGAATCAACAGCAAGATGGATAATTAATACGTTGCAGTCCCCAGAAGGTGTGTTTTACGCCCATCAGGATTCCGATGTCGGAGCAGGTGACGATGGAAGCTACTGGACCTGGACACTAAAAGAAATCACGGATATCCTTGAGGAGGGTGAACTTAACTTAATCATAAGATACTTTGGCATTAGACCTGATGCAAACGATACACCTGAGTTGCCCGGCAGGAATGTTCTTCACATAACAGAGAAGGTCGACCAGATCGCAAACAACTCAGGCCTCGATGTAGAGGAAGTGACAAACACGATAGAAAGAGCAAAAACAAAACTTCTCCATGCGAGACTTCAGCGTAAGACCCCATTTGTCGACAAGACGATTTTTGCCGACAGAAATGCACTTGCAATTTCAGCCATGATCGACACAGCAATCGTCTTACATACCGAAGAATTCTTTAATATTGCCAAAAAGGCAACAAATTTTTTAATTAAGGCAATGATCAAGCCTGACGGAAGCATATTGCACTCAATTGGTCCTACTGGATTGAGCTATTCTGGACTTTTAGACGATTATGCCTTTTGTGGATATGCGCTTATGGATATGTTCGATTTGACAAGGGAACACGACTACCTGATACTTGCAGAAAGAGTAGCAGACAGACTCATAAGCGATTTTTCTTCTCAAGATGGTGGATTTGTTGATCGTCCGACGAAATCCAGTAGTTCTGGACTTTTATCCATCGAGAGGAGAACAATTGAAGATACACCCACACCTTCAGGAAACGCAATTGCGGCATTGTTTTTTGACAGGCTATCAGTGTATAGCGAAAATATTCGCTATTTCAAAGTTGCAGATGAGACATTAAAGGCTTTTTCCGGCGCTCCCAAAAGACTCGGGATTTTCACATCATCCTATGCAAGAGCCGTCAGGTACCATTTGAAAATTATCGACCAGACTTATGGCTGAACCCCTTGAATGAGGTCCTTCAAAGCATCTTTCGCATCCCTCTCATCTTCTTTTTTCACAAAAAATTCAACTGTTGACATGCCGTCAAGATTCGGATAAATACCCGCAAATGTTTCGTTCCGCGTTATGTATTTTATCCCACGCGCTTCGAGGTTCATTTTAGCATTGATAATGCTTGTCTGAAGGTATGTCCTGAAAACAACAACATAGTCACCATATTCATCTTTAGCCATTTGTTTTTCCTCTTGTCCTTAAACTTCCCTAAATTCTCCTGAGCGCATTCTTGAAGTCGTCAATTAAATCCTCCGGATCTTCCAGTCCAACAGAAATGCGAACCATACCAGGACTGACCTTAGCAGCTCTTAACTCTGAGCGGTTCATCTTAATATGACTTGTCAACACGGGGATGCTCACAAGGGTTTCTACACCTCCTAAACTGGTAGCATTGAGAGCGAGCTTTAAACTATCACAAAATTTCTTTGCTTTCTCAAGGCTGGCAAGCTCAATGCATAACATACCGCCATATCCAGTCATTTGTTCAGATGCAATCTTGTAACTATCAGTTTCGCTTATTCCTGGATAAAAGACCTTTTTAATTTTCTTTTGATTTAAAAAAAATTGAGCGAGCCTTTCTGCTGTACGATTTTGTTCCTCAACTCTCACTTTCAAAGTCTTTAAGCTTCTGTCCAGTAAATACGCATCCAGTGGGTTGATGCAACCGCCAAATGCCTTCATTGCATCTCTTATGATGTGGATGTACTTCTTACTGGAAATCGAGACCCCTGCCATGACGTCACTATGGCCGCCAATGTACTTTGTTGCACTGTGAATTACTATATCGACACCGAATTTAATTGGGTTCTGATTAATTGGGGAAGCGAAGCTATTGTCGACAATTGTCAACGCCCCTATTTGTTTAGCTGAGTTCACAACCTTTCTAATAGAAATGCACTCTGTGGTGGGATTTATTGGCGTCTCAAAATATACTAACCTGGCGTGCGGGACAGTTTTCTTTAAATCGTACAATTCAGGCTCTGTCAAAAAAATCACATTGATGCCGTAGCGGGGAGCAATATCCCGAAAGAATCTGTATGTCATTCCGTAAAGCCGATTCATTGCCGCAATCGTTTCACCCTGCTTCACAAGTGATAGTACAGATGTTGTAATTGCTGCCATTCCACTGGCAAAAAGGACAGCATCCTCAGCTTCTTCCAGTGAAGCCAATTTTTCCTCTACTGTGCGTACCGTTGGATTGGAATACCGGGTGTAAATGTAAAATTCTTCGCTGTCGCCAATGAAATTCTCGTAATCATCGCTTTTTTCCACGGCAAAGGTTGTTGTTTGGTAAATTGGGTAGTTAGCAGCTCTATAGCTCTTATCTCTTCTGCCGTGTATGGAACTTGTGGACTTCTTCAATTAACCTCCACCAGCTAATATTGTGAGCATCTCACGTACTGCCATATCAAGGCCAACGAAAACAGCTCTAGACACAATAGCATGTCCAATGCTGAACTCACCAATCTCAGGGATCGAAGCGACAGGGGGGAGGTTGCGGTAGTTCAGCCCGTGACCAGCATTTACCTTCAACCCAAGTTCTGATGCTAACCTTGCAGACTCACGAAGGCGATTAAGGTGAATTAAAGTATCTCCTTTCTTTGAATTCGCATATTCTCCAGTATGGAGTTCGACAAAATCGGCACCCACATCTCTGGCGGCTCTGATTTGTTCCTCAACGGGATCTACAAATAAGCTTACGTCAATTTTCTTTTTATGAAATCTCTCAACTGTTTTTGAAAGATGGTCCTTTTGCGAAACGACATCCAGTCCACCCTCGGTAGTCAACTCCTGCCGTTTTTCAGGTACTATAGTTACAAGATCAGGAACCACTTTTAATGCAATTTCAATAATTTCTGGAGTGGCGGCCATTTCAAGATCAAGTTTTGTATGAATAGTTTGCCTCAACAAATAAACATCCCTATCCTGAATATGCCTGCGGTCTTCGCGAAGATGAGTTACAATCCCATCAGCACCAGCTAATTCAACGACAGCTGCAGCGGCAACGGGATCAGGGTCCCTTTCGCCGCGGGCTTGTCTAAGTGTCGCTATATGATCAATATTTACAGAAAGAAATTTCATGTCTTGCCACCTCTTTGTTGCGAAATTTCATAACAAATTATTCCAGTTGCAACAGAAACGTTCAATGACTCTATTTCACCCATGTGCGGTATGGCAAAATTTATATCTGCTTTTTCTTTCAGAATTCTCTTTACTCCGCTGCCTTCGTTACCAACAATCACCGCAATTGGCAAATTCAAGTCAAATTCTTTAATTGAAGCTTTTGCTTTTACATCTGTTGCAGCTATCCAGATATTATTTTCTTTAAGTTCTTTAATTACATTTTGTAAATTAGCTTCTCTCACAATTTTTACATAAAACGCAGATCCCGCCGAGGCTTTTACCACCGCTTCACTAATAGGGGCTTGTTCTTCTTTGCCAATAATGATTCCATCCACGTTAAAGTAAGCAGCGGTTCGCAAAATTGCGCCAAAATTCTGAGGATCCTGAATACGGTCAAGGATCAAAAAAAATGGGGGTGACTTTCTCGCTGGCGCATTTAGAAGCTCCGTTAACGAAAGGAACTTTACAGGGGTAACTGTCGCGACAACTCCTTGCGCAGCAGAATGCGAGTGCTTCGGAAGATCAGAAAGTAAATCGTTGAATTGCTTTGTATCTACTTTGGATACGGGTACGCCATAGCGCTTTGCATAAGAATAAATGCTCGACATACTCGAACCTCGTGCAGAGTAGAGAACATAGATTTTTGAAATGCTTGCTCCGCTGCGCATGGCTTCGATTATTGGGTTGCGACCTATTATTTTTTCCTCAGCCAATTCTTACCTTCGATGTTTACGCACATCAAGCATGAGCTTTAGGTTTCCTGTAGTGGTACAATCCCCAGAAACCAATTGCAATCAACACTATTGAAATTAGTTGAGCTTCACTCAGACCAAACAGAATGCGTGGATTGATTCTAATGAATTCAATTAAGAATCTTTCAAGGCCAGCAAGCACTAAATAAAGCATGAATAATTTCCCATCAGGAGATGTCTTTTTACGTAGTTTCCAGAGCACGTAAAAAATTATAACCCCTAGTATAAATTCGTAAACGGGTGTTGGGTGAAGAGGGGTATTATCTGGCACAATATGATTAGGATATTTGTCCGCTATTTCTGGAAAGTCCCTGAATGCCAGTGAAGGCGGATATGTGCCCTTAGAGTAGTCAGTGCCCCAGGGCAAGTTTGTCGGGATTCCATAGTCACCATCACCAGAAAAGTGACATCCGAGTCGTGCCACTCCATAGCCAAGAATTAAGGCCGGCGCAAGCGCATCTGCAATCTTGAGAAAAGGATAGTGTTTGCGACGCACATCCCAGATAATGATTACAGCTGCTAAAATAAATCCGCCATACCAGGTCAATCCGCCTGGAGAAAAAGCCATCCCAATGGGATCTCTAATGAAGTCACCCCAGTTTTCAATTAATGAAAGTATTTTCGAGCCAATTATCCCAAATACAACTGCAATTATGGTCAGCTCATTTGCAAAATTTGGATCAAACCCTTTCCTCTTAAATTCCTTTACCGCTACATAATTTGCAACGAGGAAACCTATACCCATCATTAAGCCGTAGCTGTAGACGTTTAAAGGTCCTATTTTGAACAGTACAGGGCACATTATTCTAACTCTCCTCCACCGATCCAATCCTGGCGCCTGGTAAATAAAGAAATAAATTTTCTTTCTCGTGTTTCACGAAGAACTTCAATAGATCCTCCAACTGAAATCTTAAATTCATTAACACGCTTTCCACGTCTGTCAATAATAAGATTATAGTCGCCATCTGGCAAGTCTTCGTATTCGCATCTGCATACGGCATAACCAGACCCAGGAAAACCTTCTGCTGGTGGCTTTAATCCAGCAATGTCGAAATAAATTGTATTTTTTTCACGATGGTGCCTAACAACGAGATCATAGGAAAAGTTCTGAAATTCTTCCCGGGTGCGAAAAACAAATGCGATCCCCGATCTTTTGCGCACGGGATCATTAAAACGCTCAATTAGGAGTTTAAATTCAGTTTCGTCATCAGCACTGGGAATTTTTGGAGGCTTTTTCTTTGCCATTATTATATGTCGAAATAACTCGCTTCCTCGTCTTTAAATAACTGCACAATTTCAGAGGGGGTTTTTGTTGTCAGGAGCTTCTTTCGAAACTCGTCTTTATTCATCAAACGTGAAATCCTGCTCAATAGTTTAATGTGTGGACCAACCATATTGTCTCGTCCAACAAGCAAGAACAACAGTCTCACAGGTTCTCCATCCAGAGACTGGAAGTCGATTGGCTCACTCGTCACGGCAAATGCTGCCACAATGTCAGTTACCGCATCGGTTTTCCCATGAGGAATTGCGAACCCTTTTCCCACTCCCGTGGACATGATTTTTTCTCTGTCAAAAATAGCTTCCCGCACTTTTCCGAGGTCTTTTACTTTCTTTGAATTCTTCAGCAAATCTATCAAGAAATTCAATACCTCTTCCTTGTTCTTACCAGGAAGTTTGGTCGAAACAAATTCCTCTTGAAGGATGTCGCTAATTTTCATTTCTCGATTATCTCCCTTCGCTTAGAAAATGTTCTTTCGGATTTAGAAGACTTGAGCTCAAATCGCTTATCTTATTTTCTACGTATCATGCTGACGCCGGTTTCTCCAGTCATCTAACCATGTCATAATTTTGCTCTGAAAATCATCAGCAATTTGTCTAGCAAATGACTCACTCTTTGATTCCGCATTGATATGAAAAATCGGCCGTTCTTTATCAGGCAAGAGATGTACCCAGCTTTCATCGTCATATACGACTTTTATGCCGTCGAGAGTCTCGTATTTCATCCCGCGTACATTATCAATTAAATGCCTCATTATACGCCCCTTCTGGCTCCACGGGCAATCGAGATTTCTCTTGACCATGTGAAGTTTCGGAATCTCCTTGTCCAGCTCGTGTAGTGACTTTCCGGCAATTGCTGTCATTTCCAGGATCTTTGCGACAGAAAACATAGCGTCAGTTGCAAAAAGAAACTTGGGAAATATAAATCCACCTTTGGTGCCACCCACGAAGTCAATTTCTGGATCATACGCTGCATCCATCAAAGCCTGATGAGTTGCTTTGGTTCTGACCACTTCAACTCCGTGTTCTCTCGCAATGAGATCTATCTCTTTAGACGCAGAGAAAGGCACGGCAATTCTCTTTGCGTCAGGATTTGCAAGAAGAAACAGTTTTGTAACCAACGAGAGGAAACGATCTTCGTTTACGTATTGTCCCGTCTCATCCACAACAACAACTTTCTCACCGCCACCATCGAACATAAACCCAAAATCGTATTTTAAAGATTTCACAACATCCTGAAGCTGTCGAATTGCGCTGTCATATTCATCTCTATTTCGTGTGAGTTTCTTTGGGTCAAGGTAAGCATTTAATGAGATTACCTGAGCGTTTAATGATCCTATGACAGTAGGGAAGAGCGTCGATGCTACTCCGTATGAGTAATCAAGAACAATCTTGAATTTCCGTTCACGTATCTTTTCCAAATTCAGATTTTTCAGAAAATCTTCACGATAACTTTCGCCCGTGCGTTCTGGAAAGAAAATATCGCCAACCGAATTGTATGGCGCTCGTGCAAATTCTTCCCCAAAGAACAATCTCTCTATTGCTTTCGTCTTTGACTGAGGTAAATCCCTTCCATCACCATCAAAAAAAATAATATCTGTCAGGTCAGGATCTAAAGGGCTTTTCCTTACATGAATTCCACCAGCTGCGCGACCATTTCTTAATTCATGTCGGACAATTGGAATGGGTTGTGCGCGTAAATCATATACATTTACCCCTGCAGACATAAATCCAACAATAAGTGCACGATTGATCATTCGACTTACAGTGTCAGAATCCCGGCTGCAAACCGCATACTTTCCCATTCCAACAAGAGCACCAAATGATGCACCCAATTTTGATGCAAACTCTGGTGTCATCTCGACATTAGATGTGCCAGTGACACGTGCATCGGTGAAGATAGACGATAACCATTTGTCTTCCCAGACAAGACTCCTCGACAGGGTTGCACCAGCGTCAACGATCTTTTTCGGCCAGACTTTAACGTTGTGAAGTATATGAGCACCTCGCCCAACAATGCAGTCTTCACCAATAAAGACATTGTCTTCTATTTCAGCATCATCACCGACAATGGTCCTGCTGGCAATAACATCACCAACTATCCTTGTGCGACTCCCAATCTGGACATTGTCCCATATTATGCTTGAAACAATTTTCGAATCTCGATCGATGGAGGAATCATTACCAATAACCGAGTTGGAAAGCTCAACTCCGTCGCCTAAAGTAACGCCGCTTCCAACAAGTGAAATTCCTCTAACTACAATATGCTCAGGTAGCCTCACGCCATCACCAATGATTACCTTCCCATCTGGAAAATCACGAATTTTTCCACTGACAGGAACGCGTACCAGGCCTTTCAGGCAATCTCCATGAACTTCAATATATTCACTCAAATTACCGACATCCCGCCAATACCCAGTTGCCTCAAATCCAAAAAGGGGCATATCCCTGTTTAACATCAATGGAAATAAGTCCTTGCTGAAGTCGTAGTCCGACTTGTACGGTACTAATTCGAGAACATCTGGTTCCAGCACGTAAATTCCTGTATTTACAGTGTCACTAAAAACTTCCCCCCAGGTCGGCTTCTCCAGGAATCTTGTTATTCTCCCCTCCGCGTCTGTAATAACCACACCAAATTGAAGAGGATCCTTCACCCTTGTCAATACAAGTGTAGCCTTTGCACTTTTCGATTGGTGAAAATTCAACACACTAGTCAGGTTAAAGTCGGTTAGCACATCACCGCTAATGACCAGAAGCCTTTTATCTTTAATTAAATCATATGCGTTTCTTACACTCCCCGCAGTACCATAATCGCCATCTGCCTTGACATATTTTACTGAGGCACCAAATTGTGAGCCGTCCTTCAGAAAGTTTCGTATTACTTCCGAATGGAAGAAAAGGAGTACAACTATTTCTTTGATACCGTGGTCAACCAAAAGGCGGATAATGTGTTCAATCATAGGCTTGTTCATGACAGGCACCATTGGCTTTGGAATATGGCTTGTTAACGGGCGCAGTCGCGTGCCGAAGCCACCTGCCATTATTACCGCCTTTAATTCCAAAACTTGTAACTCCACAAAATTTTCGGTGAAATATAAACCTGCATCGAAGGAAAATCAAGGTAAACGGGGCATCATGGTACACTGTGTCCTTGCGGAATTCGTGTTACAATTGATTTGGTAAATTGGATTAAACTCTGTAACTTTTAATACCTTTAAGTCCATCCCGTGAGGTGGATAAGGGAACCTTCCTCGTATACCTCACCGGCTGGCAAAAAATGGAGGAACATGAAAGTTAAATCAAAAATTGCAGATGCCCAGCAAATCGGCCGGTCTGTTACAAGATTGGCACATGAAATTATAGAGCAAAACAAAGGTGCATCCAATCTGGCGGTGATTGGAATCAAGACACGAGGTGACTATCTCGCTAAGAGGATTTCTAAGAAGATTAGTGAAATCGAAAAAATTTCCATTCCAATTGGCACTCTAGATATAACGCTCTATAGAGATGACGTACGACAAAAATTGAAACTCCCCGAGCTAAAGGGAACGGAAGTTCTTTTCGATATAACTGACAAGGATGTGATTCTGGTTGATGATGTTTTATATACCGGTCGGACAATCAGAGCGGCACTGGATGCGCTCATTGATATTGGTCGGCCTAATACAATTCAACTTGCCGTGCTTGTGGACAGAGGCCATCGGGAGCTCCCCATTAGTGCCAATTACGTTGGCAAAAACGTCCCAACATCTCTCAAGGAAACTGTAATTGTCCATTTAGAGGAAATTGACAACGTAGATGAGATATTGTTAGGTGAGGAAGATGAATGACGGAATAAGACATTTACTTGGATTGAGGGAATTGACAGCTGAAGAAATAACTGAAATTCTCGACACAGCAAAAAGCTTTAGGGAGGTCATTGACCGTCCCATTAAAAAGGTCCCTACATTACAGGGGACAACCGTGGTCAATCTCTTCTTCGAGAGTTCAACAAGAACACGAATATCGTTTGAGCTGGCTGAAAGAAGGCTCAGCGCTGATGTAGTAAACTTTACAGTGAGCGGGAGCAGCGTCTCAAAAGGAGAGACGTTGAAGGATACTGCACGAAATATTGAAGCTATGAGAACAGACATAGTTGTCATTCGTCACTCATCCACTGGTGCACCCCATCTCCTGTCCAGGTTGCTCAAGTCAGCCGTTATAAACGCGGGTGATGGAATCAACGAGCACCCAACTCAAGCTCTACTTGACATGTATACAATGCGAAGTAAATTTTCAACCCTTCAAGGCCTGCGAGTTTGCATTGTTGGCGATATTGCTCACAGCAGAGTGGCCAGATCAAATATTTTTGGCTTGACCAAGATGGGGGCCAGGGTTGGTGTCTGCGGTCCAAGAACACTCATTCCCAGCTATCTTGACCAATTTGGTGTAATAGAGTTTTATGACATTGACCGAGCAATCGAATGGGCAGATGTTCTTAATGTACTTCGCATCCAGCTGGAGAGGGAAGCAGGGGGACAATTTCCATCAATAAGGGAATACAGGCTTTACTGGGGAATTAATCGCCAGCGACTCGAAAAGGCTCGAAAGGAGTTGGTCATAATGCATCCTGGTCCAATTAACCGCGGCGTGGAACTAGATGGTGACGTGGCTGATGGTCAGACATCTCTAATTTTAGACCAGGTCACGAATGGCGTTGCAGTCAGAATGGCAGTACTGTACTTGACGGGAGTGCGAAAGTCATGAAAATCCAACTAAAGAACGCCCGGGTTGTAGACCCGACGCTTGGAATTGATGGACTGTTTGATATTTTGATTGTCAATGGAATCATACAGGAAATGGGGCATCATCTCGGGGGTAATCCTGTAAATTATGAAATAAATATGCGGAGCAGAATGGTCGTTCCCGGCCTCTTTGATATGCATATCCACTTACGCGAACCAGGCTTTGAGTATAAAGAAGATATAATGTCAGGCATATCAGCTGCTGCTAATGGTGGATTTACTGGCGTAGCTTGCATGCCAAATACCGACCCAGTAATGGACTCTGCCGATGTTGTAAAGTATGTGATTGATAGAGCCAGCCACAACCCTTTAGTAAGCGTATTTCCAATTGCAGCCATAACTGTCGGTCGCAAAGGAGAGCAATTATCTGAAATGAGGGATCTAGCAGAGTCAGGCGCTGTAGGCTTTAGCGACGACGGCTCATCAGTACTCGATTCTCAAATAATGAGACTGGCGCTTGAGTACTCCTCAATGCTCAATTTACCCATCATCCAGCATTGTGAAGACTCCAGTCTAACCAAAGGAGGTCCTGCCAACGAAAGCCGGAACAGCGTCCGTTACGGACTGAAAATGCAGCACCACCTTGCGGAAGAGTTAATTTTGCAAAGGGATTTAAAACTTCTCCAGGCGTTCAGCGGGAAGTATCATGCAACCCACATATCAACTGCGGGCTCTGTAGACCTCGTCAAAAATGCGAAACGAAATGGTTTACCCGTGACCTGCGATGTCACTCCTCATCATCTTTTTTTAGACGACAGCTTACTTTTTGACTATGACACGAACCTTAAAGTAAATCCACCGTTAAGAACGAAGGAAGATTGTGAAGCATTGATCGAAGGATTACGAGATGGCACTATCGATGCAATAGCCAGCGACCACGCCCCCCATGCAATTCACGAAAAAGAAGTGGAGTTTGATGCTGCACCATTTGGAATGATTGGACTGGAAACAACCCTGGGCGTCATAATGACCAAACTATATCACACCAGAATCCTTTCAATTTCGGAAATTGTAAGTCTCTTATCTGTAAATCCACGTAAAATTCTTGGACTCCCCATTCCGAAAATCGAGCCCGGTGCCTCCGCAGAAGTTACGTTAATTGATCCAGATCTTGAGTGGACTGTCAATCCTGAGGAGTTCCTGTCAAAAAGCCGAAACAGTGGATTTAGAAATTGGAAATTAAAGGGAAGTCCAGTTGGCATTATTCATGGTCAAAAAATGTTTCTTTCTGCAAGACTTAGATAACCAGATTATCGATAAGGGTATTTATAAGATGGGCAGGACATCCTTTTTGACTGCTCTCTTCAATAAGTCCAGGTACTCACTTCTGGGAATCTCTACAGCACCAAACATCTGAAGATGCGGTGTTAAAAACTGAACATCCAGCAGCGTATACCCCCTTTGTCTCAATGTCTTAATGAGAACCGCAAGAGCAACCTTTGAAGCACCTGTTTTATTGCTAAACATTGATTCACCAAAGAAAGCTCCACCAAGCGCCACACCGTAGAGTCCACCAGCAAGATGATCTCCATCATATGCATCGAAGCTAAAAGCATAACCTAATCGGTATAACTCCATATAACTCTGAATTATTTCTTCACTAATCCAGGTCCTGGGCCGACTGGCGCATCCTCTAATTACTCCTTCAAATTGAGTGTTGACTCGGACCGAAAATACATTTTTCTTCAAGAGCTGCCTTGTCGATCTGGGAATCTTGATTATATCCAGCGGGATTATAGCTCTTGGATCAGGGGAATACCACGAAATTTCGCCCTCCTCGTTAGCCATTGGAAAGTAACCTGCTGCGTATCCTGAAACCAATATTTCTGGCTCAATCATAATAAATTAAATTTCGTCATTGTCCAGTTCGACTTTGATTTTACTTAGTTTTAAATTTCAATCAAAAACGAAGAAAGGCAAGGGGCAGACTGAGATACCTGAAAGGACAAAAATACTTAGTTGCATATATTGTTCTTCTTGGGTATATTTTCATTGCAATTTGGAAAAGATGCTGAAAGCGTACGACAGGTTTTCGACTAAAACAATTCTAAAAATCAGTTACTACATACCTGTCCAGGTTTAAAAAGTGTTCCGCGGTACAGGAACACTTTTTTTTTATTATTATGAAAGTTTACGAAGTCATAAACAAGATCGAAGAATCATTACCCATCGGGGTTGTTGCAGGCGAAGATAATGTGGGCTTGGTAGCAGGGAATTACAATGCAGAGTGTACGGGAATATTTGTGGCTTATGAACTGAATCGAGAAGTAGTCCATGATGCGTTTAAATCAGATGCAAATCTAATAGTAACGTATCATACACCAATTTACAAACCTATAAGAAAGATCACAGGACCTGGTGATTCACATGAATATGTATTGTATGCTCTAAATAAATCATTAAATATATATTCCGTACATACCGCTCTTGATGTTTCCCGTGAAGGGATAAACTTCGATTTTGGCAAGAGAATCGGCCTGCAGAAAATGAAGTTCATCACTCCCCTTCCTGACCGAATGTATAAGATTTCTGTGTTTGTTCCTTTAGATCACGTCTACAGAGTCAGGGACGCGATGTCGGGAGCTGGGGCGGGGGTGATTGGCAATTATATTAACTGTTCCTTCGAGTCCAGGGGCAAAGGCACGTTTTTGGCAACTGAATCAGCACACCCATTTATCGGGAGCGTAGGGATACCTGAGGAGACAGAAGAGGTTAAACTCGAAATGATAGTCGACAAGAGTTTCTTGAATTCAGTCCTGTCAGCAATGATCTCATCTCATCCATATGAAGAAGTTGCTTACGACATCTACCCATTGGTAAATCCATCTCCAAACTATGGATTTGGCGTTGTTGGAGAGATGAACGAACAATTGGATTTGACTTCTTTCTTGTCCAAACTGAAGGAGGTTCTTGGTGTCAAGCACCTGGTATGTTCTGCACATGCCAATAAACCAGTAAACAGAGTAGCATTTTGTGCTGGGTCTGGGATGTCGTTTTACAGAGATGCATTGAAGTCGGGAGCGGACATTTACATAACTGGGGATGTCAAATACCACGACTTCCGACAATCACTTGAATCAAAGATGACACTGGTTGACGCCACTCATTCAGGAACAGAAAATTATGTCATCGAGCTAATGATGAATTTAATGTTGAAAATATTTGAGTCCGATTTGCCTGTAATGACACGTCGACAGGAGAATGTTTTTATTTTTGTATAACTACTTTAGGAGAAAAATGTGGTTGTGAAAGACAAGCTTAAAACGTTATATCAGCTTCAACAAGTAGACCTGAAACTCGATGGTCTTCTTGAAGAGCGAGGAGACCTTCCAGCAGAAGTTAGTGAACTTGAAACAAAAATAGCAGCATTAAAGTCATCCATTAAAGAAAATGAGGAGTTTTTGAAAAAGGCTGCTGCAAGGAAAAAGGAAATTGACAAGGAACTTGATGACGTTCGAAAGAGAATTGATAAGTACACAGACATGCGCATAAAAGTGCGAACAAACCGTGAGTATGATGCTCTGAGCAAACAAATTGATTCAGCAAAGGACAAGCTTCAGCTGCTCCATAAGGAGCTTGAGGATTTGCAATCTCGAGAAGTTTCATCTGGACGTGATCTCGAAAGTTTGAAGAAGGACTTAGATGATCAGCAAAAGATTTATGCAGGTAAGAAGGCTGAGCTTGATGATTTGGTGTCCTTGACGCGTGACGAGGAGAAGAAGTATCGCCGAGAACGCGAAAAATTTGCTCAAAAAATAGATCGACAAACATTGAGCCGATATGAGATGATACGCCGTGCAACAAAAGGGAAAGCTATAGTACCTGTTGTAAGACGAAATGCCTGTGGTGGCTGTTATAATGTCCTGCCTCCACAGAGACTCCTCGAACTTCGGCAAATGGCAAAGATCTTTACATGTGACCATTGTGGCAGAATCCTCGTTCCAAATGAAATAGTTGAGGAAGCTGCTGGAGAAGAATGAAGTTCATAGCATATGTTGATGGTGCTTCTTCCGGGAACCCAGGTAATAGCGGGCTTGGAGTGGTGTTACAGGATGAGGATGGAAACATCATCGAAAAGCGCTCTGAGTATCTGGGAAAAGGCACCAATAATCGAGCGGAGTATCTCGCGCTAATGAAGGCAGTTGAACTTGCAGTTCAGCATGGAGCAAATGAATTAGAAGTGAGGTCTGATAGTCAACTTGTCGTCAGGCAAATGACTGGCCTGTACAAAATTAAAAACAAAGAAATTCAAAAAATTGTTATGAGATTGTGGGATGTGATAAGGGAAAAAGGGATTAAATTTAAAATCATTCACATTCCCAGAAGCCTGAACAAGATTGCCGACAATCTCGCGAAGAAAGGCGCGACCCTTGCGGCTAAATAGAAAAAGACTTTGCGAAGTGAGTCAGGCAGCCGCTCTCCCGTTTTTGCGGGAGGGAGGAAAGTCCGAACTCCACATGGCAGCAGGCTCCGATGTCGTTTTTGGCATCGGAGGCGGGGAAACCCGACGGAAAGTGCCACAGAAAATATACCGCCTCGAGAACTCTCGGGGTAAGGGTGAAAAGGTGGGGTAAGAGCCCACCGTACCGCATGGCGACATGCGGGTGCACGGCAAACCCCCTGCGGAGCAAGACCAAATAAGGGAGGAATTCTCTTTCAGCGAAAGCTGTGAGAGATACGAAGCGGCCAGTTTCGTCTGACTCCCGGGTAGGTCGCATAGATAAATGGCTGCCTCTTCCGCTTTTGCGGAAAAGACAGAATTCGGCTTATCGACTCACTTCGCAATTTGGTTATAATTATGATATATAAATGGAAAATTTCAGAGATTTCTGATTCTCAGAGAATCACCGATCTTGCCCGAGAAGCTGGGATACACGAAATAATAGCTCAACTACTGGTCAATCGTGGAGCTGATTCCCCCGAGAAGATGAAAAAGTTCTTTCATCCTTCTCTTGATGACCAACACGATCCTTTTCTCATGAGTGGTATGGACATAGCTGTCAAACGCGCAATAGCAGCTCTGGAGCGGGATGAAAAAATCATAGTTTATGGTGACTATGATGTTGATGGCACTACAGGCGCAGCTTTACTGTACATGTTCTTCAGAGAACTTGGCGCCGATGTTGATTATTATATTCCTGACCGACTTAAAGAGGGTTATGGCATAAGCATTACGGGGGTTAATTATGCTCTAAACAATGGATGTACTTTAATGGTTAGTGTGGACTGTGGAGTTGCAGCCTCAACCGAAATTTCATATGGAAAAAGCCGGGGAATAGAAACAATAGTATGTGACCATCATGAAGTTGAGACTTTACCAGATGCGGTAGCGGTTCTCGATCCAATCAAACCAGGATGCAATTATCCATTCAAGTATTTATCTGGATGCGGGGTTGCTTATAAATTTGCAAAAGCAATTTCAATTCAACTGAGTAAGCCTGCTTTGCCTGACAGTTATCTCGACCTTGTTGCTATAGCCGCGGCAGCCGATGTCGTACCTCTAATAGATGAAAACCGCATCCTTGTACAGGCGGGTTTCAAGGCAATTGCCGAACAACCACGTGCAGGGATAAAAGCCCTGTTGAAGACATCCCACGTAGATCACCGCAAACTCACAACAGGCCAGATCTCATTTATTGTTGCACCAAAAATAAACGCCGTGGGTCGACTCGGTGATGCCAGGCGAGCTGTGGAACTTCTCGTGACAGACAATGAGGAGGTTGCTGAGGACTTTGCACAAGTTCTTGAGAACGAGAACACACACAGAAGAATGCTAGATGAACGTACTTTTATCGAAGCCCAGGAACTTGCCAATGAACTGTCTTTAAATGGGAATCGAAATTCACTTGTGCTTCACAAAGCAAGCTGGCACCCGGGAGTAATTGGAATCGTTGCAGCTCGAATTGTCGAACAATACTACCGGCCGACAATCATGCTTGCTACTAACGACGGAGTAATAAAGGGGAGTGCCAGAAGCATAGCTGGATACGACATTTTCGAAGCAATTAAGGCTTGCAGTGATTTGCTAATTCAATTTGGTGGACATAAGTACGCTGCGGGATTATCGCTGGATCCAAAAAATCTTGAGCAATTTGTCGAAAAATTTGAGTATGTGGTTTCTTCTACCCTTGATGACGAATTAAAAACGCCAGTTATAGAAATTGATGCTGTCCTTGACCTCAACACAATTAATGGCGAATTTATGAGTATGCTGAAACAGTTCGAACCGTTTGGTCCTCAAAACCCGCGGCCTACATTTCTCAGCCAAAATCTCTTTTTATCAGATGCAAGAATACTGAACGGCTCGCATCTCAAAATGAAGGTCAAGGTAAACGGAGTTACGTATGACGCTATTAAATTTAGAAATGGAGAGACAAATGTCAGAGTAGGTGACCGTCTGGATATTGTTTATTCTTTGGAAGAAAATCATTATGCAGGGAATATATATTATCAACTGCAGGTAAAAGATTATAAAAAATCAAAATAAGTTCTGGAGGTGTAAAAATGTCGGGACATAATAAGTGGGCAAAAATTAAACACAAAAAGGCTGGCACAGATGCTGCCAGGGGACGTCTCTTTAGCCGTATCATTAAGGAGATAACTATTGCAGCTCGCAATGGCGGTGGGGATCCGAACTCCAATCCTCGATTGCGCCTTGCTATTCAAAATGCTAAGGCGGCAAATATGCCTCAAGATAACATAAAACGAGCTATTCAGAGAGGAACTGGCGAGTTGCCAGGAGCAACATATGAGGAACTGACTTACGAGGGATATGGCCCAGGGGGCGTCGCAATAATGATCGAACTTGTAACAGACAATAAGAACAGGGCAGTTGCCGAAATACGGCATATTCTCGACAGAAACAATGGAAAGCTTGCCGAGGCAGGATCCGTGTCGTGGATGTTCCAGAAAAAAGGCACGATAGAAGTTCCCCGTCAGGGCGTAGACGAAGAGACCCTTATGAACATCATCCTCGATGCAGGGGCAGATGACATGAAGAGTGACGATGATTCGTTTGAGATCACTACATCACCTGAAGCATTTGACGGAGTTAAAAAGGCACTGGAGGATAAGGCAATTCCAATTTCATCCGCTACTGTCCAGCTAGTTCCTCAAAACTCGGTCCGTGTAGAGGGCAAAGAGGCTGAACAGGTACTCAAGCTGATGGAAGCCCTGGAAGAGCACGATGATGTTCAAAATGTTTATGCCAATTTCGACATTGATGACAGTGTGATGGCTCAACTCAATCAATGATTGTTTTAGGTATTGACCCTGGCTCACGGAAGACCGGTTATGCAGTTGTCGAAAGCTCTGGGAACCGCCACCGACTCCTCGAGTTTGGGACTATAAATTTAGTCGATACCAAACCTATGCCTGACAAGCTTGTCAAGATATATATAGAGATAACAAAACTCTTTACGCAGTTTGACATTGACTCGGTGGCAGTGGAAGCAGGTTTTTACGGAAAGAACGCTCAGAGTGCTTACAAACTGGGTTATGCTCGAAGTGCAGCGGTTCTTTCTGCTGCTCTTCATGGAGTCGACGTCATAGAGTATTCACCAAGGAAAATCAAACAATCTGTCACGGGCAACGGGAATGCTTCAAAAGAACAAGTAAAGTATATGGTCAAGGCATTACTTAAAAATGGTGACCTTAGCATCAAAGAAGATGAATCCGATGCCTGTGCTGCAGCGCTCTGTCATTTACATAACAATGTCGACAGTGGAACAACCTACAAAAGCTGGTCGACTTTCGTCTCGAAAAATCCTGCCCGGGTTTTGAAACGTAAATGATTTACAAGATTAACGGCACTCTAGTTGAGAAGAATCCTGCCAGCGTTATCGTAAGGGTTGGCGGATTCGACTTAGAAATGACGATCCCATTTTCAACTTACGAGAAATTAGGGATGACAGGTGAGAATGTCTCCTTATTTACCGTTCTTCAAATAAGAGATGAAAACTTGAATCTTTTTGGCTTTGCCACGCTTGAAGAAAAAAGATTGTTTAAGCTTTTAATTGGAGTGAGCGGGATTGGACCCAGAACGGCACTAAGCCTGCTGTCCGCAGCTTCTGTTGAAGACATTTCTAAGTTTGTCGCTGGCGGCGATGCAGGTGCTTTAACGGCAATTCCGGGCATAGGACGAAAGACTGCCGAACGAGTTATAATCGAGCTTCGTGACAAACTTGGTAAGATCATTCCAGTTTCAATTGAGGGAGTAGATCAAATTAGCGCTAATGAAGATGTTCGTAATGAGGCACTGGATGCACTCCTCACTCTGGGCTATTCCCAATCTCAATCAGAAAAGGCTATACGATCCGCAATCAAGAAATCACCTTCCGTCCAATCTTCAACTGAAGAACTCCTCAGGGCTGCATTAAAGGAATTTCATTGACTAAGTTTTTCAACTAATTATTGATAAGACTGATCACCATCGAATGATGAAATTATACCATGAGTTCCATGTATCGCGAAAGTCACGTGACCAATACGGATTAGATGAAACTTTCTTTTCGATAAATGGAGACGTGATTTTTTCAAACTTTCGCCAGGCACAACTGTTTTCAGACGTGCTTAACCAGGTCAGACTCACCCGACACGCACCTGCACCCGTAGCTGGAGCAAAGGTAAGAGCTTCTGAGATAAACGCTATGGGACTTCTTCACGAAATTTACCACTACATTATTGACCTGTACACGAATAAGATCGACCCTGATACTTTTTTTAAATGTGAAAGACTATTGATTGGAGAACTTGGTAATGACACCTTCCTTTCAGTCGAAAAAAAATTATTAGAAGAATTCCCTCCAATGCCAGTATACAAAGGAGAATTAACAGTTGATGAATATCTGGCAAAGGGGCAGCCAGGATTTCCAAACACACATTCAGCTTTGGTAGAACTGCTTTTACTCTGGCTGGAAAACAGGAACCCGTCGTTCAAGCCAGTATCAGATTTAATCGACGACCAAAGCCTTCGAAAATCGGTCCCATATGAAAGAGCAATTAATATCATTGATTTATTTTTCGAAAAGGAACCCCCTTTTGGCCCTCAAAATCAGCCCCTCTTGAGAATGCTTTTGTCCCCAGTACAGTATTCGCCAGACTTAATATCCGGACAGCTTCAGTTTATAATAGAAAACTGGAGGGAACTTCTCGAGAACTCGCCTTACATGAAGAAGTTGCTGTCAGGAGTCGATTTCATCAAGGAGGAGGGAAAATACTTTGAAATTCTTGCTCAGGCACAGGCAGAGAAAGCAAAATTGCCATTTATAAAAAGAGGCGAACCTATCTCACCATTTTCCAAAGAAACTCAGGAAATCCTCTCATTCTCTGGTTCTCCATTTTTTGACGAGCCTGAGAGGTTCAGTGCCGATTTAAACTGGATGCCAAATGTTGTTTTAATTGCAAAGAATGTTCATGTATGGCTGTACCAGTTGAGCAGGAAATATGCTCGCCAAATAAGCACACTCGATCAGATCCCTTCTGAAGAGCTTGAAGTTTTGGCTCGACGCGGGTTCACGGGACTGTGGTTAATTGGCCTGTGGAAGAGAAGTTATGCATCTCAAAGAATAAAAAACCTCAGCGGGAATCCTGAGGCAATTGCCTCGGCATACTCTCTTGACAGTTATGATGTCGCTGAAGAGCTCGGGGGAGATAGAGCCTTCTTTCAATTAAAAGATCAATGTGCACGTTATGGAATCAGACTTGCCAGTGACATGGTACCAAACCATATGGGGATAGACTCCAAATGGGTGATTGAACACCCCGACTGGTTCTTGCAAATCGACTATCCTCCATTTCCAAACTACTCTTTCAACGGCCCGGATTTGAGCAATGACGATCGGGTGGGTGTGTTTATAGAGGACAAATACTGGACCAAACAGGATGCTGCAGTAGTTTTCAAAAGAATCGACAGGTGGACAGGTGATGTGCGATATATTTATCATGGAAATGACGGCACCCACATGCCATGGAACGACACGGCACAACTAAACTTCTTGAAAGATGAAGTAAGAGAAGCTGTTATTCGGACGATACTTCATGTGGCTCGTATGACACCAATTATACGGTTTGATGCTGCTATGGTGTTGACCAAGAAACACTATCAGAGGCTGTGGTTTCCTGAACCCGGAACAGGGGGTGCCATACCTTCGAGGGCGGCATTTGCTATGACGAAGGAAGAATTTGACAGGCAGATGCCAGTAGAATTTTGGAGAGAGGTTGTTGACCGCGTCCAGGCTGAAGCTCCAGATACTCTCCTGTTGGCTGAAGCATTCTGGCTGATGGAGGGGTATTTTGTTCGGAACCTTGGAATGCATCGGGTATACAACAGTGCTTTTATGAATATGCTCAAACGTGAGGAGAATGCAAATTACAGGAAGGTGATAAGAAATGTCTTAGAATATAACCCTCAAATTCTTAAGCGCTTTGTTAACTTTATGAACAATCCAGATGAAGAAACTGCAGTGGTACAGTTTGGAAAAGACGACAAATACTTTGGCATTTGCATCATGATGTGCACAATGCCTGGACTCCCGATGTTTGGCCATGGCCAGATTGAAGGTTTCTCAGAAAAATATGGGATGGAATTCAAGAGGGCTTACCTGGATGAGCAAGTCGACGAAGAGTTGGTAAGGCGTCACGAGAAAGAGATATTTCCGCTTTTAAAGAAGCGCTATTTGTTTAGCGAAGTTGACAATTTCTTCTTCTATGATTTTCTCACTGATGAGGGTTATGTAAACGAAGATGTTTTTGCATACAGTAATAGATATGAATTAGAAACGATTTTGGTTGTCTATAATAACCGTTACTCATTTGCATCAGGATGGATAAAATCATCGGTTGGTTACTTGAACTCGCAATCTGGGAAGATATCCCGGACAACATTGGCAAATGCCCTCGGAATAATAAATACGGATAACTCATGCGTTGTTTTTAGAGATCTGGTAACCGGACTGGAATTCATCAGGAAGACCGGTGAAATCTTTACAAAGGGCCTTTATATCGAATTAGGAGCATATAAATATCATATATTTCACAATTTTCGGCAGCTACACGACTCATTTCAATTCCCAGTTTGCAGATTTGCAGAGCACATTGGTGGCAGGGGCGTGGCATCAATGGATAATGAACTCCGCAAGTATTTGTTACAAGATGTCTGGGATTCGTTCGATAAATTGTTGAACACACTGATGGCCATCACTGAAAGTCAGACTGCGGATGAATTACCAATTCAAAAGATAGAGGGGATCTTTGGTAAATTCCAGAACGCTGCTCGCACCCGTCTTGAAATAGGAGAGAAAGAAAGTCGAGAAATTAAGCCTCATTACATAAGAATTCTTTTGAGGTCAGGAGGTAATCTAGATTCACCTGTAATAAAGTTGCTGAACGTTATAGATGACAATCTTGGTGGTGGTCATAAGAAAACGACAGCTCTGTTGATGGCAGCCTGGTGTTCAATAATGGATCTGTGTCTAAATTGTGAGGGGTTGCCACCTCTGGAGGTAGTTGATAAACTCGACCTTCAAAATCCCATCGAACGATTATTTCACTCAATTGAAATTAAAAGCATGCCATCAGAGGCCTTTTTTGCACTCCTCACATGCCTCCTGAGTGAAGAACTTGCTCCTATAAAAGAAGCCAATTACTGGAATGCATTTCTAAAATCATTGAGTACAAAATTAGTGTCGAACTTCATTGAGGTTAACGAGTATGATGCCATTCTCTGGTTTAATAAGGAAAGGTGGGAAGAATATATCATTGGATTTTCTGCAGTACACATGTTGGTTGTGCTGTCACAAGAAGAATTGAAACCATCAGTTAATCAAATGCACATTGCTGACAGGTACCTCGATAACGTTAAAAAGTTAGCCAAATTGGCTAGTGAAGCAAAATATCAACTTGTTCAGGTGCACGAAAGAATTTTGAAGTTAGCACATTATTAGTGTAGCTCAGATAATGTTGATTGTTACAACTTCACTTCTTAAAATTCAAACTGACTACTAAATGGAGCTTTAGCAAATGCAACTTACACTTACTGATTGGGTGGTTATCGCTCTTTATTTTCTCTTTAACCTTGCAGTTGGCCTTTACTATCGCAAACGTGCAACAAAAAGTGTGAGTGATTTCTTTATTTCTGGCAGAAATGTTTCATGGTGGTTGGCGGGGACCTCCATGGTAGCGACAACCTTTGCTGCCGACACTCCTCTGGCTGTTACCGGCCTTGTTGCAAGAAATGGCATTGCTGGAAACTGGATATGGTGGAGTATGGTTTTTAGTGGAATGCTTACGGTTTTTTTCTATGCACGACTCTGGCGGCGAGCGGGCGTCCTCACTGACGTGGAATTTGCAGAAATCCGGTATAGCGGCAGGGCAGCAAGTTTCCTTCGCGGATTCAGAGCACTTTACCTTGGGCTCCCCATAAATTTGATCATTATGGGGTGGGTAAACCTTGCCATCGTAAAAATTATGATGATGACCCTCGGCATTACTAAAATCGAAGCGCTCGCTGCAGCTATCGGAATAATGTTCGTTACCGCATCAATTTCTACACTCTCTGGACTCTGGGGTGTTCTTGTCACGGACTTGTTTCAGTTTGTTCTAAAAATGGGGATGGTTATACTTTTGGCTATCTTTGCCGTTGACGCAACAGGTGGGATGGGAGCGTTGATAAACGGACTAAATCAAGTAAATGCTTCACGTGGCGCTACAGGTTCAATAACTTCGTTTGTTCCTCCATTGAATTCGACCTGGATGCCGCTGATAACTTTTTTTGTTTACATTGCTGTCAACTGGTGGGCATCCTGGTATCCAGGAGCCGAGCCTGGTGGCGGTGGATACATTGCACAGAGAATTTTTAGCGCAAAGGATGAAAAGAACTCCGTCCTCGCAACCTTATGGTTCAACATTGCTCACTACGCATTAAGGCCCTGGCCGTGGGTCATTGTTGCTTTAGTTGCAGTTGTTCGACTTCAGCATGACCCTGCATTTATTGCCGACCCGGAGTCAGGATATATCAGAATTTTGATCACTGACCTGCCGGCTTCTCTTCGTGGTTTGATGCTTGCAGCCTTTGCAGCTGCTTACATGTCCACGATTGGCACTCAATTAAACTGGGGTGCAAGCTATCTCGTGAACGATCTTTACAGGAGGTTTATGGTTCGAAATAAAGGTGAAAAACACTATGTGGGCGTTTCTCAAATAACGACTTTACTTCTAATGATCTTGAGCGCCATTGTGACGTTTTATATGGAATCAATTGCAGATGCTTGGAAGTTCCTGATTGCAATTGGGGCAGGTACAGGATTGGTATATCTCTTGAGATGGTTCTGGTGGCGTATTAATGCCTGGAGCGAAATATCTGCGATGGCTGCTGCATTTGTCGTCTCGATTATCCTGCAGTATGGCTTTCACCTCAGCGACACTGAACCCAGACAATTTGCATATCTCGTCTTATTGACGGTATCTATTACAACAGTCATCTGGCTAACTGTTACATATCTCACCTCTCCGGAGTCCAAGGAGATACTCCTGTCTTTTTATCGGAAGGTCCACCCAAGTGCAAAACTCTGGGGGCCAATTGCGAGGGAAGCAACGGATGTAATTCCACAAAAGGATGGAATTTTTAATTTGATGGACTGGCTAAGCGGGGTTGCAATGATATACTCGTTCCTCTTTGGAACCGGCAATATAATATTTGGTAGGACCTTTGTTGGTATAATGATGCTTTTGTTAGGATTGGCTTTCGGATCAATCATTTATGTCGATTTGAACAAGAGAGGATGGGAGACAGTTGGGAAATGACAACGGATTTAATTAAACAACATTTGTTGATGTTTTCCTAATTTAATTTTATTTTCTGGAAGTAACTGAGCAATAAAAAGATTTAGAGCACTGAGCATCGAGTCGTGTTTTCTAAGGCTATAAGCGCAGCTACATACGGAGTTAAAGCTTTTCTTGTTGAAATCGAAACCCATATTGAGTCGGGGCTATTTAATTTTTCGGTAGTTGGGTTACCCGACAATGCGGTCAAAGAAAGTCGTGAGCGTGTTTCATCAGCGATTAAAAATTCAAACCTCAAATTTCCCCTGAAGAAAATCGTCGTCAATCTTGCCCCTGCTGACATAAGGAAGGAAGGGAGTGCATTTGATTTACCAATCGCGATAGGCATTTTGTCTGCAAATGACCCAGTTGTACAGGAAGAGCTCGGCAGGTTTGTCATTCTGGGAGAGCTTGCACTCGATGGCACGGTAAGGCCTGTGCATGGTGTTTTGCCTATAGCCATCGAGTCAAGAAATAAAGGATTGCCCAATATGATCCTCCCAAAGGGAAATGCCAAAGAAGCTGCAATGGTAGATAACATAAATGTTTATCCTGTTGAAAATTTAAATGAGGCTTTTCGTCTGTTGAGCGGTGAGTACAAGCTTGTCCATCCATTCAATGTTGACAAAGGTGAGATATTTCATGAAAGGCGGTCATATGGAGTTGACTTTGCTGATGTCAAGGGACAGGAAAATGTGAAGAGAGCTCTTGAGGTAGCTGCTGCGGGCGGTCACAATGTCATCATGATTGGTCCGCCTGGTAGCGGAAAGACTATGCTTGCAAAGCGACTTCCAACAATCCTGCCTGATATGGTCTTCGAAGAAGCTCTTGAGACAACAAAGATTCATTCGGTTGCCGGACTTTTGCCACCTGATTTTGGATTAGTTGCAACTAGACCCTTTCGTGCACCACACCACACAATTTCTGATACAGCCCTTGTAGGCGGGGGTATTGTCCCGAGACCTGGTGAAATCTCTCTGGCACATCATGGCGTTTTGTTTCTCGACGAGCTGCCAGAATTCGACAGGAATGTTCTTGAAGTATTGAGACAACCTCTTGAAGATGGACATGTAACAATAAGCAGAGCAAAGATGGTAACAGATTACCCGGCCAGATTCATGCTGGTTGCAGCAAGCAATCTCTGTCCGTGTGGAAATTACGGTGTGCCTGGCGCAAGCTGCACCTGTACATCAACTCAAATTCAAAGATATATGTCGAAGATTAGCGGGCCACTTCTTGACAGGATTGATATACACATTGAAGTGCCTCCAGTTAAGTACTCAGAATTGTCAAGTAAGCGCGATGGGGAGCCTTCGAGCGTAATTCGTGAAAGGGTAAAGCGCGCCCGAGAAATACAGATGAAGAGGTTTAGAGGCAGATCGGGACTGTTTAAAAATGCTGATATGCATGCAAAGGATATCAGAGAGTTTTGCCAAATTAATTCTCAAGGAGAAGAACTTCTAAAGGAGGCTATAACTAAATTGGGACTCAGTGCTCGAGCCTATCACAGGATATTAAAGGTTGCGAGAACAATAGCCGACCTTGCGAGCTCCGCAGACATTCTCCCTCAACATATTGCCGAAGCCATTCAATACAGAAGTTTAGATCGACAACTATATCTTTAATTCCGCTTTCCTCTCGAGCAAATTTGTTTCTAAACGAACTGGATTCATTTTTTCCCAATCAAGGAAGCCTTTAAAATCCCCTGATACGTTTACTCCAGGCACTTGCTTTTTGTTTTCAGACAAACTATAATTCTGCGCAAATAACAGTACACCGTTGTTTGCGCCATGGTGAAAGCTCTTGGCTATATACCAAGAGCGGAGCTTTTACAGATTGTGTGGTTGGATGTAATCCCCGTGAAGATGAAACAGATGGATGATTGAGATGGGAAAAAATCGAATAACCATCGCATTGCTTATTCTCCTAATATATTTTTGGTTTCAATTTTGCGGGAACCCAGTAGCTAGCAGCAACTTCTTAGACGCACCAGGCCCTATCCTCTTCATATGCACGAAGAGCGGCACGGCTCAGTTATACAGCATCAACCCTGAAGGGAGCAGTGTACAGCAACTGACAGACGATCCGAAGTTTCCAATTGTTAATGCCAAATGGTCACCGGATGGAGAAAGTCTGGCAATAGAGAGCCCGGTTGGCGGCGTACCGATATACGGCGATGCCATTTATGTAGAAAATTCCGATGGAGGCAGCAGACACCTCGTGACGAGGAAATCAACGGTAATCTTGTACGACTCAACGGTAGGCGACACCATAGCGTACAGGGGTGCGCTCGGCCTATTTTGGTCCCCGGACTCAAGAGAGATTGCGTATATCAGGCATTGGTACGCCGAGCCGCTTTACAGCAGTGACATTTTCGTAATCGATATGAATGGTAAAGACGAAAGAAGGATTACCGACTCGCCAAAGATCGAGAAGGAATTAGTGGACTGGTCACCAGACGGGAATTACTTACTCGCACTCTGGAAAGATGATTTCCATGTTGACTCTACAACCGGCCTCCCTTACCGAAAGGATGTGCTATACGACCCTCAGGGAAAGGAGGTAAGGTCGTGGAAAAATGGGACGGGACCGGTGGGACCCTTTTCAAGGGATGGCGCAAGAATTGCCACGGCTCAAGGGGGGAGTGTTTACACGGTGAACGTCGACGGATCGAACGCGAAACTCTTAGCCACTGCCCCTCCAGGTTTGCTGCTCTATCCCGTTTGCTGGTCACCTGGCGACAGCGACATACTCTGTAACGGAGCGTCATTGGATGTGCAGAACCGAATATTCGTAATAAACGCGCAAACAGGAAGCATGAAAGAAATCACTCCGTTCAAAAACTACGACGGCTACGAATTCGCTACTGACTGGAGGAGGTGATGTGCCATATGAGAAGAATAACAAGAGTGAAGGGAAAGCCCTTGTCCTCGTTGTGTGTGGGGGAAAGTAATCTCACGCCCGAGATGTGATTTTTCTGATGGAGGCCCATTCATCGAAGCTATGACTCGCCTCGGATAGAATAACACCTCTTTTCGGACAAGGGCTTCCTTTTCATTGTAGCAACTGTGGGCATTAGTTTCAACAAATTTCCTAAAAGGAGAAATGACAATGAGACGCACCATATTTGCACTCTTTGTTACACTGATGCTCGTCACACCAGCGTTCGCTCAACTGCAAGCTCCAGTTGGGCACAACATGGTACGAATGCAGGACAAATTCGGACATGAGGTTCTTGTACAGATGAACCAAAGGACTGGCTCCGCCCACCGGGTATACGGAGTTCTGCCAAATGTCACCGCTTATGGCTATCAGCCTCAGAACTTAGACTCGTCATCAATAGAAGGCTTCTCCAAGAAGTTCTTCTCCGATTACAGCGGGATACTCAAAATTAATCCGGATGAGACCAGGATAATTCAACTTGAGACCAATGGAAAGTTCTGGTTCGTAACATACAAACAGGCCATAAACGGCGTCCCGATTCATGGCACGCAAATCGGATATACGATCGACAGAACCGGCGATATGATCGCTCTCGGCGCTGATGCGTACCAGAATGTGAGCGTATCTACTATCCCGAAAATAGGTTCTGCTCAGGCGATTGCGGCGGCGGAGAAAGCGATGAGCGCCACCTCCCCGAAATTGAGGACGCCTGCTGCACTCGTGGTTTACCCGATCACCTCCGACAGTACCGCAACCTTTCGGCTCACTTGGAAGGTAACGCTTACCTCGTTCAAGCCGATGAGAGACATAACCTACTACAATTACGACCAGGGCTCCGCAATGGACGAGGGACTTGCGGACTATTGGGCTTGCACGTACAACAATGATCCGGTTGAAGCTGAAGACTGCGGCGTAGGCCGGGACTTGCAGAACACCGATACCTACCCGACGGATTACGATTCGTCCCCATCAGCCGATCCACACCAAAACGGCTTGATAGTGAGCGGTGCCTGCTGGGACATGCGGCAATCCATCGGTGCCACCATCGCGAGCGACCTAGTCTTCGGGGCACTGGAAATGTCGCCTCACGCTTACAATTTCGATGACTTCGAAACCAACGTCATTACAATGGACGACGAAAGTTATGAAGGGAATCATCTCAGCCAGATTCAGGCTGCTTTCAACAACCACGGTATCTCAACACCAATGTTGACCGTTGGGGTTTCAGGGCCAAGCAGCCTGTCCACTGGCCAGCGCGGCACGTGGACTGTCAGTGCTTCAGGTGGCAGTGGCTCTTACACTTACAGATGGTACCTCAAGTCCGCTGATCCCCAGACTGGCGGCAATTGGATTGGTCCATTAGGCTCGTCAACAAGTTTCTCCACAACAATGGAGGGTAGGGATCAATACTTATACGTGAGGGCTGATGTCGTTTCCAGTGATTTGTATTTCGGTACTAGGTACAAGTACGTCGTATGTTCGGATTGTAATGGTGGACCGCTGAGGCCGACCATGTCCGCTGAGATGGTAGGGAACAGCGCACGTTCGGCTGGCGTTCCCAAGACCTTGGTCATCGGACAGAATTTCCCGAATCCGTTTAACCCGACGACCGAAATCTCATTTGGGGTCCCGAAAGACGAAAAAGTCACTCTCGCAGTCTATGATCTTTTGGGAAGACGCGTTGCGACTCTGGTCAACGGAGAAATTGGCGCCGGATTTCACACGGTGACTTGGGATGCGAGCAGGCTGGCAAGCGGTGTCTACATCTATAGGATAACTGCAGGAGACTATATCCAGTCAAGGCGCATGCTTCTTATAAAATAAGATTCAAAAGTTTGTTCAAGATCCTGTTACACCTCCGACCCTTCTTTTTTCTCAGAAGCAACAAGTGGTATGTTGTTCATGAATAGGCATACTCGTATCGACGTCTTGACACTGCTCAGGCACTTGCTTTTTGTTTTCAGACAAACTATAATTCTGCGCAAATAACAGTACACCGTTGTTTGCGCCATGGTGAAAGCTCTTGGCTATATACCAAGAGCGGAGCTTTTACAGATTGTGTGGTTGGATGTAATCCCCGTGAATCGGTCCCGCATTACTTGCGATGCACGAGGTATAGCATCAAACTCAGAGGCACTACAGCTCGGGCTTGCCCCGCAGTGCTGTCGAACCTGTAAATAGGCCAAGAACATCTGGCGCGACGCCTCGGGTACGCATTTAGAAACACTTTATGAAAGGATCCAGTAATGGAGCAGGGAACTGTGAAATGGTTCAACGCAACCAAAGGATACGGATTCATCTCGCGCGAAGGCGCAGACGATGTATTCGTTCATTACAAAGCCATCACAGGAGAAGGCTACAAAACCCTGAAAGAGGGTGACAAGGTCGAGTTCGAGATTGAACAGGGACCGAAAGGATTACAAGCCGCCAAAGTCAAGAAGATTTGACTTGACCGAAGTCAACCCCGCCCCGACAGAAAGCAATTCCTGTCGGGGCTTTTTTTTACTTTCATAAACAGCAAGCCCGAAAAGTCCACTTAATTCTTGCTTTAACGTTGGTGGATCATCGGTGCGAGTTGTACAACAGAGGAAACATTCCCTCTGTTTATACGTATACTTTAATTAAAGAAGGAATGCCAAAATGGAAAAAAGGTTGTACCGATCAAGGAAATACAAGGTAGTTGCCGGTGTTGCAGGGGGGCTCGGTGAGTACTTTGGCGTTGACCCGGTGCTCATCAGGTTGTTGTTCGTGATCATTACACTTACTCCAGCTCTCCATCCTTTGGGAATTATTGCTTACCTTGTGTTATGGTTCGCAGTACCGTATGATGAAAACAAAAGCGCAGCATCTGCCGAACCGAATATCCACGAAGAATCCCGGGAAAAACATGCTAAATCGGAATCTCACACAGGAGGGATTATTTGGGGTACTGCATTACTAACCATTGGAATTTTGCTCCTTGGAAATAACCTTTTTGAGCAATTCGACTTCGGCACAACGTGGCCACTTGTTCTCGTCACTGTCGGACTCGCACTGCTTTTTACAGCATTTGGAAAAAAAGAAAATAATGGAGTGGAACAGCATGAGAGCTAATCGAACATTTGTGGGGGTGCTGCTGGTGCTTCTCGGGCTTGGGCTAGCACTGGCAAATTTTGGTTATTTGGAACTCAACTGGCATTTGATTTTAAAATTCTGGCCGTTGCTTCTTGTATTTGCTGGAATATCTTTTTTGACCTCCCAATCCAAATTAAGGTGGATACTGGTCGGAGTAACTGGACTTTTAATTATTGTCTGGCTCGTGGCAGCATTTGCAATTGGATGGGATACATTTTCACAAATATTCTCAAATCACCACCATAGGGTTACACAAGTATTGACAGAAAATTTGACAAAGCAAGTTCAGAGTGCAACTCTTTCCTTGAACAGTGGGGCAGGAAGATTTTCTGTTTCATCCGGAGATTCAGATAAGTTGGTTCAGGCGGTAGCCAGAACCGATATTGGACAATACACTATGAGCAAAAGAGTGACTGGAAACCATGAGGATGTCACTCTGGAACTGCAAAACGCTGATCACAGTTTTCCCTGGAATCATAAGGAGAACAATCTCGAATTGCTGGTCAATCCAGACATTATCTGGAAGTTCAAAATCGACGTTGGGGCATCATCTGTAGTGCTGGACATGAGCAATATCTTAGCGAGGGAAGCAAGGATCGAGGCAGGAGCCTCAAGCATCAAAATAAAATTGGGAGAGAAATTAGATACCATGGATTTACAAATCGAAGCTGGAGCCTCGTCAATAGAAATTCAATATCCTCATTTTGCTGGACTTCAAATCCTCGACCATGCTGAAATGTCAAGCAAAATCCTGGGCAATTTTGTCAAGGTTGGTGAAGACCTTTATCAATCACCTAATTTTTCAAGTACAAAGAATAAGATCTTCGTTTCACTTGATGCAGGGGTATCTTCAATTCGATTCAAGGAATACTGAGATTTTGCCCATCAGTTAGGAGAAGTAATCAACTCGCTGGCGAAAATCTCGATAGCATAATTTTCGCGCTCTTCCCGAAAAACACAAGCTACCTTTTGTTATAATCATCGGCCAATTATATATTTTAAACAAAACAAATTGCCTCCCATGAAAGGTATAAATGATTATATAAAGACAATTAGAAAAGAATACTCAGGCGAGCATCTCGACGAAAAAAATTTGCCCCCGGATCCTATTAAACAATTCGAGAACTGGCTTGCAGACGCGATCAATGCTGGTGCTCAAGCAGCCAATGCTATGGTCCTGGCTACAGCCACGAAAACTGGGGCTCCATCAGCACGTGTAGTCCTGCTGCGCGACCTCATTCCTGATGGTTTTGTCTTTTATACAAACTACAATAGCCGAAAAGGCAGGGAGTTGCTTGATAATCCACTAGCAGCAGGAGTGTTTTATTGGCCTGAATTAGATCGACAGGTAAGAATCGAAGGGAAGGTTTCAAAGACCTCTTCTGAAATGTCTGATCAATATTTTAACAGCAGACCTAAAGAGAGTCGAATTGCTGCTGTGGTTTCTCCTCAAAGTGAAATCATATCAGATCGCACATACCTGGAAATGCAATTTGACAGGTATCTGAAACAGCTGGTTGATGACCATATTCCTAGACCAGCGTACTGGGGAGGTTTTGTTTTGCATCCCAACCAAATCGAATTTTGGCAGGGGAGGGAGAACCGTCTTCATGACCGCATACTCTATCTGCGCGATGGCGATTGCTGGTCTGTAGTGAGGCTGGCACCTTAATTTAAATGCGGGTGTTGAATCGTGGCAAGTAAGTTATCTCTTATTCTGTTGTCCCTCTGTCTCGCTTTTCTTCTATCGGCGTTCGAAGTTGCTTTCTTCTCAGTAAGGGTGAACGATGATAATCAAGCAAATGTGATCATTAAATATCTCAGGAGAAATGAAAAGTGGGTGCTGTCTACAATCCTCATATTCAACGCCACAGCTGTGTTTCTATTTGCTCTCTTAGCCGCTTCAGTAGCAATGGCATTGGGAGATCGAGTCGGAATGAGCCAGTTTCTTTTAGTAACACTGGAAACATTACTGGTGTCTGGTATACTCGTCACGTTTGCTGATGCCGTGCCCAAAATCATTGCTTCAAAAAACGTTGAAGCTTTTGTGAATTTTGGTGGACCTGTGGTTCTTTTCCTAATGTTTGTCGGATTTCCATTGACTTATCCTCTTGGTTCTCTCTTAAGAAAATTGACTGCATCGAGAAGGACGGGGAAAGTAACTATTGATAGAGAGGGACTGAGGGCATTGTCAGAAATGGCCGGATCATCAGGTATACTTGGCGAATCTGAGGCAGAATTGTTGAAGAAAATCTCTCTTTTTGGTGAAAAAATTGTTAGAGATATTATGACTCCCCGAACAGCAATGGTGAGCATTGAAAAAGGTACCCCACTACGGGAGGTTATACAGGTATTTCAGCAAAGCCATTTCACATATCTTGTAGTGTACGAAAAGTCACTCGACGAAGTTGCCGGATTACTCCATATAAGAGATATTTTGCGTCTTTCAAGAGATAAGAGGAGAAAGAGAATTCCATATGATTCAATTATGCGAAAGCCTGTATTTGTACCGGAAACACAGCCTGTTGAAAAATTATTAGACACATTCCGAACGTACCAAACACGCAATGCAATCGCAGTAGATGAATTTGGCGGAGTGGCGGGACTGGTGACAGTATCAGACGTTGTAAAGAGTGTGTTTGGAGGAAGCGCAGAATTATCGAAGGACGAATGGCTTAGAGGAGCTGCAGCTGACGGAAGCTACATCGTACCAGGTGTTGAAAGACTCGATAATTTAAGTCCCCAAATTGGCAGGATTGATTTTGAGTATTCTCCAGGGGAAACAGTCTCCTCAATTTTGACAGAAACCCTTGGTGCAGTTCCACGCGTAGGTACGAAACTGCAGCTCGGATCTTACCTCTTTGAGGTTACACAGGCGACACCGAAACAGATTTTACACGTGAGAATAAAAAGATTAAATTTAAAAGAGAACAGGAATGGAGAACAATAAAAAAAATTTAATCTTTTTGACTGGCTTCATGGCAAGTGGCAAGAGCACGGTAGGGCCGCACCTCGCAAAAGCCCTTGGTTATGATTTTATCGATCTGGACAGGTTGATAGAAAAGAGGGAAGGGAAAAGCATCGAGGAAATTTTTGTAACAGGTGGCGAGCCGTACTTTCGCAAGGTTGAGAGCGAAGAGCTTTCGCTCATAACAAGTAAGAATCACCACTGCGTCGTTTCACTTGGTGGAGGCACAGTAACTCGTGAAAAGAACAGGATTATTGTCAAATCCAGAGGGATATTGATTTACCTGAATACCAATCTCGATGATATCTTTCGCCGCGTACAACAAGGTGAAGTAAAGCGGCCGTTACTAAATCCTTCAGGCCGTTTATCCGATAACGATAAGCTCCGAGAAGCAATAGAAAGGTTATTTCAACAGCGAGAAAAATTTTACCTTGAATCTGATTTTGAAGTAAACACCTCCGGAAAAAGTGTAAAAGAAACAGTTGATGAAATACTTGACAAAATTAAAGGGAGGGTAGAATGAGGCCATTTAGCTACAGGGTTAATTCACAAAGAATCCCAATATTTATTGATGAAACTCATGAATCTCTTTTGTCACATTTGAAAGCTGTGCAAAGAGGAGGAGTTGTTATTGATTCACGAGTTGCAAAGGCACACCTCGATCTCCGTAATCATATAGAGCAGATGGACAAAATGAGTGTCAGTTTATTCGAAGCAAAGGAAGAAAATAAGAATCTGGAGCAGCTTTCAATACTCTTGACGTCTCTTCTCAAGAAAAATATCGAAAGAGACCAGATCCTTTTTGCGATTGGTGGAGGTGTAACTGGAGACATTGTCGGTTTTGCTGCGGCAATTTACAAGCGTGGCATAAACTACATTCAGGTGCCGACAACCCTCCTTTCAATGGTCGATAGCTCGATAGGGGGAAAAGTTGGAGTAAACCACCCACTCGGGAAAAATATGATTGGGGCATTTCACCAACCAATTGCTGTTCTTATTAGCCTGAAATTTCTTGATACTTTACCAGACAGGGAACTCATTTGTGGGATGGGAGAAATTGCGAAATATGCAATTCTTAGAGGAGATCAGTTCTTTGACTACTTTCAATCTCATACTACCCAGGTGTTTGAAAGAAGCAAACCACTGCTGATGAAAATTATCAAGACTTCCATTGATACTAAAAAGAGGTACATTGAACGCGACGTTTATGAAAACGGGGTACGTGCTCATTTAAATCTTGGCCATACGATAGGTCACGCTATCGAGACAGCTACTGGATACAGCGTTTTCAAACATGGTGAAGCCGTTTTATTAGGAATCCTGGCAGAAGCTCACATAGCAATGCGTATGAAACTTTTAAAGGCCTCCGCATTTGAAAAAATTCTCAAGCTCGTTAGGCAGCTTATGAACGAGTCAAACGCAAGTGTGAAACTTGATGACACTATTCACTTGGTTTTGTATGATAAGAAGGCAAAAGGAGGGAGAGTACGCTTTGTCCTTCCAACATCGATTGGAAATGTAACAATACGAGACGACATCACACCACGAAATATCTCCGACGCAATGAAATTCGTTGCTTCTGAGAATTTATTTGTCTTATCTTGAATAGAAGATTAGTAAAAAAGGTTCTCGATTTGACGGAGATTATATGACAACTTATAAACAAAGCGGCGTAAATATCTACGAGGCAGAAAAGCTAGTGGAGAAAATCAAACCATTAGCAAAGAAGACATTTAAAAGGGGTGTAATGTCTGACATTGGATTTTTTGGAGCATTTTACGATGCAAGATTTAATAAGTATAAACATCCTGTGCTTGTTTCAAGCGTCGATGGAGTCGGCACAAAGGTCAAGATTGCAATTGAGCTGGGTAGACACGACACAATTGGGCAGGACCTTGTGAATCACTGTGTAAATGACATCGCTGTTGGCGGCGCAGATCCCCTTTTTTTTCTCGACTATTTTGCATGCGGAAAGCTCAAGCCTAATGTCGCAGCAGAGGTCATCAAAGGTCTATCTATAGCTTGCCTCGAAAACGGTTTTTCTCTCATTGGCGGGGAAACAGCAGAAATGCCAGGAGTGTATGCTGAAAATGATTATGACCTTGCTGGTACAATCGTCGGAGTCGTCGAAAAGAGCAAGGTCATAGACGGGCGCAAGATTAGAAAGGGAGATATCCTCGTCGGTTTACCTTCAAATGGACTCCATACAAATGGATTTTCACTTGCCCGCAGAGTCTTGCTCAAGGAATTTTCACTCAATTCATACGTTCCTGAACTTCGTGAGACTCTGGGTGAACATCTGTTGAAAATTCATAGGACTTATCTGAAGATAATACGACATGTAAAGCACAAATTTCCAATACATGGTATGGTTCATGTGACGGGTGGAGGGATTACAGGAAATACAATTAGGGTTGTTAGGCCTCCCCACAAGTTTCGGATAATGTGGGATGAAATTCCAATACCACCAATTTTTATGTTAATCCAGCAGATGGGAAAGGTCCCTTCAGCCGACATGCGAAGGACATTCAACCTTGGTGTAGGTCTCCTATTTGTCATTCCAGAGAGTTCAGTTAGCCAGTTCGTCCATTATTTAAACAAAATGGGGGAAGATCCCATCTTTGTAGGGGAAGTAACAGCATAATAGCTACTTACACATCCATTTATTTTTTTAGAACATTACAAGTGTAATGTTCTAAAGTCCATTTTGACATACCGTCAATGCCATCAGGTAAATTTATGACATTTTGTCGTCTGCAAAACAACTTTTGTCAAATCAATAAAATCAAAAATTTTAAATTTGATAGATTTATTAGAAACCATTGTGGCACATAAATTGAACCGAATAGTTAGAAATTCCTTATCTGCATATGATGAAGGATACTATAGCCAGAGTTAAGATTTTTGAAACATTAATCAACAAACAAAAAGGAGAGATATGACCATGGGTAAAATCATCGGAATCGACCTCGGCACTACCAATTCGTGTGTTGCCGTTATGGAGGGGAATACCCCGACAGTGATTGCAAACTCTGAAGGGGCACGTACAACTCCATCCGTAGTTGCTCTTTCAAAAAGCAGCGAGTGGATTGTTGGTGCACCTGCAAAACGACAGGCAATAACCAATCCTGAGCGCACTATATTTTCGATAAAGAGATTTATGGGACGTTTTTACAACGAGGTTCAAGAGGAAATGAAGCGCGTGCCTTACCGAGTTGTCAGGGGACCAAACGATACTGCTCGTGTCGAAATTGAAGGAAGACAATATTCACCGCCAGAAATTAGCGCAATGATTCTTCAGAAGATGAAACAAACTGCAGAAGACTACCTTGGAGAAAAGGTTACCGATGCAGTAATCACTGTTCCAGCATATTTCAATGATGCACAAAGACAGGCCACCAAGGAGGCTGGTGAAATAGCTGGATTAAACGTCAGGAGAATCTTGAATGAGCCTACTGCTGCAGCGCTGGCGTATGGTCTTGATAAGAAACACAAGAATTTGAAGGTAGCCGTTTATGACCTTGGTGGTGGGACGTTCGACATTTCGGTCCTTGAGCTGGGTGAGGGAGTTTTTGAAGTAAAGTCTACAAATGGAGATACCCACCTCGGTGGTGACGATTTTGATCAACGATTAATAGACTACATTGCCGATGAATTTTATAAGAACGAAAAAATTGACCTGCGTAAAGACCCAATGGCTTTGCAAAGGCTCAAAGAAGCTGCTGAAAAGGCAAAAATGGAATTGTCATCACAGTTACAAACTGAGGTAAACTTACCCTTCATTACAGCCACTCCCGATGGTCCTAAACATCTGACAATGACGATAACCCGCGCAAAGCTGGAACAACTTGTTGACGATTTGATTCAAAGGACAATTGAGCCCGTGAAAAAAGCTCTGTCCGATGCTAAACTTACACCTTCTCAAATTGATGAGGTGATTCTTGTCGGAGGAATGACAAGAATGCCGAAGGTTCAGGAAGTTGTAAGAAACTTTTTCGGCAGAGAACCACATAAGGGAGTCAACCCGGATGAGGTAGTGGCAGTGGGTGCTGCTATTCAAGGTGGTGTTCTTGCTGGAGACATAAAAGATGTCCTGCTCCTTGACGTCACTCCACTTTCACTTGGCATTGAAACACTTGGTGGAGTCTTTACAGTTCTCATTCCCGCAAATACGACCATCCCAACTCGAAAGAGCGAGATATTTTCGACTGCTGCTGACAATCAGACGTCGGTTGAAATCCACATACTTCAGGGTGAAAGGCCAATGGCAATTGACAACCGAACTCTTGGCAGGTTCATTCTTGACGGAATACCACCCGCTCCGCGTGGCATACCGCAAATTGAAGTCACTTTTGACATTGATGCAAACGGAATTCTGCATGTGTCCGCCAAAGACAAAGCAACAAATAAAGAACAAAGTATCCGTATAACTGCCTCAAGCGGATTAACACGTGAAGAGATTGAAAAGATGAAGAAAGACGCTGCAGAACATGCCGCGGAAGACAAGAGCAAGCGCGAAGAGGCTGAAACAAGAAATCAAGCCGACACCCTGGTGTTTCAAAGTAAGAAACAGTTACAGGAGTTTGGTGACAAGATACCAGCCGATAAGAAAAAAGCACTCGAAGAAGCCATTCAAAAGCTCGAGTCTTCTGCAAAAACAGCGCCAGTAGGTGATTTGAAATCTCAAATTGAAACTGTTACTAAACTATGGAACGATGCCGCCACATATATGTACCAGACAGCCGGGGCTGCCAATACACAGAGCAGCACAGGTCCGACAGACCAGAAAGGAACCGAAGAAAAATCTTCTTCAAAAGTCGAAAACGCTGACTATGAAATAATTGACGATAAGGACAAGAAGTAAATTTTTCGAAGCAGAGCTGCCTGGCATTATTTTGTCGGGCAGTTCAAGCATCCATTTATCGGTGGGAGGAATTAAGCCATGAACTTGAACAAGTTAACTATAAAATCTCAGGAAGCGCTCCAAGCTGCTCAAACAATAGCTTCCAATAACGAAAACCAGGCTATTGAACCTGAACATCTCCTGCGAGCATTACTTGAAGATAACGATGGAATTGCAGTCGCTTTATTACAAAAGGTTGGAACCAATGTTGAGTTTGTAAAAACCAAACTGGATGAAGCTATTTCCAAATTTGCTAAAATTTCAGGAACTGGTGTTGCAAGCCAATACATGTCTCAGCCACTTGTACGTGTTCTGGACAATGCTGAGAAGGAAGCTCTTCAACTTAAAGATGAGTTCGTAAGTACAGAGCATCTTTTGCTTGGCGTAGTTAATGAAAGAACTACCGACGCAGCAAGGATCCTTTCTGCTCAAGGAATCAACCGTGAGAAACTTTTGAAGGCCTTGAAGGAGGTACGAGGAAGTCAACGGGTTATTGATCAGAACCCGGAAGAGAAATACCAATCACTCCAGAAATTTGGACGCGACTTAACTGACCTGGCTCGAAAAGGGAAGCTCGATCCGGTAATCGGCAGAGATGAAGAGATAAGGCGAGTTTTGCAGGTTTTGGAGCGGCGTACAAAAAACAATCCTGTGCTCATTGGTGACCCTGGAGTTGGAAAGACCGCTATTGTCGAAGGAATAGCCCGTAGGATTGCAACGGGCGACGTACCAGAAGGCTTGAAATCCAAACGTATCGTCCAAATTGATATGGGCGCTCTCATTGCGGGCGCAAGCTATCGTGGCCAATTCGAGGACAGGCTGAAAGCTGTAATAAAGGAAGTTGTAAATTCTGAGGGAGAAATTATCTTATTCATAGATGAACTTCATACCCTTGTTGGAGCTGGAGCGGCACAGGGAAGTGTTGATGCTTCCAATATGCTCAAGCCGCCATTGGCAAGAGGCGAACTCCGTGCCATCGGAGCAACTACAATCGATGAGTACAGAAAATATATAGAAAAGGACCCTGCACTCGAGAGAAGGTTCCAGCCGATTCTCGTTGATGAGCCCTCTGTAGAAGACACTATTTCAATTCTAAGGGGACTGAAAGAAAGATATGAAGTTCACCACGGAGTCCGCATAACAGACGGTGCCATCGTCGCTGCGGCTCAGCTAAGTCATCGCTACATTACAGACAGATTCTTGCCAGATAAAGCAATTGATCTGGTTGATGAAGCTGCATCTAAACTCAGGATTGAAATTGACTCGATGCCTGAAGAGTTAGATGAGGTTGAAAGAAAAATAAAACAACTCGAAATAGAAAGAGAAGCTGTAAAGCGAGAACAAGATGCGGAAACTCAAAAAAGGCTGGAGATCATTGAAAAAGAATTAGCCGATCTCCGCGAGCATAGTGCAGAATTAAAGGCTCACTGGCAAACCGAACGCGACCTGATACAGACCATAAGGAAATCAAAAGAGCAAATTGAATCTCTGAAGAACGAAGCGGACAAAGCTGAGCGAGAGGGCAACCTTGGAAAGGTGGCAGAAATCCGTTACGGTTCAATGCTTATGCTTGACAAGAAAATAAGAGAAGCTTCAGCTCGACTGGCAGAAGTCCAGAAAGATCGAAAGATGCTCAAAGAGGAGGTAGATGCCGAGGATATAGCAGAAATAGTTTCTCGATGGACGGGGATTCCGGTGTCAAGGATGCTCGAGAGCGAAAGGAATAAACTACTTCACATAGAGGATAAGATACACGAGCGACTTGTTGATCAAGAAGAAGCTGTATCAGCAGTTGCAAATGCAGTCAGACGTTCAAGAGCTGGGCTGCAGGATGAAAAGCGTCCAATAGGCTCGTTCATTTTTATAGGCTCAACTGGAGTAGGCAAAACCGAATTAGCACGAGCACTTGCAGAGACTCTCTTTGATGATGAGGATGCAATCGTCCGCATTGATATGTCAGAATACATGGAAAAGTTCTCTGTGTCTCGACTAATTGGCGCCCCTCCAGGTTATGTAGGCTATGAAGAAGGAGGACAGCTTACAGAGGCAGTTCGAAGAAAACCGTACTCAGTTGTCCTCCTTGATGAAATTGAAAAAGCGCATCCTGAGGTATTCAACGTTTTACTTCAGGTGCTAGATGATGGTCGACTCACCGACAGTAAGGGACGTACGGTGAACTTCAAGAATACAATCATCATTATGACGTCCAATTTAGGTTCCCAACTGGTTCAGCAAAAGATTGAAGGAGCAACAAAGCATAATCGTGAACAAATCATGGAGGAACTCAAGAACGATTTATTCGGTTTGTTAAAGCAAACCATACGACCCGAGTTCTTGAATAGAATTGACGAAATAATTGTATTCAAACCACTAACACGCGAAGATATTAGCCAGATTGTTGACTTGCAACTCCGTCGAGTTGTCGAGAGGGTAGAACTAAATAATAATATCAAACTCAAATTCAGCGATAGAGCTAAGATGTTCGTAGCCGATGCAGGATACGACCCGGTCTTTGGTGCGCGTCCACTCAAAAGGACAATCCAGAAGTACATCACTAATCCATTGGCAGAAAAAATACTAACTGGAGATTTTGAGCCCGGTGATACCGTTGAGGTCGATATTCCAGAATCAGGGAAAATTGAATTCGTGAAGGTTCTTGAAACGACCGAAGTAGAATAGTCGTTACATATGCATATCTCTCCACTTAGCCCCGATGAAATACTCGGGGCTTACTTTTTTAAAAATTTTTCTTGACATTGAGTCTAAAAAATATTAACATATGGTCGTAGTTATCTTAATTAAGTAAAGAATTCAAATTAAAAAGGTTGATTGAGTAAAGATGGTGGACAAAAAGTTAGATCCTATTGATCACAAGTTGCTCGAGCTCTTACAAAAGAATGCCAGAGCAAAATTGAATGAAATGGCTCAGACCTTGGGTCTGACAATTCCAACTATTTCTGAAAGGATACAGAAGCTGGAAGAACGCGGCTATATCCAGGGATATACTGCAATTTTAAATGCAAAGAAACTCGGAAAGGACATAACAGCGTTCATAACAGTTTACATTGACTCAAGCAAGCATTACCAGATGTTTATGGAGAGAGCACGTGAGACGGACGAGATTCTTGAATGTCATTCGGTAACAGGAGAAGGTTCACATTTGCTTAAAGTACTGGCTGAAAATACCAATGCCCTTGAAAAGCTTTTGAGCAGAATACAGTCGTGGCCTGGCGTCCTGAGCACAAAGACAAGCGTCGTCTTGTCTACAATTAAAGAAACCACTGCAATTAAAACACAAAATAACTAAGGAGGATTCAAATGCCTAAGTCGGCAAAAACTGTCACCGACATTGAAAAACTTTTGCGCTTTGTGAAAGCTAACGACGTTGAAATTATAGACCTACGATTCACCGATGTACCCGGTCAGTGGCAGCACTTCTCAATCCTTCCATCAGAATTGACTGAAGACTCATTCGAGGAGGGAATTGGATTTGATGGGTCAAGTATTCGTGGATTCCAGAGCATTCAGGAAAGCGACATGGTTCTCATACCAGACCCAAATCGCTACTTTCTCGATCCATTTACTGCCCATAAAACTCTCGCCATAATCTGTGATGTGGCCGAGCCAATTACTGGCGAGCCTTACAGAAGAGATCCGAGGTTCATTGCACGAAAAGCAGAGGCGTACCTCCGCTCAACGGGAGTGGCAGACACAGCTTATTTTGGACCCGAAGCGGAGTTCTTCATATTTGACAATGTACGTTTTGAACAGGAAGTTAATAAGGGAATATATGAGATAGATTCATTTGAAGGTTTCTGGAACAGTGGTGACGCAGAATACCAGAATCTTGGATATCGCCCCAGGTACAAGGAGGGGTATTTTCCAGTGGCACCAATAGATAGCTTGCAGGACATCAGATCCGAAATGGTTCTCACTCTACAACAGGTTGGAGTGGAAACAGAAGTCCATCACCACGAAGTGGCTACGGCGGGACAAACAGAAATTGACATGCGCTTTAAGACTCTCACAATGATGGCAGACAACTTGATGATATACAAGTACATTACAAAGAATGTCGCACGCAAGCATAATAAGACAGTAACTTTTATGCCGAAACCGCTATTTGGCGATAATGGTTCAGGAATGCATGTCCACCAAAGCTTGTGGAAAAATGATAAGCCCCTCTTCTATGGAAATGGATATGCAAATTTAAGTGAAACGGCACTCTATTATATAGGTGGACTTCTGAAGCACGCGGCTGCATTGTGTGCAATTATTAACCCGACCACGAACTCCTACCATCGACTTGTTCCAGGATTTGAGGCTCCAGTTAACCTTGCATACAGCCAGAGGAATCGTTCAGCAGCGGTACGCATCCCGATGTATTCGAAGAATCCAAAGACAAAGCGTATCGAATACAGAGTCCCTGACCCCTCAACTAACCCTTACCTAGCATTTAGCGCAATGCTTATGGCTGGACTCGACGGCATCATTAATAAAATTGACCCCGGCGAACCATTTGACAAAGACCTTTATGACCTGTCACCAGAAGAGCTTCGTGACGTACCTACCACACCTGGTTCTCTGGAGGAATCCCTGGCTGCATTAGAAAAGGATCATGAATTTCTTCTAAGAGGTGACGTATTTACAGAAGAGTTCATAGATTTGTGGATAAAGTACAAAATGACTCGCGAGGTCAAACAGGTAGCCCTCAGGCCGCATCCCTATGAGTTCATTCTTTACTACGACATTTAATTTCTTCAACCAAATGAGAGCACCGGGACTGTCAAATTAGGCCGTCCCGGCTAGCTCTACCTTCCTTAATTAATCTAAACCAACATCCCTTCATTGAGTTCGCATTTATTGAGAAGGAAACATTTCTTTTTTAATGTCTGGATTAGCTTTTTCATTGAACCTATGACATCTTTTTCTGTAAATTTGAAAGAAGAATTCGAACAACTATCCAATTATAGGGAGAGACAAAAATGGCTGCGTCGTTAAATTCCTTCTCAACAAAACGTAATTTGAAATTGGGAAATACCTCATTTGTTTTCTTTCACCTTCCATCTCTGGAAGAAAGTGGCTACAGCATTGATAAGATTCCGTACTCCATTCGTGTGTTGATAGAGAATCTCTTAAGACATGAGGATGGAAAGGTGGTTCATCGATCCGATATTGAAAACCTATTAAATTGGGATGGGAAACCAGATCAATCAAAAGAAATTGCTTTTATGCCTGCAAGGGTATTGATGCAGGATTTTACAGGAGTGCCTGCGGTGGTTGACTTAGCTGCAATGCGTGATGCAGTGTCTAAACTTGGAGGAGATCCAAAAAGAATTAACCCGCTCATTCCAACAGAGCTTGTAATTGACCATTCTGTTCAGGTAGACAAATATGGCACGGACGATGCATTTTTGTTCAACGCTGACCTGGAATTCAAAAGAAATGGAGAAAGATATGCCTTCTTGCGCTGGGCTCAAAATGGATTTGAAAATTTCAAGGTTGTACCACCGGATACTGGAATTTGTCATCAAGTAAACCTTGAATACCTTGCCCGAGTAGTGGAAACAAGACAGCAAAATGGAGAATTGACCGCCTTTCCAGACTCTCTCGTAGGTACCGATTCCCACACCACTATGGTCAATGGGCTTGGCGTGTTTGGATGGGGTGTTGGTGGAATTGAAGCAGAAGCGGTGATGCTTGGGCAGCCTTACTTTATGCTGGTGCCTGAAGTTGTTGGAGTCCATCTGAAAGGAGAAATGCCCGAGGGCGCCACCGCAACAGATTTGGTTCTTACAATAACCAATGTTCTCAGAAAAAAGGGGGTCGTTGGAAAAATAGTTGAATATTTTGGAGAAGGTATAGAAAAACTGTCTCTCCCCGATCGAGCAACAATAGCCAACATGTCACCCGAATATGGCGCAACCATGGGTTATTTCCCAATTGACAAAGAAACGATTGAATATCTGAAACTCACTGGGCGCAGTCAAGAACGCGTTAATCTCGTTGAGGCATATTGTAAAGAACAAAATCTTTTCTGGAGAAAGGAATCACCTGTTCCAGTTTTCTCGGATGTAGTCGAAGTAGATATGTCGACAATTGTACCGTCAGTGGCAGGACCAAAAAGGCCGCAGGATAAGGTGACGCTGCGCGAAATAAAAGAATCCTTTAGAAAATCTCTTTCAGCTTCACCAGCTGAAAGAGGATTTGGACTCAAGCCAGATGAGGTTGACAAGAAGGTAAAAGCTTCAAATGACGGAGCCACCTTCGAACTGCACAATGGCTCGGTGGTAATAACAGCAATCACAAGCTGCACAAATACATCAAACCCAAGCGTGCTTATCGGAGCCGGGCTTTTAGCAAAGAAAGCAGTTGAAAAATATGGTTTGACTGCAAAGCCATGGGTAAAGACAAGTCTTGCTCCAGGTTCTCAAGTTGTAATGGATTACCTCAGAGAGGCAGGGGTCTTACCAGCCCTCGAATCCCTTGGCTTTAACCTTGTAGGCTTTGGCTGTACTACCTGTATTGGCAACAGCGGCCCCGTTCCAGAAGGGATTGCCTCTGCAATAGAAAAGGAAAAAATCGTAGCGGCATCGGTTCTCAGCGGCAATAGAAATTTCGAAGGAAGGATCAACCCACACACTAAAGCAAGTTACCTTGCTTCTCCTCCGTTGGTAGTTGCGTATGCAATTGCCGGAAAGATTGACTTCGACCCAATTAATGAACCGCTCGATTATTCGAGGGATGGAAAACCTGTTTTCCTCAAGGACATATGGCCATCTCAAGAGGAAATTAAGACTGCTGTAGCAAAATCCGTTAAGCCTGAAATGTTTAAATCTCGCTATTCACGTGTGTTCGAAGGCGATAGAAATTGGCAATCTCTAAATGTTCCGGATGGGCTGACATACAAGTGGGACAAATCGTCAACTTATATACAGAATCCACCTTTCTTCGAAGGTATGTCCATATCTACCAATCCGGTTTCAAATATTAAGAATGCACGTGTGCTTGTAATGCTTGGTGATTCTGTGACTACAGACCACATATCGCCGGCTGGTTCTATACCAAAGGACAGTCCAGCAGGGAAATACCTTATGGACCACGGAGTGCAACCAAAGGACTTTAACTCTTATGGTGCACGAAGAGGTAATCACGAGGTTATGATGCGAGGAACATTTGGAAACATTAGACTCAAGAACCTTCTTGTTCCCGGTACAGAAGGAGGGTTTACAATTCATCTTCCTGACGAACAGGTTATGCCAATTTACGATGCGGCTATGAAATACCAGTCAGAGAAAATTCCGCTTATAGTTATAGCTGGCAAGGAGTACGGGAGCGGAAGTTCACGGGACTGGGCAGCAAAGGGGACTTTCCTCCTCGGCATCAAGGCTGTTATTGCAGAAAGTTACGAAAGAATACATCGAAGCAATTTAGTCGGGCTTGGAGTCCTCCCTCTTCAGTTTAAGCCTGGCGATAGCGCTTCTACCCTGGGTTTGACAGGCAAGGAAACTTATTTTATAGAGGGGATTGAAACGGACTTGAAGCCAAGAAAAACTCTAAGAGTTAGCGCAATTGATCATCATGGCAACAAAACAGAGTTCGAAGTCGTAGCCCGCCTGGACAGCAATATGGATGTTGAATACTATAAGAATGGAGGGATACTCCAGACTGTCCTCAGACAAATGATCCTGTCTCACTCGTAAACACAAAACGAATTGAATAATTGACGATTTTTCAATACATTTTAATGAAACAGGAGAATAAATGAAGCCAGGAATACATCCAAAGTACCACATCGTTACAGTTACCTGCGTATGCGGTAACACTTTTCAAACACGTTCTACTGAACCATCTAAGTCATTGAAAGTGGAAATTTGCTCCAATTGCCATCCTTTTTTTACCGGTAAGCAAAAACTAGTCGACTCAGCAGGGCGAGTGGAAAAGTTCATGAAAAAGTACGGAAAAAAAGAGGAAGCAAAAGCATCATAAAAGGGTAAAACAATTACCTGAGTTTTGGAAAGTTGGGCATGTAAAAGGAAAAAATGACTTAGCCATATAAGTACTTTTATAAAATAAAACTCTCAACAGGGCATGCGAGATGAAGAACAATCAATTTATCGAGCACGAAAAATATTATAAATACGATGGAGAGGCGATGATATATGAAACCGCCCGAGAAGTAGCTGTCAAAATACTCAGCCGAATTGAAAGCACCGATTCGTACTTGGACAAATTACTCGACCTGGAGCTAAGAGAATCCGAATTGAGTCAGATTGATAGATCCTTTTTAACTGAGCTAGTCAATGGTACAATCAGGTGGAAATTGAAAATCGATTACGTTATCTCTCAATTTTACCGTGGTGATTACTCGAAGCTTGACATTAACATTAAGAATGCATTGCGCCTCGCAATGTATCAAATACTCTTTCTCGAAAGGGTTCCACATTCAGCAGCAGTAAACGAGTCTGTAGAGTTCGTAAAGAAGCTCAAAGGACAATACCTGGCGAATCTTTCTAATGCAATATTAAGAACAGCAATCAGGAAGTTAAATCTTGTAGAGTATCCCCGTATCGATGATGACCCTGTTAAAGCACTTTCGGTAATTCATTCATTTCCAGCATGGCTGGTAAGACGGTTTATAAACCGATTTGGTGTATATGAGACTGAACAATTGCTCGTTGCACTAAACGAACGTCCCCGACTGTCCTTGCGTGTAAATCTAAGCAGAACTTCACAAGAGAAAATTTTGGAAAAGTTTAAAAGCCAGGGCCTAAAAGCAGAAAAGGGGAAATATCTTCCGGAATTTATTTACGTCGACGGATTGTCGAGAATAGGAGAATTGGAAGATTTTAAAGAAGGGCTGTTTACAGTCCAGGATGAGAGCGCAGGGATCGTCACCCGACTTCTTGACCCTCGCCCAGGTGAACACATACTGGACTTATGCGCAGCACCTGGCGGAAAATCTACTCATATATGGGAATTGACAAATGGCAATGTCGAATTGGTAGCTGTTGAAAAGTATGAGAATCGTACACGTTTGCTGATATCATCTTTGATGAGGGTCGGTAATTCCAATCCAGACGTTGTTACTGCAGATGCAAGTAGATTCACTGCCGACAGGCAATTCGACAGAGTATTAATCGATGCTCCTTGTACCGGATTTGGTGTCATCAGGAAGAAGCCCGACTCTAAATGGAAAAGGGAACCTGAAGATATTTCTAAGCTAAACACAATTCAGACAGCTATATTAGATAATGCTGCAAAACTTTTGAGGCGAGATGGAATCCTTGTTTACAGTACTTGTACAATGGAAACTATGGAGAACCAAGATGTTGTTAACCAATTCCTAAATCGTCATTCTGAATTTATACTTGAAAAGGCAGACCAATTTATTGATAAATCTCTCGTCAACAAAGATGGATTTGTCGAGACCTTTCCCCACCGCCATGATCTTGATGGAAGTTTCGCTGCCCGGATGAGAAAAATTAGATAAACCATTTGATTGACTGAACATTGTTGAATAACTTTCTTTGTATAACTCAAGGAGGAGATTAAATATGCTGACAAATGTTTATGAACTCCGTAAAATGACGGAAGGAGCTCTTACATTTCTAGATGACCAGAGAATTACAGTCAACAATCCAAATAAGATTCGCGAATCTATAATTGACTCTCTTGTATACGAATCCGTTTTTAATCAAAATGCAGAAGTTAAAGAAAAGGCACGCTCTTTAATTCATCAAATTGCCAATAGCCTTTCCGCTCGTCCTGCATCGATTCAGGAGCTCTACTCGGCAATTGGACGGGGAGAGGTTTCAGGCTTTACTGTCCCGGCGGTTAACATACGCGGGATAACTTACGAAGTGGCACGTGCGATGTTTCGCGTAGCAAAAAGGAACAATATTGGGCCGTTTGTATTTGAAATTGCAAAATCCGAAATCGGATACACTGAACAGCGTCCATCTGAATATGCAGCTTGCGTTCTGGCAGCAGCTATTAAGGAAAACTATAGCGGACCGGTCTTCATTCAGGGGGATCACTTCCAGTTTAATGCAAAAAAATTTGCCCAGGATCCCGAAAAGGAGATTAATTCCATAAAGTCTCTAATTAAGGAAGCAATTGAAGCCAAATTCTATAATATTGATATCGATTCTTCCACCCTTGTAGATTTGAACAAACCCACCATTGAAGAGCAGCAGCGTGACAATTTCAAGCAAGCAGCTGATATGACAGCTTTTATTCGGGAGTTAGAGCCAGAGGGGATTACAATTTCAGTTGGGGGAGAAATTGGAGAGGTTGGAGGGAAGAACTCAACCCCTGAGGAATTTCGCGCTTATATGAATGGCTATCTAATGGAATTGAAAAAGCAAAAGGAGGGGATTAGCCCAATTAGTAAAATTAGCGTTCAGACAGGTTCCAGCCACGGAGGAGTGGTGCTCCCCGACGGGACCGTTGCTCAGGTAAAAATTGATTTTGGAGTGCTCGAATCAATCTCGAAGATTGCACGTGAAGAATACGGAATGGCTGGTGCAGTTCAACATGGTGCGTCGACCTTGCCGGAAGAACTATTTGACAAGTTCCCTAAGGTTGGAACGGCAGAAATTCATCTTGCTACTGGTTTTCAAAATTTACTTTTCGATATATTTCCAAAAGATTTCCGCGAAGAGATATATGACTATCTGAGAAAAAACATGGCCGACGAGAAAAAACCGGATATGACTGACGAGCAGTTCATTTATAAGACACGTAAGAAGGCATTTGGACCTTTTAAACAGCAGATGTGGAACCTCGGGAGGAGCTGGATTGAGATAGCGCAACGCGAACTTGAAAGACGTTTTGAATTCCTCTTCCTGAAGTTGAATGTTCAAAACACCCGGGAAATTGTAGAGAAATACATCAAAAGTTAGGTGACAACCAGAGAAACCGACGCATCCAGAGAAAAGCGCACGGCTGCATTAAGCTCTGTTACAGCCGCCTTCTTCTTAACTGCTGTAAAACTTGTCGTTGGGCTGGCCACGGGTAGCCTCGGAATATTGAGTGAAGCGGCACATTCTGCACTCGACCTCATGGCAGCGGGGATGACTTTCTTTGCAGTCCGGGCCGCAGATAAACCTCCTGACATACAGCACCATTATGGACACGGCAAATTCGAAAATTTATCAGCTCTGTTCGAAACTTTGATACTTTTGCTTACCTGCTACTTGATTGCCCAGGAAGCTGTAGAGCGACTCTTTTATAAGAAAGTTTTTATCCAGGTCAACTTCTGGAGCTATGCGGTAATCATTACAGCTATTGTTGTTGACTACACGCGCTCACGGATCCTTTATCGTGCCGCCAGAAAGCACAACAGTCAAGCCCTTGAGGCTGATGCCCTTCATTTTTCAACCGATATATTGAGCTCATCTGTTGTTATCATTGGATTGATTGGGTCATCTCTTGGTGTCAATTATGCAGATCCACTTGCTGCGCTTGGGGTTTCAATAATAGTTGCCTTCATTAGTTTTCGCATGGGGAAAAGGACTATAGATGTTCTTGTGGATAGGAGCCCTGCTAGTGATGTAACCGAGACCCTTTTGAATACAGTAAAGAATGTCAAAGGAATCATTGCTGTCAAAAACTTTCGTGCAAGACTTTCAGGCGGGAAAGTCTTCGTCGATATGTCGGTCGAACTCCCCCGATCGCTTCCATTTGAAAAAGCCCACGAAATTATAGACGAGATTGAAAGAAGATTAAAGAACATAAGACGTGATACCGACGTCGTTGTCCATGCTGAGCCTGTTCAAACCGAATTGGAATCTGTGGCAGATAAGGTAAGACTATCAGCCGATTCATCGCAAACCAAAATCCATGACATAGAAGTGTATGAAACGAAGGATGGCTACCAGATCGATCTCCATCTTGACACTGATGTCAACGACGATATAGAAAGTGCTCATGAAAAATCTGAAAGCTTAGAGAACGAGATTAGAAAGAATATTCCCCAGGTTAACCAGATATTTGTTCACATAGACCAGCACCAGACTGGACCACAACACGCAGACGTTGTAAGCTCAGACAATATAAAATTGGTGGAAGAGCTCAAAAATATGATAATGAATGATAATAATATAGTTGAATGTCATAATTTGAGTCTCACCCAGAGTACCTCCGGTCTTAGAGTAGCTGCAGCGTGCAAATTTAAGGGTAATTTGACAATTAGTGAAATTGACAATATAATTAATAAATTAACGAGGGATTTGCAATCGAAATTTCCCAAAATTACAAAAGTTGTAATTCATCAGGAACCAGCACAAACAAAGTAAACAAATATTCGACAAATCAAATGTCTGATAAAAGAGCTCACATAATTGTCAGAGGTGCTGTACAGGGCGTCGGATATAGATATTTTGCCTACAAGCACGCCAGGGCCTACAACCTGAAAGGGTATGTTAAAAACCTATTTGACGGCAGTGTCGAAGTCGTTGTCGAAGGAAACCACAGCTTGATTGAGGAGTTAATAAAAGACCTGCGTCGTGGCCCGGTCTCTGCCCATGTTACAGAGGTAGAAGTCGACTGGGAAATACCCAGCAACGAATTTTCAACCTTCGAGATAAAACTATGAGAGTAGGATTTGGATTTGATGCACATCAGCTTGTCAAAGAACGAAAACTCTGGCTTGGCGGTATTCCGATCGATTTCAACATGGGCTTGAAAGGTCATTCGGACGGCGATGTGGTTCTCCATGCCTTAGCCGATGCAGTTCTCGGTGCAACCGCCAGTGGAGATATTGGAATATTCTTCAGAGACGATGAGCCTTCAATTTCTGGAATCGAGAGCAGCAAGATTTTAAAATTTGCACTTTCGAAAGCCGAGGAGAAAGGATTTTTTCTCGTAAATGTTGATCTGGTGATAGTGGCCGACAAACCTAGGCTCGAACCAATTTATCAAAAGTTACGTGATTCAATTGCTAATTTGTGCTCGATAAGTATTGAAAGAGTATCAGTAAAAGCCAAAACAACAGAAGGTACGAGCATCAATGGTTCAGCTATCGCTTGCTACGCCAGCGTTTTGATGGACGAGCAGTGACCCCAATTGATAGCATAATATCTTCGCTTAACTCAGTAGATGCTGGTTATCTCTATTTAACAGTTTTCTTCTTTGCATTCGTTGAGAATCTCTTTCCTCCCTCACCGAGTGATCTCGTCATAGCTTTTGCAGGTTCTCTTGTAGGATTTGGAAAATTAAGTTTCATTGCCACAATGCTTGTTTCAACTGCGGGAAGCGCTACTGGATTTTCAGTTATGTATTGGATAGGGTATATGTTTGGGCGAAAAATACTCGATTCTGGACGAATCCGATTTATACCGTTGAATCAAATAAACAAGGTAGAGAAATGGTTTGGAACATATGGATATGGAATTGTAGTAGCTAACCGCTTTCTCTCAGGCACCCGTGCAGTTGTGTCTTTCTTTGCAGGTCTTTCGAAATTGTCCACTGGACTAACATTATTGCTCTGTACTGTAAGTGCGCTGGTGTGGAACACTCTTCTTATTTACTCAGGATCTATTCTTGGTGCCCACTGGAAAGCCATAGAAAGTTATCTCGAATATTATAGCAGTGGGGTTCTGGCGCTCATAATAGCTATTGCACTCTTCTTCGTCATCCGGTATTTTTATCGCAAAAAGTATGGCAAATAAAATAGCCACCTGGCTCGGGGTCCTCGTAGGAGGACTTCTTCTGGTCTCAATCTCAAATGACCTTCTCACTTACCACATTGGAAGGGAAGCTGGAGTAAACTTTGGGAAATATCATGAATACTCTGGTGTCATTCATATTCACACGACATATTCTGATGGCAGCGGCACATATCAGGAAATTGGAGAAATATGTGATTCACTTGGTCTTCACTTTGCCATAATCACAGATCATAATACTGTCCAGCCCATGAAAGACTCACTTGCGAGAAGATTCGGAATGACACTAATCATTCCTGCAGTTGAAATATCTACTGATCACGAACATGGCCATTTTCTGGTCATAGGAGATAGCATCCCATTGGTACCAAGGAATGGAATTTCTTCCGACTCGGTGTTTGATGATGCAGTCAGGAAAGATGATATAACTATCTTAGCCCATATCTATCATCCACGGAAAACTTTAAATTGGGACAATTGGAATATAGGAAAATTTACCGGTATAGAGCTTTATAACTTTGATGAAGCCTGGAGATCAGACCTGAACCTCTTTAGAATCAACAAGTTGATTGCTGCTCTCATTGTATATGTTTTCCAGGGACAGGCACTGAATTATATCTTGGAATATCCGGTTGCCGAAATGAAGAAGTTCGATGAACTGAACTTATCAAGAAAGGTTGTCGGGATAGGTTCACTTGACGCACATGCAAAGGTGAAGGTCGGGAGGGTAGTTTATCACTTCCCGAGATACGTCAGCCTCTTTAACCTTGTACATACAATAATTGTAACGCAAACACCTTTTAATGGACTGTATCAGCACGACAGGGAACTAACTTTGAAAGCTATAAGAAATGGAAATTGCTATGTAGCCTTTACTGGCATTGAAAATGCCAGAGGATTTCTTTTCACCGCCTCCTCGGATACTTCCACCGTAATCATGGGCGACAGTCTCAAACTTACCCCAAATACCATACTTTCTGTTTCGATTCCCGATAGTACCAACGTTGTTGCAGAAATCATAAAAGACGGGATCACACTTGAAAAAGCGGAGGATAGGGCGAGTATTTATTTTCACCCCAAATCTCCAGGTGCTTACCGAGTTGTAGTCTTTCAAACGAGAACAATGCTCCCATTTTTTGTCAAACGTAAATTTCCATGGATTATTTCTAACCCGATTTATATTTACAAGTAAGTAAACTACTGTGTCTTTCTTGACCAAGCACGATACAAGGATTAGAAGAGAGCTCCTTCTCTTTTGTGCAACAGGTTTCCTTCTGGGGGTTTCATTTCCGCCTTCACACTTTGGATGGGTTGCATTTGTCTCCTTTGTTCCAGCCCTCTTTGCTATTAACTCAGTTGGCACTTACTCAAGCACCTTTAAGGTATCTTATATCGGGTTTCTCATCTTTAATGTAATTACAATTTACTGGGTTGGCGGATGGTCAAAAGAGACCGACCCCTTTATGATGATTGGCGGAGCAGCGCTGATCCTTGGACACCCACTTTTTTTTACCGTCCCTTTTTTAGTTTACAAGTTTATTAAAAACAACATAGGGAACTACTCACTCATTTTATTTCCAATTATTTACGTGGCATTTGAACATCTTCACTCTGTTACTCAGTTTGCATTCCCATGGCTGACAATTGGTTACTCGCAATCATACAATCTAAGAGAAATCCAGTTTGCAGAATACACAGGCACACTCGGAGTATCTCTGCATATTCTTATTGTCAATGTTTTAGTTTTTCTCATCCTGGTGCGGATTTTATCACATCAAAAAGTCAAGGTGAGATCTCTAATTATATTATTGTCCTGTACAGCTATTACATGGCTTGGGCCTGTCTTATATGGAGGATTAAAAATTTCAAATGCCAAACTCCCTCCCCTTAATTACAAAGTCGCTGTTATCCAACCAAATATAGATCCTTATGCCAAATGGATAGGTAATCCACTGCAAATTCTCAATGAGTATGAGGATCAAACGCGATCTATTGCTTACAAACAGCCCTCTCTCGTAGTCTGGCCCGAGACTGCCATACCATTTTATATCCTCCTGCCAACTTATTCATATTATCAAAGTCAACTTAGATCTTTTATTGATTCGGCAAATGTATCTTTGCTGACTGGCCTGCCACTGGCTAAATATTATAAAGTGAACGCAATGCACAGACCAAGCAGCCATTACGATGAAATAAGTCAACGATACTACGATGCTTATAATGGAGCTGCGCTTTTCGAACCTGGACAAGTAGTTAGTCAAACTTATGGGAAGATTATTCTTGTGCCTTTTGCAGAGAGAATTCCGTACGCAGATCGTTTCCCGTTCCTTATAAAGCCACTGGAGTGGGGAGTTGGGATAAGCAATTGGGCTGTCGGAACAGATACTACAGTTTTTAAAACTAAAAGCAATGTACGTTTTTCTGTGGTTATTTGTTATGAAAGTATTTTTGGAGACTACGTGAGAGAATTCGTAAAAAAAGGAGCAGAATTTTTGGTGGTTATCACAAATGATGGCTGGTATGGCAATACATCAGGACCATATCAACATGCGGCTTATGCAATCTTTCGTGCAGTGGAGAACCGAAGAGCAATAGTTCGGTCGGCTAATACAGGGATATCTGAACTTATTGATCCATATGGAAGATTTATTACAAAGCCCACATCTTACAATACAAAAGCTACAATATCTGGAGATATTCCATTAATGAAGTCGTTAACTTTTTATTCAAAGCATGGAGATTGGATTGGGAGGTTTGCAGATATTGTTTCATTAGTATCTATTGTAATGATAGTTTTTATTAAATTAGTTTACAAAAAAGGTAAATGATCTTATGAAATCTGCGGAAATAATTGATTTAAGAAGCGACACAGTTACAAAACCAAGCAATGAAATGCGAAAGGCAATGGCTTTTGCTGAAGTAGGAGATGACGTCTTTGGAGAAGATCCAACCGTAAATCTCCTCGAGGAAAAAATTGCCGATCTGCTGGGAAAAGAAGCAGCATTGTACATGGCAAGTGGAGTAATGTCTAACCAGGTTGCTCTGAAGACACATACCGTACCCGGTGATGAGGTAATTGTAGAAAAAGAAAGTCACATATTTAATTATGAAACCGCTGCACCTTCATTACTCTCCGGGGTTCAGTTGAACCCAATCCCTGGCATCCGAGGGATTATAGAAGCCAACCAGGTAGAATCAGCGATTCGCCCGGCAGTTTATTATATGATGCCAACAAAGTTAGTTTGTCTCGAAAACACGCACAACCGCGGTGGGGGAACAATCTATCCGTTGGAAAAGATTGTAGAAATAGAAACTGTCGTGAGGCAGCACAACCTGAAATTTCACCTTGACGGTGCTCGCCTGTGGAACGCAAGCGTTGCTTCTGGAATCTCGTTAAAAGAATATGCCACGCATTTCGATTCGGTATCTGTATGTCTATCGAAGGGGCTGGGTGCGCCTGTTGGCTCTGTTTTAGCTGGGTCCAAAGAATATATTTCACTTGCCCGTCGCTTCAGGAAAATATTTGGCGGAGGAATGCGACAGGCAGGTGTTCTAGCGGCAGCAGGACTTTATGCAATTGAACATAATGTTGCCCGACTTGCTGAGGATCATGAAAAAGCAAAGATGTTTGCAGGTATCATTGCAGAATCACCAAGGATTGAAGTAAGTGTCGAACATGTGGAGACTAACATTGTAATATTTAAATACATTTCCAAAAACGTTAGTGCAGAAAACTTCATTGCAGAGATGAAGAAAAATGGCGTCTTGCTCTCTGCTGGATCGGCAGGGAAGATAAGAGCGGTAACCCATCTCGATGTGTCCAGGGAACAGGTAAGAATAGCCGCAGAGAAGATTGCAACATACAACGCTTAACTTAACCGTAGATTTGAATTTAATAACGCATGTTTAAGTGCTGATGCAAAGAACAACTGACCTCAATACTCTAAAGGAAAAACTTTATCAGGCAGCTAAGGAAGGATACACGCACTATCCAATTATTACTGAGTTACTTGATGATTTCAATACACCAGTATCTCTTTATAACAAGCTCCGTAAGCTTGGCAGTAATAGTTTTCTCCTGGAGAGCGCCGAGGGAGGTCAGCATGTTGGCCGCTACTCCTTCATGGGAGTTAATCCAGTTGGAAAATTTATCACAAAGGACTGGACGACAACAGTTCAATGGAAAGGTGAAGAAAATACATTTCACAATAATCCATTTGAACACTTAAAGACATATTTGCAGAAGTATAGGGTTTCACCTGTGGCGTCGCTTCCGCGACTCGTTGGTGGAGCCGTTGGATACTTCGGGTACGATTCAATTAAATATATTGAAGAGATTCAGCTGCCACCTGCAGATACGAACACCCCGGATATTTACCTTAATTTTTATGAAACAGTTGTCGCTGTGGACAATCTAAGACGGCGAATACTGGTTGTAAATCTGGTTCCGGTCGAGGATGACCAAGAACATCTCGAGGAACTCCTCGATAAGGGGATATCTCAGACAAGAGAAATAATAAACACACTTAAGCAACCAACGTCAGTTAACGACATGACTTTCAGTAAAATAACAGGTGTGCATATACCAACTTCCAGAGAGGAATTTTTGAACGCCGTCAAAAAAGCAAAGAACCTTATAATTGAAGGCGATATATTTCAGGTGGTCATCTCCCAGCGAGCAGAGTTTGAATATGAAGGCGATCCATTTGTCCTCTACCGAGCAGTTAGGACACTTAATCCATCACCTTACATGTTTTATTTGGAAAATTCAGCAGATCCCGTCGTATACGTCATAGGTTCTTCTCCTGAAATGTTTGTCAGAAAAGAGGGAAGAAATATAGAAACCAGACCAATAGCTGGAACTCGGAAACGAGGGCCTTCTGAAGATGAAGATGCTGCACTTGAACGCGAACTCCTCACAGATGAGAAGGAACGTGCAGAGCATGTAATGCTTGTGGATCTTGGGAGAAACGATATAGGTCGGGTTGCTGAACCCGGTAGTGTCGAGGTGCATGACTTCATGCACATAGAAAAATTTTCTCATGTTATGCACATAGTTACACGAATTACAGGAAAGGCTGACGGAAGTTATGATGCTGTTGACACTTTGAAGGCCTGCTTCCCAGCGGGAACCTTGAGTGGAGCTCCAAAAGTTAGAGCCATGCAAATTATCTCAGAACTCGAACACCTGGCCAGAGGTGTTTACGGGGGAGCCGTGGGATATATTGATTTCAATGGTAATATGGACACATGTATTGCAATTCGGACTTTTGTCTTGAACAAAGGGAAAGCTTACCTGCAGGCTGGTGCCGGGATCGTTTATGATTCAAATCCTGATAAAGAGTTTGAGGAATCTATGAATAAAATGAGAGCGAACCTTGAAGCATTGGAAATCGTTTCTAAATTTAATGACGCAACGAGTGCTGATTTTGTATTATGATACTCTTAATTGACAATTACGATTCATTCACATATAACCTGTTCCAGTACTTGTCTCAGTTAGGAGCTGATGTAAGGGTCGCAAGAAACGACAGGATAAGTATTGAGGAAATTGAAAATATTAATCCATCTGCAATAGTAATATCACCTGGACCAGCAACGCCGGCAAAAGCAGGGATTTCTGAGAGAGCAGTTGTCCATTTTTGCAAAACTGTACCCATACTGGGTGTGTGCCTGGGACATCAGGCAATTGGGGAGGCGTTTGGGGCAAATATTGTCAAGGCGCCAACCCCGATGCACGGAAAGACCTCTTATATACTGCATTCTCACAGATCTATCTTTTCTTCACTCCCCATGCCTTTCCTTGCCACCCGTTATCATTCCCTCGTAATAGAAAGAAATTCCCTACCTGATGATTTAGAAGTGATTGCATGGACCGACGATGATATAATAATGGCTGTGAAGCATAAGGTCTATCCTGTAGTCGGGGTACAGTTTCATCCTGAGTCAATTATGACAAAAAATGGATTGGCCCTCCTAAAGAATTTCGTCGATGGTAACATATGAATAACAACAATATCTTCCATGCATACGGTTCTAAGGGCTAAAAATCTAACTGTTGCAGTAATTGTAGCAACTCTCTTCTCGGTTGCTGATGTCGTCACCAGAGGTGTAAATTATTTATTCCCGACAGCATTAACTCAAACTCAAAAAAGGTCGAGGTTTGAAATTGTAAGCCGCCTCTCTCTTTACCGTATCCCGGATACTTTGACCTTTTGCGGCGAGCGGGTCCCCCTGGAAATGCCGGATGTTAGGGAGAGGATGGAACAAGCATTTTACACTGAGCTGTCAGATGGACAAATTATACTCGATCTCAAACGAACGACAAAATACTTTCCTTATATTGAAGAAAAGCTAAAGGATAAGAACTTGCCTGACGACATAAAGTACCTCGCAGTTGCTGAGAGCGCCTTGAGAAATGTTGTATCGAGCAAGCAAGCAGCAGGAATATGGCAGTTCACGACAGAAAGTGCAAGACGGTATGGCTTAATTGTGAACGACTATGTAGACGAACGATTCAATTTTCAAAAGGAGACTGAGGCAGCTCTTAATATGCTGATGGATTTGCACTCGAGTCTGGGGAGTTGGTCACTTGCTGCAGCAGCTTATAACATGGGACTCAATGGGATTAAAGCAAGTCTTGACTATCAAATGGTAGACAATTACTACAGCCTTTATTTAAATGAGGAAACCTCTCGTTTTGTCTTTAGAATCGTTGCACTGAAAGAGATACTATCTCACTATCGCGCATACGGATTCGAACTAACACCAACTGATTTTTATCAATATCCGGAGACAAAAATTGTAGTCGTCACTAAAATCGATGATATCGCAGCATGGGCAAGATCTCAGGGGTCGAACTACAAGGAAATAAAACTGCTAAATCCATGGATGATAAATAGAAGCCTACCATTTGGAACATGGGCTGTAGAAATTCCAAAATATGCACAACCTGTCTCTAGCTTCGAGGAATATTCAACTAAGGTAAATGACGGCTCGATGTCCAAAAACAGCACACGCACTTCGACGAAATCTGCCAGGCCTTCCAGCAAACTGTCAGAGTTCGTTTACACTGTCAAGCCTGGAGATACATTAGACAAAATCGCCCAGCAGTTCTCGGTAACCGTGCGCCAGATTCTTGATTGGAATAATCTCGACAACCCTCAACGCATAAAAATTGGACAAAAGCTTACCATATATGCGGGGAGTGATTAACTCTATCGAAAATCATTTGTATGCCTGGTAATGCCTGGACAACAAAATAGAAATCCCGACCGGTATATTTCGTATCAGATTGAACTTCAGTTAAAAAGGGATATAACCGTTGCAATAGGCAAATTGGGGTTGTGTATCTTCCCGAAGGGGACTTACGTCTATACAGGGAGTGCCAGGAAAGGCATTGATGCAAGGATATCCAGACACGTGCGAAAATTTGGAAAACGACTTCACTGGCATATCGATTATCTCTTGAGCCATCCAGATTGTGAAGTTGTCAAAGTCAACCGCTCATCGACAAATGAGTGTGATCTTAATCAAAGGACAAAGGGCAAAGTAATTGTCCGTGGATTTGGTTCATCTGATTGCATTAAAGGCTGTGGAAGTCATTTAAAACTAATAATGGAGGACCTAAAATGAACACCCATTTCCATTTCCGGTTAAGCCACCTGTTGCTGCAGCTTTTGGCTATGTCCTTTTTTATGTCACAGGCTTTGATAGCCCAGACAAATGAAGGGACAGATACTACTGATGTGATGCACAATATCCATTTTAGAAATCTTGGTCCAGCTGTTGCCGGTGGACGCGTGACAGCAGTCGTAGGAATTCCTGGGAATCCTAACGTCTATTATGTAGGAGCAGCTGGCGGGGGAGTCTTCAAGACGGAGGACGGGGGAGTTACATGGAAACCTGTATTTGAAAAGGAATCTACAGCATCAATTGGTGCAATTGCCATAGCTCCGTCGAACCCAAACTATATATGGGTTGGAACAGGAGAAGCAAACTTGAGAAACGATATTTCCAGAGGCAAGGGAGTGTTTTTCTCACCTGATGCGGGCAAGTCCTGGCAGCAAATGGGACTTTCGGATGTTGGACAGATTTCCCGTGTAGTTATTGATCCAGTAGACCCGAACGTGGTTTTTGTTGCTGCAGTGGGTCACGCATGGGCGCCTAACTCCGAACGCGGCGTTTTTCGAACAACAGACGGAGGGAAGACCTGGCAGCGAGTGCTCTTTGTTAATGATACAACAGGAGCATCTGATATTGTAATGGCACCAGGAAATCCAAAGGTGCTGTTTGCCGCGATGTGGCAAGTAGTACGTCATCCATGGAAACTGAACAACGGAGGAACAGGAAGTGGAATATACAAGTCTGTTGACGGCGGTACAACATGGAAGAAATTGACTGAAGGGCTGCCAAAAGGCCCAATTGGAAGGATTGCTCTGGCGATTGCACGCACGAATCCTGACCACGTGTATGCCCTCATAGAAGCAAAAGAAGGTATGCTCTGGCAATCACTCGACCTCGGCGAGCACTGGCAGGAGGTGAGCGATAGTCATACTCTCAATGTAAGACCCTTTTATTTTTCGAGATTTGTAGTCTCACCAGATAATGAAAATAAACTTTACTTTTTGTCGTTTCTTCTGACTGAATCGACCGACGGCGGGAAAACAACAAAAAGCATAGGCCAAGGCGTCCATGTAGATCACCATGATATCTGGATTGACCCTGTTGACCCCAACCGCATTATTGAAGGTAATGACGGTGGAGTATATTTGTCTGTTGACGGGGGGAAATCATGGCGCTTCCTGAATAACCTCCCAATTGAACAGTATTACCAGATTGCTACCGACAACGATATTCCTTATCATGTTGGTGGTGGACTTCAGGATAACAATGCTTGGTACGGGACATCAATGACACTGCACGGCAGAGAAATTGGAGGATGCGATTGGTTCACTGTTGCAGGCGGCGATGGTGAATATGTTGTACCAGCCCCTAGCGACCCCAACATCGTGTATGCCGAATCTCAAGATGGATTCCTCAGAAGAGTGAATTTGAAGACTGGACTTGCAAAATATATTCGACCGTACCTGTACGATGCATCAGATATGGCACCTAAAGACTTGAAGTATAGATTCAACTGGACGACCCCTATTGCAGTATCCTACACAAATCCCGACGTAGTGTATGTTGGTGCTAACGTGTTATTCAAGACTACGGATGGGGGTGACCACTGGACGGTCATAAGTCCGGATTTGACGAGAAACGACAAATCAAAGCAAGAAATAAGCGGTGGTCCTGTTGAGTACGACATCAGTGGTGCCGAAAATTATGATACAATTTTATCTATAGGTATCTCACCACTTGATTCCAATGTAATATGGGTTGGCACAGATGACGGACTTGTGCAGGTGACAAAAGATGGAGGAAAAAGTTGGACAAACGTCTCAGGAAACTTACATAATGTTCCTGAGTGGGGAAGAATTTATCAAATAGAGCCCTCTCCATTCGATCCCGCGAAGTGCTACATTACAGTCGACCTGCACGAACTTGACAATAACAGGCCATATGTTTTTAAAACGGATAACTTTGGCAAGAGCTGGACCTCCATATCTAACGGACTTCCTGATACGGATCCAGCCCATGTAATTCGAGAAGATCCCAATAAGAAGGGATTTCTTGTGGTTGGTACTGAAACAGGCCTGTATTACTCGAACGACGACGGAAATACATGGAATAAACTCCGCAGCAATTTTCCAACGGTTTCTGTTTATGATATCAAATTTGTTAAACAATCACATGACCTGGTTATCGCGACCCACGGACGCGGCGCATTCATTCTCGATAACATCACTCCGCTTGAAGAGACAAACAACAAGATCCTTGACGAGGATTTTTATCTATTTCCATCACTTCCTGCGTATATGTTCCATATGAATCCAGGAAGTGAATATGACGATCTCAGCAGCTTCCATACACCAAATCCGCCATACGGGGTCGTAATTGATTATTACCTGAAAAACTCAGCTACAGAAACTAAGGAGCAGAAAAAGGAGCATAAGACTCCAGTAGAAATTACAGTTAAGGATTCAACAGGAAATCTCGTGGCTCAGTTATACGGACCATCAAACAAGGGGTTCAATCGCTTTGTTTGGAATATGCGTTACCAAAGCCCGACTAAATTAAACTTCGGATCCAAAGAAGAAGTTGCTGCTTCGCCTTACACTACAAATGGACCAATGGTAGTTCCCGGAAAATACACTATTGTTGTAACTTTTCGAAAGAACAGTCAAAGCCAACAAGTCGAAGTTAAAGCTGATCCAAAAGTGGACATACCGAAGAGCGTGTATGAAACGGTGACAAAGTACGGACTCGAAGTAAGAAATGCAGTGTCGGCAATGAACGAGATGCTAAATCGCATTCAAAGCATCCAAGAACAAATTTCGACCATAAGGAAGGCTTTATCAATAGACTCTGCTGGAGAGCATTCGGGCAAATACAAACAATCAACAAAGGCTCTCGAGGAACTCTCGAAAAGTCTCACAACTCTCAAAGATACTGTTTATAACACCCAGGTACAACCAGGCGTCGGCGAAGATGATATACACTACCTAACGCATTTCAACCAGAAGCTGCAAGGGATGATGTACGCATTTATGTCACCATTTGCTGGTGTTCCAACTCCAGTCGAGATTGAAACAAAGAATCAACTCCTTGAAACACTGAATAGTTATCTTGGGCAATTTAATAAAATTTTGAGGTCTGAAATATCTTCCTACAACTCAGTTGCGAGCCAGGAAGAAGCTCCAAGAATCATCGGAGGCTCAGAAATAGCAATTTCCAATTGAATAGAAACAATGAACTTGTGGTGGTGTTACTCGATTCATCGAGACACCACCTATTTTTATATGTGTTGTAGAATAAATATTATGTTACATTGTAACAAGTCTTTCGACAACAGCTTTTGCAAGCTGCTTCTAAAGAATGTCCCGCTATTCATCGCTTTTCTTTTCCCTGTTATCTGCTTCCCATCTTGCTCTTAGTCCAAAATCAATTGCTGTCTCAATTGCTTTAAGTTCCATACGATCTCCATCCGAATCTTTTAGCTCAGCCATGATTGACGTGGCAAAAAAATCCTCCAGGGTCATATGTTTTAGCATGAAGTTCGGATAAAAAGTTTTACGGACGACATTTGGATGTTGAAAGCCTGCGTCCCTCTCGAAATCGATGTACAGTCCGTGTTGTCTTGTATCGCATAGTGGGCAATTTTCCAGAGGGTGTGCTTCACGGGAAAGTATAGTGTACACTCCTAAACTCTGCAAGGTGGAACTCCTTCAAGCGTCGGTTGTAACACGATTGTCGAATTAGGGGCTTGCTTATTAATTCCTGCACTCCTAAATTTTACTGTCCATTAAGGGTGCTGTCCCGACATAAAAACGGGACGGCTGAGAAACACCTTATGAACCTGATCTGGGTAATGCCAGCGTAGGGAAATGGAACAAACAACCCATCCAAGTTTCTCCCAAGCGCAGCATCTCCCCGGAGTTCAATTTTAATGAACTTAAAAGGAGATATCATTATGTTACGCAGAATTATGAGCCTTGTTTTGGTCTTATCCACGACAGGCCTATCACAACAAACGCACGCAATTTCAGGTGTTGTCCTCGACTCCCTGGACCAGACACCTATAGTGCATGCAATCCTTACACTCCCCCAACTTCATCTCCAGTCAAATTCCGACAAATCTGGTAGGTTCAATTTTCCACAAGTTCCAGCAGGCAAATATACATTAACAGCTTCAGCACCTGGTTACGAGCCGACAAGAATAACAGTTAACTCAGAAGACCAATTTGTCAGACTATTGCTGACCCGTCGGACATTCAAATTAAGCCCTATTACTGTAACAGCACAGCTGGCTTCGGATCGCCATGCCTCTATCACATATAGTGACCTGTCTGCCAGACTCATCAAAAGCCAGTATATGATTCAAGATATACCCGTCATGCTGTCACAACTCCCATCTGTAACAGAATATTCAGAAAATGGGAGCGCAACTGGGTATACCTACATCACAATGCGCGGATTTGACCAGAGAAGAATTTCAGTTATGGTCAACGGCATTCCACAAAACGACCCGGAAGATCATAACGTGTACTGGATCGACGTCCCAGACCTCCAGGCAAATGCCCAATTAATCCAGGTACAGCGTGGAGCGGGAAATGAATTCTATGGACCACCAGCAATAGGGGGTTCAATTAACATATTGACATCAAGCCTATCTTCTCATCCAGGTATAACTCTATCTGCTGGTTTGGGTTCAACCGGCTCTAATGGATTCGTGAGACGATATTCCCTTACAGCATCTTCTGGGTTAATAGCAGACAGATACTCGGTCTATGCACACCTTTCGAAGATTTCTAATGACGGCTATCGACAGAGTTCGTGGGACAATTACAACAGCTACTATTTTAGCGTCGTGAGAACAGATCCGAATATCGTCACTCAATTCGATGTCTACGGCGGTCCAATTTCCGATGGACTATCTTACCTTGGCCTGCCTAAGTTTGCAGCATTGGACAAAAAGCTACGAACTTCAAACTGGGCAGATTGGAACTACGACAGTTCCTATGTCAATTATTCCCCTCACATGGAAAAAGTAATATCATCAAATGGATTGGACACTGTCTACGTTGTTCCGCGGAGACCGACCGAAATAGAGAATTTTTCGCAGCCTCACTACGAGTTGATTAATGAATGGCACCTCTCCCCCTCTGTCACATTGAATAATTCACTTTTCCTCATGCGGGGATATGGATTCTTCGATTACGATGCATCATGGGGGGATACAACTTTCTTTAGATTGACTTCACAGTATGGATTTCATCCAGTACAGAACCCCACTGATGCGCTACTCCATGCGTACGTTGACATCACTCAATTTGGATGGCTTCCCAGGGTTACAACTGCGCTGGATGGTGGTTTATTTACAATTGGTGGTGAGTTCAGAAGGAATTTGTCTTACCACTGGGGATCAATACGATGGGCGGACAATTTACCATCTGGAGTATCACCGGACTACAGGTTTTATGAGTATCGGGTTCGGACTGACATGGCTTCAATTTATGGGCACGAAACCATCAGCCTGGCGCAAAATCTCTCATTGAGGATTGACCTCGAATATGCGTTCAAACAATATTACTTCTACGGAGAAAAAGTCGCAGGCAACACATTCGTTGTTCCCTACCATTTCTTCAATCCGAGAATAGGACTGAACTACGATCTATCTTCACATTCAAATGTTTACATTACTATAAACCGAACATCTCACGAGCCAAGACTCATCAGTTTGTACAACGCAGATGAATCCAGTGCAGGAGCTACTCCTAATTTTGCAATGAACAAGGACAGTACTCTCAACTTCGGAGATCCGCTCGTGAAGCCAGAGACGTTGTACGACCTCGAAGCTGGCTACAGGTACAACAGAAACAACGTCATGCTCTCAATTAGTGGTTATTGGATGGAATTCTTTGATGAACTTGTTTCAAATGGAAAACTCGACCAATATGGAATGCCAATAACGGGCAATGCAAGTCGAACAAGGCATGTGGGACTTGAAATAGAAACGTCATACAGTCCCTTAAGCAACTTATCATTATATGGCAACTTGACATTCAGCAGCAACAAATTAATTCACTACACGGTCTATGCTGACGCATATGGGAATACCGTTCCGGGCGGCATTTCACTCGATGGGAATATCATTGGAGGTTTTCCATCGTTAATTGGAAATGTCCGCGCAACATATTCGAATGGTTCATTCTCCACTTCCCTTCTTGGCCAGTATGTTGGGCAACAGTACAGTGATAACTATGACCTTGCAGAAAGAAAAATCAGTTCTTACTTTATCATCAATGCATGGGTTTCATATCAGTTCGCAAATATCCCACTTCTCTCTGGAGTAACAATGAGGGCTTATGTCAATAACATTCTCGACAAAATGTACATTGCTCACGGCGAAGGAGAATACTTTTACCCTGCAGCTGGTCGAACGTATTTCCTGAATGTGGCTTTAAACCTTTAAATGAAAACACAATTCCTCAGAAATGACCCATCTGAACATACCCGATCGCACACTTGTTTTTTGTAATGGTACCCCCCCAACTCGCGAACGAGTAGCGCAGTTTGTCCCGAATCCTTCATTAGTGGCGTGTGCCGATGGTGGTACCGACAAAGCTTTGAATTTAGGTTATGTTCCGCAACTTGTAGTTGGAGACTTTGATTCAATATCACCATCGGCAAAAGATAAACTCAAAAATGCTGAATTTATACAAATTGACTCACAGGACAACACCGATTTCGAAAAACTGTTAAATGTCCTTCTTGAGCGTGGATTAAGGAATGTATCTGTGACAGCTTTTTCAGGGGGAAGACTTTCTCAAACAATTGCAAACATGCAAACTGCATATAAATACTCGGACATACTCCAGTTGGTCCTTTTCGACCAGACCTCCGTTGTCTATCCTGTCAGGCAATCACTCATCATTTCTCCTCCTCCCGCTACAACTATATCTTTACTGGCGGCAACAAATGAGGCATATGTCTCTGCAACTGGACTCCTTTACCGTCTGGACCGTTCGCTTCTTACTCATGGAGGGAGAGGGGTTAGCAATGTTTCCGTCAGCGATACAGTAAGCATAAGGGTACACGATGGCGGAATTTACGTAATTTTAGAAATTTGATGAGTGCCCGCCTTTCTATTTATGACTGGCTTGTTATCGCTATTTATTTCTCTGCAGTGGTTTATGTTGGCTTTCGGGCATCAAGGAAGGCAAAAAGCCATCTCGATGAGTATTTAGTAGCAGGCCGCAGTCTGACACTCCCTGTCTTCGTTGCAACACTGGTGTCGACCTGGTATGGTGGAATCCTTGGCGTTGGTGAGTTCTCTTACCGCTATGGAATATCCAACTGGTTTATATTTGGAGTCCCCTATTATTTCTTTGCGATCATCTTTGCGGTCTTTCTTGCGCCGAAAATTAATTCTGCTCGACTTCACACCATTCCGGACAAGCTGTTGGAATCATATGATAGACGAACAGCACTGATGGGGTCATTTCTAACGTTATTTATAGTGACACCAGCACCGTATGTGCTTATGGTTGGCTTAATAGTTGAGATGATATCTGGATGGAATCTATTCGTCTCCGTGATTTTCACAACAATCCTATCGGTGGTATACCTTTACTCAGGAGGGCTCCATTCCGATGTCAGGACCAATGCACTTGAATTCGTGCTGATGTACATTGGCTTTGCTGTAATCCTACCCTACTGCTATAACGGATATGGCGGACTAGACTTTATCCGAAGTCATGTTCCGCCGGCACATTTGACGCTGACAGGTGGAAATTCGTGGCAGTATATTATAGCATGGTTTTTTATTGCAAGCTGGACAATGATTGATCCTGCATTTCACCAGAGATGTTATGCCGCAAGAAACGGCAATGTCGCTAGATATGGAATTCTTGTCTCTGTAATCTTTTGGCTGTTGTTTGATTTCATGACATCGACGGTTGGCCTTTATTCTAGAGCTATTTTACCAAATTTAACACAGCCAGCTATGTCTTACCCAGCCCTTGCTGAAGTACTCCTCCCCCCGTTTGTTAAAGGCTTATTCTATGTAGGCCTTCTGGCCACAATTATGTCAAGCCTCGAAAGTCTGACATTCATTTCTGCAGTGACAATTGGCAAAGATATCGTATATCGAGTATTCTTTGAACAAAAAATTACATCTTTAAGAAAAGATCAATTGATTCGAAGACTATCGGCACTCGGGATTATTATTACTGCTCTCATATCCATAGCCCTTTCAATGTTGATACCATCTGTCATCAAAATATGGTACACGCTCGGTACTATATTTGTACCCGGTCTGATTGTCCCATTAGTAACAAGCTATTTCAGCCGACTCAAGGTAGACTCAAATTCTGCGTTTCTGTCGATGACTTCAGGCTGGGTAACTTCTTTCCTCTGGCTGGCCATAGGTATGTTCAGGGGTTCCCTCAATTCCCCACAATATATATTTAGTGTTGAACCTATGTATCCAGGACTCTTAATTTCTTTCTTCTTTTATGGGCATGGGCTGAGATTGAAAATCCTGACCAAATAGGGGACTTCTTTTTATTTTTCAAGGCGCTAAATTATAAAAGATTTTGAAAAATCTCTTGCACTACGATTCACTGAAATTGGAGTTTGCATATGAATCCATACTTTATTGGGCCGAAAGGTGAAAATATCGATGAGCTCAGGGAACTAATCCTTCAGGCACTTGAGTCTCACAAGACCTGGCGCGCCTCTCACTATCCAGAAGATGCTGAATCGGCTGAAGACATCTGGATGGTTGATTCTAAAAATCAAGATCAAATTTCAACTGAATTTAAATTATTCCTGGATCGACTTGCAGGTAATTACCCTTACTTCCACCCACGATATGCTGCACAGATGCTCAGAGATCCTGCAATTCCAGCAATTGCAGCCTACTTTGCTGCACTTTTGATAAACCCTAACAATCATGCTTATGAAGGCGGCCCAGTGACTACTGAAATGGAGATGGAGGTCATTGAGTGGCTTAAGGCAATGATTGGATTTAAGGAGGGTTGGGGGCACCTTACGAGTGGCGGTTCACTGGCTAATATGGAGGCTCTGTGGGCTGTACGTGACCACAGAAAAAATGGAGGAGTGGTTTTCTCGAAAGGGTCTCATTATTCGTGGAAAAGAATATCTGAAATCTTGAGAATCGAAAATGTCATAGAAATTGACGTTGACGAAAAGTACCGCATTCAATTAGATAAACTGGAGGACACACTTCGTGAAAACAAAGTCATGTTCGTTGTTGCCAATGCTGGCACAACAGGAGTCGGAGCTATCGATGATATCGAATCAATCATAAGGCTCCGGGAGAAGTACGGATTTCATCTCCACATTGACGCGGCTTATGGAGGATATGCCAGATCAGCTATTCTGGACAGTAATATGAAGCTCTTACCTCCTGAAAAAACCCCATTTAAACCCGATGTATACAGGAATCTCGTTGCCATGAGCGAAGCTGACTCTATTACTGTCGACCCTCATAAACATGGCCTTTCCCCTTATGGATCGGGATCGGTAATCTACAAACACGAAGTTCTGAGGAATGTAATTTTGAACACAGCACCGTATACTTACCATAAGAAAGATAAGCCTAACATTGGGATGTTCAGTTTAGAAGGTTCCCGTCCAGGAGCTGCCGCGGCATCCGTCTGGCTAACTCATAAACTAATTCCATTAAACCAATTTGGTTTTGGCAAAATAATATCGCAAACTGTTACAATAGCTAGAAATTTTTTCGAGAAGATAAAAGATGATCCACTCATAAAGCCCACGGTTGATCCTGACCTCGACCTTTTCTGCCTCTATCCTGCTGGAGCCTCTTATTCGGCAATAAACTCAAGCTCAAACAAGCTATATAACTCATTATCGGTAGAGGCATTTAGTCCTCCGTTTATACTTTCGAAATTAGTGATTGATCGAAGCATTGCTTCCAGGATGACTCCCGGAATTTCACCTGACGAAGATTCATTGACGTCACTAAGAGCTGTATTCATCAAGCCCTATTTCTTGCAGAAAATTGGAGAGAAGACGTATATTGACATTCTTATAGACGAAATTCACAAAATACTCAAATACTAAACAGGCTTGTCAGAACTTCATTTGCAAAGTGACAGCCATAGATTCGGAGCGGGGTAAGATATTAATTGACAAGGTGTTAGAGACGTCGAATTCTGAAAGCTGTGCGTCGACATAAGCGTCGACGACTGAAAGTACGGCAGTCACAGCTATATACCATGAATAAGAATCTCTTTGATCACGCCACGCATCTCTCTGGGCCTTAATGTAGGGATTTCCGTATGGAGGCATTGACAATATTGAATTTTGATATTGTTGCTGATAATATTTGTAAGTCTTATTGTTAGATATCCATTCCGATACGAAAAACGCTTGTAGTCCGAGCACAATTGGAGCCTTCCAATAGCTCCCATTGTAGATTTGCCCTCCCCCAGGCACCGCCAGTGAAAGTGCAACAGCCAGCAATGGAGATTTACCGTGACTCGATATCACACTCTTACTCGAAATCACCTTAATTGAGTCGTGAGAAGAACGTGTAACCAGCGTGTCAGTCGAAGGTAACACATTACCATTTGAGGTTCTAGAACCCGGAACATTTGACTGGCTTACCGCCGAATGAACATCGGTCGTCAAGATGATTATCAGGATAGCTAGAATTTTTATCTTACTGATGTGCAATTACCTCTATCTCTACCAAAGCATTTTTAGGGAGTTCAGCCACACCAACTGTTGTCCTGGCAGGAAGGTTTTCACCCGAAAACTTTTCTGCATACACCCTATTGAAATCTGAAAATAAACTCATTGACGTCAAGTAAACGGTAGTCTTGATGACATTTGACAAGCTCAAGCCCTGACTTTTCAATATATTCTCAATGTTCGATAATGCCATTTCTGCCTGAGCCTCGAGCCCCTCAACGAGATTCCCGGTCTTTGGATCAATTCCAATTTGGCCTGACAAATAAAAAAATCCCGATATGCTTTTCCCTTGAGAATATGGTCCAATTGGCTTTGGGGCAGTTTCTGTATAAAGTGTTTCCATTGAAATCTCTCCTTATTCTTCATCCATTAATATTTCAAGGATCCTGTTAAGATCATCTTGAGAGTAAAACTCAATCCTGATCTCCCCCGCCTTGCTTGGCGTCATCCGTAGCTTAATCCTGGTACCAAATTTAGCCTGCAACTTTGAAATGACCTCTCCTATGTTCGCATCATACCGTTGATTTGCATCTTTTCTTTCATCTTGAATAGAGCGAGTTTTAGACGGCTTACGATTCCCGATTCTCCTTCTAACCTCCGCTTCAACTTGACGGACATTCATCTGGTTAGATATTATTTTGTTGGCCAGCTCTATAACTACACCAGGATCATCGATGCTCAGCAAAGCACGTGCATGTCCAACTGAAAGCGAACCATCGGATACCAGCTCCTGCACTTTTTGAGGTAGCTTTAAGAGGCGAAGAAAGTTTGCAATTGTCGCCCTGTCTTTCCCTATACGCTCAGCTATTTGCTCCTGCGTCAATTTACATTCTTCAATTAACTGTCGGTAACCATTCGCAATTTCAATCGGGTTTAAGTCTTCACGCTGAAGGTTTTCCGTTAGCGCCATTTCTAACATTTTAGTGTCAGAACTGACCTCAAGAACAATTGCTGGAATCTTCTTGAAACCCAGCTCCCTGAATGCCCTCAATCTCCTCTCTCCCGAAATCAGCTCATATTGGTCACCCCCCTTCTTTCTCAGTGCGACGGGCTGGAGGAGACCGTTTTCTTTAATGGAAGCTTTCAACTCCTCTATAGAATCTCTGTCAAATTCCCTGCGCGGCTGATATGGATTTGGAAGAATTTTGTCTATATCGACCGACTGCCGTTCACCTAACCTTGAAGCCGCAACCCCTGAAGTATTGTCAGTTGAATCCCCTCCCTCTTTCTTAAGAAGTGCATCCAGTCCACGGCCAAGTCTGCTAACAGACTTCATCAGCCCTCCTCTCTCGGGAGAAGTCACATCTACGTAATATTAAAATACATAGGTTAAGACTCATTGTATTGGCCTATTAAGTTCGATAGTTTCATTTTATTTATTGATAGTTTTAGCTTGCTATGCTGTATTTGTAGACGAAGGAGCTTTCTCAACAACAGAAGATGAATTACTGTTACGAAGAAGTAATTCCCTGGCAAACTCCATGTAATGCCTCGACCCAACTGAGGAAGCGTCGTAAAGAATTATGGGCTTTCCAAAGCTCTGAGCTTCGCTAAGACGTACATTCCTCGCAATAACGGTCGAAAAAACCTTTTCTCCGAAATAACGGCGTACTTCATCCACAATTTGGTTTGAAAGTTTTAACCTGGAGTCAAACATTGTCAGCAAGACCCCTTCGAGTTCAAGACCTGGATTGAGATTTCTTTTAACACGTGCTATTGTATTCAAAAGCTGACCCAGTCCTTCCAGGGCAAAGTATTCTGTTTGAACAGGTACAAGGATACTATCGGCTGCAACAAGTGAATTGACGGTGAGGAGTCCTAGAGAAGGAGGACAATCTATGATTATATACTCAAATTGATCTTTGACAGGAGATAATGCCTCCCTCAATAAGAGTTCCCTGTTATCCAACTGGATTAGCTCAACTTCAGCTCCAACAAGATTTATATTAGAAGGGACAAATTGTAGATAGTCAAGATTTGACTTTACGAGAGCCGACCTAATTTCGGCAGCCCCAAGAATTACGTCATAAGTGGAGACATGTGTCAAATTCTTATCGAAACCAAGCGCGCTTGTAGCATTTGCCTGAGGGTCAATATCCACAACCAATACGCCATGCTCTAAGGCTGCCAGACTGGCAGCGAGATTCACAGTAGTGGTTGTTTTTCCAACCCCACCTTTTTGATTCGCCACTGCAATGACTTTTCCCATTTCTAATGATATTTTTAATCCGATGAAAATATAAATTGGAGTGGTATAAATAGCAATTCTCAACAAAGTTATTAAGCGTTACCAAATATAAAGAAGATGGAAGTCTTAAAGACAAAAAGGAAAAATCGAGCGATTCAAGTTGAAGCACAAAATTTTATTAGTCTTTCTATATGATGGCTTACACTACCGCAACTTAAGGCGCGCTCCAGTTATGAGATTTGACTCGTCTGAAGCTAAAAAAACAAATGGCTCAGTTGTTTCCTCTGGAGTCTTCAAAACAGCAGGGTCTTCGTCCGGAAAAGCACTTGCCCGCATTTCGGTACGAACTCCACCTGGATCAATCATATTCACCCTGACCCCATATTCTCTCAATTCATCGGACATCATTAACGTTAGCCCTTCCACTGCAAACTTTGATGGAAGATAAGCACCCCAGTTAGGTCTTGGCTTTGCTACAACTCCTGAAGTTACGTTGATAATTGAACCGGAATGTTGCCTCATCATCTGCAGCGCAGCCAGACGTGACAAATAAAAAACTGCGTTAAGGTTTGTTGCAATCACCATATCCCACTCAGATGGTGTGATTTGTACTATTGGTACCCTTAATCCCAGGATCCCTGCATTGTTAACAAGAACATCAATCCTCCCATATTCTTCAACTACTCTTGAGACAACCTCTTCACAAGCTGGGGAAGAAGAAAGATCAGCTTGAATCGTCTCAATCCTGAGACCCTCCTTACTTAACTCCTCCTCAAGGCCTCTTAAGAGATCCTTATTTCTCGCAACTGCGATGACAAAAGCACCCTCCCTTGCAAACCTGATTGCTACCCCCCTCCCAATCCCGCGAGAGGCCCCAGTTATTAAGCTGACTTTCTTAATAAGTCTCATAGTTTAAGATAAAACTCCATTGTAAAGAGTTCAATTGAAACATTTGCAAAATGCGGGTATATTCAACAAACAAAAAACGCAGGTGTTGACATGATGACCGCCCTCTTCTTAATTATTTTGTTGAGTGCTTTCACGTTTTTTGCAATTAATGTCAGGAGATTAGTTAGATATTTAAAAATTGGCAAGAGTGCTCCCAGGTTTGATCATCCGTGGTTGAGATTGAAGAATGTGCTTTCAATCGCATTCGCGCAAAAGAAACTCCTTCGAGAACCACTGGCAGGCTGGATGCATTTCATGATTTTCTGGGGATTTGTAATCCTCCTCACGGCAATTCTCGAAACATTTCTCCAGGGAATTAATCAGTCGTGGTCATTTGCCTTCCTTGGACCACTTTACGCTCCTTTAATATTCCTTCAGGACTTATTTGGCATTCTCGTTGTCTTATCCATTTTGGTAGCACTTTACAGAAGGCACGTGGCACATGTAAAGAGACTCCAAGTTTCCGGTCATTCTCAATTTGACGCCACATTGATCCTCATCCTGATCTTCTCTATTATGATTTCCATGTTCTTACAAAATGCTACTCACATTGCTTATCTTTCTGCAACTGGCAACGCTATCGATACCAGCACACTCAGATCAAGATTCTTTTCAACTATCCTGGCTAACTTGTTTTTGTCTTCAAATCCGAATACTTTGCACACGTTATTTGAAATTTTCTGGTGGACACATGTTTTGCTTGTGCTCGGTTTTCTCAACTACCTTCCATTCTCAAAGCATCTTCACATTGGCTCATCTTTCTTTAACGTTTATTTTTCAAGCCTCAAACCAAGAGGAGAACTTAACCCCATAAATCTCGAAGCCGAAGATATTACAAGATTTGGCGCCGCTGACATTACAGACTTGACCTGGAAACAACTTCTCGATGGCTATACGTGTACAGAATGCGGTCGCTGTGATTCAGTGTGCCCAGCAAATTTAACTGGTAAACCACTTTCGCCGAGAAAGATTATTACTGACATTCGTCACCGCACCATGGAACTGGCTCCAGAATTGCTGGCAGGCGAGAAGCACGACACTGCGAAACAGTTGGTCGACGGCTACATTAACGAAGAAGAACTATGGTCATGTACCACTTGCAGCGCCTGCATGGAAGAGTGTCCCGTAACCATTGAGCACGTCCCTACCATTATTGAAATGAGAAGGTATTTGGTACTTAATGAATCGAGATTCCCATCCGAGCTTGCTGCAGCATATCGCAACCTTGAAAATAACTTTACTGTGTGGTCATTTAACTGGCGGGATAGGGCCAAATGGGCAGACGGACTGAATATCCCAATAGCATCAGAAGTTAACGACAACTTTGAAATCTTATACTGGGTGGGTTGCGCTGGAAGTTTTGATATGCGTTATCAAAAAGTAGCAAGGGCGTTCACTGAGCTAATGAGTATTGCTGGCGTAAAATTTGCGATACTTGGTAACGAAGAAAAATGCACTGGTGATCCAGCACGAAGAAGCGGCAACGAATATTTAGCTCAAATGCTGATTAAAGAAAATATCGAAACCATGAACAAGCATAAGGTCAAAAAAATCGTAGCAACTTGTCCTCATTGCTTTAACACTCTCAAAAACGAATATCCTGACTTTGGAGGAAATTACGAAGTTATCCACCATACTGACTTTATTATGGATTTGATAAATTCAGGTAGATTGAAACTTTCGCCATCCGCAAAGCGTCGAATTACTTATCACGACTCGTGTTACATTGGACGTTATAATGGAATTTATGATACTCCGCGGGAGACTTTAAGAAACATCGAGGGTATTGAGCTTGTTGAAATGAGGCGCACACGAGACAAAGGACTTTGCTGCGGAGCAGGTGGAGCAAGAATGTGGATGGAAGAAAAGACAGGTAAGAGGATCAATATCGAGCGCACTGAAGAAGCACTTTCGGTTAATCCTGATGTGGTCGCCTCTGCATGTCCATTCTGCATGACAATGTTGACCGATGGTTTAAAAGCCAAAAACAGTGAGAGTGTGGAAGTGAAGGACATTGCCGAACTGGTTCTAGAATCTATAAAAGGTACACAGGTGTCTCAAAGTATGAACTAAACTAACACAAATAAAACATAACAATAAACAACGGAGGACAATTGAAAATTCACATTGTGGCAACAATTGCAGCGGCACTCCTATCAGCTGCCGCCTATTCGCAAACAAGACTTGAATACAAAGCTGGGAGCAACACTCCGCTTCGTTACCATTCCCATTCGAACACAGAGTCCACTCAATCAATGATGGGGCAAGAGATGAAGGTAAAAGCTTCAACAGACCAGCTCCTCAGTATCACCAGCATGGATTCAAATGGAGACATAGTTTATCACATTACTGTCGATTCTGGCCAGACTGTGGTAATAATGCCAAATGGCGACACTAATAAGGTTCCATCCCCTATACTTGGCAAAACAAGGGAAACAAAGATTAAACCTGATGGTCAGGAAGTATCGACAGCGTGGCTTGATTCAAACGTAGCTAAAACAGGCTCAAGCGCTCTTAAGGAACTTGGAAGCTTTTTCATAAAGTTGCCCTCGAATCCAGTAAACGTTGGGGATAAGTGGACAGACGAGCGTAATGACACGGTCTCTGTTGGAAATGGACCAGGTGCAATATATGTCAAGTCTGTCTCAACTTATTCATATATCGGTTCGCAGGACTATAATGGAGTCTCATGTGCCCGAATACAACTGGATGGGGTTATGACGATTAAGGGAACTGCTACTATTCAGGGAATGGACTTCGATGTCGATGGGAGCGGAAAGGTCTCTGGGTTGGCAATATTTGATTACGCTAATGGGCGGGTTGTTAAAGTTACTGGTACTGCAAATCAATCTTCAGTGATGTCTTCAAAAGATCAGTCAATGAGCATTCCTATTGACCAAGTCTCCAGCTACGAGATTTCATTAGTAAAATAGTCGAGGTTTACGGGGGCACCGATTTTTGACCTTAGTGCCCCCTTTCCATTAAAGAATTGATCATTATACTACTGCTTGATGCTTTGTGCGTCTAACCTGACTACCTAAATGTGGTCGTGTAAATTTGTAAGCACCTTTTTGAGAAATCTTCCTGTGTAAGAATTGGGATTAGATGCAACCTCCTCAGGAGTGCCAGTTGCAACAACCCTTCCCCCACCTTCGCCGGCCTCAGGGCCGAGGTCTATGACGTAATCGGCGCTCTTTATGACATCAAGATTGTGCTCTACAACTACAATGCTGTTCCCTTTTTCCCGCAAATCAAAAAGAACATTGAGAAGCCTGGATATCTCGTCAAAATGTAAGCCAGTGGTAGGCTCATCAAGCAAAAACAACATTCCCGTCTCAGCAGAGGAAGACAAATATGTGGATATTTTCAAGCGCTGGGCTTCTCCTCCCGATAACGTAGAAAGCCTTTGGCCTAATTTTACATAACCCAATCCAACTCGCTGGAGTATTTTCAATGGCTTCAGTATCTCATTGCGACCGCTGAAAAAATCACTCGCATCATCAACAGTCATATCGAGAACTTCAGAAATATCTTTCCCGCGATATTTCACCTCGAGCGCTTCAGATGAATATCTCTTCCCTTTGCAGACTTCACACTCGAGGGTAACATCGGCCAGAAATTGCATTTCAACGACCTGCACCCCTTCCCCTTCACAAGCTTCACACCTTCCCCCCCATTCAACATTGAATGAAAAATAACTTGGCGACAAGCCCCGTTCCCGTGCCAGCGGTGTTTTTGAAAATACAGTGCGAATACCGTCAAATACACCGCTGTACGTTGCCACGTTAGACCTGCGCATCCTGCTCACAGAAGATTGATCTATCATTTCAATACCCTTGAGACCGTGGTCAAGGATTATTTCGCGACAATTTTGAGGTACAACTTTTACAAAGTTGTCCACAGTTAATTCATAGTCTGAACGATCGACAAGCATGGATGCATGTAAAATATCATAGACAAGTGTACTTTTCCCTGACCCGCTCACCCCTGTTATACATACGAAACTGTCAAGGGGAATATCAACATCTAAATCGCGAATATTATGAAGGTTAGCTCCTCTAATTCGGATGAACTGAGCAGGCTTTTTCCTATGTCCAGGGACAGGAATCTGCCGCTTCCCATTCAAGTAACTCGCAGTTAGCGATTTTTCCGACTCGAGCAGCTCTTCATACGTTCCTTGAAACATAACCTCCCCCCCATTTGTGCCCGATCCAGGCCCCAAATCAACTATGTAATCGCCGCTCCTCATTATTTCTGGATCGTGCTCTACCACTATAACAGTGTTATCATACGATTTTAACTTCTTCAAGACCTTTATCATTCGGTTGATATCTCTCGGATGCAACCCGATGCTTGGCTCATCCAGTACATAAATTGTGGATACCAGTGTTGAGGCTAAACTATGCGATAATGCAACACGTTGAGCCTCACCACCTGATAAAGTAGATGAAAGACGGTCGAGTGTCAGGTACCCGAGGCCAATATCATCAAGATATCCAACCCTTTTCCTAATTTCTGTTAAAATCTGCTCTGCAACCACAGCACTTGATCCTTCAAGATTGATTCTCGAAAAAAATCCCCTTGCTTCTGATATAGTCATTTGAACAACGTCAAAAATATTCCTCCCTTCGACATATACCGATAGGGCGTCCTTCCTCAGTCGTGCGCCTCCGCACTCTGGACAGGTGACATACCCGCGGTACTTGTCTAGAAAATACTTCACAGAAAATGAATGGGATTTCTTTTCTAGAGCCTTCACAAAATTCATTAGACCAGGGAAAATGCCATCGCCGTTAATAAGATACTCCCACTCCTCCCTGGTCAAGTTCCTTACCGGCTCATTCAATCTTATTTTACCCATAGAGCCAGCTTTACTGAGTGAACGTCTATACAAATCAAACGCAGGAGCGTTAATCAGGGCTATTGCGCCTTTTGAAATAGATAACGATGGGTCAATGACAGATTTTTTGAAGTCATACCCGAGAACAGTACCGAATCCCTGACAGCTTGGACATGCTCCATATGGATTGTTAAATGAGAAAAGCCGAGGCTCAGGTTCGACATATTTTGTACCACAATTCCTGCACTCAAGCTCACTCGGGAACCTCAACATCTTCCGTTCTCCCAGAACATAAACATAAATTGAGCCATCTCCAATCTCGAACCCCTGCTCGCAAGCTTCAATAAATCTTTCCCTGAAATCCTCCGTTTCTGTCGACAGCCTGTCCAGGAGGATTAAGTAACCGCCAATGTCTTCATCACTCGCAATATCATTGATGTCTATAATCTCAGCTGGTTCTTCTCTGTTGACGACTCGAAAGTAGCCCTTTGATTTAAGTGTTTCCAAGGTGCTTCGCTTATCACTATCCTTCATTCCTGTTAAAACATACAACCTTCGAAGTCCTGGATAATTAACTATTTCATTAAAGATACTTTCTGGTGAGTACTTTTTTACTTCGATTTTGCATTTATCACAAAATACTTTGCCCACCCTTCCAAAAAGGAGCCTCATGTAGTCGTATATCTCCGTCATAGTCGCTACAGTAGACCTGGGGTTACGGCTAATTTTTCTCTGCTCTATTGCAACCGTCGGGCCTATACCCCGTATCGAATCGAGGTCTGGCCTCTCCATTCGCTCGAGGAACTGTCGCACATAAGCAGAAAGGCTCTCTATGTATCGCCGCTGCCCTTCAGCATAGATTGTATCAAAAGCCAAACTAGACTTTCCACTTCCAGAAGGTCCGGTAATAATGGTTATCTTCCCTTTTGGGATTGATATGTTGAGATTCTTGAGGTTGTGGGTTCGCACCCCTTCAATAATTATAGCTCCAGTGTTATTTTTTTCGGAAGGAAGCCGCTTCGTCCTCCTCCCCAACTTCATCCCCTCAGTTTTCAATTACTGGCATCACTTTATCTTAAAAATGGTTCATCAAGCCCTTTTAAAAATCATCATGGCGTTAATCTAAATGCAATTCCTACGTTAAGCCTTAAAAAACTGACATAGTGCTCTAATGTATCAAATGCAATTGATTTCTTAGAATCATTATTCTTGGAACGAAGTGCTGCATTTGCTATTTCATATTCAAGACTCAAATCAATGCCGTAGTTATCAGCCGGAAACAATATTAAACCCGCACTGCCGCTGACGGCGATACGGGGCTGGTAAGTTGACGGATAGCCGACACTTTTCGTGTTATTTGTATCTGTTGTGAACTTTCCAAAAACAGAGATTCCTGCGTTCAAACCAAAATGGGGGACTATGTTGTCATTCCCTGAGCCAATATATTCCACCCCTTCCAGGATATGAAATATATTTTCATTTGATTTAATAGTTTTTCCTGAGACATTTTGCGATGCTGAAATTAGAGAAACCCCTCCAACAGTGGTAACCAGATAAAAGTTATTTATTCCTGAAATATCGGATGTGTACTTACCATCATACCCCACACCGTACTTTAGACCCGATCCCACTGGAGGTGTGCTTGACCACATCTTAGGAGAAATTACAAACACAGGAGATGCAGAGAGTTGAAAATGACTCCTTATGTGCTGCGCAACAGCGCCGCCTGCAAAAATCAAACCAACAGCAACTAAAACCAAAAACTTTTTCATAAAGCCTCCTGAAATTGTTGTTTGAAACAGGATAACATCGGAAAATTTACTTAGAGTTCAACAGGCTGATATCTATCTAAATTGGCAATTATTTTAATCTTTTGCAAATACCTCCAGGGAGTAAGTTCCCTTGATACCTATGACGCACAAAATTATATTTTATATGTGCGTCTATATAATCCACCACTTTCCCTGCGAACAAGGCTTACTGTAGTCGTTGTACTCATTTTGCTGGCTGCAGGATTCCTAATTAGTTATCTTAATTCGATTTCAATAGAGCAAACCCTGACGAGAACAGCCGAGAACAGCGCGACACTCATTACTTCAGAATTCAAATTGGCAATCCGTGGATACCCTAACCTTGATTCAACTGTATTATCCTCGAATTTGCGGCTCGCCTTGAAATTATTACCCGAGGCAGAATTCTTAGGTGTTTACTCCATCGACTCCAGCAGTAAATCATTGAAGCTCTTAACTTATGCAGGGACATCGTTATCTGATAGTGAAAACGAATACCTGATCAATCGACTCGCCAAGATCGATTCGTCATCTGCGCCAATTTCTGAAAAAAATGACAAGTTCGTTTACTCATTTGATCGCCTGAGGTTGCAGAACAAGAAACCTTGTGGTTATGTGGTTGCAAAAATCTCACTCCAGAAGATCACGCAAACTGTCCGCCACTACCAGGAAGCGGGAGCACTGATTACAGTTTCTGTTGGCATCCTCGCCTCAATTTTGCTGATGTATACACTCAAGCTGACATTCCTCGAGCCCTTCAATGAATTTGGGAAAGCAATGCTCGCAGCTGCTGATGGAAATCTCCGTACACGACTTTCAATTCGGACAGGGGCTGAATTCAGGAGCTTATCTTCTATTTTCAACGAGATGATGGGTCGACTCGAAGATGCTCACGAGGTCATTGCATATGAAATGAAGAGTCAGGAAGTTTTCAACGAAAGACTTCAGCATGAAATTGAACAAGCAACCGAAAGAATTAGAAGACAGAGCAATGAGATCATTTCCTTGCAGGAAAAACTTAGAATCTTCGAGTCACAAGCTGCTATGAGCAAAGCAGCTGCTAAACTTGCTCATGAAGTCGGGAGTCCGCTAAATGCAGTTTACACGTCTGTACAGCTTTTGCTCGAACAAAACTTGTCGGCAGAGGCACAAAAGAAACTACAGCTTATTAAGCGTCAGGTGGAGAAAATGATTGCTATCATTAACAATTCCCTGCGCACTTCAGAGCCCTCCTCGCTTCTCAAAAAGAAGATTACAGTCAAGAATTTAATTGACGAAACAAGGATGATAGTTGATTTGCGACTGGCAAGTGATGGAATAGTGTTTCGGACGAAAACAGATGATCCATCTTTGACTCTAGAAATCGACCCCATTCAAATACAGCAAGTTTTGATAAATCTCATTAACAATGCAGCAGATGCCATAGTGAGCAGCGCCAGAGGAAATTCGAAGGGTGAAGGATTTGTCGAACTTCATGTATGGAAAGAAATAGGTAGCAATAAAGAAACAGTGCATTTCGACATTTCCGACAATGGCGGCGGGGTCCCCGACAACATAGTTCCAAAGCTCTTTAACGAATACATCTCGAGCGAGAAGCCGCATGGAAATGGAATGGGACTGATAATATGCAGAGAAATAGCAGAACGACATGGAGGAAGACTATATTTGTCACAAAATAGCCCAACTTTAACTACGTTTTCCCTTGAAATCCCTGTCAAGTAGCTAAGCGCAATATGAGAGATAAAATTGCTATAATAGATGACCACGAAGATTCCCTCGAGTTACTTCGGGAGGCTCTGTCTTCATCTTATGATGTTGAGACTTTTTCAAACGCCAGCGATGCTCTGGAGCAAATTAAGATTGGAAAATATTCCGCAGTTGTATCGGACATTATGATGCCAGGGATGACAGGCATAGACCTCCTTGATGAAATAGTAAAGACAATCCCTGGTCTCCCTGTAATCTTGATAACAGCATTTGGAAAACTGGATGCTGCAGCAAGTTCGATAAAAGCTGGCGCTTACGACTACATCAGCAAACCTCTTAATTTGAACGAAATCAGGCTTGTCGTATCTAACGCTGTTTCTCGCTTCAACCACTCGAAAAAGTTGCAGCTTGAAGATAGAACCAGGGATACGAGCATTGACATATCGGGTGTTATTGGATTTAGCGATAAAATGCTCAAAATATTCAAGATGCTAGGGAGAATTGCTCCAACAAACTCGAATGTGCTAATAGAGGGAGAGAGCGGAACAGGCAAAGAGCTTGTTGCAAAATCAATACATTTGAATAGTCCACGTGCAAATAAGCCGTTCGTTCCAGTAAGTATAGCCGCGATTCCTGAGCAACTACTCGAAGCGGAGCTCTTCGGTCATGAAAAGGGCGCATTTACCGGAGCACTGTTTGCACGCGATGGGCTCTTTTCAGAAGCAGACGGGGGTACACTCTTCCTTGATGAAATTGGTGAAATCCCTCTTTCACTTCAACCAAAACTCTTAAGAGCATTACAGGAACACGAAATACGTCGAATCGGCAGTACATCTACCAAGTTCGTTGATGTGAGAATTATCGCTGCCACAAATCGGGATCTTTCTCACATGGTAAAAGAAAAGCAATTTCGAGAAGATCTGTTTTATCGCTTGAGTGTTATACGAATTCAACTCCCTCCCCTCCGTGAGCGAAAGGAGGACATTCCACCACTGGTAAAGTATTTCATTAACAAATACAACCATATGCATAATAAAAATGTCGACTCTTTTTCGGACGAGTTAATGGAAGTCTTAATGAAGCACAACTGGCCTGGAAACGTGAGGGAACTTGAAAATTTTGTCGATAGAGCCATTGCGCTCGCTGCTGGTCCAATCATTGATAAATCCGATGTCGAGATTTTTGAAAAGGAGAATTCTGTAGACTCCTGGTTTTCGGCAGCTCCACGCAAGTTCACACTTGACGAATTAGAGGATGCTTATCTGCACTTTGTCCTGAAGCAATGCAATAATGACTACTCAGAAGCCGCAAGGATTTTGAACATCAACAAGAGTACAATCTATAGGAAAATAGGAAGACCAGAAAAATGAAAGTTAGAAGCTTTTTCATTGCCTTAATTTTTCTTTCCCTGTTGTCATCTGGCGTTACAGCCCGACAATACCCGTCCGAACTAGTTCTGAAGAAAAATATAGATCATTTAGTTAAAATTTCTCGAACAGATCGCACCATAAAGAGCTTGACGATATATTCAAGGAGATGGCACAAGATTATTTATTCTTTGAACTCAAAGCTTCTCTTGCGTCCAGCAAGCAATCTTAAGATAATCACAACATCTAGCGCACTCCATTATCTTGGACCTGATTACAATTTTAAGACAAAGGTTTCATATAGCGGATCTCTTCGAGGGCATCACCTCGATGGTGACCTTGTGGTCCTCCCATCGGGAGATCCAGTTCTGTGTCTAAATGACATCGATTCGATGGCTGCCTCTGTCTATAAATACGGCATTGACTCTATATCAGGCAATATCATCGTTTACACTAATATGTTCGACAGCTTGCAATGGGGAAACGGGTGGATGTGGGACGACGAGCCCTCCCCTTTTGCGATGTTCATCTCACCAGCATGCGTCAACCATAACACCATAAACATTTCTGTCTTGCGTGATTCAATCTCGAATAAACTTTTTGTACTGATGGATCCGCCGACTTCTTTCGTATCTGTAGAAATTAATGCTTTGCCCGGGTTAAAAGACTCAATTGTGGCTAACCGGATAGACAGTTGCTCTTTTAACATTGTGAAAATTGATGGTTCTTTTACGAGCAATTTTACCAGAGAAGATTACAGCTTCTCCATCAGACACCCCGCACGGTATTTTGGCACGCTTTTGAAGGAGGCGCTTCAGCAAAACAGAATGATAGTCAGGGGAAATGTGTTGGTCAGAAGAGACTCCCCTGTCTTATCTGAGAACCTGTCAATAGCCACAATTGCACATAAAATAGATACTGTAATTACGTACACAAATAAAATGTCTGATAACCTTGGTGCAGAATGTCTATTGAGAACCGTCCCCTATGAAATGTTTCACCAAACAGGAAGCGCAGAAAACGGAATTGCCTTTGTCAAACAATTCTTGTCCATGTGCGGTGTCGACTCGACCGAATATCATCTGGTAGACGGGTCTGGCGTTTCACATTACAATCTAATAACCTCCGAAGCCATTGCAAGAGTGCTCGATCAAATTCTTGATGAACCAATGGCGATTAGAAAGATATTCATAAATAGTTTACCAATTGCAGGAGTTGATGGGACCCTGGAAAACAGGATGAAGTTCGACAGTTTAACACATCGAATCGTAGCAAAAACCGGATCCATTAGTGGAGTGAGCACACTTTCAGGCTATGTATTTGTGCCAGGGGACACACTGATATTTTCAATGATGATGCAAAATTTTGCCGGGAAATCAAAGCCCTTTAGGCAACTTCAGGACGAAATATGTCATGTCCTGTATTACTTCAATCAAAATGCAAAGAAGTTTCAAAAGGAACTGAGGATTCATCACTTGGGATTATTTACAGCTAACAAAAAAATTCGTCCAACTGAAAGAAAAATATAAATTCCAGAGCGACCCCCAGGTCAATAAGTACGATTTTTCGGCCTTTGATAAGTAAACAGAGGTTATTAAATTTTAATAGTATGACGCTTAATGCTGGCGTAGCTCAGTTGGTTAGAGCACTAGACTGTGGATCTAGGGGTCGTGCGTTCGAGTCGCACCGCCAGTACAAACATTTCTGTTAATAACTTAGTACCCCTGTGCAGTGCCCCCACCGCGTGAATCTCCTACGCCCTGGTATTCTCCATCTGGCATCACTTGAATAGCTTGAACCTCCCCAATATATTGACGCTCCCATTTTTGTCCAGAAACATACCTTTTGACGCCTCCGAAGGTGCGGTCCCACAAGCATCAATCGCATAATTCTTACCATCCTTGAGATGAACCAGGTAATAACCACCTCCCCCTAAATTTCCTGCCTGTGGATAAGTAACTGCCAGAGCAAACCCAACTGCAACTGCGGCATCAACAGCGTTTCCACCTTCGATTAGAATTTTCACACCTATTGCAGTGGCAATCGAATCAGACGAAACAACCATCCCGTTTTTACCGACTGCTGGCTTTAATTGAGAGACTTCGCAGAAGACTGTAATTGGGGCAGTCAAACAAAGAAGCAAAACAGCAGATACTTTTTTCATCCTGCACCTGAAATTTCGTAACGCAATTTCCAATAAAGGTTAGCTCTTTAAAATCTTTCTGGCAATGACCATCTTCTGAACTTCCGAAGTTCCCTCACCAATCGTCAAAAGTTTCGCATCACGGTAAAATTTCTCCACAGGGAAATCTTTCACATAGCCATAACCGCCATGAATTTGTACCGCCTCTTCGGCACACCTGACAGCAGTCTCACTTGCAAAGTATTTTGCAGTGGCAGCCGATAATGTAATATCCTTTCCGCTGTCTTTCAGGAATGCTGCCTTGTATGTCAGAAGCCGCGCAGCTTCGATTTTTGTTGCCATGTCGGAAATCTTCCACTGAATTGCCTGAAAATCCGCCAGTTGTCTTCCAAATTGTGTCCTCTCTTTCGAATATTTAACACTTGCCTCCAGTGCACCCTCTGCCAGACCAAGAGATAGCGCAGCAATTCCAATCCTTCCAGCATCAAGAACTTGTAGGGCCTGTTTAAATCCTTCTCCCTCCAATCCTATCAGGTTCTCAGCTGGCACGAATACGTTGTCCATTATCATCATAGAGGTGTCGCTTGCTCTCATTCCTAATTTGTTTTCCTTTCGTCCAGCAGAAAAACCATTCATCCCTTTCTCAAGAACAAAAGCACTAATACCCTTCTTCCCCTTCTCTCTGTCGGTAATTGCCATGACAACCGCTATTTCTCCAACCTTTCCATGAGTTGTAAACTGCTTGACTCCATTTAATATATAACCACCCTCCACCTGTCGAGCTGTAGTTCTCAACCCGGCTGCGTCAGTTCCACTGGTTGGTTCGGTCAATCCCCATGCCCCAATCTTTTTCCCTGATGTAAGATCAGGCAAATATTTTTCTTTGAGATACTCACTTGAAAAATTATATATATGACTCGTACAAAGGCCATTGTGCGCAGCAACAGAAAGTCCTATTGATGGATCGACTTTTGATATTTCCTCAATTATTATACAGTAGTCCACATAACTCAAACCCGCTCCACCATATTTAGAGTCAACTGTCACCCCCATAAAGCCAAGTTCGCCCATTTTTCGAAATAGCTCAAATGGAAATTCCTGCGATTCATCGTACTTCATTACAACTGGCCTTATCTCATTTTCTGCAAATTCTCTTGCAAGATTGCGTATTTGGTTGTTCTCTTGTGAAAAGCTCAAATCCATTTCCGACCTCCAGTTTTTAAGGCTTTCCTTAAGCCGCGCATTGTGTGCGCTGCTATGATTTTGTTAGGTCCTCGACTAACTTATAGGCTGAAATTTTATTTTCCACTACTTTGTTCAGGTTTTCTTCGAGGAACTTAATCTTCTCGGATGTCCAGAACCTCTTTGTAAGAATGTCCTGGACTGCTTCCTTGACGACCTTTTTTATTCGTTCACGCCTCTTTGCAATTAATTTGTTCGTTGAAACGAGATATTCCGCATGTTTTGAAATTCCAGTTAAAACTTCGTCTATTCCTTTGTTTTCACTTGCCACGGTTTTTACAATAAATGGAATCCACCCATTTGAATTTTTCACGACGTTATGTTGTCCTGTAGCGATCTCTAACATAGCAGTAATGGCATTATAAGATTGATCAACACCAGGGCGATCTGCCTTGTTCAGTACAAAAAAATCGGCTATTTCCATTAGTCCTGCCTTCATTGCCTGTACAGAATCTCCTGATTCAGGTGTAAGTACCACCACTGTCGTATCAGCTGTTTCAACGACATCTAACTCCGACTGCCCTACACCGACAGTCTCCAGCAAAACAAAATCAAACCCCGCAGCATCGAGGATATCGGCAGCCTGGTGAGAAGTCTTACTCAATCCACCCAGACTCCCTCTTGTTGCCATGCTCCGAATGAAAATCCCCTCCCTTAAACTTAAATCCATCATTCTAATCCTATCCCCGAGCAAAGCTCCTCCTGTAAATGGACTTGTTGGATCGACGGCAATTATACCTACCTTCTTCCCAATCTCGCTCATTTTTAGAGCCAGTTTGCTGACCAGTGTACTCTTCCCTGCGCCTGGCGGTCCTGTTATACCCACGCGATAAGCTCGGCCAACTTTTTCATAAATTGCATCGAGCAGTTCCTTAGCATCCCTGTCCTCATTTTCAATTATAGAGATTGCTCTGGCAACAGCAACTTTGTCGCCCAACAGGAGTCTACCATACATTTCCTTCTCGAAATTCATCTCTGAAATTTATTCTTGAAATATTCAACCGTAATTCTCAAGCCTTCTTCTAAGCTCACTGCAGGCTTCCACCGTAACATGCGCTCAGCTTTAGAATAGTCGATTACGCTCCTCATCTGTTCACCAGCCTTTGCATCACCATGTCTCTCTTCACACTGTGAATTTGTCAATTCCTTGAGCTTGAAAAACAAATGATTTACATCGGTTTCCTTTCCAGTCCCGATGTTGAAAATATCTGACCCTTCATATTCTAGGGCTAAGAGATTTGCCCTTACCACATCACCAACAAATGTGTAATCGCGGGTCTGCTTTCCATCTCCATTAATAACAGGTTGTCCGCCACTCAACATCTTACTTGTAAATATTGCAACAACCCCCGCTTCTCCATGCGGGTTCTGGCGCGGGCCGTAAATATTTGCATATCGGAGAATGACGTGCTCTAGCCCGTGGACCACCTTGTAATAAAAGAGATACTTTTCGACAGAAAGCTTAGCAATCCCGTAAGGTGAAAGAGGACGAGTAGGATGTAATTCATCAGCAGGGAAATAATCTTGTTCACCATAAATGGCTCCGCCAGTTGATGCGAATATAATCTTCTTCACCCCATACTTCAATGAGTTCTGTAAAAGGTTCAGAGAACCCACAATATTCACGCTTGCATCGAAAATTGGATCAGCAACTGATTTTCTCACGTCCATCTGAGCAGCATGATGGTTTACGACATCAAAATGATTTTCTTTGAATATCCTTTCTATAGATTGATCACGAATATCCAATTCATAAAACTTTGCTCGAGGATTTAGATTTTCAATACTGCCACTGCTCAGGTCATCAACAACAGATACTTCATGACCATTATTAATGAGAGCATCTACAATATTTGACCCAATAAATCCTGCTCCTCCTGTAACGAGAATTTTCATTTTGCTCCTTGTTGTTTTTCATATTGAATGACTTTACTTCCAATATCTCTTCTAAAATACATACCTTCAAACGATATTTTTTCAAGCGCCCTGTATGCCCTTTCAGCAGCAACTGCATAGCTGCCATTGCGGTCTATTCCAACACTGCTTAACACTCTTCCCCCAGATGTCACTATCCTCTCATCCTGAAATCTTGTTCCCGAATGATAAACTCTCACATCGTCAAACTCAAAGTCAAGGTTATTTATCTCCTTCCCTACCTCGTACTTCCCTGGATATCCTCTGGATGCGGCAACCACACAAACTGATACTTCCTTACCTGTCTTGATTTGAAAGTCATTTAATTCGCCATTAACAGAAGACAATACCAAATCAAGAAATTGAGGTTCGATTAGCGGCAGTACTGACTGAGTCTCAGGATCGCCGAATCGCGAATTGAATTCCACAACCTTTGGACCATTAGCTGTAATCATCAATCCACAATAAAGACAACCGCGAAATGGAAATGCTTCCGCATTTGTACCTTCAATTACCCTTTCAATAATCTCAGACCTGACGATTTTGAGATTCTTTTCATCAAGGAAGGGTGTCGGTGCAAATGCGCCCATTCCGCCAGTATTCAAGCCAGTATCATTTTCCCCAATGCGTTTGTAGTCTTGAGCAGAAGGGAGAAGAACATAGTTCTTCCCGTCTGTTACAGCAAACAGTGATGCTTCTACACCATTCAGGAATTCTTCAACAACAATTGTCTCGCCTGCTGAACCAAATACTTTCCTGTCAAAGAAATTTGTCAGTTCTACTTTAACCTGTGCATAATCATTAACAATGACCACCCCCTTGCCACCTGCCAATCCATCGGCTTTCAAAACAAGCGGATATTTAGAATTCTTGACGTAATCCTCAAGTTCATCCCTCTGACCACTATTGAACACTTGAAATTTTGCAGTAGGTATCCCCCATCTTTTCATAAAATGTTTTGCAAAAACCTTGCTTGTCTCAAGCCTGGCAGCTTCCTTAGTTGGTCCAAATATTCTTAAACCTTTTTCCATAAAAAAGTCAACTATCCCTTGTGATAAAAATTGCTCTGGCCCAACGATAGTCAGATCAATCCCTTCTTCTTTGCAAAACGATACAAGTCCTGAAAAGTCGTTTGGGTCCATAGACAAGCACTTTGCCTGTGCTGCAATTCCGGCGTTCCCGGGGACACAGTAAACTGAAGCGGTTGAATCGCTACGAACAATTGCATCGACAATTGCGTGCTCCCTCCCCCCTCCGCCAATTACGAGTACCTTCAAGATTTTCCCTCCAGTTTCACGAAAGATCCACGATGATCAAGTTGCAGTGAAAGTTCACGTGCAAGTTCGCCTGTCAGCTTCCGCCTATCGTATTTTTCCGCATACTCCATTGGAATTTCAGGCAGCTCGTTCTTCTCCCAGAGGGTAAACAATTCAATAATAGCTTTCTTGATTGCAGCTACGTCTGTGGGCGGAACGACTCTCCCTGCCCCGGTTTCAAGGATTGTCTTTCCAGCAACACCATCAGGAACAAGCCCTAAGATTGGTTTGCGACTCCCAATATACTCAAAGAGCTTGCCGGTAGAAATCATGTCCTCTCCTTTGCCAATTCCTATCGTCATCCATAACACATCACTGGTTATGAGGTAGCGGATTGTCGAACCATGGTCAAGGTATCCGAAAACCTTGACAACGTCTTTCAATCCCAGGGTATCGATCAGACCATAATTTTCCTTTCGAAAAGTGCCAATGAAGACTGCCTCAATTTTCTGCCTCATTTTTGGATTCTGATTCAACACCTCTGCTAGCGCTCTCAGAAAGAACTTCGGAGTGCGATTCCGGTAAAAAGTACCTGCGTAAGTGAAGCGCATCTTTTCTGTAAATGGGAGCTTCAATGGGTCGCCTACGTGGAAATCCTCCGGGTCATAACCCTGAGGAATTATGGAAATGTCATGGTAACTCAGGAAAGGATACCTGACTATCATCACTTCCTTTATTCTACGATTTATCGTAATGATTTTGTTTGAGGAATGAAGGACTGCCTTCTCAAGGCGCTGATGAATCATCCTATGAAATGGAGTTAAATAAAAGTGGAGTGGGTTATCAACCCAAGCATCCCGGTAATCAAGGACCAATGGTATACCTGTTTCCCTGGCGAGAGCCATACCAATTAAATGAGAAGTATAAGGTGGGGCTGTGGATAGTATTACATCGAAACTTTCCTCCTGCAAAAGCTTCCGTGCCGCTTTAAGTGCTTCACGCTTCCATCCAATTTTGTTGTCAGGGATAAAGAGTGCCTGACTTACCTTACTCAGAAAACTTCTCATCCTCTCGTGAGGCATCTTAATTGGCTTGTCCCTTTCGAATAATCGAGTAGGGTCGATGGAGTTAGTCCTCACTGTGCGAATGTTTGAGTCCGAAACTTCTCGCAGCATCGAATAATCCAAAGCAAAGTACGCTGTGGGGGTAACGGTCAACACAGTTGGTTCCCATTTATAAAGTGGAAGATACTTTGCAAACTTCAATGTCCGCTGGACTCCGCTTAAGCCCATTGGGGGAAAATAATATGATATTATAAGTACTTTGTTGTTCATCTCGCTTTAAGATAATAATCGATGTCCTTTGGAAAATCGGTCAAACTTCTTAGTCCGTCTGAAGTCACAAGAAAATCATCTTCAATCCTCACCCCACCAATTCCCGGCAAATATATACCTGGCTCAATAGTTATCACATTTCCTTCCACAAGGATATCATCGGAATTTTGTGATATTCTGGGGAGCTCATGGATTCTCAAGCCAATTCCGTGTCCCGTGCCATGACCGAAGAACTTTCCATATCCCTTTCGAGTAATGTAATCCCTCGCTGCTCTATCGACCTCTCTTGCAGCCACTCCAGCCTTTCCCTTTTCAATTGCTCTTCTTTGCGCGTCCAGAACTATCTTGAAGACGTTTATTAAAACTGAATCTATCTTTTTACCTGTTCGGAAAGTACGGGTAATATCTGAAGCATATCCCTTGTAGAAAGCCCCGAAATCAAATGTAACCAGCTCATTTTTTTCTACTAATTTGTCTGAAGCAATCCCATGCGGCATTGCCCCTCTGATTCCGCTTGCTACAATCGTGTCAAAAGATTCCTTTGACGCACCAAATAACTTTTGATTGTACTCAATTGTTGCCGCTAATTCCTTTTCTGTCTTCCCTACAATCGATTTTTCAAACAACTTATTAAGAGCTTGCTCACTGGTCTTGCCTGCCTGTGTTATCAAATCAACTTCAACATTCGATTTAACTGCAGCAAGCTTTTCTATAACTCTGGAAGTTTTCTCTATTTTCAGATTTGATAACTTCTGTGCAATTTCATCGAAATCCTTTATTGAAAGACTGTCTTCTACAGCCATCTTTGCTTTTCTGCTGCTCTTAAAAAATCTTCTTTTTATGAAATCAAATAAATTCCCCTTGAATACAATGATATCGCTGTTCACTACCTCATCTCTTGCCTGAGTCTTATATCGAAAATCGGTAAGAAAAAAAGATTGATCCTTGAAAACGAGGCAGGTGCCAGCCGAGCCTGTGAAAGTCGTCAAGTACCGTACATTATGGTGGTCTGTTACCAAAAAAGCGTCTATCGAATTCGTCCTCAAAAAGGCTTGCAGATGTTTCAATGCCTCAATTGAGTGTTTCTGGAGATCTGTCAATTTCATAAATGATAATTTGGCGCTTCCTTGACAATATCGACATCGTGAGGATGACTCTCGGTCAATCCAGCTGACGTGATTTTTACGAATTTTGCTTTTTGTTTCACTTCTGAAATTGTCTTGCATCCCATATATCCCATAGCAGACCTCAGTCCACCAACCATCTGATACACCGTATCACTTAATGGACCGCGATATGGGACTCTCCCTTCAATTCCTTCAGGTACAAGCTTTTTTATATCATCCTCGACATCCTGAAAGTATCTATCACTGCTTCCCGCTTTCATAGCTTCAAGTGAACCCATTCCACGATATGTCTTGTACTGTCGACCTTCGTACAAAATCTTCTCTCCTGGACTCTCCTCCACCCCTGCAAAGAGATTTCCAATCATGACACTGTCCGCACCAGCAGCAATTGCTTTTGCAATATCACCTGTTTGCTTAATTCCACCATCAGCAATTATTGGGATATTATATTTCGATGCAGCTTCCGAGCATTCCATTACTGCTGTTATTTGTGGTATCCCAATTCCCGCAACAACCCTTGTAGTGCAAATACTTCCAGGGCCAATTCCTACTTTTACTGCGTCGACGCCCGCTTTAATTAGCGCGATCGTTCCTTCTTTTGTTCCAACATTGCCGGCAATGAGCTCAAGATCCGGGAATTGTTTTTTTACCTGCCTGACCATATCTATGACACCACGTGAATGTCCATGTGCTGTATCCAGGACTACGACATCCACGCCAGCTTTAATTAATGCTTGAATACGATCCATGGTGTCGAATTTCACTCCTACTGCGGCACCAACCCTCAAACGACCTCTGTCATCTTTGCAAGCGTCGGGATGTTTCTTCTTTTTCTGAATATCTTTGAACGTAATCAGACCCCGGAGTCGCCCTGAGGTGTCTACAACAGGAAGCTTCTCTATCTTGTGTCTCTGCAAGATTTTTTCGGCATCCTCCAGGGTTGTTCCTAACTTTGCCGTTACGAGATTTTCTTTTGTCATTAGATTCTTAACTTGCACTTCTTTGTCTTCCACAAACCTTAAATCACGGTTCGTCAGTATTCCTACGAGCTTCTCTCCTTCGACAATTGGAATCCCTGAGATATGGTACCTTCCCATTAGTTCTATTGCATCACGCACAGAGCTATCTGGACCAAGAGTTATTGGGTCAGATATCATGCCACTTTCTGATCTCTTGACCTTGTCAACTTCTTCCGCTTGCCTCTCGATAGAAAGATTCTTGTGAATAATCCCAATGCCGCCCTCTCGAGCTATAGCAATGGCCAGTTCACTTTCGGTCACTGTATCCATTGCTGCGCTTACAAGGGGGATATTTAAGTTTATGTTCCTTGTTAACTTTGTCCGCACATCTGTCTCACGAGGCAATACAGTTGAGTAGCTTGGAACGAGAAGCACGTCGTCAAAAGTAAATGCCTCGCCAATTATTTTAGAGCGATTCGCCATTAGCAATTCTCCATTTATTTGTAAGCTGGTATTCCTGTGATGTCTTCACCCAGTATTAACGTGTGAATGTCATGAGTACCTTCATAAGTGTAAACACTCTCGAGATTAGCCATGTGTCGCATGACTGGATATTCATCAAGAATTCCATTTGCTCCTAAAATCGTTCTTGCAATCCGGGCTATTTCAAGAGCCACATGGACATTGTTCCTTTTTGCAAGTGAAACCTGTGTGTGCTTGTATAATCCCTGATCCTTCAGTCTTCCAAGATGGATATTTAGCAACTGACCTTTTGTAATTTCAGTGAGCATGTAAACTAATTTTTCCTGGGTTATTTGAAAACTAGCAATAGGCTTCCCAAACTGAATCCTTGTCTTAGCATACTGAAGAGCGGTGTCATAACACGCCATTGCGGAACCAATTGCCCCCCAAGCAATTCCATACCTGGCTTGTGTCAGGCACATTAGAGGCGATTTGAGACCATCAGATCCGGGAAGAAGATTCCTTTCTGGAATCTCGCAATCCTGAAAGATTAGTTCACTTGTTACCGAGGCTCTCAAAGAATGCTTTCCCTTCATTTCAGGCGCGGAAAATCCCCTGGTACCCCTTTCCACCAGAAATCCACGAACTCTTCCATCAAGTTTTGCCCATACTACAGCAATATCAGCAATTGTACCATTGGTTATCCACATCTTTGCTCCGTTGAGAACAAACTTCCCGTTCTTGTATTCGGCACGGGTAGTCATTCCTCCGGGATCTGACCCATGGTCTGGTTCTGTCAAGCCAAAACATCCAACCGCTTCACCTCTGGCTAGCAAAGGGAGCCAGTGATCTTTTTGCTCTTCGGAACCAAAAGTAAAAATTGGATACATAACAAGCCCGCTCTGCACAGAAGCCATGCTGCGTATACCTGAATCTCCCCTCTCAAGCTCCTGCATCATCAAGCCATATGCGACATTATTTACCTCAGCACACCCATACTTTGATGGGAGTGTAGGGCCAAAAATTCCAAGATCTCCCATCTGTTTGATTAAATGAAACGGAAAAGTGCCTTCGCGAAAGTGCTTTTCAATAATCGGTATTACCTCGTTGGAGACAAAATCCCTGACTGTATTTCTGATCAGCTTTTCTTCGCTCGATAAAAGAGTGTCCGTGTTGTAATAATCAACTCCATTAAACTGAAACATTGCAACCTCTTGATTTAGGTAGGATCATCTTTTAATTCTAAATTTGCCAGAGGGAATCTGGCGTGCTTGACAAAAACTTATGCAAGCTGAGACTCAAAATCAAGGCGATTTGACCATATCGCCTGCCATTCAGAATTAAGACCCTGTAAATTCTTGACTTTTATACAATGCATCTCTAATTTTGATTCAAGTTGGATTCTCAAAAAAACATGGAGGTAACTTATGAGAAAAGCAGTGGGTGAGGCGTCGCCACTTGTAGTCATGCTACTTTTTGCCGCGAACCTTCTTTTAAGCGGATGCGGGTCTATGAAAGAGACAGCTTCCGCCCCATCTACCCCGTCTGACACCACCGCTCTTGCATCACTGACGAGCGAAAACCAGAAACTTCAGGCGGAGAATGCCCAGTTGAAAAAATCAAACGCCCAGCTTGAACAGGAGAAGAAAGCCCTGAACGCAAAGGTTGCAGATCTGACCTCAAAATTGGGACAGAGCAGTCAACAATGGCAGGACCTGGTAGACTTGCAGAATAGAGCAAGTGCACTTGATTCAGAACTTACGATTCAGAAACAAATCAACCGCGATCTTAGCGCAAAAAATGCCGAGCTCGAGAAACAACTCATGGGAAAAGGCAAAACCCAGGAGCAAGAAGTCGCATCTCTGTCACCAGCAGAGTTCAAAGCAAAATATTCAAACGCTCTTGACCTTTTTAGAAAGCGAAAGTACAAAGAGGCACTCAATGAGTTTGAAATGCTGGTAAAAAGCAATGTCAAGACAGAGCTCATGAGCAATGCTCATTACTGGCGCGGTGAATGTTATTATGCTATGGGAAAGTATGGTGAAGCCGCTAAAGCGTTTGAAACTACACTGACTTACAAGAACACGTACAAACGAGGAGCTGCGTATGTAATGCTCGGAATGAGCTACTTGAGATTGGGCGAAAAAAGTAAAGCCAGGACAACATTTGAAGAATTGCTAAAGAAAGATAAGTCTTCTCAGTACGCTTCCAGAGCAAGGCAACTCCTTAAAGAACTTGAATAACAGCTCGGTGCTGAAGACACAATAGCCTTCTCTGCAGAATTCCTGGGCATCGGACTTTGTGACATTAAATTTCTGAAGAGAAATCCATCTAATATTGTGCATTTATTGTAATCCATGTATAGAGGAAAGTAGCAAAAACATCTCTTCTTTTTTATTTACTGTGGACAACTCTACCAATCCCCCTGGCAAGTTCCTTGCAAATGCCAGCGACAACTTCGTCGGGAACTCCATCTTGATTTGAAGACTTGAGTCTCATGTCAGGCATCTCATTCACATAGTCTATTACCACGAACTTCCCTCCTGTTGTTAAAGCAACTTCAGTCGAAAAGAAATCAAGTCCACACACGTTGTGAATTTTCTCCGTTAGATTAGTCACTTCATTCAGTTTATAATCACGATATTCAGAGTCAGTGACAGGCTCATAAACATGAGTCAAATCATCCCACCACACCTCAAAGACCTTTCCACACGCATAAAAGGACCTGAACCATGCTCTCCTTCCATTAATGATCATCGGCTCAATCTTTTCTTGCAATAGATACTTATCGTCACGATTATGCTGACGGGTTTCGATCACATCTTGCAATGATTCAGCACCTGTCACCACACCGATACCGCCCCCCGTAGTGTTGGCAGGTTTAATGATAAACGGCCGTCCAAGCCTGGCCAACTCACTTAGACTTAACTTGATTTCCTTTTGACGATTATATGGCGATATTATTATGGTGTATGGTACAAATATACCCGCTGTGATAAATTCGAGATGCATCGATGCTTTATCCGAGGCATGCTTAATTTGCTTTGGATCGTTAATGATATAACTGTGCCGATGATGCAGCAAATTTACAAGCTCCTCACAATCGTCGTCTACATCAGATGCTCTATCAACAGCCGATAAAAAGGAAATTTCACCTGAACGCAATTTGTTCAATGTACCCCGGAATTCAGGTTGCCCTATAATCTGGTGATTTACGCCCTCGACTTCGAGTTCTTCGGACAGTATGTAAACAAAATCACGATCATATTCCCACTCATATAATATTGTACAATCTATAATCTTCATCTGGGAATACTAAACAATGAATAGCCAGAGATAGTGCCTTTGGAGGACAGGAAGAAGGAATTGCTAAGGAATATCGATAAGAAGATTATCATCTACTTCAATTTCCATACGCAACAGAGCTGTGCTCATTGTCTTTCCCTGTGCATCGTTCCTCAATGAGACAGTCCCTCCTCCTGCAAGGGCTTCATGGAGGAGAAAGTTTAAGGCGTAAATATTCGGCATTTCAAAACGCTCAACCTTTCCTTTGCATATTTCTCCGAAATGTCTTTTTACTCTCTCAGCTGTAACCTTTTCAAATAATATCGGATAGTATTCAGGTTTACGGGCAATTAATCCAATATTTGATGCATCTCCTTTGTCTCCGCTGCGGGCGTGAGCTAATTTCAGTAGCTGCACCTTTCTCATATTTCAATTACCTCCACGACAGGATTGACAAGATTCTTTTTGATGAGCGATGGCCAATATGCAATTACTTCCTGGGGTTTTGGCCTACCCCCACCAAAACCTGTGACAGTAGGTGGACCAGTCAGTACGAGAGGCACAAGCTGACGGCCAAAAGCGTCTACAGCTTCGAAATCTCTGCTACGAACAGCGACTCGGAGTACAACCTCGTTAAGTTCATCAGGCATTGGACTTAGCGGACCGTGACAAGAATTGTACCCCATAAATTCTGTATGAAATTCTTCATATTGATAGCCTAGATCCTTCAAGCGCTGACGCATTATTTGATCCGCGGCCCTTGCCTTTTCCAGAGCTTCAGGCCATCCATAAGTGAGCATGCCAACTGCATAATAACCATCAAAATAGGAAGCTGATACCTTGTAAAATTCAGTAGGTGGCAATCCTTTTATTCCATACACCCTTACCCTATTTTCACCCGCTTGCTCTAATTGAATTGTAGTAAAATCCGCAATAACCTCCGGCGTAATGTATTCTTTGGGATCTCCAATCTCATACACCAATTGTTCCTTTACAGTATCGACAGAGACCAATCCTCCTGTCCCCTCGTGTTTTGTAATGAAGACAGTGCCGTCGGGATAAGCTTCAGCAATTGGAAACCCAATGTTAGCAAGGTCCGGCACACTGCGCCAATCCTTCAAGAAGTTGCCACCAGATGATTGTCCTCCGCATTCAAGGATGTGACCGGCAACAATACCAGCAGCAAGTTTGTCGAAATCATTTTCGCTCCATCCAAACTCGTACATCATTGGTGCAAGGGTAAGGCCTGTATCTGTTGTTCTTCCAGTAAGGACAATTTGCGCGCCCTGTTGAAGCGCTTGACTTATAGGCACAGCACCAAAATATACATTTGCACTTTGCAGGCGCTCTCGTACCGTTCGCAAACTTTCCCCAGTGTCCATATTCCTAAGATCGATGCCATTTGAAAGGAGTTCATCAATCTTCCCAAGGATATCATCTCCATGCACAATGCCAATTTTCAGACCTTTTATCCTTTTTTTGGATGCAATTTCGAAGATCGCATCACGACATGCTTGAGGATTGACACCGCCGCCGTTTGTGACGACCTTGATTCCTTTCTCGACAACATCAGGGAGAATCTTGTCCATCACTGAAATGAGGTCTTTTGCATAACCCAGCTTTGGATCTCTTGATCTCTGTTTTTGCAAAATAGACATCGTCACCTCTGCAAGATAATCCATTACAAGGTAGTCAATTGGCCCTTTCCTGACTTGCCACACTGGGGCTTGAGGCAAATCCCCCCAGTAACCCTGTCCCGAAGCAATCCTGATACTTTCTTTCATTCGATAGCCTTCAATTTTATTTTTGCTTCAACATGGTGTGTCGTCAAACGGTATCTTCAAAACACGACATAATTTCAGCTTACGTGATCACTCTTTTGCTTGAAATAGCCTTTCACTGTTGGTTAGTTCAAATACCTTCTGAAATAGCTTTTGATCTGCAGGTGACAATTTTATTTTCCTTCTTAACATGACCCTCGCTGCCACCTCTATGGCCTTGTCGATCCTGTAAGTCTCAAATCCATCCGCCCCACCCCAGGAAAATGAAGGGACGAACTTAGGTGGTAAGCCTGCCCCGAAGATATTACAGCAAACTCCTACCACAGTCCCTGTGTTAAACATTGAATTAATTCCACATTTAGAATGATCTCCCATTGTCAAACCAACAAATTGGCTACCTGTATTTACATACTCGCCATCCACATAGACCTTAACATTGCCGTAATCGTTCTTAAGATCGCTATTGTTGGAATCCGCGCCAATATTCACCCATGAACCAAGATATGCATGTCCAAGAAATCCCTCATGCTGCTTATTGGAGAAACTGTGAATAATTGATTCTTCAACTTCGCCACCTACTTTACATGTTGGTCCAATGCTCGTACCTTCATAAATCTTCGCTCCTGCCTTAATGATGCTGTTTTCACCAATAAAAGCAGGCCCAACAATTACAGCATTGGGAAGTATCCTGGCATTCTTGCCAATACATATGGGACCATCTTCAGCATCGAGCACAACGCCGGGTTTTATCACAGCACCTTCATCCACAAGGATGTTTTCCGGATTCAACATGTGCACACCCTCGCTTATTTTGCCTCTTACCATACCGCGTCCACCAAACAGCAGCCTAAAATCGGATCCAATTTGATCCCCGTTGCGCAAAACTAGCTCCCAGGAATATTCAATTACTGCAATATCTGAAGATAATTCTCGAAATTTTAATGCAGGAAAATCCGAGCTTTGCAGCTTATTTTGTTTAATTGCATCAATGACTGAATCAAAATATTCGGTAGAAATTCTTCCTGCAATGATTGAATTATCTTTGAGAAGAAGAGTGTTAAGGTCTAAATTCCGCATAACGTTTGAAAGTTCAGTGCTTGCTAATGTGCGGCCATTGACAAGGAAAACCTCAGCTGCGTTTACAGGTTTTTTATTTACGAAATTGTGGGGATTTTTCTCTAGAAAGGTTTCCGATAGGTAATCACGCATGTCATAGTAAATATTCGCATCCGGAAACAGTTTTTCCACTTTTTCTCTCAACGTCAAAATCCCGCAGCGAAGGTCATAGACAGGTCGAAAATAGACAAGCGGTAAAAGCTTTCTGTATCCATTATCCTCAAACAAATAAATGTCCATCTAAAATCTCCCTTAAGTTTCGCAGGTTTTTATAGAACTAATTTTGAAAGATATGATGAAGATGGGGTTGTCCATCTTCATCATACCAATTAAAAATAATTAAATTGCAAAAATGCCGCTTAAGTTTCTTCAACCGTAATAAACAAACTCAGCAGCAAGATCAGCTGCTGCACCCTTGTCAACCACAATAATTGCTTTGGGATGAAGCTGAAGAACTGAAGCAGGACACATAGCTGTTACAGGACCTTCGACAGCCGCTTTTACTGCCTTTGCCTTACCTTCCCCGTTTGCAAGCAATAAAAGCTCCTTAGATTCCATAATTGTCCCGATGCCCATGGTTACTGCATACTTTGGTACCTCATCTATACTCTTAAAAAATCGGGCATTATCCTGTCGCGTCTTCTCAGTCAACGTCTTCACCCTCGTTCTAGAGCCAAGTGATGAACCAGGCTCATTAAATGCAATATGGCCGTTGGCTCCTATCCCCAGGACCTGAATATCGATTCCTCCATATCTTTTAATTTCATCTTCGTACCATTGACAGAACGCCTCTATCTTTGGATCTGTTTCATAAGTTGTAAACCTGACTTCCCCGTGCATTCCCTGTGGCACATGCACATTTGCCGGGTTAATATTGATATGTTTGAAAAGATTTTCCCACATAAAGTAAGCATAACTCTGATCATGATTCGGGGGTAAGCCAATGTATTCATCCAGATTAAACGTAACGACCTTTGAAAAGTCAAGACCTTCTTCTTTGTGCAATCTGATAAGTTCTTTATAAAGACCAATTGGTGTGCTGCCTGTGGCAAGCCCTAATACAAGATTAGGCTTCTTGCGGATCCTGGAAGCTACGATATGGGCAGCTTCTTTGCTCATGGCGTCGTAATTTTCCCTGACGACGACTAACATTTTGTCCTCCCAAATTTTTAGTAAGTTAAGTATTATTGAATAGTAGCTTTTTAAAGAGCTTTAATTCATAGGAACAGCTCAAATCCTAAATTTAAAGTTCACACAGCAATTTTTAATGTAATTGATTTAAGAAAGAAAATAAATTCTTTATTTGTGATCCGTTACAATTGTTTGGACTTTTCGATTTTGAAACTTTTAATTATCTTGAATTACAAGAAAACCAATTTAAATTCCATTAATTATGCGAGAATTATAGAATGAAAAAAAATTTTTCGAAAGTAGAACTCAAAGCAATAGAAATTTCGGGAGAAAAATTAATATATTCACCGGCAGAAAAAGTCGGCGTCATTGTTGTTGAGAACTTTCCATCACTCGGTAAAATTACCGCACTGAGATTCATTGAATGGGTTCAACAAAACCCTGGTGGAGTTGTCTCCCTGCCAACTGGTAAGACCCCGGAACACTTTATTAAGTGGGTTACCTATTATTTGAGAAAGTGGTCTCAGCAGACTGTCAGGAAGGAACTCGAAGAATGGGGAATAGATCCATCGCGAAAGCCAGATATATCAAGTCTGCACTTTGTTCAAATAGACGAATTTTATCCAATTAACCCAAGACAGCAAAACAGCTTTTATTACTATGTGAACAAGTTTTACCTGCACGGATTTGGATTCGACGAAAAAAAAGCAATGTTGATTGATTGCACAAAGATCGGCCTTCCCTCAGGTAAGAAACTCGAACATGTTTGGCCGACTAATACGGTGGACATCACGCTGAGATATAGGCAGGCAAAGAGCGATCTGGAGAAATTACAGCAGACAGTTTTGGAGAATATCGACCAATGGTGTGCAGAATACGAAGATAAGATACGGAAGCTGGGAGGCATTGGATTCTTTCTTGGTGGGATCGGCCCGGATGGTCACATTGGTTTCAACATACGCGGCTCTGATTTCAACTCTACTACCCGGTTGACACCCATCAATTACGAAACCGCAGCTGCCGCATCCACAGATCTCGGAGGCATTGAAATATCACGCAACAGGCTTGTAATAACAATTGGTCTGAGTACAATAACTTTCAATCCTGAATGCACTGCAATAATTATGGCGGCAGGCGAAGCAAAAGCTAAAGTGGTTGCTGACGCCGTTCAGCAGCCGCGAAATGTCCGTTATCCTGCCACCGCACTTCAGCTTTTACCAAATGCAAGGTTTTACTTGACCCGTGGGGCAGCAAAATTCCTCCTTGAAAGAGAATATCAAATACTCTTCAATAAGAAGGATCTACCCGACGAACAAGTTGACAGGATTATTATTGATCTCGCACTCGAAAAAAAGAAAAAGATTCGGGATCTAACTCAACAGGATTTTGAGAACAATCGATTTGCTGCAGAAATTTTGAAAAAACGAACGGAAAGTCGAGATTCAATCCTACATAACTTAGAAAGGAAACTAATAGAAAGAATAGAGGCTGGAAGTAAATCAGAACAAAATACTGTCTTTTTACACACCGAGCCCCACCATGACGACATAATGCTCGGATACCTTGCATATGTTGTCAGGAGAGCAAGGGATGCCTCTAATCAACACACATTTCTCACCCTGACCAGCGGATTTAATGCCGTGACAAATCATTATATGCTTAATCAGTTATCAAATCTGAAATACTTCCTGGAGCATGGACTTTTTGACAGGCTCATTGCAGAGAGCTATTTTTCCCCATCTGATGAGCACAATCGAAATCGGGATGTGTGGCAGTACCTGGACGGGGTTGCTCAAAACAACGACTTTACGAGAAAGGAAGGGGAAGCTCGCCGTTTGCTTAGAAATTTGGTCTTCTTATTTGAGGACGATAACATTCAAAATTTGCAGCATAGAATTGATGAACTAATCAATTACTTCAGGACACAATATCCTGGCAAAAAGGACCTCCCCCACATTCAACGCTTGAAGGGGATGGCCAGGGAGTGGGAAGCAGATTGTTTATGGGGATACTTCGGATTTAACTCTCCCTCCATTCTCCACGCCAGGCTTGGTTTTTACAAAGGAGACATTTTCACAGAAGATCCAAAAATTGACAGAGATGTGATTCCGGTGGTAGAGATCTTGAGACGAGTTAAGCCGTCAATTGTAGGAGTTGCACTCGACCCTGAGGCAAGCGGGCCAGATACTCACTATAAAGTCCTTCAAGTCATGGCAGAAGCTCTGAAAATTTACGAGAAAGAAAGTGGCAACTCAAATATTAAAGTAATAGGTTATCGTAATATTTGGTATAGGTTTCACCCCGCAGAGGCAAATGTATACGTTCCTGTATCATTGAACATGTTTGCTGTCATGCAAAATTCTTTCGTAAATGCATTTGGTTCCCAGAGGGATGCTTCCTTTCCAAGTTATGAGCACGATGGCCCATTTTCTGAGTTAGCACAAAAAATTCAGGTAGAGCAATACCAGATGTTGAAGACGTGCCTTGGAAAGGAATTCTTTAATGAGCACCCAAGTCCACTTATACGAGCCACCCGAGGATTTGTATATGTAAAATCAATGTCTCTGTCCGAATTTTATGATACCTGTATGACACTACGGAAAACAACTGAAAACATGTAATTTCCAGAGCAAAAACCCCTGCGCAACATAGAGCTTAAAATAGCAATTGGCGTTGCCCAATGTAAAATGTCACGAACCATGATTACAAATGGCACTCTTTGTAATAAACAGCGGCAGTCATTTAAAATTCAAGATTACGCCTCAGTATGGTTGGAATTCAACATTCCGTTTTGTAGATTTATGATGGAAGTCATTGACGAGCGACCTAACATATGCAATTAACAACCACCCGGGCAAAGCCTTTTCTCAAATGGGCTGGCGGGAAAACTCAACTTGTAGAGGAGATTATTAAATATCTTCCTCGTGAACTCGGAAATGGATTAATACGCAAATATGCTGAGCCATTTGTTGGCGGTGGCGCCCTTTTCTTTCACATTGCTCAGACGTATGATATTGATGAGTTTCTCATTGCTGATGTCAACGAAGAACTCGTCCTCGCCTATCAAACCATAAGGAAGGATGTTTCCTCCCTTATAGAACTGCTAAAAGAGATGGAGCTCAAATACTACCGGCTTTCCCCCGATCAGCAAAGGGATTACTACTACTCAATTCGGTCTCAATTCAATGAAAAACGCACCAAGATAAACTACCACAGCTTCCAAGAATCGTGGATTGAGAGAACTGCTCAAATAATCTTTCTCAATCGAACATGCTTTAACGGGTTGTTCCGAGTCAACTCTAAAGGGGAGTTTAACGTCCCTTTTGGTCGTTATAGAAACCCACTCATTTGTGCTGAAGAGAACCTTCGTCAGGTTTCAGAACTTCTTCAACGCACCAAAATACAGCTGGGAGATTTCACAGACTGTGAGTCCTTTGTTTCATTAAACACATTTGTTTACTTTGACCCACCCTACCGTCCAATCAGTAAAACTTCAAGTTTCACGTCTTATTCACGATACGACTTTGACGACGCTGCCCAACTTCGCCTTGCTTCATTTTACCGTCTATTGAACGAAAAGGGTGCCAAACTAATGCTGAGCAATTCAGACCCCAAAAATGAAGACCCCACTGACCACTTTTTCGAGGATGCCTATAGAGATTTTCTGATTGTAAGAGTGCGGGCTAATCGTATGATAAATTCCGATGCGCGAAAAAGAGGCCCAATCAATGAGTTGCTAATTATGAACTACAATAATTTTTATGAAAGCAGCAATTCTCAGTGATGATAGGAGGTAGTCAGGTCACCAAGCGCATCCGCCAGCAGATATTCAATCAAAAACAAACTCAAACCGCACAGCACCGTAATGGAGAGAACCGAAGCAATACGAAGGCTCAAAGAACTGGAAGGGAGAGACCTCAGAGAACTCGCTGATTATTACGGGGTGACGGTCTGGAAAATGGGAAAAATCAACAAAGGCTGGGCTGGGCATGTTATAGAACGATACCTTGGTTTACCCATCAATTCAGCGCAATCCCCAAATTTTGGATCATGGGAGCTCAAGGTTGTACCGCTAAAAAGACTTAAGTCAGGTAAAATCGTTGTTAAGGAAACTATGGCTATCACGATGATAGACCCCACGAATGTGATTGAGAAATCCTTCGAAGAAAGCCATCTCCTCACGAAGCTGAGAAAGCAAGTTGTTTGCGCACGGATGTTCGAGTCTAATGAGGAGCGCTCGTCAAAGCTAATTCGGGTGGAGACATTTGATCTGAGCGAACCACAAATTTACAATCAAGTGAAATCGGATTACGAACTTGTGCGCCGAACGATCAAAGAAGAAGGCTTTGATGCCCTCACGGGAAAAATGGGAGTGCTGGTTCAGCCACGGACAAAAGGTCCTGGCCATGGTTCAACATCACGTGCCTTCTATGCTCGCAAAAAGTTAGTTTCCATCATCCTTGGTCTATGAAACGCGCCGGTATGCCCAAGAACGCTCCTAAACCTGTGCAGTACAAGAAACAAACTGGTGATAGCAAGGTCATTGCAGAGACTGCCCTTGGTTACGACAGTATTACAGGCAACGACCCAAACGAGTTCACTCTGGAAACCACAACGGTATGGAATTTTCCAATACGTGGCAACTGGGCAACCCACAAGTCTGACTACCGCGGGAACTTTGCTCCTCAAATAGCTCGCAACCTGATTCTGAACTATTCTGAGGAAGGTGAACTGGTTCTTGATCCTATGGTGGGAAGTGGTACTACTTTAATCGAAGCCAGGCTCTTGAACCGAAATGCGATCGGGTACGACATTAACCAGAGAGCCGTGGAGATTTCTAAAGAGCGACTGAAATTCAAAACAGACAACAATTCAACCCAGACTGTAGCGATAGGCGATGTTCGCAATCTGAAGAATCACGAGGATAATTCCGTAGACCTCATTATTACACATCCACCATATGCGAACATCGTAACCTACTCGGATAAGAAGAATCCAGACGATCTATCGAGTTTATCGAGCATCCCGAAATTCCTGGAGCAGCTCGAGATTGGCATCAAGGAGCTTTTCCGGGTTCTCAAACCTAACCGATATTGTGCAATTCTAATCGGAGATACCCGAAAAGGCCAACACTACGTCCCCTTATCCTATTTTGTTCTTGAACGATGTCTTCGCAATGGATTTGCCTTGAAGGAAGAAATTATTAAGATTCAGCACAATACCAGATATGCTCAGCGATGGAAAGACAGGGCAAGGAGTTTTCAGTTCTATTTAATAATGCACGAGCATTTATTTGTATTCCGCAAACCAAGGGCAACTATTGAACTTGGGCTAGCATTGATAGGAATAGAAAGAATATCTCTGCCTCTCTCAAATTTTAATCCGGTAATTGTGTTTCCTTCGCCAAATTCTTTTTTCTTTATAGATTCAGTTAAAAATTTATTTCCCTATATTTATAAAAGACAATAATACCCCGGCGAAACGAAATCTAAATACCCTTTATCTCTTAAAATTTGTAATTGTTGACGAATTTTATCTTTAATGTGTTTATTATTTGGATGTAATAAACTTAACTCTTTTTCAAATTTGTAAATGTCGTCCAAGATAAACGCACGTTTTCCAATCCTTTCAATACAACGCATAATATCAAGCAACCATCCTTTTGCTGAGATATCTTTTTCTTCACGTAAAAATAAAGTCTTTCTCCATTCTGAAAGTACTTTTTCTTTCGATTCAATTTGTTGTTGCTTTATTATAAATATTTTTCCAGCTTGTGGAATTCTTTGTAAAAGAATATTTGAACCTATCCATCCTGCGCGTCGAGCGTTATCTGCAAGTGGTTTTCTTTTTTCTATTATTTCTCGAACAAAAAAATGTTTTGGTATTACAAAAAAATTGACGACGGATAAATTTGCAAAATTATAATTAAGTATAAACAGATTAGGATTATTACTACTTTGTAGTCTTTCTATTTTTGTACGATACGCCCCATCGAGGATTCTTGTTCCAATAGCACCTTGTTTGCTTTTTAATTCATAGTCTTCGGTGCATTTTGGACAGAAGAAATCAGCTACTGGTTGGTTGTTCGGGTATTTGTTTATATTAGGATATCCGCAGTTTGGACAAAAAGCCGAATCCCCAACCCAACATTCAGTTAAAATTCGTGCTTTTTGTGATACGCTTTTATAATTTACAGCAAGTTCTTTGTCAAAAGTTAATTTCATATCGAGTTATTTTCATAAGTTGTAGAAATTCGGACGTAAGTCTGGAAAATAAAAGCGGCGTATCTCAACCTTATAAAAAAGAGACAAAAACATAACTATAACGAGACACGCCAATGGCAAAGTACAGAAGGAAAAGAACAATAGCAATGTCCAGTAATAGTGAAGAGGACGAATATAGCGTTTTAGGTGTCAGTGGCCACGTTATTCCCCAGGGTCAGGGCCAAATCAATTCCCCACCCTTTTGTTAACAGTTACAAGTTTAGTTCACCGATTTTTTAGAGTCAAGGTTGTCAGATTCGGTGAAAGTTTTTTCTGTACGATTCTCCTTTGATTAACCCAAGTTCGACAGTTGGTGGTCTGAGAAAAAATATTTCTTAGGAAATTGGTATGAGTTCACATGTTTTGGTTGAAAAGTCCGTGTAGTGAAGACCTACCCCGTTGCAATGCCGTACCTAAATTATGTTATGTTCTTAAGGAAGATATGCAGAGAGAAAGACGGGAAAGGGCATTATTATTGGACACTTGTTAAGTCGTACCGTAGTCCTGACTGCAAGCAGGCCTGCATTGGCCTTGTGGTAACCAAGGAAGGAATACCACTTGGTTACGAAGTGTTCGAGGGGAATAAGCACGATCCAAAGACGGTCGAGACAATTGTCAACAAGATGGAGGCTTTGAATGGTGAGTCAGACCGCGCGTGGATTATGGATCGCTGTATGGTCAGCCAGGCAAATCTTAAATTGGTAGGGAGCGAAGGGCGCCGCAGGAATTATGGAAAGCTTATACCAAACTGACCGAGGCTGAAGAGGCATTCCGTACCCAGAAACATGACTTGCAACTGAGGCCGATTTGGCATAAAAAAAACCGAGTTAAGGCACACATCTTTGTCTGTTCCACAGCGTATGTGTTGTGGAAGTGCTTCGCTCAAATGTGCAAAGGCGCTGAGCTGGGTGATGAACCACGACGAGTGATCGAAGAAATCAAGATTCTAACGTTAACAGATGGTGTGTTGCCCACGAGAAAAGGGATAGAGATCGAATTGCGATGCGTTACCAAACCGGATAAGAACCTCGCTATATTGCTCCATAAACTCAGGATGAATCCGCCGCTCAGATTACAGCTTAACCACATTTTGTAGTCAAGACTTTGACACCCTTTCTGCGTTTATCGCTCGAAAACAAAACTTTTTTCCAAACTGTCCAACTTGGGCTAATGCTGAGCAATTCAGACCCCAAAAATGAAGACCCCACTGACCACTTTTTCGAGGATGCCTATAGAGATTTTCTGATCGTAAGAGTGCGGGCTAATCGTATGATAAATTCCGATGCGCGAAAAAGAGGCCCAATCAATGAGTTGCTGATTATGAACTACAATAATTTTTATGAAAGCAGCAATTCTCAGTGATGATAGGAGATAGTCACGTCGCTAAGCGCATCCGCCAGCAGATATTCAATCAAAAACAACCTATAGTTTAAATGTTTTTCGTAGGCTATTTACCATTATATAGCAGGTGTGCAACTGGAGGCAGACAACTCCCACCGCCAACCAAGTCAACACACTCAAATGCAGCGTCGGATGGTCTTGCAAAGTAACTTTGAAAGCTGCGAGGTGGTTTTTTCCGAGAAAAAGTTAGCCTAATGAAACATGGCAGAAATTATTAAGATTCAGCACAATACCAGATATGCTCAGCGATGGAAAGACAGGGCAAGGAGTTTTCAGTTCTATTTAATAATGCACGAGCATTTATTTGTATTCCGCAAACCAAGGGCAGACGAAGACCTATCAAGAATTCGCTACAGCATTTCTTCTCCTGAGCCAACCCCAGGAACGATGTAAACACAAATATTTTGTACATATCGAAAAAGAAATTTCACCTCGAGAGCTGCGGAATGCTTGAATCTCAAAAATAAATTCTTTTCGGCTCATTCGGCGAAACCTGTTCAAGTTCCAGAGAACCTTCCGTAATGTCAATTACTATTCAATTTCTAAGAGTTGCTTATTCCACTCTTGCTATATCTGACAATCCCTTTTTTCATCACAAAAGCTACGTCAAAATTCTTAACGTCAAGACCGACAATGTCCGCTTCTTTTCCGAGCTCAATGCTGCCAGTTGAATTATCAATGCCTATTGAGCGAGCGGCATTTAATGAAGTCATTTTTGCAGCTTCGATAAAACTAACACCAAGTCTCTTCACCAGGAATTTGAAAGCCCTGTCCATCGTCAAAGTGCTCCCAGCTATAACTCCTTCTGCCGTTCGCACTTCGCCATTTTGCACGAAAACCTTCCGACCAGCTGAATCGTATTCACCATCAGAAAGGCACGTTGCCCTTATTGAGTCAGTAATTGAGACAAATCGGTCTGCACCTTTGGCTTTGAATACAAGCTTTAATACAGATGGGTGAATATGAACTCCATCAGGTATGACCTGAACGAATACCCTGTCGTCAATTAGTGCTTCTGATAGGATGTTCGGGGACCTATGATGCAACTGCGGCATCCCGTTGAAAAGATGTGTAACTTGATTAACGCCCAATGATATAGAGTGCTGAAAGGTTTCAGCATTTGCCGAAGAATGACCAGCAGAAACTCTAACCCCTGCCCGGACGGCAGCATTAATTATTCCATTTATCCCGGGAATCTCCGGGGCGACTGTAATCAATCTTATAAATCCCCTGGACATTTTCATTATATTGACAAATGAGTCAACATCTGCAGGTTCAAGGAAATCTGGGTTGTTACCTCCCACAAATTCTGGGTTTAGATAAGGACCTTCCAGATGAATGCCAATTATGTTGGTATATTTATAATTGGTGTAGATATATTCCGAAATCATCGAAACTGCAACCCCAAGGTCCTCGTGATTCAAAGGGGACAGAGTAGCTAGTAGACTCGTCACGCCTCGACTAAAGTAAAAATTTGAAAGATTTTCAAATGCCACAAAATTACCATCGGTAAAGTCATACCCCATTCCTCCGTGAGTGTGAATGTCTATAAATCCAGGAATAAGTATCGTACCTGAACAATCAATTATTTCTGCATTAGACTCCCTGAAGGTTGTAGGTGAAGATGATATTTCTTGAATTTTGCCATTTGAGACTAGAATTGCTCCGTCACTAATAGCCGAATATGGGGTGATTACTGTAGCACTTGTAAGAACTACTTTGTCAGTTTTGAAATTGGTATTCCCAAAAAACAAGAGCTTTACAGCTCCTTCATTATCTGAATGGTTCTTGCAGGATCAGCAGACTTAAATATAGACGTCCCAGCAACCAGCACATCGGCGCCATGCTGAACGAGCTTCTTTGAATTCTCAGGACCAACTCCACCGTCAACCTCTATCAATACCGATTTCCCCTGTGGTATCATTTTCTTGACTTCCGAAATCTTCCTGTAAGCTGATTCAATAAACTTCTGGCCACCAAAGCCTGGATTTACAGACATCACGAGCACAAGGTCAATATCACTAATTACTTCCCTGAGCATTTCAGTTGGCGTTGAGGGATTGATTGCCACGCCCGCCCTTGCTCCCAATTCTTTAATCCTTGTCACAGTCCTGTTCAAATGAACCACTGCTTCGTAGTGAACTGTAATAATGTCTGACCCCGACTCCAAAAAAGCTTCCAGATAATCATCAGGGTTTTCAATCATTAAATGAGTATCTAAAGTCAATTTCGTCATCTGTCTAATGGCAGACACAACGACAGGACCAAATGTAAGATTCGGCACGAAATGCCCGTCCATTACATCAAGATGAAGCCATTCCGCGCCGCCAGCAGTAATTTTTTGCAGTTCATTGCCCAGCCTTGTAAAGTCTGCAGACAATATTGATGGTGCTATAATTGGCATTAATTCTCCGATTGAGCTGCAAATGAAGATACGAATAAGTTGACATTCGTCCCCTTTGGTACGATTTCCTGGGGACGCGGGTATTGTTCCAGAACGGTATTTGGGACCAACTGGCTATTCGGCTGAAACGTTATCTTACCAATAGACAATCCAGCACTTGTAAGAATTTTTTGTGCTTCTGAAAGAGGCTTACCAACGACATCTGGAGTTGAAACTTCATTTGGACCGACCACCCCCAGCGAAATCACAAGTGACACAAATGTTCCCTGCGGAACTTTCATGCCTGGTTGTATTGACTGTGACATTACAACGTTTTGTGGAAACTCGCTCGACGAATCAGAAGAAACATTCCCCAATTCGAGGCCGGCACGTTCAAGCATGAATTGTGCTTCCCTCTGGGAATGCCCCAGCAAATTAGGAACTGTGGTGAGTTGTGCACCCCCACTGACAACAACATAAATTCTCCTTCCATGCTTTACTGTGTCATCTGGTTCTGGATTTTGCGTGAGGACAGTATTTGGTGGAAACTTGCTCGACTTTGTCCCGGCGACTTCCAGCTGCAAATCAAGACTGTCAAGAGTCGACTTAGCCTGTTGAACTGTTTTCCCTCGTAAATCTGGAACTACGACAATCCCGCCTGCATTTACATACCATGGCATCACCACCCAGTTCATCAATGCAAAAAAACCAATAAAGACAAGGATTAACAAATAAAACTTGCGTGCTAACTCAGACCAGATTATTTTTGACAGGAAACCTGACAACTTGTTTCTCTCTTTTCACAATTAAATCTATTACAAGGAGCGTCGATTTTCAAGAGTAGTCCGACAATGTTTAGAACCCTTAAAACTGTCGATTGGAGAAATGTCTGCTCTACACATCTTGCTTTTTAGACCTGTCATAATAATCTTTACACTGATCTCACAATACATCGTGTACTATGCTTTGAAAAGACACTTTGTCTCGACCTGGCCGAAGCATCTTAAAACCAGCCGATGGCTCTTCGTTTTCATGCTAATCATCAACTTTCCCCTTTTGCTCCTGCAGTCCGCACCGGATTTCTTCAAATCAACAGCAGCACGACATCTGATTATGGTCCCTTATTTTGCATACCAAACACTAAGCATTGCGATAGTTGCTTTTGTTTCGATATATTGGATTGGAAAAATGTTGGTCTATCCATTCCGTCGGCTGAAAAAACATCCCACAAACTCCTCGATTATGAGAATTAATTCATCAAGACGATTGTTCATAAAGAAAACTGCCATCATCGCTGGAGCATACACCTTTGTTGGTTCAGCCTATAGCATGTACAACCGCGATGAATATGAGGTTAACAAAGTCATAATTGGCATACCAAATCTTCCTGGGGGACTCCATGGTTTGACTATATCGATGATCAGTGACATACACTCCGGTCTTTTTATGACAAAAGAAGATGTGGATATCTATGTCGCCGAAATAAACAAATTGAAATCTGATGTGATCTTCATTCCAGGCGATTTTATTACAAGCAAAACGGAAGAAATCTTTCAAGTCGCCAAATCACTCCGGGATTTAAGAGCACCTTACGGCATTTACGCATGCCTTGGCAATCACGACTTTTTTGGCAATCCAGTTGAAATTACAAAGAAACTCACCGACGTCGGAATAAGAGTTCTCCGAAATGAAACAACCGAGATTCTCATCAATGGTTCTCATTTAATTTTATCTGGGGTAGATGACGGCATTCATGCAAATTTCAAGAAAGTAACATTAGAATCATCAGAGGCGCATGGCCCCCGCATACTCCTCTGCCACAAGCCTTACTATTTCGAGAAAGCTGTTGCAGGTGACTATGATTTAATGATGAGTGGACATACTCATGGTGGACAAATAGTGTTCGCAAGAGTGTTTGGATATCCAGTTGCCCCTGCATCACTTGTAAGCAAGTACATATCTGGCCTTTACAGATTGGGCAGGTCGACCATGTATGTTAGCAGAGGAATTGGCACAGTCGGACTCCCGCTGAGGGTAAACTGTCCACCAGAAATTACGCTGTTTAAATTGACATGAAAGAAGATTCTTATGCGACTTATTGTTAGGATCTTCGTCTTTACGTCCACTATTTTTATCTTATTGTACGGAGTATTGCCCGGGTTAATGAGGGTGGAGGGTGATTTTATTGCGTATTACACTGCAGGAAAGTTCATCAGATCGGGCAATAACCCAGATGAGCTGTACAAATTTGGCAAGCTGCAACAGCAAATTGACGAGACAGGAAATAGTTCTTCTGCCAGATCCTTCATAACATCCACACCAGTTGAAGTAATTGTTGACGCCCTGGTTTCGATTCCCCCGCTCCCATTTTCAAAATTCCTAGTAACTTTGATAAACTTGCTTGCGGTCTTCTTGATGATTCATATGACAGCATCGATTTCTAAAGCTCCACTATCTCTTGCTTATCTAGTATTTATCAGCTCATCATACGTCATGGCTGCCAATTTTAGATGGTGCGAACCATACTTGATCATCGGAATGATTTATGTTTTGGCTTTTTATTCGATCTCTGTCAACGCCAACAAAATCGCAGGGGCATCGCTTGGATTCATATTTCCCTTGAAGATTTTTTCGGTCATACCAGCAACGCTTTTACTTTTAACAAGAAATTGGAAAGCTGTTGTCTACTTCATTATGACAGCCGTTTTGATAACGGTAATTTCCATAATTGTATTGGGTGGAAATACTATTGCACATTATGTGCAAAAAATTTTGCCTTTTTATCTTGATGGGCTAGTTGGGGACCCGTTCTCGACTTCCAATCAATCTGCATGGTCTTTCTTCAGGCGCCTTTTTGTTTACAACGAATCGCTTAATCCTGTACCACTTTACCAGTCCACATCTGCATACCTTCTGGCAATATCCATTTTCAAGTCAATTGCTGTTGTAGTCCCTGCATATTTCTTCCATCGAGCTGCTGAACACAAATCTCCGCGGGAAGCAATTGCAGCAGCATCCTTTCCGATAACTCTTCTCTCCCCCATTGGAACAACTTATCAAATTATACTTCTGGCACCTGCAATTGTTGCTCTTGCACAAACAGAATTTGAAAGAAACAACACATGGCTTTCAAGGACTTATATTTTAATGTATGCAATTATTTGTATACCGTTTTACATTTCTGTCGAAAGATATCTAAAAACGACAAGCCCATTTCTACTGTATGAGAGATTTCTTTTGATATTCCTTCTGTTTCTGATATACATGGTTGCGGAATTTCGTACCGTGTCAAAATCAACTCTACTGACCCGAATCTCGACGATTTCCGTCCTGACAGCTGCACTAACTGTATCTCTTTACCTCGGAAGTACCAGGATCAGTTATGCCAATCATCAAATTTATACGACAGCACTTCCATCATCAGCAGCAATTTATCCCTCGATTGATCCAACCCCTATTTCAGGGGATACATTGGCTTACATAAGATATCACAGCGACACAAATAAGTTTCTTCCTGAATCATTTCCCAGGCTACTTTCAGATTCAGTTAACTATTACTCAATTTCTATTTCAGATTCGAAGAAAAGTGCTGCAATTTCAACAGTACTTCAAGGTCGTAAAATGGTTTACTTTTCGACGACCCATAAGCAAGCTACATTTCAGGGTGAAAATCCAGAAGTTAGCAGTGATGGCAACTGGGGGACTTTTCTCAACAAAGGCAATGTTTACATCGTTTCATTGAGACCAGCTGACGTTGAAATTGTAGATTCAATTTCAGTTTTACCCTTTCGTGTAACCGAATGCAAATTCGATCGGGGAGACAACCATCATATTTACTTTTCAGTAGACTCTTTGCAAGATGAAAAGAGTATTTATTCATATTCTCTACTTGACCACTCCCTCATTCCCGTTCTCTCAAATATGTCCTTTACAACTTTTTGCGTCCACGGAGGACGAATATTTTACACTCAGAGTGACGTCGACTCAACCGCTTTATTTTTCTTCTCAAATCAAAAGGTTCGCAAACTCTTTTCTGTACGTGGTGACATATTGAACTTGAGCGCTTCTAACCAGTGGCTGTACTTTGCATCGGACGCCAATAGAGGCCTGTGGCTTCCAACAATTTATAAGTTTCGATTCTCTTCCATTCCGAAAATGAATTTGAACATTTCACAGGAAAATCGATAAATCGTCGACATTGAAGATGAATTAAGGACAAACTTGTTTACCACAACCTTGATTTTCTACAAGCCTACTGGTATATTTTTTTAAAAAAATCGGTGACAAACAGAAAAAAGTATTCGAAACTCATCGAGGTGTCGACTGACGCAAGGAACAATGCACAGGCACCGTACTCAAACTTCCGAGTTGGAGCTGCCATCGAGGGAAAAAGCGGAAAGATATACTCAGCATTTAACATTGAAGTAAGCAGTTATGGTCTCTCTATGTGCGCCGAGCGCATTGCAATCTGGAAAGCAATTTCCCTCGGTGAAAAAGAGTTCAGGAGAATTGCTCTGGTATCCGATGCTGACGATTTTTGCACTCCATGCGGCGCCTGTCGACAGGTTCTTTATGAACTCGCAGGCAATATTGAAGTGATAATGACAAATGGGAATGGAGAAATCAAGATAAAACAGCTATCTCAGCTTTTGCCGGAAGCTTTTACAGCGGAGACACTTAACAATGGAAGAAGTTAGCCCACACTATACCCCAAGAAATACAGGATGGATTGAAGTAATTTGCGGCTGCATGTTTAGCGGAAAAACGGAAGAACTCATTCGCAGACTAAGGCGCGCGGAAATAGCAAGACAAAGAGTCGCAATCTTCAAGCCAGCAATAGATAAACGGTACAGCGATGATCACATAGTTTCCCACAGCGATGCAAGACTTAAGTCGGTTGTGGTTAACTCTGCACTCGAAATACCAGACCTTGCATTAGATGCACAGGTCGTTGGAATTGACGAGGGACAGTTTTTCGGAATGGAACTGGTTGATGTGTGCGAAAGATTGGCTTCAGAAGGAAAAAGGGTCATTGTAGCTGGACTCGATCAGGATTACAGAGGAAAACCATTCGAGCCAATTCCTCAGCTCCTTGCAGTTGCAGAGTATATTACAAAGACCCTTGCGATCTGCATGGTCTGCGGAAATCCAGCAGATCGTACTCAGAGAAAAACCGATAGCGGTGAAAGGTTCTTGGTCGGTGCGAAAGATATCTATGAGGCACGATGCCGTCGGTGCTTTATTCCTCCAGCAGAATGAAAGACAAAAACAAACAGGTGGTAATACAATGAAGAATTTTATTTTATCATTCGGAATCATTTTGATAACAATTGCAGGAAGCCTAACATTTTTGTCATGCGGCAAAACAGGGACATCGGGTGCTCCAAATAGTGAAGTTGGATTGGTGTTCGACGTGGGCGGCCGAGGAGATAAGTCGTTCAACGACGCTGCATATGATGGCTTACAAATGGCAAAAGACAGTCTCGGAGTAAAATATCAGTATATTGAACCGAGCGGTGGATCTGACCGTGAATCTGCTCTCCGCCAGTTAGCCAGCCAAAGAGATATTGGACTTATCTTTGGTGTTGGTTTCATTTTTACAGACGATATTACACAAGTTGCAAGAGACTTTCCGAACAAATATTTTGCGTGCATCGACTACTCCTATGACTCAACAAAAACACTCCCCCCAAATTTAATAGCTATCGAATTTCGAGAAGAAGAAGGTTCTTTCCTGGTTGGAGCGATTGCAGGCCTTACGACCAAGACAAATATCGTTGGATTTATAGGCGGGATGGAATCTCCTTTAATCAAAAAATTCCAGGCGGGATATGAAGCAGGCGTTAAATATGCAAATCCAAAGGCAAAAGTGCTGGTCGCATACGCAGGCGTAACAGGAGATGCATTTAAAAACCCTGCAAAAGGAAAAGAATTAGCATTAAGCCAATATGCCCAGGGTGCTGATATAATTTATCACGCATCTGGGGTAACAGGCCTTGGGGTTTTCGAGGCTGCTAGAGAAATGAATAAGTACGCAATTGGTGTCGATATGGACCAGTGGAAGGAGGCACCAGGACATGTACTTACGAGTATGGTAAAAAGGGGAAATATAGCGGTTTATGACATAATTAAAGAATGGAAAGAAGAAGGAAAGAATTTTAAAGGTGGGCGAGCTGAGGTTTTTGGCCTTAGAGATGGCGGAGTAGATTTTGTATATGACCAAAACAATAAACAACTAATTCCTGAGAGTGTATATCAAAAGGTCGAATCATACCGTCGAATGATTATCGAAGGAAAGATAAAAGTACCCACTCAATAATTGGCATTTGCCTTGAATGAAATACGCCGTTGAACTCCTGAATATCACAAAGAGATTTGCACGAACTGTGGCAAATGATAATGTTACACTAAGGGTGGAAAGTGGGGTAATCCACGCCCTTGTTGGTGAAAATGGTGCAGGAAAAACCACTTTGATGGAGACGCTGTATGGACTTTACCAGCCTGATGAGGGAAAAATAAGGGTAAATGAACGAGAGGTAAGAATACGATCGCCATATGATTCGATAAGGCTCGGCATTGGTATGGTGCATCAACATTTCATGCTCGTCCCTCCCCTTTCGATCCTTGAAAACATAGTCCTCGGTGCCGAGCACGTTCGTAATTGCATTCTCGATCTCAAAAGAAACAAAGATGAAATTTATGAGCTCTCCCAGCGATTTTCTCTTAAAGTGCCGCTTGACGAAAAAATTGAGAATGTTGGCGTTGGGGTTCAGCAGCGAGTTGAAATACTCAAAGCTCTTTATAGGAAAGCCGATATCCTTATACTTGACGAACCTACAGCAGTCCTAACCCCAAAGGAAACTTCCGAACTTTTCGATATACTGAGGCAGCTCAGATCGGAAGGAAAGACAATTATCCTTATCACTCATAAGCTTAATGAAGTGATGGAAGTAAGCGACAGAATTACTGTAATGCGGAAAGGAAAGAATGTGGGTGAGCTTAAAACCAATGATACTAGTCCATCCGAAATTGCACAGTTGATGGTGGGGAGACCGGTCCTTTTACAGGTTGACAAAACAAGCAAACAACCAGGCAAGCCAGCCCTGAAGATTTCGAACCTCAATTTTGTAGACAAACGTGGATTGAAGATACTAAAAAATATTTCATTGGAAGTAAGACATGGTGAAATCCTCGGAATAGCTGGTGTGGAAGGTAATGGGCAATCTCAACTCATAGAATGTGTTGCCGGCTTATTAACCCCTTCCTCCGGCTCTATTGAAATAAATGGTGTTGAGACTATTGGACTGAATGCAAGACAAGTATTTGAAAATGGACTTGCTCATGTGCCTGAAGACAGGATTAAACGCGGACTGGTCATCGATCTGAGCATCAAGGAAAATTTAATTCTTGGCCTGCATACTAATCCAAGGTTTAGTTCATGGCTTAAACTCAAACGCTCTGTAATAGACCAAAATGCATCAAATTTAATAGAAAAGTATGATATTCGACCTGCACAACCCAATCTGCAAGTCCGCGGACTATCTGGCGGGAACCAGCAAAAAGTGATAATTGCCCGTGAACTTTCCAGAGATGCTGAGTTAATTATAGCAAGCCAGCCTACACGCGGGGTCGACATAGGCGGAATAGAATTCATTCACCGCACATTGATAGCGGCAAGAGACAATGACAAGGGTGTTTTACTCGTCTCTGCCGATCTGAATGAAATATTGAGTCTGTCGGACAGAATTGCTGTAATGTTTGAAGGTGAGATTGTCAAACTCTTTCCAAATAATCAGGTCAGAGAAAGTGAACTTGGCCTCTATATGACAGGATCGATGCGGAAAAACGACAACAGGACAGAAAATGAAGATCAAGAAGTCAGCGCTTGAAAGTTCATTTTTTCAGAACTTTGTTGTTCCTCTAACTGCTGTGCTTCTATCGTTTCTTGTGGGAGCCATATTCATTCTTATCGTCGGAAAAAATCCAATCGAGGTGTACTCGGTTCTCTTTTCTCAGACGCTCGGAAATAGCTATGGAATTGGACAACTACTCTTTAAAACCACTCCATTGATATTTGCAGGTCTTTCCGTGGCAGTTTGTTTTAAGGCTGGGTTGTTTAACATTGGTGCGCAGGGGCAACTTCAAATAGGCGCCTTCTTGACAGCAATTGTCGGCATGAAAACTTTGGGCGTACCATTTTATATCGAGATTCCCTTACTTCTTTTTGCAGGAATGGCTGGCGGAGGAATTTGGGGGTTCATTCCGGGCTATTTGAAAGCCAAACTTGGAGCTCACGAAGTTATAAATACAATAATGTTAAACTTCATATCCACGGCACTTATTAGCTATCTTGTTACAAATGTCTTTAATGTCCCTGCCACGGTTCACACTCCTCCAATTTCACCTACTGGCCATCTCCTGAGATTCGACCAGATTTTCCCTGCTTTTGAGGGCTCACCTGTAAACTTATCACTTTTGATTGCAGTTGTCACAGTTGTTCTTGTCTGGTACTATATCGATAGGACTAAGTATGGTTACGAACTCAAGGTTGTCGGCCTCAACCCAAGAGCAGCAGAGTATGGGGGGATTAGCGTTTCCCGCCAGGTAGTTCTCAGCATGGTGATAGGTGGAGCAATTGCAGGATTGGTGGGGTCGAATTTCGTAATGGGATATAAATATTATTATGAAGAAGGCTTTTCAACAGACACAGGTTTCATGGGAATAGCTGTCGCATTATTGGGAAATAACAACCCCTTTGGAATCATCCTCTCTTCCCTTCTGTTTGGAATGCTCGAGTACGGCGGACTTGTAATTAATACAATGGTGCCAAAAGAGCTGGTTAGCATTCTGCAGGCTATAGTCATAATATTTGTAATATCTTCAAACAAGATATTCAGGCGTATTATCGTGAACTTGATTAAAAAGAAAAAACTCTTAATGGTCCAAAATGATTAGCCAGATTTTTTCAATAGCATTCGTTGCACAGACGATTCGAATAACTGTTCCTTACGCTCTGGCTTCATTGGGAGGGGTGTTCAGCGAAAGAGGCGGCGTAACCAATATTGCCCTTGAGGGAATCATCCTTAACGGAGCATTTTGTGCAACTGTTGGAACGTATTATACAGGTGATCCACTTGTTGGTGTAATCTCGGGAATAGCTGGTGGATTACTAACTGCGCTGATTCATGGAGTCGTTTCAATCAACGTCAAGGCTGATCAAATCATCTCGGGTATCGCAATCAACCTTTTCGCCGTTGGGATTACAAAATTCGTCCTTGAGGTAATTTTCCACAGTTCGAGCAATTCCAGCAGGATTGCAGGACTCCCCCACATACCCTTACCATTTCTTGAAAGCTCCCCAGAAGTTGCAAGACTTTTTGGTAATCCCCTCGTATTGATCTCGATATTCATCGTCTTTTCGAGTCAAGTTATACTTTTCAAGACAAGGTTCGGGCTTCGATTAAGAGCAGTAGGAGAGAACCCAGAAGCAGCAGATACTGTTGGAATTTCAGTGACAAAGTACCGTTATTATGGAGTCATGATTAGCGGATTTCTTGCTGGCCTTGCTGGCGCCTGGCTTGCCTTCGACCAGCACTCATTTACCGATGGTATGTCTGCTGGGCGCGGATTCATTGCTTTAGCCGCCATGATTGTAGGCAAGTGGAACCCACTTGGCGCTGCGTCTGCGTGCCTTTTATTTGGATTTGCAGAAAGCCTGCAAATACAGCTGCAGGGCGCAGGTATTCCGACACAGTTTGTACAGATGATACCATATATAGCCACAATTGTCGTCCTTGCTGGATTCATCGGTAGATCGGTAGCACCAGCTGCTGATGGAATTCCGTACGAGAAAGAAAAATGAACGGATTCGACACACCTAATAGAAATTTGCCATTTAGAGATTCAGCTGAATTCATTCGACGAAAATTTGGTGATACAAAATACAATGCTGCGGTAGTTCTTGGAAGTGGGCTTGGTTCCTTGATGAATTATCTGGATCAAGAGGATTCTATTTCATCAGAGCAAATACCTGGCTATCCTCGCTCGACTGTAGAGGGACACAGCGGTATGATTTCAAAAGCACATATCAATGAAAAGAATTTGCTGGTGTTCAGCGGACGGATTCACTATTACGAGGGAGGATCCCCATGTAATGCCGCTGCAACAAGCATTCTTTCATTTCACCTCGGGATAAGTACTATAATCCTGACTAATGCAAGTGGAATTTTATATGCTCGGTTTAATCCTGGTGACCTGATGATGATAACCGATCATATAAATTTGACTTATGTGGATATACTGAAGGAATTGAAACTGGCCAGTAAGAAGGTCGCTCCCATTTACTCCCCCGCTTTTTTCCCAATTGCGATGGAAGCAGCTAAATCATCCGGGGTACAACTCAAATCAGGGGTTTACGTAGGAATGACCGGACCCTCATATGAAACCGCAGCGGAAGTAAGAATGCTGAGATTAATTGGGGGAGATGCGGTGGGAATGTCTACGATCCATGAAGCAACAATTGCAAAGTATCTTGGCATGAATGTTTTCGGTCTAAGCTGTCTGACTAACTACAGCACGGGACTGACCCCCAACAAGCTGTCTCACTCTGAAGTCAACGAAATTGGCAAGAAAGTCAGTGAAGATTTCTCAAGGTTTATGATTGAGTTTATAACCAAAATTTGAACCGTTATTCCAGATACTACGACGGATTTTTTGTTGAAACTTTGATTGTATCCTTACCGGTTGACTGAGGGTGAGCCTTCAAATAGACCCCCATGATGTATTCGGCAACGGCCTTAACCTCTGCTGGCTTCAATCCTTGATTTGGCATTGGCGGGTAACCTGGCAAAACCTGTCGTGGATTCATAATAAAATCCTCAAGTGCATTCATATTCCCCACAAACTGACCCAACACTTCATTGTAAGGAGGGCCAACCAGACGTCTGTCGAACCTGTGACACGCACTGCACCTGCCATTGTAAATATCCTCGCCGCTAATGGTTTCAACGTTCGCTGCAGGCGTTAAAGAGGCTATCATCTGGTCATATCGTGTCGACAGCACCTGTGATTGAACACGCGTAGAATATTTAAGAACCGATTCCTCTTGAGCTGCCAGTACCGCAATTAAAACAATAGCACCGCCAACTAAATATCCGGAAAGATCTAACCTGGCCTCTTTCAACATTGAGTAAAACATCAACAAAACCATTAGTATGATGAAAAGACTGACACCTGCAAGTCCGAAGATCGCTTCCGAGAGAGCATTTGATGGAGTTGTCTCTACATTAATAAAAACAAGAAGAGGCTCAATCGCAACGGCTAAGATACCAGCTGTAGTTAGGAATCTTCTTACAAATTTTTTGTACTCATCCGCCCTTGAACTTAAAATGCCTCCATCCCATTTAAAGAAGAAAAACAGTCCAACCACACAGAGGGTGATCACACCCACATTTATGAAGCTAATAATTTCAAATAATGTCCCAACACTCAATACTGACGTTAACAAAGGATGTAGGTGATTCCAGCTTAAATTATCTTGTGCCAGGTGGACTGCTGCAAAAAAGAAAATCGTCGCAACTAGATAAACCATCAAACCATATTTCCCCGTCCAGGATCTAAGAGATTTTGATGTCCTTTCAAAGAATTCCATTTCGTTTTGAATGTTAACGACAGGAGTTGCTGACCTTGAAAGCTCTATTAGAGATCGCAAGTGCAGACCGTACTTGTAAGCATATAACATGATGTAAGATGCCAGGTAAAAGAAAAAAGCAAGAGTAACAAGGGTTGGAACTCCATTTCTCAGACCAGCAAAAATTTGAATAAAGATCAAAGTAATAGTCAAAGCCGGTATGATACCAAGTGAGAACAATATACCTTTGTTGGGCAACACGAGGTCAATTAAGTCCTTTACAAACTCTTTCCTTTTCGCAGTCTTCTTATCGAATATTAAAGCCAGAGCAACTCCCACAAGGAGGAGCCCTGAGTAAGCTTCAAATAGTGTTAACGCTATTACTAATAAATAGTGCAGTAATTCAAGATGTTCGTTCGACTGTGGAATAACAAGGTTTTCTAAAAACTCCATTTAAATTTGTCCTCCAGTAGTCATTTTTGCTTCTAACATGCCGACGTCTTCAAAAAATGAGATTGTCTATAAAAATTACGAGGGTTACAACTAGAACGTACATATTTAATTTTAGAAATGTGGACTTCACTACCCTGTTCTCCATTTGGTTTTTTGCAACTAAATCCAGCGATTCCACTATCAACCATATCCCCAATAAGCCAACGACTATCTCTGGCACCAATCCGGCTATAGCATCAAAGAAGGAAAATGTCAATGAACAAATGACGAGCAAAACAATGCTAAAAAATATCAAGGCTCTAATTGTTGCCGATTGAAATTTCATCTCTAATGTTGGGAACCCAGCCCTGTTGTAATCAACCGAGTAAAGTTCCATAAGAAGCCAGAAATGAGGTATTTGCCAGACAAAGAAAAACAAAGCAACGAAGAGTATCTTCGTCGAAAAGAGACTTCCATTTGCTGAAACCCACCCAGCAAGCACGGGAAAAACCCCCACAAACGAGCCTGGAATTACAGCAAACGCACTGATCTTCTTCAATGGTGTATAAACAACGTTATACGTTATTAATGCTAGCCAGGAAAGGACAAATGCTGGATAGTTCCCGAAATAAATTATAATCGCGCTTCCCAGTAAAGCAAAAGAAACTATGATAATTACTGCTTTTTTTTCCGTTATCATACCCGAGGGCAATGGGCGATGACGCGTTCGGTGCATCAACGCATCGGTCCGCCTCTCCTGAAAATGGTTTATTGTAGCCGACGCACATGCAAGGAAAAATATCCCAAGGGGAACTTCTACAGTCCTCAAGGAGACCATCTTATCGGCAAGAACATAACCAAATAGAGCAGACATTCCGACAAAGAATGTTATTCGAATCTTGAACAGTTCAAATATTACAGATAAAAAGGTATGCTCCTCCTTTGCGACCTTTCCTGAATTTACAGTCACCACAGCTGCAGAAGGAGCCAGCTGTGAAACTAAAGGATTGCGCCTTATAGATCTTCGATCACGATGCAGCCTCTCAATAAGTTCGATCTTCGGTACACTCATTGGCTAATTCTTCCGATCCGTGCTATTTACAGCAACTTGAGTTGTTGTTCCAGACTTGAGCCATTTGTCAAATACGTCCGGAGTTACAACGTTGAGCTTTGTATACATCAACGCATGATGCAACCCACAATATTCGGCACAGGCAACGTCGTAGGAGCCCAGATGTTCCGGATAAAGCATCATATAATACACGGTCCCCGGCACCGCATCTTGTTTCTCTCTAAAAGCAGGTATGTAAAAACTGTGTATGACATCTACCGAGGTAACAAGGAACTTTATTGGCCTTCCAAGAGGGACATAAACAGTATCAGCTTTCTTCCCGTTGGGATATTCGAAGGTCCAGCTCCACTGTCGACCAATGACTTTAATTGGATAAGCATCCTTTGGCACAGGCCTCATCTCTGCAAACCCCTCATAACCATAATAAAACATTGCAAGAGCCAGCAATGTTGGCAAAGTGAGGAACAATGTTTCCACTATGACATTTCCCTCTATATTCTTTGACCTGGGGTTTCTCTTCCGATTGAACCTGAATACAAAATATAGCATCGTTATAGTAATACCTAGCAAAAGTATCACACCTGAACCAGCAATGAATTTCATCACATCATCTACGGCCAGCGTATGGTGGACAGCTCCAGGAAGCATTACTCAATCCTCACTTTCTGAAAAAGACATCAGCAAATGTCAACGCAAATATTACAAACAAAACAACACCTGCAACACTGAGAAAAATCTTAAAGATCCTATCTTCAAATCTAATGTGCATAAATATGTTTACTACCAGTGATGACTTTACTACTGCAATTATAAGTGCCACGACAACAGTCAACGCTGCCAGGTTAAACCCAGCAACCGCCACCGTCAGGCACGTCAAACTAATTAGAGCCAGCCATACAAGGATGTATGTTCCATAACCAGGACCACTTGTGTCTGTTTTAACGTTTTCTTCCATTATTAGCCTCAGTTTATTAGATAAAACAGTGGAAACAGGAAAATCCAAATAATGTCTACAAGATGCCAGTAAAGTCCAGCGTTTTCTAATTTAACCGGATCTTCACTCGATATCTTACCGCGCAACACAAATACCAGCATAAAGGTCAAGACTATTATGCCAACAACTACATGGAGACCATGTAAACCTGTCATTGTATAATACAACCCAAAGAACAAATTAATACCATTTGTATCATTCAGAAGCTTTGGCGAACCAGGATAGAGACCCCGCCCTATCTCAGATGACCACTCAAAATACTTATTCACCAAGAAAAACAATCCACATAAAATGGTTATGCCGAGAAAAGTCGCTGAAATCCATTTCTTCCCTCTTTCTATAGCTGCAATTGAAAGTGCAACAGTCAGGCTGCTCGTCAAAAGTATTATAGTGTTTACTGCACCAATTAGCGTATGGGTTTCAAACCCCGCCCGATGAAAGTCGGCCGAGTAAACATATCTATATGCGGCATAAAGAAGGAACAATCCCGTGAAAAGTAAAAGCTCAGTGAACAAAAACAACCACATCCCAATTTTCGCGCCCTTCTCATCTTTGTGCAAATGCTTTACGTGTAACACCTCAGGTTTAGATGCAATCTCGCTCATCTGACTCAATTTTATTCTCCTTCATGATGATAATAGGGTTCATGCGTTACAATCGGTATTTCCTCGAAATTTTCTTTAGGAGGAGGAGATGGTATTGTCCACTCGAGAGTTGTACCTCCCCATGGATTATCACCTGCCAATGGCCCCTTACGCATTCCATGAATCAAGTTTGCAAACATTATGATTAGCCCAGAAGCAAGAACCCATGATCCCACCATCGATAAATGTTGAAGCGCCTCATATTGAGGGAGATATGTAAAATATCGGCGGGGCATACCCTCATATCCCAGTATGAACATTGGAAAGTAAAGCATGTTAAAACCAACGAACAATATCAATACGCTCCAGCTGGCAATCTTCAGGTTATACATTCTTCCAAACATTTTTGGTAGCCAGTAATGAAGTGCGCCAAAAAATATAAAAACAGCGCCACCAAAAATTACGTAGTGGAAATGAGCAACGACGAAATATGTGTCGGTCACATGAATGTCTGTTGCTAAAGAGCCGAGAACAAGGCCTGTCAACCCTCCAATTGAAAATAGAAAAATAAAAGCCATTACAAACAAGAATGGAGGCTTGGGATCTATTGATCCTTTGTACATCGTAGCAACCCAGTTGAATACTTTTATTCCACTCGGAACTGCAACAAGGAAAGTCAATAACGAAAACACAAAACGTGCCGTATCGCTCATCCCTGTCGAGAACATATGGTGTCCCCAAACCAAGTAGCCAATGAATGCAATTGCTAAACTTGACAGAGCAATTGCTTTGTATCCAAAAATTGTTCGCCTTGCAAAAGTGGTTATTATTTCAGATACGACGCCCATAGCAGGTAGTATCATTATATACACTGCCGGGTGAGAGTATATCCAGAATAAATGTTGATATAAAAGTGGATCACCACCCCTTGATGGATCAAAAATTCCAACGTTAAAAATCCGTTCAATAAAAATCAACAGGAGGGTTATTCCTAATATTGGTGTGGCAATTACTTGAATCCAGGCAGTTGCGTAAAGTGCCCAGGTGAAAAGCGGCATTCTGAACCATCCCATCCCAGGCGCGCGCAATCGATGAATAGTGGTCAGGAAATTAATGCCGGTTAATATTGACGAGAATCCCAATATGAATGCAGCTAAAACAGAGAGAGTGACATCTGTGCCAGTGCGTATTGAATATGGAACATAAAATGTCCATCCCGTGTCAACTGGCCCTCCCTGTAAAAACAGAGAAGCTATAGCCAGCATTCCACCAATCATATATATCCACCATGACAAAAGGTTCAATCTTGGAAATGCAACATCTCTGGCACCAATTTGTATCGGTAAGAAAAAATTACCAAGCGATGCGGGAATCCCTGGAATCACAAAGAGAAAAATCATTATAACCCCATGGAGAGTAAACAACTCGTTGTAAGTCTGTGCAGCAAATATCTTTCCCCCAGGCGTAATCATCTCGAGCCTCATTAAGAGTCCTAAGACTACACCAACAGCAAAAAAGGAGAGAGTGGAGACAAGGTACATAATCCCGATGCGCTTGTGATCAGTTGAAAATATCCACGACAAGACGCCACTTCTCTTGCCGCTATTAAGTAAGTAATTATCGGTTACTGATGAGGGTGCTATCGCAATGTCTGCCATATTGTTAACTCCTGTTTGGCTTGACAAACTTTTTTGTTGATAATAAAAAGGCAACAAAGAAGAGAATAAATATCATTGTTCCAAGTCCAACAATGCTCATGATATTGAATACCAGCTTGTTCCCGCTCGGATCATGACTGAAACACATTTGAAGCACATGACTGACTATCATCTCTGCTTTGTTACCCTGTGCATCAAGTAGTGCCATCTTCAAATCCACAGGAAGAAATGAGGTTCCATAAATGTATCTGCAAATCTTTCCATCTTTACTCAAGATGATTAGAGCTGTTGGATGTGTAAACTTCAAATACTTGTCTCTCATATAGTAAAAACCAACAGCATCCGTCAACTCCCTGATTGTTGCGCTGTCTGCTGTTAAGAATCTCCAGTCGTTTGCAGGAAACGGTCTGTGTAACATTCCCCAATACTGCTCCTTCTTGTCCATTGCCTTCTGAGGTGTGTCAGAAGGATCGAAGCTCACAGTTACAACGTTAAAATCCTTTCCTGGCTTTGCGTCTACCCTGTCAATGACGTCGCTTAATCCAACCAGAACTTGATCGCAGATGCCTGGACAGGTGAAGTATGCAAGATCGAGCACCAGCGGCTTTCCTCTGGACACTTGTGCAAGCGTAATTGGATCACCGTTCTCGTCCCTAAAGACCAGATTCATAGGAACGGTCTTACCAAGTTGCTCATCAATCCCTACTCTAGTGTGGCTCTCCTCATAACCGTAGGCTCCAAATATCGGGAGTCCATAGAACAGGACGAAAACAATTAATTGAAATCTTACAAATTGAACTCTACCTCTCAGCAAGACGACTTCCTTTCGAGACAACCTCATATGCGCCTTTCAAAAAGTTGTACATTACCTGCCATTGTCCAGCAGTCAGCTGCGCAGCTCTTGGATCAAATCCATTTTGCACCGCATTGGCAGTTACTAATAAAACAAAAAAATTCAAGTCTTTGCTCCAGAAATTTGAATCCAGGAGGAAAGTAATTGCACGATATTTATCCTGAACAACATAATGAAGTATCTTTGCTCCTTCCTCCTGGCCGTGAGCGGAAAGATATTCTCGAACTTGATTGATCTTCCTTGCTCTATCTATAGCCGATTCATTAATCATTTTCATAGCCTCTGATACGGGTATCGTGACGGAAGATGGTGAGTTACCTCCCCCTTCGCTGAGATTGTACTCCTTTTCGACGTCCTTGACTTCATCTGGAGAAATCTTTGGAAAATCAGGCGAGAATGTTCTAATGTAGGCAATCAAATCAATCCGATCTGAAACTGGTAGCATACTATATGATACCATTGCGCTACCCGGAATACCTTGATTTAAAGTTTTGAACATTCCAGACAAAGTAGGGCCATTTACCCAATTGGATTGCTGGTGAAAATTACGGGGTTTGGGGTTTAATGTTGCAGCAGCAGGTCCATCTCCCTCGCCGTTTGTGCCGTGACATGTAGCGCAGTTAGCCATAAAAAGAGTTTTTCCCTTGTTTATCATTCCTGGCGTGGGATCCAATATCAAATTAAGATTGACAGGAGAGATGGACGATACTGAGTTCCCGCTTGCAGTCGAATCAAAAGGACCCACGGAATATGATGAATCAACAGCGACGTCGGGACGAACGGAATTCCGGTTTATACGGGTGAGATTTGTAACATAAACCAGCCCAATTGCTATTACAATCGCAGCGAAATAGACGTAAAACAATGGCGTCAACCAAACTTTTCTCACAAAAATGGAATCTTCTCTTTCCTTATTATTTCTCAACTCTTCATCCATTCTTAACTCCGTCAATAATTACAAATGAAATTCGAGGCCTCGCTTCAACTTTGGATCGCCAATTGGTACGAGATTGACTCCCCTTGCCTTTATTGCAAATGTTACTATAATGACTCCCGCTGCAATCAATAAAGCTGAAACCTCACCCAGACCAAAAACCGCTTTATCAGGACTGTAAGTGGGCATGACAATCCAGTATATGTCAACAGCATGTGCAGCAAGTATCCAAAATGATATGAAAACCAGTCGGCCTGGATTCATCTTTGCCGATCTTGTAATTAAAGCGAAAAACGGGACTATGAAATGCATTAAAAATAGTACAACTGATATGGCCAACCAGCTGCCATGAATTCTCGGAGCTATCCACGCCGTCTCCTCTGGAAGATTGCCGTACCAAATTAGCATAAACTGACTGAAAGCTATATAAGCCCAAAAATTTGCAAACGCAAACAATAGCCCTCCCAAATTATAGTAATGATCACGAGTCAACTTTACAGGGAAATAACCTTTTTCATTTAGAGTTACAACAAATATGGTTGCAGCCGCCATACTTGACAAAGCTGTGCCGGAAAAATAGTAAACGCCAAAAATAGTAGAGTACCAGTCGGGAGCTAAACTCATCAACCAATCGATGGAAAATGCCGTAATCGTCAAACCAAAGATAGGAATGAAAGCTGCAGATAACTTCACATTTCTCCTCGTAAGGATCTGGTCGCTACTGAAATCCTGCCTCTGTGAATTCCTGACAATCAGGACATAAAAGAGCGACCAGATGGCAAGTACAAATAGAGTCCTGAATATAAATGCAGGAACGTTTAAGTATGGAGCCTTCATTAAAAGGGCTGGGTCGGTTTTAACAATTCCATCCCGTGTCCATTCGTATGCTGCCCGAAGAGCGAAAAACAATGGAACCGCCAATAAAAATAAAACCGGAATTAAAGAGGAAATGAACTCAAAAACCCTCCTCATTGGCGTGCTCCACACAGCTGAGGCAACATATTCTACACTAACCCAAAACAACCCTCCTAACCCTATGCTTGCCAAATAAGTGAAAACCATGACACCATCAAAGACGATATGATTTGATGAAATAAAGTAAGAAAGAACTCCCAGCAGCAGTCCAGCAATCAGCATTAAACCTCCACTCCTTGCCAGAGAAAGAGGTATTGGTTTTTGATTCAAATCGTTTGAAACGAATGAGTTGTTGTTGTCCAAAGTCTTATCCCTTTACATTGTGTGACTTCTGAAGAGCACGTATATACCAAATTATCGCCCACCTTTCATCAGGGCTTATCTGCCTGGCATAGGACGGCATTATCCCCATAAACCCGTCAGTGATAACTTGATAAAAGTGACCGTCAGGGGCTTTACGAAGGGTATCACTATGCAGTGTAGGTGGATTTGGAAACTGTCCGCGGAGTCTGCTATCTCCATTCCCCTGATACCCATGACAGGGACTGCAGTAAGTATTGTAATCACGTTGACCAATCTCCATGACTCTCTTTGTTGGCAACAGAGGGTTTACCATGTAACTTTCAGCAGCTTTCATTTCATTTGAACTGAAGAAATATGGCAACTGGCCTCTTGCCACTGTCCCCTCTACTGGCGGTCTCATAGCAAAACCATCTGCGTAAAACTTGCTCCTGGTTTCAGGTAGAACTTTATCCTGCTCATTTAGTGAAGTCCATGGACGCATAAATAAAATCTCATTTAGAGTAAAATACGTGGCGCCCGATGAAATCAATGCCACGAGTATTATTGCGCCTATGTACTTAGGATCGAAAATGGCTTGACGCAAAGAGATGTACTCAGGTCTATAGTAAATTTCCTCTATACTTTCAGCTCCAAGCTTCCTGAACCAATTAGAAATCGTGTTAGCATCAAAAAGAGGATCGGCTGCTTCTATGCAAATCCCAAATTTATCAGATGAAACGCGCTTCATAAAGTTCGTATCGTGGAGTGGATGACTATTCCTTGGTAAATTGAGAAATATGATTAATAGACCGATTACGGTGGAAACTGAACCAAAAAGGACGCCGAGCTCAAATGTAATTGGAATATAGTTAGGGAGTGCAAATAAAGGCTTTCCACCAATTACCAGTGGGTAATCAACCGAATTCGTCCACCACATAAAAAGGAGTGCTGAAACTACTCCTATCATTCCAGAAATAAGAGTAACAATCCCGACCTTCGACTGCTTCAATTTCATGGCGTTGTCCATACCATGCAGCGGATATGGCGTGTAAACATCAAATTTCTTATAGCCACCTTCGGCAACTTCCTTCGCAGCAAGGAGAACTTTATCAGGGTTGTCGAACAATGCTGCTATACCATACAGTCTGTCATCCCGCATGATCTTCACCTAAATGCAAATCTGGTTGTGCATGTTCATTCACACTCTTGACCTCTGACATTGATACAACTGGGAGGGAATGAGCAAAAAGAAGGACAAGAGTAAAAAACAATCCAAAACTCCCAATTAAGATACCGAAATCTGTGAGAGTAGGCTTGTAGATATGCCACGCAGATGGAAGATAGTCCCTCGAAAGTGAAGTCACTATAATCACGTATCTTTCGAGCCACATTCCGAGGTTGATGAGAATTGAAATTGAAAACAAAGCTGGAATCGACCTTCTTATTCTTCTAAACCAAAATAGCTGTGGTACGATCACGTTGCATGTAACCATTGTCCAGAAGGCAACTGCATAGTGACCGGTCGCTCTGTATATAACGGTGTACCAATCGATCGGATGACCGCTGTACCATGCTATGAACGGCTCCATTATATATGCATAAGTGACCATACTACTTGTTACAAGAATCACCTTTGCCATCTTGTCAAAGTGATCTATTGTAATTATGTGGCTAAGATTAAATACCCTCCGGACAACAATTAGGACAGTTATAACCATAGCAAATCCCGAAAAGATCGCTCCAGCAACAAAATAAGGTGGGAAAATTGTTGTGTGCCAACCGGGTAATATTGAAACAGCGAAATCAAAACTAACAATACTGTGAACCGAAAGCACAAGCGGTGTAGCCAGACCTGCAAGTATGACATAAACTTTCTCATAATGTTGCCAGTGCCGGTTGGAAAACCTCCAGCCCAGTGAGAAAATAGAATAAATCGCCTTCTTGATTTTTGATTTCGCCCTGTCGCGAAGTGTAGCAAGATCAGGAATCAATCCAATATACCAGAACATCAAAGACACTGTAAAGTAGGTGGACACAGCAAAAACATCCCAGACAAGTGGAGAATTGAAATTCACCCATAACCCGTGCTGGTTTGGAACTGGAAATATATAACCGGCAAACCATGGACGTCCTAAGTGTATTAATGGGAAAAGCCCCGCGCAAATAACTGCAAAAATTGTCATTGCTTCCGCAAATCGCGCAATAGATGTTCTCCAGCGCTGCCGGAACAAAAATAAAATCGCAGATATTAGCGTGCCGGCATGACCAATTCCAATCCAAAAGACAAAATTCGTAATGTCAAATGCCCAGCCGACAGGGATGTTGTTCCCCCACATCCCAATACCATACCTGAAAGTATAATAGAGAGCCACCACTCCAATTAGAAGCATTGTCAAAGTAACAGTCAATGCCATCAGATATTTTTTAGAATATGGCCTATCTATTGGTGCAGCAATTGACTCATCAATTTCCTTTGCTGCTGGATTACCCACCAAAAGAGGCTGAGTCTTTGTGTAATCGATTATTTCCAATGTCTTGCTCCGTTCAAGTATTTCTTAACTTAGCTTTATAGGTGACGTTTGGAACGGTGTCTAAACTCTCGAGAACGTAATAACCAAGAGGATGCTCCCTCTCCTTCGATACTTCGGATTCAGGGTCATTCATATCTCCAAAAGTAATTGCTTCGGCAGGACAAGCCTGCTGGCATGCTGTTTTAACATCGTTTCCTTTGAGCTGCCTCCCTTCTTGAATAGCTTCTTGCTTTGCCTCAATGATTCTTTGAATACAAAAAGTGCACTTTTCCATGACACCTCTCGATCGCACTGTAACTTCTGGATTGTACATCATGTCAACAGGTTGTTGATTGTAATATCCGCTCTCGAAATGGTCGCGAAAGTTGAAAAAGTTGAACCGCCTTACCTTATAAGGACAGTTGTTCGAACAATACCTCGTCCCAACACATCGGTTGTATACCATCATGTTCAAACCGTCAGGACTGTGTGTGGTTGCTGCTACTGGACATACATTTTCACACGGAGCATTGTCGCACTGCTGGCAAAGCATTGGCTGTAAGCTGACACGGGGCAGGTCAGGAGACCCTGAGTAGTACCTATCTATTCTCAGCCACTGCATCTCCCGTCCCACTGATACCTGATCTTTGCCTACTACAGGGATATTATTTTCGGCATTGCAGGAAATCACGCAAATACTACATCCTGTGCATTTGTTTAAATCAATAGCCATTGCCCATTTGATGCCGGTATATTCGAACTTCTTATAAATGCTTTTAGGCCTATCTCCTTCTCTCTCCTTTCTTATGAAGTCGGGATTCTTCTCATACTCGTGAAGGGTGCCTTCACGAATGATACCTCTGTTGAACGGCATTTCATTCAACAGGACATTGTCAAGAGAATGATGTTCCATAGTGGTGACCAACTGGTAACTCTCGCCAGTAGGCTCTAACAGCACATTTGATACGATCCATCGTGACGGCGATTTAAAACTGTTCATCAGGACGTTTGCATTGACACCAACTTCATCGGCAACAGTACCGGTATTGGTCCTTCCATAACCAAGCTCCACCATAACGGTATCGTCGGCCATGCCTGGCTGTATCAATACAGGTAGTTTTACTTCCCTCCCATTTGCGGATAATTTAATTACATCGTTCGAGTTAACCCTCAGGGTGCCAGCAGTCCTCTGCGACATTGCCACATAGTTGTCCCAGACAACCTTGGTAACTGGATGTGGAAGTTCCTGCAACCAGCCGTTATTCGAAAACCTCCCGTCACCAGCCACATAGCTTTGAGACAAAATTAGTGTATAGCCATTAGTCCTGGGAGGTTTAGGAATGTTGTAAAACGCATCAATTTTATAGGATGGGATCGAACTGACCAACTCATCTACAAAAACCACACCATCGTGTAAAGCACTGTACCAAAAGGTCTTAAAGTCGACTGCTAGATTTAATTTTTTGTAAATCTCATTTTGCCATCTGTCCATTAAGTAATTATGATAAAGGTCTTCATTGAACTTCTTCGTATCTTGATCAATCCAGACGAGTAAAACAGCCTCTTTTTGACGCGTGGAATAGAGGGGATAAATTACAGGTTGTTGCATACTGAAAAAGCCTGTACGGGTTTTGTAATCATTCCATGACTCCAGGTCATGATTTATCGGAAGGACCCAGTTGCTCATTTGTGTCGTTTCAGTATGACTCTGGGCTAATGTCACTACCGTCTCGACTTTTTTTAAAGCTGAAGCGTATTTATAGCCTTGCGGCAAATGGTAAACTGGATTTGAATCAAAATGAATAACAACGCCCACGCGGCCTGAGTCCATGTCTGAAATTAATGACTCCCAATCTTCTTCGTTGGACAACTGATAATTGGTCACTGTCGACTGGTCAGTTCTGTACAGGTTCGTGCCTTCGATAACCTCATTTAGCAAATTAACGGCTATATGAACATCCATAGGTAGTTTGTCGCCCGCGTAAACAATAGCCGACCTTCGATACTTTAAAAGATCGCTGGCAAGCATTCGAACATCTTTCAAATTAACCGATGCCTTCTCTGCAAACTCTGAAAGTGAATATCCACTTAACAACTCTACGACCCTTTTGTCCAATGCAAAACGTGAAATTTGATGCCTAACTACAAGCTCATTGAGAAGAGCCATTACAAAATCAAATTGCAGATCGGGACGAATGCGGATTCTAACATCTGCATTCATTCCAGTCAGTGTCATAGCCCCTTCAGCTACATATAATTTATTAAAGCCTTTTAAGTCGCTGACGTTTCGACCCGAGGTGAACAATCGCATCCCTTCTACAATATTTCCCTCTGTTCCAAGAAAATCAGATTCGATAGATAAAATCACCTTTGCTTTGTCCCACGCAATTAAAGGGAAATTACCACTGCCATAAGTCCGACGCCAGGCGTTTTGCCTATTTTCGTCGGAGAACAACTCGTACGAGAAGATGCTTGTGGTAGGATAGCGAGCAATAAACTCTTTCAACACCTGCAGACAAGATGGAGAAGTAACCGTATTCGTGATGACAGCAACTCTCTTTCCTTCGGAGACACTTCGTGAAAGAGCGTTAACGATTGATTTATCAGCTTCCTCCCAGGATGTATTGACAAAACTCCCATTGCCCTTCTTCCTCAAAGGTTCCCTGATTCGCTCGGGATCATAAAGATTTAAAATTGACGCCTGACCCCTAACACATATCTTACCCCTGTTAACAGGGTGCTCATCATTACCATCAATTTTAATTGGCCTTCCTTCCCTGGTTTTGACAAGAATTCCACATGCATTCGGACATCCACTGCAAGTTGAAGCATAGTAATTTGAGACACCCGGAATTTCACCAACGGGCTCCTTGTTATAAGGAATGACCACACCTTTGTCCTTATATGGCGTACAGCTCGCAGCTGCAAATGCTGCTGATGCCGAGAGAAGGGCTAAGAACTTGCGCCGCGATAGCCCCGACAGGTTATTGACGTTGAACCCGTCAGATACGCTTTCCATAAACTCATTTGACCTCTCCTCAGGAGTGGACGAAGACCTGTAAAACTCTTCTAAACTCTTCCAGTAAAACTTTCCCTTTTCGAGATTTTCCTTTTTTATATCAGACATTGCTTACAACCCTTTTACCTCTTTTTACAGCAGATTTGTTTACTGTGATCCTTATTTTCTTATTGGTATTGGAACTGTTACGAAATTTCAGGATGGGATTCGATATAACTCGAGAGATTAGAAGTCCCACCATTCCAATCCCGAGAGCCTTGATTATTTTCCTTCGTCCACCTTGATTATTAAGCCTACTTAATCCGGCATCTTTCATGGCAGGTTTTCCCCTATCATCTGTGACATGCATAACAATAAGTTGGTCCTGGTTTTATATCGTTAATATAACTCAGCCTCTGTGGAGCATTTTTGTGACAATCGAGACAGGCAGACATTGTGAATGAATTGACCTGTTTTACAACATCCATATCTTGCACCCGGCCGTGGCATTCCTGACATCTTATTCCCTTGTTTACGTGAAAACTATGACTGAAATAAACAAAGTCGGGTAAGCGGTGCACTCTTTTCCACGGAATTGCCTTCCCTTCTTCATAATATTTTGTCAGCTTAATGATTTCAGGCCGATTCTTCCGTGCAATTGTATGACAGTTCATGCAGGTGCTAGCCGCAGGAACCACTGCATATCGTGATCGATATACACCAATATGGCAGTATGCACAATCTATTTTCATCATCCCCGCATGAAGTTTATGGGAAAAATTAATCGGTTGTCGAGGTTCGTAGCCAATCCCCTCCCGCCACGGGCGAGCTATAAAATATGTTGCTGCCACTGAGACAAGAGCAACAAAAATCAAGATAGGTATTCGAACTCTAAGAGTGTATTCAAGAAGGGTCTTGTTCATCGCCGGTTGTCCACCTGAAAACATGTGAGGAATAATGACTGGGGCAATTGCTAACTATTGAAGATTTTAACAACAGCACTGCTAGCATTAGCCTTGGAATCAATTTTTAATTAAAGAATTGTGAAGCGACATTTTTGCAAAATTATTATTGACTGGCAGGAAGACTTTTGGTCTCAATGCCATTTTTTTCTTATGCGCAAAATAAATTACAAGGGTTAAGCACCCTCGTAGGAACCTCGCTAAAATATATTTAGCTCAGTTAATAAATACAATGCTAAATTTTTTTAAAAGTTCCTCAAAACTATCCGTCAACTTGCTACTTTAATGAGACTAACAATTGATTCTTCTCAACGATATCGCCTGCCGATACAAGTACATTCTCTACCTCAGCATCGCGTGGTGATCGAATCTCATTTTCCATCTTCATTGCTTCGAGTATCACAAGCGTTTCTCCCTTTACCACTTTCTGTCCCGCAATAACGCTAACTTTTACCACCATCCCAGGCATAGGGGCCCTTATTTCAGAGTGATGATGGATCGATGCAGAAGATTTTATGAATTCTCGTAAAAGGATTTCTCTGTCCGTTAGAACCGAAATCGTATGTAGAACACCCGAGCTCATCACACTAACCCTTTCCCTATCCGCGTCGTAAAAAATTTCCTTGATCTTGTTGTCAATCTTGACAAGGATTCTATTTTCTGTAGACTTTAATAGCGTATACTTTAGCTTGCCCGAGTCGAACAAAATTCCATCGTCGGACAACTTAAATCTTACAACATCTCCTTCCCTCAAGAAGCCGGGCATTATTCTTCGAACCTCCTATCCAGCCACTTCGATTTTATTTTAATTGTTTCCTTCCCGTCCTCAATTGTCCTGCCTGATTTCAATACTACAGAAGCCGCAATGAAAGCTTCTAAAGGGATATCATTGCTGTCGGGCTGTAGATTCCAAAGTTCTGCGACAAAATTGGTAGAATATCTTCCGCTCTTAAAAGGTGTTGAATCCATAACAAAATTGCAAAAAGGTATCGTGGTTTGCACGCCTAAAACAACATATTCCTCTAAAGCACGCCTCATTTTCCTGATTGCGTCATCCCTGGTTCTCGCCCACACGCTTAGCTTTGCTATCATTGGATCGTAATAAACGGAAATCTCATTACCTGATTCCACTCCGGAGTCAACCCTGACACCATTTCCAGCGGGCTCCCGGAGAAACTTGATTATTCCAGTATCAGGCAAAAAGGAGTTATACACATCTTCAGCATATATCCTGCACTCTATTGCATGGCCTAGCTTTACTACTTCTTCCTGAGTAAAAGAGAGCTTTTCTCCTTGGGCAATTCTTATTTGCTCCTTGACAAGATCTATTCCCGTTGTCAACTCAGTTATTGGATGCTCAACCTGAAGTCTTGTGTTCATTTCAAGGAAATAATAGTGCCCTTCATCGTCAATTACAAACTCTACAGTTCCAGCGTTACTGTATTGACACGCCATTGCTGCCCGCACTGCGGCCTCCCCCATTTCCCTGCGAACTTCTGGACTTAAAGCTGTCGATGGGGTTTCCTCCACGACTTTTTGGTGCCGCCTTTGAATAGAACATTCCCTCTCATACAAATGAACGATATTACCATACTCATCAGCCAATATTTGAAACTCAATATGACGGGGATTAGAAATAAACTTTTCTATGTAAACCCTGTCATCACCAAACGCTGATAGTGCTTCACCTTTTGCTGCGCTAATATTGCTCTCAAGTTCGGAGCGAGAACGGACTATTCGCATCCCCTTTCCACCACCTCCAGCCGCTGCCTTTATGAGCACAGGATACCCAATTTTTTCGGCCTCCCTTACAGCTTCTTCAATGTCTGTTACAGGATTTTCCATCCCTGGAACAATAGGTACTCCGAACTCCTTTGCAAGTCTTCGGGCGGCAGTCTTGTCACCCATAGAAGAAATTGCCCCCGGCTGAGGTCCGATGAAAATTAACCCGGCATTTATAACAGATTTGGCAAAGTCCGCATTCTCTGACAGGAATCCATAGCCAGGATGAATAGCATCAACGCCTGAAAGCTTCGCTATATCAATTAACTTTTCTATGTTGAGGTATGTATCTTTTGCTTCATTGCCCTTCAAATTATAGGCTTCGTCGGCATATCTTACAAACGGCATTGTTACGTCCACATCAGAGTATACCGCAACGGACAACAACCCCATTTCTCTAATTGTTCTCATAATACGAAGAGCAATTTCGCCTCTATTCGCAACGAGGATCTTTCGTATTTTGTTCATCGTGAACCTCGCTCGTTTATTTTACTTGTCAAATCAGCTGTCAATTTTCTTTCAACTCGACAACAGTTACCCCTTGACCACCCTCATTCAAATCACCGCTGTGAAAAGATACCACGAAAGGATGAGCGCGCAAAATTCCCTCGACAGTTTTTTTCAACACCCCGGCACCCGTGCCGTGTATAATTTCTGCTACGTGCAATCCTGATAGGTAAGCCTGATCAATAAACTTTTCTATTGAGGTCTGAACTTCGAAAGCCCTCATCCCCCTTATATCAAGCTTCGTGCTTGTGTTAACTTTCACCTCCACAGCTACCTGACTTGCTCGTTTTCTCTCGGGGGAAGCCTTCTCAAGCTCACTTTCATGCACCCTCATCTTAAGACCATTTGCATCTATCAGGAGCTCACCCTCGTCATTTGTCTTTTCTATCACTCTTCCAACCAGTAGAGTGCCGCGCAATCGGACATCATCACCAACTCTGAACCCAAAATTGCTTTGCACTGCCTGTGCGTTTACTAGAGAACTCACCTCTTTTTTGATCTCGCCAATTTTTGTTCGTGCATTTTTTATCGATTCCTTAGTAGCCTTCTTCTCCCGCAGCTCTCTTACTACTGATTCAATCCTCTTGTTGACATTCTGAATTAAATCCTGCATCTCTGTGAGAGCATTTTTCTTAATCTCTTCAGACTCCTTCCTTGCATTGTGCAGTTTCTTCTCGTAATCCTGCCTTAAACTCTCGGCAAGCTCCTGCTCCCGCTTTATTTCAAGAACGCGTTTGCGAAGCTCATTTTCAAGATGTTCCACCCTTAGCAACAAAATTTCCAGTTTGTTCCTCGATTCGCCTGCATAGCTGCGGGCACGGTTGATTACCTCTGAAGACAAACCTGTTCGCTCCGCTATTTCAAAGGCGTAACTCGAACCGGGACGCCCAAGCGAAAGCCTGAACGTCGGCTGCAGGCTTGATTGATCAAACTCCATTGCGGCATTGACCATATTTGGTGAGTCGCTGGCAAAGACTTTTAATCCTGAATTGTGAGTTGTGACGAATGCGATGGCTCCCTTATCTCGAATCGCTTCCAACACAGCTGATGCAATTGCTGCTCCTTCATCAGGTTCTGTTTCCTCTCCTAACTCATCCACCAAAACAACTGTGCTATCATCCGCCTCACTTAGAATCTTAACAAAATGAGCAATGCGGGAAGTGAACGTGCTTAAATCGTTTTCAATTGATTGATCATCACCTATATCTGTAAATATTTTCCTGAAAAGGGGTATTTCCGTTCCCGGATCGGCAGGGAGAGGAACTGCCGACATTGTCATCAGAAAGAACAGTCCAATTGTTTTAATCGCAACGGTCTTCCCACCTGAATTAGGACCACTAATGATTACAATCTGCTGGTCATCTGACAAAAACAAATTCAATGGCACCACTCTATCCTTTCCCAATTTTGCAAGAAGGAGTGGGTGCATTGCCTTTACTAAACGAGGTTTTCTTACACCGTCAATTCTCGGAATAATACAATCGAACTTTATCGCATATTCAGCACGTGCAAAGAGGGAATCAATATATGCAATTACATCAACATTCTGGATTATACTGGAAGCAACTTCGCGAACCTGTGATGTTAAAACTCGTAGTATTCTCTCTATTTCCTTTTGCTCTTCGAATTGGAGAGAGACTATCTCATTGTTGGCATCAACAATTGACGAAGGCTCCAGGAAGACTGTCTGGCCAGTTGAACTTTGTCCGTGAATTAGACCTGAAACCTTATGCTTGTAATCCGCTTTAATTGGAATCACAAATCGTCCATCCCGTTGAGTAAAAATATCTTCGTCAGAATATTCCATATCAGCAAAAGATCGTGCAATATTCAAGAGTTTTTTCCTGAGAGATGATCTTAAATGGCGCAATGATAATCTTATCCGATGTAATTCCTTGCTCGCGTCATCTTTGACATTCCCTTCTTCATCAACTGAATTATTTATGTTGTATTCCAGCACAGGATCGGGGTACAAGCGATATGCTACTTCTGAAATATCAACGAGTGAACCCTTTTCCTTCAGGAGTCTTTTACGTGTCGAGTCAACAACATGCAAAAACGTCGAGATTTGCCGGAGCTCTTTCCCTTGCAACATACTCCCTTCTTTCGATGCACGAACAAGATGCGAACGCAAATCGACAGCCCCATGAAGAGAAGGAGGATTGCCGCCTAGTATGAGAACGCGAGCCTGGTCAACAAGCTTGTATTCTTTTTCAAGTGCCGACGGATCCGAGTAGAAAGGAATATCTAAAACATATTTTTCACCAATCTCAGTCTGACAAAAGCCTACTAAAATTGAAAGGAGTTTTGAGAATTCCAGTTTTTCCAATGAGCGGCGAATCTCACTATCAGATAAGTTCAACTGATTAACAGCACTCATCACATTGGTTGTTTGCGTTTGAAAAGTCCGTCAATAAAAGATTCTCTCTTCCCCTTATTGGTGAAAGTCTTGTAAACTGAACTGGCAAAATTCTTGACTGGCTTGTAAAGAATCGATTTATCAAGTGAGGGACCCTTTGCGGGAATGTTGAACAGAGCCAACAATAATAATAGCAAACTTGTCAGGAGTGCCCCTTCAAGAAGCCCAATTACCAGACCACCTACCTTGTCCCACAGTCTAAGGAGTTTTGCCTTTGCAAACCATCTTGAAAAAACATGAGCGAAAAAGAGGAGTGCAGCCAGAACAACTGCAAGCCCTACTATTCCGGAGACAATTTCAGAAAAGCCTGTCAACTGTGAGATGTAAATAGAAATGCTCTTGGAGTACCTCGCAGCGATGACTATCCAGAGCAAGAGTGCACCTAATGTAAACAGCTTCCTGAAAAAACCCTTCGAGTAACCGTGCACCGCTGCCATCAAAAGTACAATTCCGAGGACTATATCTACACTGCTTATCACTTATCCTGTCTCAACTGTAGTACTATGATTTGTCTTTCTCAGAGGACAACTTCGACCTGACTATCTGCTGAATAATTTTTCCATCTCCTTTTCCCTTCAACTCTTTCATTGAGGCCTGCATGACTCTACCGAAATCAGATGGCGAAGTAGCCCCCAAATTTCTTATAATGTTTGTGACAACTTCCTCGATTTCTTGAGTCGATAGCTGTTTTGGCAAATATTCCTCTATTATACTCAGCTCTACCCGCTCCTTGTCGGCCAGGTCTTTTCTCCCTGCTTTTTCAAATTCCTCAATTGCTTCCTTTCTCATTTTTGCCGAACTGATGAGTACCTGCATTTCGTCTTCATTTGACATACCTCTGGGGTCTACCCTCTTTTCGACTTGCTTTTCCAGTAATTTAGCTTTAATCATACGGAGGGTTTCAAGCCTCTGTTTGTCGCCTTTCAGCATGGCGCTTTTTATGTCACCATTTATTCGATCGATGATAGACATATGAACTCATCTCCAATTATTATGTCATCTTTCCGGGGAATTTAAGAGTTGTCCCACTACCTGATTCCATGTCCCTGCACAGGAAGAGAACAGCATCAGCTATTTCCTTCGGAGTTACCCATCGCAAGCTTCCAGAGGAACGGTTGACTCTTGTATCGATAATTGACGGCGCAATTGTGAAAACCGAGACTCCATCCTCAATATATTCCCTGGTGGCAGCCCTCGAAAGCGCATCTACAGCCGATTTTGAGGCTGCGTAGACAGAATTTTTTGCACCACTTTCGTATATTTGCATCGAGATAAAATTTACAATTTTTCCGAACCTTTGTTTTATCATATAGGGCAGGACAGCCTTCATAATATTAAATGTCGGTATCAAATCAATTGAAAGCATGTTCTCCAGATCCTTGAGGGAGTGCTCGTGCAGCCTTTTACCTCCTAACCAGCCGCCAAGTGCATTCAAGAGAAAATCCACCTGTCCAAACCTATTCAAAACTCTGTTAACTGCTGCCTCTGCCGATCCTTCCTTCGATAAGTCAGCACGAATTAGCAGGAATTTCCGACCGTAGGATTCAAACCTTTTTTTCAGTTCATTTTTACGCCCTGGGCTCCTGTACACAAAGCCAACATTGCATCCGTTTGTGAGAAAATTCTCGGCTAATTCCGTTCCCACTAACCCACCAGTGACAACCGCTGTTTTACCTTCCAGGCTATTTTCCATAAAGAGAATTTAGCCACCTGTTTACCGAAAATCAATTTAACACATTTATCTCCTCTTACGCGAACTGATGACCTTCCTCCCCCTTTAACTTTTCCAGCATTGAAGTTAAATTCTTTGGTTATTCGTATTGACGACAACGCTAAGATAAAGAAGGCGGTACTCTTTGCTGAATGGTTGATACTGAACGTATCACCATACGGAGACCTGTGAACCGTCTCTTTTGCTGAACGTGAGTTATCAACACTATACATAAAGAAAGAAAATTATTACTGTTACAATATTAATAAACCTATACATGAACAATATACCAGGAGATGGTTTATGAAAGTTCTCATTGCCGACAAGCTTTCGGACAAAGCAGTATCTGCCTTGAGGCAGCTGGGCTTAGACGTAGCTGTCAATTCGGATTTAACTGCTGAAGATCTTCCCAATGCAATTGATGACTTCGATATACTCGTGGTTCGATCGACCAAAGTCACTGCTCGCACAATTCAGTCAGCAAAGAACCTATCCCTCATCATCCGGGCGGGAGCAGGGGTAAACACTATTGACGTATCAGAAGCAAATTTACATGGAGTGTACGTTGCCAACTGTCCAGGAAAAAATACCGAGGCCGTCGCTGAACTTGCGATTGGATTAATAGTTGCAGCAGACCGACAAATTGTCAATGCTGCTATCTCAATGCGTGACGGCAGGTGGAAGAAAAAGGAATTTGGAAAGGCAAGTGGGCTTAAAGGGCGAACCCTGGGAATTGTTGGATTGGGACAAATTGGACTGGCTGTTGCACGAAGGGCACAGGCATTTGAGATGAGGGTTATTGCATGGTCGCGAAGTTTGACTCCCGAAAAAGCTGAATCCTTCGACATCGGGTATGCATCCACACTGCAGGAAATAGCGGAAAGATCTGATGTAGTGTCAGTTCACGTTGCATACAAGAAGGAAACACACCACCTGATTAACTCATCCTTCTTCTCTGCAATGAAGCAGGGAGCTGTCTTTGTCAATACATCCCGTGGTGAAGTTGTTGATACATCTGCACTGAAAGCCGCAATCAAAGAAAAGAAGCTTAGAGTCGGCCTTGATGTTTTTGAGGACGAACCTGCAACGGGGGAAGCTCCTTTTAACGATACAGAGTTGGCATCAATGATCTCAGCCACGCCTCACATCGGTGCCTCTACTGAACAGGCAGCTGAAGCGATTGCTGATGAAGTTGTAACAATAGTGAAGACCTTTAAAGAAACAGGCATGCCGATTAACGTTGTAAATGTCAGAACAAAATCCTCTGCAACTACTTCTCTCGTCGTCAGACACTACAACAAAGTGGGGGTTCTTGCTGCAATCCTGACCAAACTCAAAGAAAACGGTATAAACGTCGAAGAGATGACCAACACCATCTTTGAAGACTCGAAGGCAGCATGCTGCACAATGCTCATCGATGGTTCACCTTCTGCAGAGGCTCTCGAAGAAATGCAAAAGAATGAGAACGTTATTGAAATTCTAGTAAAGCCGTTGACGCAGTAAATTCAGATGATCAGCACCAGCCCTATGAGACACCTTTGAACCTAGTCCACATCTACTGTGTTTCATCGGCATAAATCCGGCCATCAAGAATGTGAACCCTTCTCTTAGTCTTTGAGGCAAAGTGCTCATCGTGCGTAACCACCACTATTGTTTGCCCAAGTTCATTGTTTAACTTTGCAAAGAGATCGTAAATCATTTCTGCATTTCTCGAGTCAAGATTCCCCGTTGGTTCATCAGCCAGAAGGAGTAATGGCTCGTTTGCCAATGCACGAGCAATTGCAACCCTTTGTTGCTGTCCACCGGACAGCTGATTCGGCTTGTGAAACCTCTTCTCCGCCATTCCAAGCTCCTCAAGAATCTCCAATGCGCGTTCTTTTGCCTCTTTAGGACTCATCCTCCCCCTGGCAATCATTGGAATCATTACGTTTTCAAGAGCATTGAATTCCGGGAGAAGGAAATGGAACTGATATACAAATCCGAGTTTTGAATTTCTCAATTCAGCAAGTTCGTCTTCTGACATCGTAGTAATATCTCTTCCTTCCAGAACAATTGTCCCCTGAGTGGGCTGATCTAACCCTCCCATTAAGTACAGCAGAGATGTCTTTCCCGATCCACTCGGGCCTGTTATTGAAGTAAACTCACCACGGGCAATGCTAAGATTGACGTTGGCAAGGATTGTTGTAACTATTTGTTCTGATTCAGACTTCACAGCAAGTTCTTTCGTCACATCAATCAATTGAACAACGACATTATTGCTCACCTTTCACCTCTTAGTATATCAACTGGGTTTAAGGCTGCTGCGTTTCGAGCAGGAGTAACAGCAGCAACTACACTGACGAGAATTGCAAAAGCAGAAGTCAATATAAAGTACCACACGCTCTTACCCATTAACAACCTGTCCGACCTGATAGGTCCCGATTGCGAAGCAGTAACAGGTATCGACCCGAGGACCTGGATCATAATGTATCCCATTATATCACCTACAACTGCTCCAATTAGTGCCACAATCATCGCTTGAAACAGGTATATTAAAGTTATATCTGATTTTTTGAATCCAATTGATTTCAGTATTGCTATGTCTCTGTACTTTTCTAAAACGTTAGTGATCAAAACATTTGCAACGCCCAAACCCGCCACGAGCATCACAAAGAACACAAGAAAGTACACTATTCCCGAAATCATTTTGAAAAGTGACACGAAATTGGCTGCTTTTTCTTCCCATGTAATTGCCCTGTAATTAGTTTGAGCCTTTATTTCATTTGCTATCAATGCATCGCGGGGTAAATTTGAAACACGAAGGTAAAGGTAATCTACCTCTCCCGAATTGTATCCCGCCATATTTTGCGCCAAGCGAAGATTGACGTAACAATTGTCGTCAATATCGTTTACTCCTGTGGAGAAGACTCCCACAACACGCAGTTCATATATCTTCCCTGTAGATGAGGCTATTTCAAGGTGGTCGCCTACCTGTGCAGTCAAATCTCGGGCGATAGTTGTGCCAATCAAGATTCCATCAGGCGTCTTCTCGAGAGCTAAAAAACTTCCGCTCGTCATGCTCTGGCTAAATCCTTCGATTTTGTCCTCAATTGACGGCTTTATTCCAAACAGTTGTACTGGCTGCGTCAATGTACCAAGAGTAGCTATTGCATTTAAAGAGACAACTGGAGATATAACAGTGACAAGAGAATTGCGCTCAATCATTTGACTTATCCGTGGATAATTCTTAATCAGATCTTCGTCCTGTCGATCTGCGTTCTTTATGAATTGCACTATCTCCCCCGGTGTGGGTGATATTAGTGTATCTGGAACAGAAGGACTCACCCTTTCGCCAGATACTATGATGTGGGGAGCAATATTGACAATTTTTTGAATAAAGCTCTGAAGCAAGCCGTCCATAAGTGAAATCGCTGTTATCAGCACCATTACTCCCACACTGATTCCCAATAAAGTCAATCCTGTCTGCCTCTTGCGATTGACGAGCTGCCGCGAAGCTATTAGAATTAAGTGATAGTTTAGTTTAATCTTCATGCCCTCAAAATGTCCACAGGGTTAAGTCGAGCAGCGCGACGGGACGGCCCCAGACCTGACAATGCACTGACAATAACTGAAAACATCCCTGTTAAAAGGAAATCAAATGGTTTTTGAACAGTGACAATGTGAGTACTCCGTACAACTGCCCCTTCTCCATATGATACAGGTAACGAAGATATCAAGTTAGTTAAGTAGTGTCCTCCAATGCACCCAATTAGCGCGCCAACGACGCCCATGATCAATCCCTCGATGAGAAAAATAGATTCTATCGTCGCTCTGCTGACGCCCATTGATTTCATAACCGCAATATCTTTTTGTTTTTGCAGCACTATTGTGATAAGAACATTCGAGATTCCGAAACCTGCAACAACGAAGACAAATATGACAAGGAAAAAAGTAATTTTGTTATTCCTTTGAAATATGTCCAGCAAATTCTTGTTAGCCTCTTCCCATGTTTCGGTTTTGTAACCAGTTAATTCCTCTATCTTCTTAGAAAGGGAGTTTACAATCGAAAGCGAACTTGTATGTATTCCAATGCCGCTTACAGCATTTTCTGAAATGCCAGCTATAGACTGGGCAAGCCTTAAGTTCATAAAAGCATTATTATCATCAACAGCCGAAAATCCACTCGTAAAAGTCCCCACAACTATAAGACTGTACAGCTTGCCATTGCCCCCTGTGAAACGAATTATTTGATGGTATCTTGCTTTCAGCTTTTTTGCCAATCCAGATCCGAGTAATATGCCGTTGCTTGTGAATTCAAGCTCAGCAAGACTACCAGATTTAACATTATTTTCTAACTGACCTATCTTTGCTTCTCGTTCGGGTATTATACCTTTGACAATGCATTGATGTGTTACCGCACCGCGCTGAATAATTCCCTGAATAAAAACATAAGGCGACACAGCATCTATTTCTGGAAATTTGTCCACAAGTGAGACAGTTTGAATGTATGGCCTAATTTCCTTTTTCTCATCGGGTATTACACGCGAAGTAATGACATACTTATCTTTCCAATTTGCTGGCGACCTCAACAGTAGCTTCTCTTTGCCCTTAACCTTTTCCCCTTTAATTGTAATTAATGGGGAAATGTCGATTATCTTAGATTCTATATCCGACATAATTCCCTTTGCCAGAGCAAACGTCACTATTAGAACCATAGCCCCAATAGCAATTCCAGCTTCCACTAAAATGGTTTGTTTTTTCTTCTCAGATAAATGCCTAAAGGCAACAGTTAAAACAAATCTTAATTTCGAAAGCATCAGCTTCCCACCACCTCTACAGGCGAATTGTCTTTTAAATCACCTTTTGGCTCTAATATGATTTGTTTGCCAACAAGTACACCCCCATTCAAAATTTCAACAGACCTTCCGTCTGAGATGCCAATCGTCACCGGCACTCGTCTTGCTTTTCCATCTTCAACAACAAACACATATGTTCCTAATCCGCTCTGATAAATAGATGATCGAGGTACAATGACAACATTAGCAATCTCCCCTGTCACTATATTGACTGTCGCTGTCATTCCCACAGTTAAGTTTACCGGAACCCTCTCTAATTTAATAAACACCTTTGCAGTCTTGGTCGATTCATCTGTCTTTGGTACGATCCTGTACACAGTTCCATTAAACTTTTGCGAACCAAATGCATCGAATGCTACCACGCATTTCTGATTTAATTCGATTCGGCTAAAGTCCTGTTCGTCGACATCAGCCTGAACAAGCAAAGAGGTTGGAGATACTATTTGAAAGCATTCACCGTTTGGCAATACGAAATCGCCTCTTTTGACTTTTGAAGAAGTAATCACCCCATCGAAAGGAGCTGTAATTATGGTTTTCGATAGCTTTTCATTTGCTAAATCAAGAGATATTTGACGTTGCTTTAATATTATTCTAGCCAACTCGGCATCGCGCTTTGCATCGTCAAGTGCTTTCTCTGTTACACTGTTAGTTCGAAATAAGTTCCTTATGCGTTCGAGATTTTGCTCTTTGTTCTGTAAATCAATTCTGGCAGATTCCATATCTGCGGCTGCTTGCTGAACCTGCAGAAGGTAATCGCTCTGGTCAGTCTTGAGCAAAGTCTCTCCTTTTCTTACGTTCATACCTTCCCTGGCTCCAACGTAAACAGCAATTCCCCCATTTTCCGACCTCAAAACTGCCATGGTATCTGCCGTGACCACACCCGTAGCGTACACCACTGTCACAAGATTGCCTCTTTCAACTTTAGTCAAAACTACTTTCTCGTGAACTAATAGTGAACGCAGCACAAAATAAATTACAGTAATCCCGACAAGTGAGAACAAAATGACGTATTTTCTCTTCATGAATCCACCTTACTTGAAATTCCATCAAAGAAAATTGAGACAAGAAATTCTACAGCTTTTTGCTTTAGTTTCTCGTCATGTTCGTAAAACAAATTGTTCAAATGGTAAGCGTAAACCATATGATTGAATACCTGCGCTACTTTAAAAGTATCCACTTTTCTAATTTCTTTCCTCTTCACAGCCCGATCCAGTTCGCGTGCAAGTATCTTATTAAGTTCCATGTGAATTGCATAATGTGGACTGTCCTTCCAGCCAGTCGTATTTATCTTGCTAAACTCTCTCATCAGCAACCTTAAAAAATCAGCGTGGTCAATAAAATGGTCAATCAATCTCTTTACAAATAGCGAAAACTTTTCACGGGCAGTGCCTGTGCCGCTCATTGATTCGCTGGCAAGCTCATTGATTTCGCGAAATACTTCCGTTACAACACCAAGGTATAGCTCTTCCTTCGTTGGAAAGATCTTGTACAATGTGGCTTTTGCCAACTCAGCTTTCTCTGCAACCTCGTCAATTGTTGTGGCATCATAACCCTTTTTTGAAAATATCTCCCGTGCAGCCTCAACAATAACCTTCTTTCTAAATTCCCTCTCCCTTTGTTTGCGTGAATTTTGTATGGTCATTGTCTTTCAGTTTATACTGATCAGTTCAAATTTAATAATCGTCAGTTCAAAAGTCAACGGACGTTCCTATAGGAATTTACAAGTAAAAGCCGTGCCCCTTTGCCTAACAGTTAAGAGACAACTTCACTTTTTGGACTCATTGTTTGAAAATCTTGAATAGGCACGACTCCTGCGAATGCCTCACCCGCACATCAGGCATTCCTGGTTTTACCCCTTCATTTTTTAGTTGGAATCAATCCTCTGAATCGTATGATATGATCGAAAAAATATCTCTCCCCTTCAGTCGATTTCTGCCTCCAAGCGATGAGAGCTCTATTAAAAAGCAAAGGCCAATAATTTCTCCACCCAGCCTTTCCACCAATCGACATGCTGCGTCAACAGTACCACCTGTCGCAAGTAAATCATCGTGGACTAAAATTTTGTCTCCCTTTGTAATAGCATCTTTGTGCACTTCCATTGCGTCCCTGCCATATTCCAGTTGATATTCTTCGCGCACGACTTCAGCAGGCAGCTTTCCAGGTTTTCTAATTGGCACAAATCCTGCGTTTAACTTATAAGCCAAAACACTCCCGAAAATGAACCCCCTCGACTCAACTGAAACAACCTTGTCGATCTTCATGTCTCTATACCGATTGTACAGCTGATCGACCACGTATGCAAATGCATCCTTGTCTTTAAGCAAAGTAGTAATGTCTCTAAACAAAATCCCGGGTTTTGGAAAATCCGGTACATTTCTGATTTTACTTCTAACTTCCATTACCTCCACTCCAACTTTTTCTTGTTTAAGAACGAATTCACTCCAATTTGAAAATCATCAGTGGAACGGGCTGCAGCATTCACCATTGCACTATATTGCATAGCCTCATCAAAGGGTACTTCCTTTACCGTTTGAAGCAATCCTTTAGTCAAAGCAACAGCAGTTCCACTCGTACTTGAAACAAACTCTTTTAATATGGTTACGACTTTATTCTCGATTTGATCATCAGGGACGATTTCTCGAACTATCCCCAGTTCAAGGGCTTGACCAGCGTCAATAATCTTGCCTGTCAGGAGAAGAAAGCGGGCATCGGACTCGGACATCTTCCTAAGTGCCAGGTTTAACACAACAGCAGGCACAAAACCTATTTTCACTTCTGTAAACCCGAACTTCCCTAGCTCCGAAGCAAAAACGATGTCACACGCAAGGACAAGTCCGAAAGCCCCCGCCAGTGCAGGTCCCCTTACAACAGCACAAACCAATTTCTTACTCCAGTAAATATCTTGTAAAAGGTCTTTCAGGCCGCACGAGTCTTCATAGTTTAACAAAGAGGAGCTCTTAGATATCTTAAGGAGGTATTCGAGGTCGGCACCCGCAGAAAAAGCAGAGCCTTCTCCTTTAAATACGATTGCCCTGATTTCACTATCTTTTTCTGCTCTTTGAAAATAAGTTCTCAGCTCCCGAATCGTAACATCATCCAATGCGTTTCGTTTCTCAGGTCGATTTAGCGTAATATAAGCAACTTTGTCCGAAGCTGAGTAAAGCACCCTCTCCCCCATAAATTACTCCTTCTCAGATAACTGAATGATTAAGTGCCAGATTGCCGCCGGCACTGGCATTACAGACAGTCTTGGTAGTCTCACCAGTTCAAAGTTCCTGAGCTCTTTAACTTCTTTAATACGTGCTAGAGAAACAGGATTCTTGAGCTGACGCAAAGGCTTTACGTCAACCACGAGAATCTTGGGGTCGTTGATTTTAGGATCTGGATAAGGGTCTCTGGTTACAATGGCAATTCCAACTACGGCCTTCTCATCACCTGTGTGGTAAATAAGGCATTTATCATTAACCTTCATTGTTTTCAGGTGTTTCAATGCCAGGTTGTTCGTCACCCCATCCCAGACAGTTTCCCCCTCTCGTAACAAATCTGCGAACGAATACTCGCCCGGCTCGGTCTTCAATAGGAAGTACGACAATCCTCACCTCATATTTAAATGTTCATAAACCTAATTCGCTATCAATATGCTCAAACAAATTCAATGCATCAAGATAACACCTGTGAAATGGAACTCACATGATTTCTAATATGGACGCATGCCTCGCAGTTTACAATCAATTGAAATAGCTGGATGAGGAAATGTCACGACTGAACAGCTTCCCTCCTCCCCATTTTATTTAAGTAGACGTTATAACCGTACATTAAAATAGTTGCAAATATTCCGATTCCTGCAAGCACCAACCAGATCTCTCTCGGCTGATGAACTGGGACAGAAGTCGCAGGTTCTATCAGAAAAGGTTTTGCCAATTTGGAATATAACCAGCCCCCAAATGTTCCACCAACAAACCAGGCAATTGCAATTGGGAGAAACGCATAACCTTGAAACAATCCTTCCTGTCCCTTTGGGGCGTGGTCTGCTATGTATTCATAGTACCGTGGAGCCTGGGTCATTTCACCGAGTGAAAAAACAACAAGTCCAGCTATGATATTCCATATTGATGGATGTATTGCAATGACAACCCAGCTCATACTTGATACAGCGAATCCAGCGACAATAGCATGAATTGTGGGGAGCTTCCGAGTCAGCCTGTTGACAATTACCTGCAGAAATATAATCGACCACGCATCAATTGATTCGATAATTTCAAATGGCGCAGATTTCGAGATGAAGTCTGTGACATAATAGGGGAGTATGACAAAAACTTGCCAGAACATTAACCAGTAAAGTGAAAAAATAAGAAGAAAGACCATAAACCTCCCGTTGGTCATAACCCTTATCATATCCTTCAGTTTATCGACAAGTGAAGGTTGCCCGGCTGCATCTGAAAGATTTGGTTCTCTGTAAAGCATAAGCGTTGCAACAAACATAAGACCACAGGTTACTGCGCTCATCATATAAACCGAAACAATGCCTATTCTATCTCTAAAGAAGTAAGCAATGACCGGGCCAGTCGCACCGCCAACGTTGACAAGAGTATAGTAAATGGCATAGCCGAGTGACTTGGTCTCGGGTTTAGAAGCTTTCGCTATTGTTCCCAGGACAGATGGCTTAATAAAGGATTCACCAATGGCTGTCAAGACAAGGACAACCACTAATGCCCAGAACAATGGTATACCACCAAAAAAAGATCGAAATGATTCACTCCCGGAAACTCCAATGAAAAAGTATCCAAAAGCCATTAAAAAAAAGGCAAATGAAAACGCTTTTCTAAACCCATATTTGTCAGCAAATGTGCCTGCAAATATTGGTAACAAATATACAAGCCCTCCAAAAATCGACGAAAGCTGGCCGGCTTCTATCTCGGTGAACTTCAGATAATTACGCAAGAATATGCTCATCACAGCGGCTTGACCATAATAGGCAAGGCGCTCAAAAAGTTCGAGAACATTTGCCACCCAAAAAGATGGATAAAAGCCATTCAAAACATTCTTAAACCGTGATCGTAAATTCATCATTCCTCCATTACTTTTCTTGCCACATTAATGGAAACTCTACCTGTCATTTTATCAACGCCATTGATTTGCAGTCCGAATGGGAATTAGCTATAAATCTATAGAAATAAATTCCGGAGCCGTAGTTTGCCCCATCGAATCTCACTGAATGTGCACCCTGGCTAAGATTCTCATCCAACAAAACCTTTACAAGTCTACCAAGCACATCATAAATCTTGATGACAACTCTCTCTGGTTTGTTAAGAGTAAAGCTAATCGTTGTCGAGGAATTAAACGGGTTAGGATAGTTTTGCTGAAGTTCAAAACCAGTCGAACTTGATGGATTTACCCCCGACAAACTTGTACTATCAATTACGACATCATACTCCGCATTGGTTTTTTCGACCAATTTAATGTAAAGCCTCTTGAGACCAGGATCAAAATAATATCCCGAGTAAATTTTATTGAGTGCCTCTGGCGATTCGACAGAATTAATTTTCTCGCCATTGACCAGAACAGCCTGAGGAGATGAATCAATTTGATGAAAATCGAGTGTAAGCACTCTTACACTTGAAAACCCAGGAAAAGAACCCGTGGCTTTGCCAATTGAGAAATTGATTTGCATCTTTGAGCCTGATGAGGTAACCCGCTGACTGAATTTGGTGGAAGCAAACAAACCCTTCTGATATTGTAAAGTAGTACCGTCATCCTCATACAATGTATATGAAGAACTTTCTGCAACGCACGGATAGACTTCAACTAACAGTGTATCATCTCTTAAACTGTCTAAGTCTTGGACCAGCAAATGGGTTGGTATGATGCTACCGGATCTTACGAACAATGGCAAACGGTCTAAAGGAGCTGGCACAGTAATCCAATTCCCCCCTGCAAATACACTGTCCGTCCAGAAATCGACCCAATTCCCCTGAGGGAGGTAAACCGTTTTTGATGTCTCCCCTGCTTTTACGACAGGCGAGACTAGAAATGCATCACCCCACATGTATGAAGAGCTTTCATTATAGAGATTTGGATCACCCGGAAACTCAAGGATTAGTGGACGAGCAAGGGGCGTCCCGCTCAAATACGATTGAAATGCAGTCGAATAAATGTAAGGGAATAGCTCGTATCTTAAATCAATATATTTTCTACAAATCTCTTCTGTCTCGGGACCATAGACCCATGGCTCAGTTCCAACACCCCCTGTACCATGCGCCCTTGTGATTGGACAGAATGTCCCGAATTCCATCCATCGAGCGTAGAGCTCTGGGGTAGTCGTTCCCGCAGTAAACCCACCTATATCAGAATTGTGGTAACTAATTCCGGACATCCCCATGTTAAGAAGCATCGGAACCTGAACAGCCAATCCACCAAATGTCTTACTTACATCACCAGACCACGTAACTGTGCCAAACCTTTGGATTCCTGCATACCCTGACCTTGTTAGATTGAACAGGCGTCTATTTGGAAAGCTGTAGCTGAAACCTTCATACAACGTCTTAGCCCATAAAAAGTCGTAAATATTGTGCACTTTTGAATCTGAACCCAAATAAAAGCTCATATCTTGATAATCTCTTTCAGGTTCTCCTAAGTCTGTCCACAGCCCCGAAACCCCTGAGGAAAATAATGAGACATACTTATTCCACCACCATGTTTGTGCTGCAGGATTTGTGATATCGAGTAAACCAGCATTGCAGTTGCATGACCACCAATTAGGAAGGACATATGGCTGACCACTGGAATTCTTTGCTAAGTATCCGTTATCAATAGCAATTTGGTAATTGGCGGAAGGTTGAACAATATACGGTTCAGTTATTACGATAGTCTTAAATCCCCTGGAAAGAAAATCCGACATAATGCCCCCTGGATCTGGCCAGGAAGATGTGTTCCAGAACAAATCCCCCATATTCTTGAACCAATAAAGGTCCAGCACAATTCCATCACAAGGGATGGAATCAGCCCTCATTCGTTGAATCATTGCCGAGGCTTCTAAATAATCATGATACCCGTACTTTGATTGAATGTAACCATAAGCCCACTTTGGAAGAAGAGGTGATCTACCAGTTAACCATGTATATTCTCGAAGAACCCCCTTCATATCCTGTGAAGAAATGAAGTAATAAGTGGCTTGCCCACTGTCGACTGTATATGTAAACATCTCAGGATTTGAGTAGGCAATGTCGAAGTGACCAGGGTATGTGTCATCAAAGTAAATTCCATAGTTTTTTGAAGATACAACAAACGGTATGTTTACGTTCATCGTATTTGGAGCAGGCTGACTATATCCTCCGTGCTGAGTGTTGAAACTATCAAATCTCAGTCCCCTCAAATCGAGTCTGTTCGAGCGTTCACCTGTTCCATAGAAATGTTCATCGTTTTGGACATGAAATGTATATGTCCATGTCCCGTTGAGCCATGTAAATCCCCCCTCATTTCCTTCTGACATGAGAATGTTGCCGAAGCCATCAGTAAACGTCAATTTAATTGGATATTTTGTACAATCAACTGTCAAATAACCAGATGTCACTGCGATTGATGAATCCCTTTCAGTAACCAAAGGATACAAGGAATTTGAACCATCTCTGATTACTACGAAAGAACTGTCGGGGAACGACAGCGAATCTGGCAATAAATCTATCCTGACAATGTCAGCCCTGTAAAATGTCATTTTCAACACTGAGGGTCCAGAATGAACTTGCACGGTTTTACCATTGACATACCAGTACGAAAGATTGCCGATTCGACTTTGGGAATCACAAGGTGGCACGCTAAATAAAATTAATAATCCAATAACGGGGATGACAGTGATAGAGAAGTTTCTCTTGTTCATTTCTTTCAATCTTATTATGTGGTTGTAGCTATGCGAAATAAGACTAGCAGGCTCTCTAATCAAACCTCATGCTGGATTTGTTAAAACATTTTCAAACAAGTGAAATATAAATATAAAACAAATCAGATTTAATAGAATTGATTTTATGGCCCCCTTTGAGAAATTGTGGTCAACCCGAACGATTTGATTAAAGGCTGAACGAATCAAATATTTATCTTTGCTTCACTTGCATATATCAACTGAAATTGCACATTTTTACAAGGAATTTAATAAGAAAGTGTTGAATAATGGGTAAAATAGAAGCACAAACCGTAAAGGGATTCCGCGACTTGATGCCTGTTCAAGCAAAGCGAAAGTCAGAAATCATTTCGAGAATTAAAGCTGTATATGAAGAATTCGGTTTTCAGCCTGTTGAGACTCCCGCGCTAGAATATCTTGAAATTTTGCTTGATGAGTACGGAGAAGAGAACACTAAACAAATATTTAAATTAAAGAGTCCAGAAAATCAGGATGTCGCACTTAGATTTGATTTGACGGTCCCTCTTGCACGGCTTGTGGCACAGTACTATGATTTGCCAAAACCATTTAAGAGATACCAGGTTGCAAGTGTTTGGCGTGCCGACAAACCCGATCCAGGCCGTTTCAGGGAATTTACGCAATTCGATGTCGATGTTGTTGGCACATCAAGTCAGCTCGCGGAAGCAGAGGTCATCAGCGCAGTTGTTGAGGCACTCAGGAGAATTGACATTGGTGATTTTGTAGTAAAGGTCAACAGCCGTAGAGTCCTCAATGCAGTCATAAACTATGCTGGTATTCCTTATGATCAAGGAAAGGATGTATTTCGTGTTCTCGACAAACTCAATAAAATTGGGCTGGAGAATGTCAAGCTTGAGCTGAGCCGTGGCAGGTACGATGTGTCAGGTGACTTCATCCCTGGACTTGGGCTCAATTCTCAAAGCATATCAAGAATTGAAGATTACCTCTCGCTTCCGAAAGGAGAACGCAAAATAGTTATAAGTGAATTAGCTTCTCTCCTTGGAGACCAGAGTGCAGTTGAATTGGTTAGACTTGACGAATTCCTCACCGTCCTCGGCATGACAAGCGAAATTGTATCATATGATCCGACTATAGCAAGGGGACTCGACTATTATACCGGACCAGTTTTTGAAGTTGTTCTAAAAGACAAGACTCAATTTGGAAGCATAGCTGGAGGAGGAAGGTACGATGGATTGGTTAAACGGTTCACCGATGTCGAAGTCCCTGCAGTAGGCTTCTCCATAGGCGTAGACCGCCTACTATCAGCAATTGAAAGTAAGTTGTCAGCCGACAGTGTAGTGGATGTTGTAGTTACAGTAATGGATCGTGATAGATTGCCAGACTATTTAACTATTGCCAATGACCTGCGAAAATCGGGACAGTTTAAGGTCGACCTTTATCTTGGAGAGGAAAAGAGCTTGAGAAAGCAGTTACAATATGCAGATAGGGTTGGTGCTAAAATAGCTTTAATAGCTGGATCAGATGAGTTTCAAAAAGGCACAGTTACAATAAAAGACTTGCGAAAAGGAAAAGCTGAAAGCAAAGAGATTTCTGACAGGGAAGGATGGCTCAAGAAAACCAGAACGTGGTATAGTAGCTGCTATCTCGCCGCATGATGACTATCTTTATGCGGCTCGAGTTTATTTTCCACTTTACCAGGCATTACATAGTAAGGAAGTGGTAATATTTGGAGTTACTCACAGCACAGTCAGATCTCAAATAGGAGATCCACATAACGTCATAATCTTTGACAACTATAAACTATGGCACGGACTCCTTCACCCAATTTCAATTTCCCCGTTGAGGGATTTCATAAAAGCCCATCTCGACACATCTGACTACATTGTAAGCAATAGAGCGCATGAACTGGAGCACTCAATTGAAGCTCTGCTCCCCTTCTTACAATACTACAATCCCGATGTAAAAATTACTCCAATTATGGTCACTCAGATGCCATTTGAAAAAATGGATGATATCTCGGACAAACTATCGATTGTAATTTCTGAATACATAAAAGCGAACCACCTGGTTCTCGGAAAGGATATTGCATTTCTAATTTCATCTGATGCAAACCATTATGGACCCGATTTCAATAATAGTCCATTTGGACTAGATTCAACTGCGCACAGGGAAGCTACAAATCTGGACAAACGTATTGCAAATAGTGATCTGGCGGGGAGAGTCGATTCACAAAAAGTGGAAGATTTTACGGAAGAAATGAAAAAGGTTGTCTGGTGCGGCAAATTCTCTATTCCGTTTGGGTTGCTGACAGTAGAAAAGGTTGTCCATAACGTGAACTCAGGGAGCCTCGTGGGTAAGATAATTGCATATTCCGATTCCTTTAGTGAAGGCGTTATTCCTATAAAAAATACCAGAATGGGGACAACAGCCCCATTTTCGCTAAAGCACTGGGTTGGCTGGCTGTCGGCAGCATATTATGTCCAGCCGAAAGAATAAAGTTTATTTATTTGAATCCCCAAATGTCTTAATCAATCCCTGGATTAACACTTCTTTATCAGCTTTTGATAATCGCGCCTCAGGATGCATTATCAAATACTGAACTGGAGGCATATCACCCTCTCGCACTTCTCTTGCCGCCCTTGAACCGTGATTTGTTCTTCCGGAAACCCACTCTGAAACATCGAAATCTTCCCTCCCTTCGTCAACGTCGCTCTGAACTAACCATGAAACTGGCGCGATCTTGCTGTACCACGGCCATATGGTCTTGTTACTATGACAATTTCCACATGCTCTAAAAAAAAGCGACCGGGTTTCCGCACTATCCCATTTTGGTTCGCCAATTGTCGGCGGATTGGTGTGGTTATGACCATAAGGGACAAACTGTATTAATACAAAAATTACAGCCCCAACTAAAGCAATCTTAATAATTATGTGTCCCTTCTTACTCATAAATGCCCTTTCAACTTTTTATTCGACTGTTACACTCTTCGCAAGGTTCCGTGGTTGATCGACATTGCAGCCCCTTTTGACTGCTATATAATATGCCAATAACTGCAGAGGAATCACAGAAAGAATGGGGCTAAGGACTTCCGAGGTTTCAGGTATTTCGACTATATGCTCGGCTAGTTCCCTCAATTTGGCATCGGGAGTATTAGAGACAGCAATGACTCTCCCCTTCCGTGCACGGACTTCCTGAATATTACTCAAAACCTTATCATAAGTAGAATCCCTGAGTGCAATGAACACAACAGGCATGTTTTCATCGATTAGGGCAATGGGGCCATGTTTCATCTCAGCGGCAGGATACCCTTCTGCATGAATATAAGAAATCTCCTTCAGCTTCAACGCTCCTTCCAGTGCAACAGGAAAATTTACTCCCCGACCGAGATAAAGGAAATTCCTCGCATTACGAAATTCATCTGCTATCTTTTCAAGTTCGTCCGCTTTACTCATAATTTGTTTAATTTTTTGGGGAAGTTCTAAAATTTCTCTTGCGAGACTCCTTCCCCTGGATTCATCCATCATTCCTTTCATCCTCGCAATGTACAAATTAAGGAGATTGAGCACAACGAGCTGAGATGTAAACGCTTTTGTCGATGCCACACCAATCTCAGGACCAGCATGAATATAAACCCCAGCGTCAGCCTCACGGGCAATTGTACTCCCTACTACATTTACTATTCCAAATGTAGGGATCCCATCGTGCTTAGCCTGACGGAGTGCTGCAAGCGTATCAGCTGTTTCACCGCTCTGACTGATTGCCCACACGACATCACCATGCATTAGCACAGGACTCCTGTAACGAAATTCAGAAGCATAGTCAACTTCCACTGGAATTCTTGCACATTGCTCGATTATGTATTTACCAACAAGGGCAGCATGCCATGATGTTCCGCATGCAGTAAACACAAACCTTTTCGCTTTTAAGATAACATCCGAGACATCGGCTAACCCTCCTAATTTTGCTGTACCATCCTCCTCTATAATTCGTCCCCGCACTGCATTCATTACTGTTTCAGATTGTTCATGAATCTCCTTTAGCATAAAATGCTGATACCCACCCTTTTCTATTTCTTCGATATCAAAAGTAATTTGTTCCGTTTCTCTAATCACAGGTTCGTCGTGCAATGTCCGAACCGAAAGATCGTTGCGCCAAAGGGTAGCAACATCATTGTCCTGCAAATACACAACCTTTCGTGTATGATTAACTAGTGCTGCTGCATCGGACGCCACAAGATTCTCATTTGTTCCAATTCCTACAACCAGTGGGCTTCCGCGTCGCGCCACAACCAGTTTATCGGGATGCAAAAGGGACATTACAACAATTCCGAATGTTCCATCGACTTCCCTTAGAGCTTTCATTACTGATAATTCAAGATCATTTGTGGACTTGAGAAATTCCTCTATTAAATGAACGAGGACTTCTGTGTCCGTTTCACTATTGAACTTGTGTCCAAGCGATACCAGTTTTGTCCTTAAGGTAGTATGATTCTCAACGATTCCATTATGAATAAGGGCTATGCTGCCAGTGCAATCGATGTGAGGGTGAGCATTGGCTTTTGTCGGCTCTCCGTGAGTTGCCCATCTGGTGTGGCCAATTCCAACTCTGCTTGTCGGCATACCACTAACTATAGAATCAAGTTTGGATACATTCCCTACTGTCTTCTCCACAAGAAGCTTATGGTCGCTAAAAAATGCAACGCCTGCTGAATCATATCCTCGATATTCAAGCCTCTTTAACCCATCTATGACTATTTTACGGGCATCCCTTTCTCCAATATACCCTACAATACCACACATGGTTCCTCCTTTTGATATTTACAGAAAGTTATCAAAAATAAATCCTCTATCGAGTACTTTTCAATATTGCTTAAAATTTTTTAATCCAATGGCTGCCAGCATTCGCCCGCTATTTTCCCCATCCCTTCGGTAAGAGTGAAAATTTAAGTCGCAAATGGTACAGCGTTCACTTACTTCAACGTTTTCCTGTGGAACGCCTTTTTTTATCACCTCCGACAAGTTTGCTGATTTTAGGTCCAGGAAATAATTTCCTTTGTGATTCCTGGTTAAGAACTCAGCACCAAAGTAATTTGCAACATCTTCACCAACTTCATAACAGCACTTATCGGCTGCTGGCCCGATATATACAAGCACATCCCTCATGTTAGAATGAAATTGACGTCTAAGTATGTCTAAAGTCTTTGAGAGAATTTTTTCCCTTGTTCCGCGCCACCCCGCATGTACTGCACATACAATTTTCCTAATATGATCATAAACAAGTATTGGTACACAGTCAGCAATTGAAATAGTAAGTAAGATATCTGGCTGATTTGTAATTAGAGCGTCTGTTCCCGGGTAAGTGCCGCTCTTATAAACAACTGTCACATTTGAACTATGCACTTGATTTGCACGAGCGACATCTTTCTCAGTAAAACCAAGGGCGGAGAAAAACTCCGCCCTATTTTCAACTTCATCTGTTTTCATGCTGAAAAATGATTTCTTCCCGGGGACCCGAAGGGAGATACCGTGTGGCACATCTAAACTCGAAAGCAATTCCGACTTAATGAAGACAGGCTTAGATGTTGTCAAAGGCTTCTTTGAGATCCCGTATGATGTCATCAACTTTCTCCAGGCCGATTGAAAGTCTGATACCTCCTGGATCGATGCCCTTCTTAATCTGCTCACTTGCGGGAATTGCAGCATGAGTCATGCTTCCAGGATGCTCGATTAAAGTTCTGATATTACCAAGGCTCACTGCCAGAGTAATGGTATAAGCGTTCTTTGCAACAAAGTTTATAAACTTCTCTCCCCGTTTACGGCTGTCCTCCGGATTTTTTCCTTTGAGGACAAAGTATATCATTGATCCTGGAGCAAAGTTACCATCGAAGTCGTGCATCTGTTTCTTCGCCCTGTCATGATGTTTGAAGTTGTCAAGACCTGGATAATTCACCATCTCCACTTTAGGATTTGCTAACAAGAATCGTGCAATTTCCATTGCAGTCTGTTGCTGTTGACGTAACCTCACTGGCAATGTTGGCAATCCGTAAACCAGGACACTCCACGCACTTTTCGTTGAAAGCACTGCACCAAAGTCTTTCCGAAAGAGAAGAAGGAGATCACGGCTCCAGAGAGGTCCTATAACAGCGCCACCAAGATCTGTCCCGAACCCACCAATGTTCTTAGTAAGGGAGTGCACGACAAAATCAGCACCATGTTCAAGCGGACGTTGACAGAACGGGCTCGAAAAGGTATTATCCACAACGACATAAAGCTTTCGATTTGGTTTTCTTTTCTTGTTTTCTTCTGCTACGATATCAGCTATTTCCTCTATATCAATGATATCGAGCGTAGGATTAACGGGAGTTTCAAAGTATACCACCCTGGTATTCGGAGAAATAGCTTTCTGTAAATTCCTGGAACTAACAAGGTCAACAAATTTTACATTGATCTTATATCTTGGATACCACCTGGTAAGGAGCTCATAGGTACAACCATACAGGATGTTATGCGCAATTATTTCATCACCCGTTGCAGTCAACATCCCCAATGCAGCTGATATTGCGCCCATTCCTGAGCCGAACGTAACGCATGCTTCACCAGCTTCAGCAAGTGCAAGATTTTCTTCAAGCATATCCTTGTTTGGCTCTCCTAACCGATCATAAATATAAATTGGCGCTGGGCCTGGAATATCGGGTTCATTTGAAGTATGAGCAAACTCGACAAATCCCTGTGCACCTCGTTGCGCGGATTCGAGTCGAAATGTAGCACTGGAAGTGATTGGTGGAACCAGGTGGTGAGAGTAATCCCACTTCTCTGTGTAAGCCTTTCCATAAATCAAATGTGTTTCCGCGCTGTAGTCATTACTCACAAGCAAAGGCTTGCGATTGACCTTCTTGCTGAGTTTGATTTTCTTCATGATGCTTGCTCCTTTTTCGTTGATTTAGACAGGCTCGGTTTTTATATTACTATACTAAGTTAACACATTTGCACCATTAGCTCAATTGGTAGAGCAACTGACTCTTAATCAGTGGGTTGCAGGTTCGAGTCCTGCATGGTGCACAAAAACAAACCAGATTCTTAGATTCCTCCCATGCACTTCTCGTATAC